>Ga0299912_10001462_pt1 | contig 19019 bp, 17 predicted proteins | sample RVTome_2_FD_207667 | JGI IMG/M metagenome (GOLD analysis project Ga0299912, IMG submission 207667) | Soil microbial communities from uranium-contaminated site in the Upper Colorado River Basin, Wyoming, United States - RVT95D214 (version 2) ... | reverse complement strand
TGGTATATCCCTTCCAATTCTGGAAAATAATACTCAAAGAATGGATACTGCCGGTAAAGTGATTTCAGTGTTTGTAAATGCTGTTCCACCCATTGTTCCGGCGGCAGCATTTTTACCAGGTCAATGCGGGGATGTGGATTACCTGCTGGGTGATGCACCGGTATGGTTAAATATTCAGGCCGATAGTCACTGGTGAGCCTGGTCCGGGTTACGGCTGATTGCTTGCGGTATAGCAGAAAATCGGCTATGAAAAAAATATCGGATAGAAATATTTTTTGAAAAAAATAATAATCTGCCAAAAAGTAAGGTTGTTGGGCTGCTACTCTTAACATGATAATCACAAAAATATTGTGTGAACCATCCCACTAAGAATTACTAAAATGTAACCATTTTTTTATGATGCTGCCGTACTTTTTTACTCATCATGAAGACAAAATTTAAGATTATATATTTAAAGGAGTTACAAGAATAATAGTATTTGACTATTTCTTTGCTCTATGCTAATTTAGTGACATCATAAGGTCTAAAAACTATTGACATCTCATCAGTCAGTGAGGGCGGCATGAAAGTGTTATTCAGGAAAACCAAAGAACTGGAATCCCAGATAGATGATTACCTGGACATTGTAGACCGGGCTGCACTCATTTTTGTACAGGGATTAAAATTTTATTTCGAAAATCGCAAAGATGAATTCGAGCAGCGCTATCACGATCTGCGGGCCATGGAAAGTAAAGGTGATTTCCTACGTCGTGATATCGAGAATAAGCTGTATGTTCATACCTTGATACCGGAATTCCGGGGAGATGTGCTCAGCTTACTGGAGCATTCCGATACGGTTCTGAACCGGATGGCAATAACTCTGCTCAATTTTTCAATTGAGAATCCCGAAATACCTGAAGAGCTGTGGCCGCTTTACATTGACCTGGCGCAAGCCGCCAGTTCAGCGGCGGAAAATATGGTGAAAGCAGTGCGCACTTATTTCCGTGATCTGAGCGCGGTTAGGGATTATATCAACAAAGCCTTATTTTATGAAAAAGAATCAGATAAAATTGCCGAAAAAATCAAGCGTCAAATATTTCAAAAAGAAATTGAACTCAGCCGGAAAGCGCACCTGCGGATTTTTGCTCATCATATTGAGTTGATTGCCGACGACGCTGAAGATGTCTGTGACCGTCTGGCCATAGCCACCGTTAAAAGGCACGAATAGTAACAGGTAAAAAAATGATCTGGTTTTATCTGCTCAGCGGTCTCTTCCTGGGTTGGTCACTGGGAGCTAACGACGCGGCCAATATTTTCGGAACTGCCGTGAGCACCCGGATGGTCAAATTCAAGGCTGCCGCCTTAACTTCCAGTATTTTTGTCATCCTGGGTGCCACTATCGGCGGGGCCGGCACTACCGATACCCTCACTCAGCTTGGGGCCATCAATGCCCTGGGTGGTTCATTTACCGTTGCCCTGGCTTCTGCCATTACCGTTACCTGGATGACGAAGGTTAAAATGCCGGTCTCCACCACCCAGGCAATTGTAGGCGGGATCCTGGGTTGGAACTGGTTTACCGGTTTACCCACCAATTACACCACCCTCACTCAAATTGTATCTACCTGGTTTTTCAGTCCGCTCATTGCTGCCATCTTTGCGATAATCCTGTTCAAAATTTCCGTGCGGTTTTTTGCTAAAATCCACCTTCATCTTCTAAAGATCGATATGATCACCCGGATCGGTTTGCTGACGGTTGGAGCATTCGGCGCCTACAGTCTGGGAGCTAACAACATTGCCAATGTTATGGGAATATTCGTTTCTGCCAATCCATTTAAGGATCTCAATTTCGGATCAACAATTAATATCGGGGGAGCCGAGCAGTTGTTTTTCCTGGGAGCATTGGCCATCTCCGCAGGAATCTACACCTATTCCCGCAAGGTGATGCTCACGGTGGGAAATGAACTGTATAAATTGACGCCATACAGTGCTTTGATTGTGGTTCTCTCTGTTTCCCTGGTATTGTTCATGTTTGCCTCCCAAAAACTATCGGCCATTTTAATAACCCTGGGACTCCCTCCCATACCCCTGGTACCTATTTCCAGTACTCAGGCAGTGATAGGAGCAGTAATCGGGATTGGTATTGCCAAAGGTGGAAAGGGCATCCGCTATCGGGTGATAGGAAAAATTGCCGTCGGTTGGATCGCAACTCCGGTTGCCACTGCCCTGCTCTGTTTCCTGATGTTGTTTTTCGTCCAAAATGTATTCGAAATTCCTGTGGTCAGTCCATGAGCATACGGAATTTTTGATAAGCAGATTAATTTGTAACTCTCTTAAGAAATTAATAATCTAAACATTAAAAAATCCGATGATAATCACCACAGACGTGGTGGGAAAACAAATTAATTACCTATATTACATCTGAATGATCACCAAGTGGTAAAAAATATTCCGTAGAGGTAAAATGCAAAAAATTTTAACGATTCTTTATAGTTTATTGGTCATCTGGCTGGTGCAGGGATCATCGGCCGCAGAACTTCGCGGGGGTATGAATTTAGGTTATAACGGAGGCTTGGGATTTGATATCAATGGTACTACCTATCATTTTGCGCAGGATTTTCCTTTAGCCGTACGCATTAATCTGGGATACGCTGTTTTTGATCCGGGGAATGCCAATGCAGCCCGGAAAATTTTTATCAATAATGATGAAGGCGGCACGGTAGAAGAAAAGGGTTCTGTGTATCGCTTTGGCCTGGACTTCCTGTATCCCATCAGGCTGTTAAAACTGCCTGAGAGTTATCTTATTGTCGGTCCCCGGTATGACAGCTTTACCGGCAATTTCAAATTTATTGGAGATAATGAGGATTTTGATGTGACCAGCAAGCACTGGGGAATAGGTCTGGGATTAGAGACCGGATTTCCCATCAACCAGAAGTTTAATTTTATTCTTAATACTGGTGTCGATTATTTTTTTGCTTCCACCCTGTATGGACATGATACTTCTTACAGTCCGGATGGTCAGAGTAATAATCCACAGGAGGATTATCAGTATTCTGATGCAGATGATGCCATCAATCAACCGAAACTGGAATTCCGATTCATGGTAGGATTCAGTTATCAATTCGGGCAGCACAAATAATTAAGGATGTATCTTCTTTCTAAAAGATAGTTCCAGCTTCAGGATAACAGTGCCTCGCTGGACATAAAAAATCTGCCCCATGCTTGGGTAATGCCTTGAGCATGCAAATCCCGCCATGTCTGACATCCAATAATAAACCAGGATCTCACTTTATTTTAAAATTAAGAAAGCCTTATTCAGTAAATTTAATCCAGGCTTATTTTTTCTCCTTGCTATTTTGATTTAAATAGTCCTAATTTTTCAGGTTATTCACAGGAAGGATGATGCATGAGACTTTTGATCAATCAGAAAAAAAACCGGTCAGTATTAAATGTCACTCCGTTGATCGATGTCGTTTTTAATCTGGTCCTTTTTTTTGCTGTTTCCTCCACTTTTTTGGAGCAGCCCGGAATAAAACTGGCGCTTCCAGAGGCCCAAAAAACTGATCTGCAAAAGATAGACAAGGCAGTCGTTTTTGTTACCGCTGATCAGCAAATTCTCCTGCGCGATAAAGAGGTCTCTTTTGAAAACCTGGGTTCACTTCTGAAAGATGAAATGGAACAAAGTCTGGACAAAGCGTTGATTGTCAATGCCGATAAGGAGGTACCGCATGGATTGGTGGTTAAAATTATGGATCTGGCCCGGCAGAACGGGGTGCTAAAGTTAGTCATCGCCACCGAGCAGAAATAATCATCGATGGATAAATTGCTTTTCAACAGTGAGCTGGGGCATACTGAAATTCAGGAGCGGATTCTGCAAACCATCAAGCAAGACCGGTTGCCTCACGCTTTTCTGTTTTATGGGAAAGAAGGAACCGGAAAAGATGCCTTCGCTATCGAACTGGCAAAACTCCTGAATTGCGAAAAAGGTCCGCTTTTTATCTGTCAGAAATGCTCCCAATGCATTAAAATCGGAAAACTGCAGCATCCAGATATCCGATTTATCTTCCCCATCCCCAGTCAGACCAATTCCAAGCCGGAAGATATTGCCGAGGCGTTGCGGGAAAAAGCCGAGAATCCTTACCGGAGAATTACCTTTACCGGGAAGAATAGTTTTATTGCCATTGACACCGTCCGTGAACTCAAGTACGAGGCCAAATTCAAACTGTATGAGGGGCAGAAAAAAGTATTCATTATCAGTGAAGCCGAAGAGATGAGACCGGAAGCTGCCAATGCCCTGCTGAAAATCCTGGAAGAGCCACCCGATAATCTGATGCTGATCCTGCTCAGTTCGCATATCTATCGCATTCTGCCCACCATCCGTTCCCGGAGCCAGTTGATCTATTTTCCCCCCTTACCGGGAGATGAGATCCTAAAAATAATCCGGAAATACACTGCCCAGCAGCCGGAAAATATTTCCCGCATCATCCGGCTGTCATTGGGAAATATAAAATTGGCTTTCGACTTCATTGAAGACGATGCACTGGCCAGAAGGGATCAGGCGATTGATTATTTGCGAAAGGCAGTGGTGATAGAAAAATCCCATGAACTGATCAACAACATTCAGGCCATCACCGCTTCCCGTGACCGCCGCCACATGACACTGCTGCTTTTTTTCCTGCTGACCTGGTTTCATGATGCCCTGCAGTTAAAACTGAATCCTTCTCAGACAGACTACCTGATCAATTCCGATGTTGATGAAAAATTAAAGGGATTCATTAACGGTTATCCCTATATCGATTATCAAAGACTCATTCTGGATACTCAAAAGGCTATCCAGGACCTGGAAGATCCCAGGAATTTAAATCCAACATTGATTTTTACCGACCTCTCTATTAAACTTAATCGGTCGATCAAAAAAATGTAAGCAGGTGAAAGCATGGCGTCAGACTTAGTGGAAGTAGCTTTTAAGGGAAATCGTACCGGCATTTATACCAATCCCATCGGCTTTACCCTGAAAACCAGTGATTATGTCATCGTCACCGCCGAACGGGGTGAAGACAGTGGAGTGGTAATTGCCCTGGGCCGGGTGGTTACTTTAAAAGAGATTGAAGCTGAGCCTCCCCAATTAATGCGTCTTGCCACCCCGGCTGATGTTGAAAAACTAAAAAATAACCGGAATGAGGAGGAGAAGGCTTTTGAGGTTTGCAAGGAAAAAATCGTCAAACATAACCTCAATATGAAACTGGTGGATGTAGAATATCAGTTCGACCGCAATAAACTCACTTTCTATTTTACTTCTGACCAGCGGGTAGACTTCCGGCAGCTGGTCAGAGATCTGGCCGCCAAATACCGCACCCGGATTGAGCTGCGGCAAATTGGAGTACGGGATGAAGCAAAAAGAATCGGAGGATATGGAACCTGCGGCTACAAATTGTGCTGTAATACCTTCATGAGGGAATTCGAAACCATCACCACTCAGTATGCCAAAGAACAGCTTTTACCAATGAATCCCTCTAAACTTTCCGGAGTCTGCGGACGCTTAAAATGCTGTCTGGCTTTTGAAAAAGTTTTTTACATATCCGAGCTGGAAAAATATCCGGAAGTAGATCAAACGATCCGTACTCCGGTCGGAGAGGGAATAGTGGATAAGGTTGATATTTTCCATGGCACGATTTATGTCCGCTATCCTAACGATGAACTGGAAAAGTATACCCTGGAAGAGCTTCGTAAAACTGAAGCCTGAGCCGTCCCGGAGGTTAATTTTTTGACCGCACCTAAAAAATACCTGATCACCAGTGCTTTACCCTATGCCAATGGCCCGTTGCATCTGGGTCATCTGGCAGGTGCTTATTTACCGGGAGATATTTTTGCCCGTTATTGCCGCCTGAAGAAACGAGAAGTGGTTTACATTTGCGGCACCGATGAACACGGGGTCCCAATTACCATTACCGCCGAACGGGAAAAACGAACTCCCCAGGAAGTTGTGGATCACTATTTCCAGGTGATCAAGCAGGGCTTCGATCGATTTGGCATGAGCTTCGATAATTTTTCCCGCACCTCCCTAAACATTCATCATCAGACCGCCCGGGATTTTTTTCTGAAGCTGTACGAAAAAAAATTCATGGATAAAAAAGAGCAGGAACAGTTCTATTGCGAACATGACCGGATGTTTCTGGCCGATCGTTATATTGAAGGGGAATGCCCTTACTGCCACTTTTTTGAAGCACGGGGTGATCAGTGTGAAAACTGCGGTAAATGGCTGGAACCACCGCAGCTCATCAATCCCAAATGCAAGATTTGTGGAAATAAACCCGTCATCCGTAAAACCTTTCATTATTTTTTTAAACTCAGTCAATTCCAGAAACCGTTAAGTGATTGGATTGGCAGCAAGAAACACTGGCGTGATAATGTGGTCAATTTCTGCAACAACTGGTTCAGTGAGGGATTAGAAGACCGGGCAGTGACCCGGGACTTGCGCTGGGGTGTACCGGTACCGCTGAAAGACAGCAAAGATAAAGTATTGTATGTCTGGTTTGAAGCCCCCATCGGATACATCTCCTCCACCAAGGAGTGGGCTGAAAAGACTGGACAGCCGGAGCGCTGGAAAGATTTCTGGTTGGATCCCGAGAATACTCATTTGGTTCATTTCATTGGCAAAGATAACATCGTATTTCACGCGATCATCTTTCCAGCCATGCTGATGGGTCATGGCGGTTATGTCTTACCGGAAAATGTACCGGCCAATGAGTTCCTGAATATCAAAGGACTGAAATTTTCCACCAGCCGGGGAATGGCCATCTGGGTACATGATTTTCTGGAACGTTATCCGGCCGATTCCCTGCGTTACACCCTGGCCATCAACATGCCGGAGACCCGGGATGCAGATTTTTCCTGGGAAGAATTTCAGGCCAAGCACAATAATGAACTGGCAGATATTCTGGGCAATTTTATCAACCGTACCTTGACCTTTGTCGTTAATTTTTACGATGGACAAATACCGGCCCCCGGCCAGTTGGATGCACTTGACCGGGAGCTGCTGGATAAATTCGGAACCGGCAGGGATTCCATCGGTCAATTACTGGATGAATTTCAATTCAAGGAAGCCACCCGGCAATTCATGGATGTAGCCCGCTTTGCCAACAAATATTTCAACGATCAGGAACCGTGGCGGACCCGCAAGGAGAATCCGGATAAATGCGCCACCACCATCAATCTCTGTCTGCAAGCTTCCTACTGGCTGGCCATTTTGATGCATCCCATCCTGCCTTTTTCTTCAGACAAAATCCAAAAGATGCTGAAGTATTCAGGAAAAAATGATGCTCTGGATTGGGAGGATATCGGAACAAAATTTCTGAAAACCGGACAAAAGGTGGGCAAACCGGAAATTTTGTTTGAGAAAATTCCGGATGAAAAAATCCGGCAGGAAATTGAACAGCTGCAAAAAATGCAGCAGAATAAAACTGAAAAAGAAAATAAAAAAGAGACGGTGAATTTGATATCGATTGATGAATTCAAGAAAGTTGAACTGAAGAGTGCCAAAATTTTATCTGCTGAAAGAGTGCCGGATGCAGACAAACTGTTGAAACTGCAGGTAGAGGTAGGCAGTGAAAAGCGGCAGCTGGTGGCCGGAATTGCCCAGCATTATAAACCGGAAGATCTGCCGGGTAAAACCATCATCATGGTTGCCAACTTACAGCCGGCCAAAATCCGCGGAATCGATTCACAGGGAATGCTCCTGGCAGTAAATGATGGAACAACCCTGGCACTGCTAACCACTGATAAAACCGTGCCATCAGGTAAACCAATCAGCTGATATATAATCTTCATCACTTATTCCTCACTTCCATTCAAAGACGGAATAATTCTTTCTTTACTCGTATCCAGCCAGATCTACTCATCAAAACAGGTGGTTATTGCCTTAGGCGGGGTTAGGGGATCTGCAATCCTCTAATTTTCGATCATCCATCCCGGAACTGTCTCAATATTCAGATCATAGAAAGCTAAGATGTTGAATTTCTGTATCAATCAAAAATAAGAAAGGATGAGATAGATGAAGATAGGAATCGTGGGCAGCGGATTGGTTGGGGCAACTGCGGCATATGCCCTGGTGATGCGAGGGATAGGCCGGGAGATTATCCTGGTAGATAAAAATGAGAAACGGGCACGGGCAGAAGCAGATGACATCCGTCATGCGGTGCCCTTTACGCATCCGCTGGATATCCGGGCGGGACAATTTTCTGATATGAAAAGCTGTAAAATAGTCATAATTGCGGCGGGGGTAAGTCAGAAACCAGGTGAAAACCGGCTGCAGTTGTTAGGTCGTAATGCTGCAGTATTTAAGGAGATCATTCCCCAAATATTACAGTATGCCCCGGAGGCCGTCCTTTTGATTTCCACCAATCCGGTTGACATCATGACCCACATGGCCGCTCTTTATGCTAAAGATCATGGTGTTCCTTCCCGCCGGATAATCGGCTCGGGAACGACTCTGGATACCGCCCGCTTCCGGACACTGCTGGGAAAACATTTGGGAGTGGACGCCCAGCATGTTCATGCCTATGTCGTGGGAGAGCATGGGGATTCAGAAGTGCTCACCTGGTCGCTGATAAACATTGGCGGTATTCCGTTGAAGGACTTCAAAAAAATGGAAGGGATTCGGCTGGATGCCCAGATTCGTTCCCGGATCGATGATGATGTCCGCAATGCCGCTTACCATATAATTGAAGGCAAAAATTCAACGTATTATGGAATCGGGAGTGCTCTGGCCCGTATTGTCAGTGCCATTCTGTTTGATCAACGGGCCATACTGACGGTCTGTACCCACATCGATGAAGCAGCAGGAGTCAAAGATATAACCCTTTCCCTGCCCTACTTGGTCGGAGGAAACGGGATTATCGCAAACTTACCATTACCAATTAACGACCAGGAATTAAGACAGTTGAACGATAGCGCCTTAACCATTAAAAAATTTATTGATCAACTGATGTAATTCAATAGTACCATTACGGGAAATGGACTCATTTACAATGGGGGTAAAAAAATATCGGATATTAATAATACTGAATTCCCTATATATATCCTCATCCACTTATCAGTTAACCAGCGATAGATTTACAGTCAGTCCAGGAAATCTAAAATGTAGCCAGCTAAAAAGGAAACTTAAATCACCTTATTTTTTCTGCCGACTTTCTCAAAGGCTTTTATCGCCATATCAATCTGCTCTTTAGTATGGGCTGCTGAGATCTGCACTCTAATCCGGGCCTGGCCTTTGGGCACCACCGGGAAGGAAAAACCGATCACATAAATTCCCTCATTATAAAGATCGTGTGCTATCCGCTGTGCCAGATGAGCATCATTTTCGAATTTGCGAAACAGGACCGGCACGATGGGATGAACACCCAGGACAATGTCAAAGCCCAGTTCGCTCATATGCTTGCGAAAATAAGCGGTGTTTTTCATTAAATTTTTGCGGAGGTGATCACTCTCTTCAAGCAATTCGAAAGCGGCAATGGAAGCTGCGGAAATGACGGGCGACAAAGAATTTGAAAACAGATAAGGCCGGGATTTCTGCCGTAAAATTTCAATGATTTCTTTTTTGCCGGTGGTGAATCCGCCAGAAGCTCCCCCCATGGCCTTTCCTAAGGTGGAAGTAATAATTTCCACTTCTCCCATCACATCGCAATATTCAACTGAACCGCGGCCGGTCTTTCCAAAGAATCCGGTAGCATGGGAATCGTCTACCATCACCACCGCATCATATTCTTTAGCCAGCTTGACAATTCCTTTCAGATCGGCAATATCCCCATCCATGGAGAACACTCCATCGGTGGCGACCAGCACATTGCGGGCTGGTTCAGGTTCCTTCGATAATCCCGGTCCGCCCCAGATGTCCACTCCTTCCCGGGCTCTTCTGAGGACGGTTTCCAGGGATTTCATATCGGAATGATCATAGATAAAACGGCGGGCTTTGCACAACCGGATGCCGTCGATGATGCTGGCGTGATTCAGAGCATCAGTAATGATGGCGTCCTCACTGCTCAGGAAACTCTCGAACAGACCACCATTGGCATCAAAACAGGATGAATAAAGAATGGTATCATCGGTACCGTAAAACTGAGAAATCTTTTTTTCCAATTGTTTATGAACATCCTGGGTGCCGCAGATGAAGCGAACTGAAGCCAGTCCAAAACCATATTTATCCAATGCCTGGTGGGCTGCTTCAATTAATTTGGGATGATTGGCCAATCCGAGATAGTTATTCGAGCAGAAATTTAAAACCTCCCGGGATTTGGATCCTTTTGGATAAATGACTTTGATAGCCGGCTTCTGATCGGTGAGAATTACCCGTTCCTCTTTAAATAAACCTGCTTCTCCTATCTTGATCAGTTCCTGATTGAGATCGTAACGGATTCGTTGGTACATACAATTCTCCCTTATACATTCGGCAGTGGAAAAATTATATCAGTTAAAATTTTAGATAAGTTAATATGAAAACAGGGCAGTATAAAATTGGAAAATTGAATTCATTGACTGGGGAAGCAATTCATTTTTAGGGATGAATAGAAAGAGTGATAAAATGATATTTTCTTTCGAATCCCTTGCCAGAGTTTTAACTCGAAATAATTATATTAGGTATTTATCTATGATCTGCTAAGAATCGCAGAACTTTCAGATTCTATAGTCACCTGTCAAAATCTATAGTTATTGGTTTTCGATGATTTCGGCTCATCTTGTGCTCTAAGTTTTAACTCGGGGCATAAGAAGAAAAATATCATCGCATCTATTCTTTTTTATTGTTTCAATTAATAAATTTCTGATACTATTCTGAAAAAATTATTCAGTTTTTAATTTATTTGCCCCGAGTTAAAACTCAGGGCAAAGGATAAAAAAACTGGATTCTATTACTAGTTTTAATTTTTATCCGAAAATTTCTGGCATTCTTCTGAAAGACTTTCTTTCTGATGATGAATTTCTTGGTGCTTAATATATTCGATCACCCTTTTTACCTGAGCTTTATTTATCGAGATCGCAATATAATCATCCTGCCAATCAAAATTGTACTTGATCAGTTTGTGTTTATTGATCCAATGAGATGATTCTCCTTTTAATAATTTTGCCACATCCGCAATGTTTTGATTAACTTTTAAAAGGATCAATGAGTGAGCATGATTCTCCACTCCATTTATGAAAATAAGGTTAATCCCCTTGGCTAGGGCATTTCCCCTGATATGGTGAAAGACTTTTGATCGAATATTTTTCTGAAGATAGGGCTGGCGATTTTTGGTGGTCCAAATCAAATGAATCCAAATGCTGATATATGGCATATTCTCTCCCTCCCAATTTTTCTGAATCGAATAATAGTTCTATCTTTTATCTTGTGCCCTGAGTTTTAACTCGGGGCACAAGATTTTTCATCCGTTAACTCCTCTTTAGTATATTGCAAGGCTATTCAAAATTTATAATCCATATTTTTCGATGATTTCCTCCTTGGTCTTGTGGAGGATATCATATTTCTTACCGATTTTGATAAAAGCTTTCAGGGCTTTTTGCAGTTGATGCATTTCATGGGCGGCTGAGAGCTGGGTACGGATCCTGGCCTGCCCCTTAGGCACCACCGGGAAGAAGAAACCCACCACGTATATCCCTTCGTAGTAAAGATCTTTGGAAAAATCCTGTGAAAGTTTGGCATTGAAAAGCATCACCGGCACAATCGGCGTTTCGCCTTCTTTAATGATAAATCCCGCCTCGGTAAGACCCTTTCTCCAGAATTGAGTATTTTTTTCTAATTTATCCCGCCGTTCAGTAGTGGAGGTGATGATATCCAAAACCTTATTGGCCGCAGCCACCACCACCGGAGGAATGGTATTGGAAAACAGATAGGGACGGGCTTTCTGACGGCACAGCTCCACGATTTCCTTCCGGCCGGAAACGCAGCCACCCGATGCTCCTCCCAAGGCTTTGCCGAGGGTGGTAGTGATGACATCGATCTTACCTACCACTCCAAAATGTTCATGGGTTCCGCGGCCGGTTTTCCCTATGAATCCACTGGCATGTGAATCATCAATAAACACCATCGAATTGTATTTTTCGGCCAATTCCACAATTTTATCCATTCTTGCCAGATCTCCATCCATGGAAAAAGCTCCATCAGTAATGATCATCCGGCTGCGTTTATCCTGATGAAGCTGGAGTTTCTTCTCCAGGTGATCCATATCAGAATGTTTGAAAGTATCCTGCTGGGCTTTGCACAGCCGCATCCCATCCACGATGGAAGCATGAACCAATCGGTCAGCGATCATGATATCTTGCTCGGTTAATATCGCTTCAAAAACACCAGCGTTGGCGTCCATACAGGAGGGAAATAAAATGGTATCTTCAGTCCCCAGAAATTTGGTTAACTTTCTTTCCAGTTCTTTGTGAATATCCTGCGTACCGCAGATAAAACGGACCGAAGACATGCCATAACCCCGGGAATCCAAACCTTCATGGGCGGCTTTCACAACTTCCGGATGGGATGAAAGTCCCAGATAGTTATTGGCACATAGATTCAACACATGTTTTTTCTCCGAACCGGCCGGAAAAACCACATCAATCTCTGAACTCTGGGGAGCATGAATGATCCGTTCCTCTTTAAAAATCCCCGCCTGCTGGATATTGCTAAGTTCCTGCTGGAAGGTCGTTCTCAGTTCATTACTGAATGCCATAATGTTCCTCCTTTATTGGATGCCAAATTCTTCGAGCAATTTGACAATGTTATTGACCGAATCAAAGGCATCCGGTGTTGCCTTGGCATCGGGAATCTGGATCTTATACCTGGTTTCCAGAAATACTTTCAGTGAAACCATGGAGAAGGAATCCACAATCCCTCCGGAAATTAATTTAGTATCAAAAGTAATTTCCTGGTCACTGTCCTGTTCTAAATATTCATCGATGACGTACTGCAGAACGATATCTTTGACTTCTGACATGCTGAGCTCCTTTTGTTCTTTTTATTAAAAATATTTGATGAATTATCTTTTCACCTGATCGATTTAAAAGATTTAACCACAAAGTCTCGAAGGCACTAAGTGCATTATAGCTGCGTATATAAATAGATTAAAATTACTTTCATTCAATCAAACCTTTTTAATAACGATTTGTTAATTTTAATTCCTTTGTGCCTTATTGGTTTTAAATAATTCAGGTTCAATCATTTTCCAGAGTGGAGGTATCGCCGATCTCCTCTCCCCATTCCTTGGCCCGCAGCAACCGGCGCATGATCTTGCCGCTGCGGGTTTTGGGCAATGAATCAACAAATTCTATTTCCTGAGGCATGGCCAGCGGTGAAAGCCGCTTACGAATAAAATTCATAATTTCCAGTTTGGTCATATCAGTAGGCTCAAAATTTGGCTTCAGGGCAATAAAGGCTTTCACCACCTCCATGTTGATGGGATCGGGTTTTCCCACCACTGCCGACTCAGCCACTGCTTCATGTTCCAGCAGTGCCGATTCAACCTCAAACGGCCCTACCAGATGACCGCCGGTATTGATCACATCATCATCCCTGCCTACAAACCAGAAATAACCCTCTTCATCCAGACTGGCACGATCACCACAGATGTACCAGCCATTGATAAATTTACTCTTATAGGTTCTTTCATTATTCCAATAGGTGCGGAACATGGACGGCCAGCCAGGTTTAATGGCAATTAATCCCACCACTCCAGTTTTCTTAAGCGGTTCATGTGTTTTCAGATCAACCACCGTGGCAGTGATCCCGGGAAAAGGCTTCCCCATGGAACCGGGTTTAATTTTCATTCCAGGATAATTGCTGATCATTATGGATCCGGTCTCGGTTTGCCAGAAAGAATCATGAAAAGTGAGACCGTAGACGTTCTTTGACCAGAGTACAGCTTCAGCATTCAATGGTTCACCCACGCTGCACAGATGCCGCAGGGAAGAAAGATTATATTTTTTTATAGGCGCCTCTCCTTCTTTCATGAGTGCCCGGATAGCGGTGGGGGCTGAATACCAGACAGTGATCTTTCGGTCTTGAATAAATTTATACCACCTCTCCGCCGTAAAACCGGAATCCAAAACACATTGGGTAATCCCATTGGCCCAGGGACCAATTATGCCATAAGAAGTGCCGGTAACCCAGCCGGGATCGGCCGTGCACCAATATATATCATTTTCTTGCAGATCGAGGACATATTTTGCGCTGATATACTGAGCGATCAGTGAATAATGAACATGCTGGGCACCTTTGGGTTTACCAGTGGTACCGGAAGTATAATGCAGTACCGATGGAGTTTCAGCGGTAGAAGGATAGATTTCAAATTTTTCAATGGGTGTCTCTTTTTCCATAAAAAATGCCAGTTCTTTATCACGCAACGGTTTGCTGCCATCATCATCTACCACCAGGATGTGTTTGAGATGGGGAAGATTTTCAAGGATCTGCCGGACTTTCCCCAGATGTTTCTTCTGGGTAATGATAGCAGCCGTTCCGGCATCCTCCAGCCGGGTAAAGAGTGATTCTCCTCCAAAAGCTGAAAATAGCGGCTGGGCAATTCCCCCCATTTTTAAAATTCCCAGAAATCCGAAATACAACTCAGGGATTTTATCCATAAACAAACAGATCCGGTCACCCGGTTTAATACCAAGGTTTTTTAGATAATTGGCAATGGTGTTCGTGAGGATCCGCATCTCATTAAAGGTATACTTTTTAAATTCTCCGCTGAAGTCCTCCCAGATCAGGGCCAGCTTATCGGCTTTCCCGTTCTGGCAGATGCGATCGGAACAATAATAGCCAATGTTCAGGACTTTCCCTGTCTGGTGGTCAAGCTCCTGTTCAACACTTCTCCAGTTGAAATTTTTTAATTGCTCTTCATAGGAACCGATGTTGCTCATATGAGTCTTTCCTCCTCAAGAATCAAAAGTGACATCCTGTTATCAACAAATACTATTTCAGAAAGAAGCGCATTTCTCTCGCCGCCTGATCAGGCATCCCTCTACTTATCTACTGAAGTATCAGGTCTGGTTAATACGTAAAAGAGTTTAAAAAATATACTGCTCATAAAATTTTACTTCGATTGTTCTTCAATTGGCGGATGATATACTTAATAAAACGTCACCTTAAACAATCATGATTTTTCGGCCACCAGTGATAAACATTCCTTCTATTTGGGATTAAAATAACATAGGGTATATATAAAATCAATTGGAGAAAGAAAATCAATAAATTCATCAGGAACTGTCGCAAAACATATATGAGTATTGAAACCTAAAAAAACCAATCACTTTCAGGTCTGAATCTCCATTTTAAGCTGAATTGATTTCCCGGGAAAGTTGATTCATTACAAATACTCCTGATACATCAACCAAAGGTTTTGATCGATTTGAAGTCTTACAAAAGAATTATTTTTTGTGAATAATTTCAAGATTATATTACCTGGCGAAAATGATATTATTGGAAAAGTCCCGAGCAGCTGGCTGGAATATTATAAAGGTTAATTAAAGTTATAACGCGTTAAAGATCATTTAACCCTATTTATGAGGAGACAGATATGGTCGAAAATGTTACCCCGGAAAAAACGGTTTCGGAGCAGGCATTAAGTAAAGACGCCAAAACCTTTGGCATGCTGTGTCATTTAATTGCTTTTGCCGGTTTTATTATTCCCTTAGGAAATATTATAGGACCATTGGTCATTTGGCTGTTGAAAAAAGACGAATTTGAATTTGTAGATGACCAGGGCAAAGAATCTCTGAATTTTCAGATCAGCGTGATCATTTATGCCATCATCAGCGCCATTCTGATCATCGTAATTCTGGGAATATTTTTATTGATCGCTTTGGGAATTTTTGCCATTGTTATGATGATCATTGGGGCGGTTCGGGCAAACGAGGGGATTCGTTACCGGTATCCACTGAGTATAAGGTTTATTAAGTAATAATTTCTGAAGGTTTGGACTTTTATAACAGATAAGAATTTTTCAAAAAGAGATACTTAAATCTGGTCGCATTAAATCCCCCTTTGATAAGCACGATGATGTCGAAGGGGAAATTTTGTATTTTACTCATTGTCTGGATCTTGATTTACTTGATTAATAGATTACCTTGATTGAGTTTCGGGTAATTAAAAAAATCATGTTAATCTTTTAATTATGAGTGTTATAGATCAGGCGGTTATTGTGTACTCTCTTAAACTCTAAACTTCTCGCTCCAAAATTAATCAATAGACCCACTTCTATGTTATAAGCCACAAGATAATTCATAGCTTGGGCTAAATGGATATCTCCTAAATCCACGACTGCCTTCAGTTCTAATATAATTTTATTTTCTACCAGAAAATCTGCTCTTCTGGTACCCACGCGATATCCCTTATAATAGATGGGCATTTCTTCTTCTCTTGAAAATTTTAATCCATTTCCCTGCATTTCGATCGCCAGGCATCGCTGATAGATCACTTCCTGAAAACCATTTCCCAAAGTTGAATGAACGATCATCGCACATCCAATAATTTGCCGTGTTAAATCCTCATATAAGTAACTCATGGTCTCCCTCCTCTCATCCCGCGACCTTGATTTACATGATTTTAAGGCCTACTTGAGCCCATTACCTATATCTAATTTACTCCCAATTAAATTAAGTTAATCTATTAATCAAGTAAATCAAGATTCAGACTATTTGCTAAACTTTAAATTCAACAGCACAATCTCCGGATAACTGTTGGTCTTGATAGGCGGCCCCCAGGTACCCACCCCGCAGGATACATAGTACTGAGTATTTTCAATTTTAGCGTACCCCCAACTGAGATCGTAAATCATTCGGGTAATATAATTAAACGGAAAAAGTTGTCCGTGATGGGTATGTCCGGACAACTGCAGATCCACCCCATTCTGCCGGGGAACTTCCAGATGATAAGGTTGATGATCCATCAAAATAATTGGCCGGGATTTATCAACCTCCCGCAAAATCCAGTCCAGTGATTTCCGGCTGTCGCCCATCCGCTCTGACATCAGGTCTTTACGGCCGGCCACATAAAAGGCATCGGCTACCTTAACCACTGAATCCTGCAACACGGTTATTCCAGCTTGACTCATGTAAGATACCGCAGCTTCTACACCGCCAAAATATTCATGATTTCCAGAAGCTGCAAATACACCGTATTTAGTCTTCAATTTTTGAAGAATTCTGGCCATATTCTGCTCGGCTACCGAATTGACATCTTCATCGACAATATCTCCGGGTAAAAGCACAATATCCGGCTGAAGGTTGTTAATTTTATCCACAATCTTTTCCAATCTTCCGCTGCGGATCACCGTGCCCAGGTGGACATCAGAAACCATGACCAGATTCAATTCCTTCAATTCCCCGGCCGATTTCTTAATTTCTATCGGAAAAGTGCGAACCCGCAGGAAAAGGGTATTCACATATCCGAAGAATACAATAAGGAATACCAGCAGGAGGCCGCCAAGGGTAACCAGGTGGGTGATCTTCTGGGGATTGTGGGTCAGAAATGCCGGGAAAATGGAAAGGAAATGATTCAGGAGTCTGAAAATATCAATGACCAGAATTACCAGAAATGCATACACCATCAATCCCAGATAGAAAGAACCGACAATGACCAGAAAATCAGTGGTAAAATTCCGGGAGATATTCTCTGCTAATCGTCCTACCGGGTAAGCCAGAACCAAAAAGATAAAACCATACAGAAAAAGGGTTCGATAAATTCCAGTCCCGGTCAATCCCGGCCAGACCCTTCTGAAAATATAAAAATTGACCAGACTATATATGGTTAGTACAATACTGAAAAAAATGATGAATGAAGTGGTTTTCATAAAATCTTTCCCTGGTTATAAAAGGGTCAAAAATAAATGAGAGTTGTATTGAAAGGCAACAACTTTGTTCCAAGGAAGGCCGGGAAAATATGAATTTCTCCGCCTGGTCGCAATACGATCAGCGAAAACAGATTAAACTATTTGAAGAAATTCAGGAAGTGATCGAAAAAGAGGAAATGCCACTGAAACAATATTTATGGATGCATCCGGATGCCAGACTGGATATCAATGACCAGATGATCATAAAGGCCTGGCTGAGCGGTGCCCAACCAGAAAGTCCAAATATTTCAGTCCAATAAACCCGGGCCGTCAGATGTAATTTCCGGAACTGACCTTACTATTTATATTTATTTTTAAAGTGAGTAATATTTTTTGAACAAAAGCACCTCAATTTCATTGATAAAAAAAGTGTGATCGTTAAGACTATCGTCAAAATGAAATAAATGATTCATTGCCATAAATCCGATACTGACAGTCATAAAATTTTTGTCATACACATAAATTGTTAAGCGAAAATCAGTTCAATTGGAGGGATTAAGCTAATGGTATTCAAAGTAATAGTTATTGTTATTATCGGCGCAGGATTCTGCTGGAATTTGTTTTCCCAGAGTAGCGATTCCACCCTGGTACTTGACCAATTGGTCCGGGAGATGCTGCAGCAAAATTCCGATCTACAAGCAAGCTATAATCAATGGCAGGTTATTTCTGCCCGGGCTCCCCAGGCCGGATCGCTACCCGATCCCATACTGGGAATCGGGGTAATGGACTTGCCGGTAAACAGTTTCGCCTTTGATCAGGAAATGATGACCGGTAAACAAATTTCATTCATGCAGATGTTCCCTTTTCCCGGAAAACAGGGAACACGAAAGGCAATCGTTAGCAGTGAGGCAGCCGCCGCCGAGCAAAATTATGTCCAAAAACAGATTGAACTGATTAAAATTTTAAAGATAACATATTTTGAGCTATTTTATGTTGATAAAGCAGTCGCGACGAATAAACATAACGGTGAATTATTGAACCAGATTTCCAGGATTGCTGAGTCACGTTACCGGACTGGAAAAGGGCTGCAGCAAGATGTTTTAAAGGCTCAACTCGAATTATCAAAACTGATGGATAATTTACTTGATCTTCAACAGCAGCGGCAATCACAGGTTGCCCAAGTGAATTTTCTGCTGAATCGTGATCGATCCGATGCACTGGCTAAAACCGAGGAATTGAAGTTCA
>Ga0299912_10001461_pt1 | contig 19033 bp, 20 predicted proteins | sample RVTome_2_FD_207667 | JGI IMG/M metagenome (GOLD analysis project Ga0299912, IMG submission 207667) | Soil microbial communities from uranium-contaminated site in the Upper Colorado River Basin, Wyoming, United States - RVT95D214 (version 2) ... | reverse complement strand
TAAATATTCCAAGCAAGCGCCCTCGTTTGGGAACATGTCCATAAAATCTATCATGGTCGCAGGATACTGATTCATTAACAAAAATACTATATCTAGTACGCACGGGAGTCAACTGCATAGCCCCGTACAATTATTGTTTAATATGCTTCTTTTAAATATCCACTTACATTGTAAATGGTATAATTCTATTGCTGAAACGGAAAGCACGTTCTTGTCTGGCAGCATCTATAAGGTTTTTAAGAGTCTTTTGGCAACGCTTTGTCAAACTCGTTTTATCTATATTCTCTAGGTCCGTTATAATAACGTCATAGTCATTCTTCTTCATCGGAGGCGGATTCTTTTTTGTGAACCTCTTTGGGTGTAAGTCCGGGTGCATAAAATAAGCCTTGGAAAGCTTTTGATAGGCCGCGGTATGACTAAGCCATATATTACCTGAGGATATTTGTGTTGAGCGCGAGACCTCTTGGGAACTTGGTTTGCTGCTGGAAGGTTCATCAGAAACAACATGAGGGGGAACAGATCTTCCTTCCTGTATTATTATGGGAGCGGATGGACTAGAGTCGGGGTAAACGTTAAAGAGATTCCTCACAGGAAGGGGAGTTATAAACGAGTTCGTAGGGGTAAACGAGTTCGTAGGGACAAGGTGATAAAGAGCATAGGGGTTAAAATCACCGTGCCATTGCGCTTGGGGACTAAAATCATTGGATTGTTGAGCCATATGGTTTTTAAACTCTGAAAAGTGTGTTATCAAGTTTGTTTCTATATTTGTATGCTTTTCTTTTAAGTTTTGCCCAGGTGTGCCTCGAGGTGATTCCTGTTTTTTCATTTTTTGGCTTTTGATCATTTCGAAGATGTTATCTTCATCGAGAAGGCTATTCCCTCTGGCTTGGGATAAGATGGATTCTAGGCGTTTTTCTGGAAGACTAAAAAGAATGTGCTTATCTTCTTCCGATAATGCATTGAAATGGGGCATAAATGAATTAACCACCAAATTTGAAATGTATGTAATTTTGCTAACGCAGCTTTGGTTATCTTCCATTTTATTAAGGTCTTCTATAGCTTTTCTAAACTCACCTGATATGTCCTTAGCCTCATGCGTTTTAGTAGATGTCATATAAGGACGCTTCTCTTGCCGTTCCTCGGAATCTTCCTCAGGTTTTCTTTTTTCACCCTGCACACCCCAGACGACGCCTGGGATTGATAGCAATAAAGAACTTATTAAAAAGAAGGGGATAGGATTTTTTCGGATTGAAACAAACATACAACTCTCCGTTCACAAAAATAAAAAAAATACTACTAACTGATTCAGATGCCAAAAGTCAAAACATAATTTGATTTGCTGATTCAGAAAATAGTGCTCGGAGTGGGGGATGCTCTCACCAGAAGATGTGCTAACATATTCAATCGCCTTATAGAGTCTAGACATGACGAACAATAAGGAACCTCCTGAGGCAGGCCTCTGCCATTATATATTTATCGTAAAACATTTTATTTTTAGAAATCAACTTTCTTAATTGTCCATTTGATTTTTGTCATCCTGAGACCCGCGAAGCGGGGACTCAGGATCTCGTTCCCAAAGAGATCCTGAATGATCCTGGATCAAGCCCGGGACTAAAGGTTTAGGACAATGGTGGCGATGCCGTTTCAAGGCTTTAAAGTTAACAAGTAGTTTATTCGCCAATTAATTTATCCAGCTTTTCTACCCTACGGGCGTGACGTCCCCCTTCAAAGGGTGTGTTGAGAAAAGCTTCCAGGCAAGAAACCGCTTCCTCTGTGTCAATCAGACGTTCCCCTAGAACGAGAACGTTGGCATCGTTGTGTTCGCGTGCAAGCTTCGCCATCAAGCCATCAAAGCAAAGGGCCGCTCGAATGCCTTTAAACCGATTCGCGCCAATGCTCATGCCGATCCCACTGCCGCAAATCATGACACCCTTGGCGCCTGCAAGAACTTCTTTGACAATGGGTTCGATATAGTCAGGATAATCCACAGATTCCGTGGAATGGGTACCACAATCGGTAATGGTGTATCCCAAATTTTGGGCCGTCTTTTTTAAAAGTTCTTTGTATTCAAGTCCCGCGTGGTCACTGCTAAAAGCGATAATTCCCTTAGATTTTTCTGACTTATTCATTGTTTCTCCTTGGCAAATTCTATGACTCTCCCTGGGCTTTTGTAAAGGCTGGGATGTGATTAAATTCGTACAGTTTTTCAATGTGCATCCATTGATGCGTTTGCCCTATTTTTTCTAATAGATTGAGAATATCCCGATCTTCTATTTGTGTATTCTTGTTTTTTAAGAAAAATCTGGCTTGCCAATGATCAACCGTATCAGGTGTTATTCCTTCCACTGTCGGGTACACTTGGACGCCACGGTTTGCAATCATCTTGAGCATAAAAGGGGAGGGGAGAGTGATTTCTTCCAAAGCTTTCCCCAGGGTTTCTGCGGGTAGGGTGCTATTAATATAAACATCAACGCCCACTTTTTCTTGGGGGATCTTATCATGAAATTCCTTGATATGGGGTAAATGCAAAGGCTTATAATCTCTTTGAGCCCAAAAATCAGTTTCCTTACCCAAGTTGTGTATCACAATATCTGTAAAATCAGTTGTGGTGAGCGTTGATGCCTTATCCAAATCTTTTGGGAAAGCCTTTTGCACGCCAAGGGTATATAGGAGGGATTGCTCAATGCGGTGGGATGCTTCGAATTCGTTCAAATGGCGTAACATTAAAACTGTTGAAAATAAAATAGCCGTAGGATTAACAATATTTTTTCCCGCAATATCTGGGGCCGAACCATGAACAGCTTCAAAAATGGCAACGTCATCGCCCATATTAGCAGCAGGCGCCACGCCTAGACCACCTACAAGCCCTGACCCAAGGTCACTTATAATATCGCCCTGTAAGTTTGTTGTGACGATGACATCAAAAGATTCAGGGCGAATGACCATTTGGTGGGCACAGTTATCAATAAGGATGTGGTGGGCCTCAATGTCGGGATAATCTTTGGATACCTCTTCAAAGGTTTTTTTAAAAAGCCCTTCCGTAAGCTTGAGTATATTTGCTTTGGTTGCACAATGAACCTTGTGTCGGCCTTCAGACCTGGCCAGTTCAAAGGCAAAGCGAATGATCTTTTCAGATCCCTTGCGGGTAATGAGTTTTATGGCTTCGGCAACCGAAGGGGTTTGAAGGTATTCAATCCCTGTATACAGATCCTCGATATTTTCGCGTACGACAACAAAGTCAATTTCGCGCTCGCTAAATGGCGAGTGAATTCCGGGGGTGCTTCGGACAGGTCTTATGTTTGCATAGGTTTCAAAAAGAGCCCTCAGGGTCACATTGGCGCTTTTTTCTCCATATCCGATTGGCGTTTCGAGGGGGCCTTTCAAGGCAACTTTTGTGCGCTTTAGGGAATCAATTGTTTCACGTGAAACACCTGTCGCAAGGCCTTTTTTAAAAATCTTTGCTCCGGCTTGGCAAACTTCCCAATGAATTTTAACGCCGGTTGCATCAATCACACGTCTGGCCGCATGAATGACTTCCGGTCCAATGCCATCGCCTTCAATGAGCGTGACAGCCTTTGTCATGAAAGGTCCCTCCGCTGTTTATAAGAATTTCTTAGTCATATCATAGAGAATATAAGAAAGATATGCTGGGTATTCGTAATTTTTCCTTTATGTTTCCATGCGAATAGGCTATCTTTAGGATAGATTCATAGTCATTAAATGCGATCTGAGAGGTTTTTTTTGAGCAAAGTGAGTAAAAAAACGCAACAAACGAAATATCCCGTTCTTTCATTGAGGGATGTGGTTGTTTTTCCACACATGGTTGTTCCTTTGTTTGTGGGGCGTGAAAAATCAATTCATGCTTTAGATATCGTGATGGGAACAAACCAACAGGTCGTGTTGCTCAGCCAGAAAAATCCCACAATCGACAATCCTACTGCAGATGATCTTTATAGGGTGGGAACGCTGGCAAAGATTTTGCAGCTTTTACGCCTTCCCGATGGGACAGTGAAAGTCCTTTTGGAAGGGGAGAAAAGGGTCAAAATTTCAAAATTACTGAGCGAGCCAGCTTTTTTTGAAGCTACCGTTGAGGATTTTCCGGAAGAACCTGGCCCTTCTCAAGAGATGCAAGCATTGACGAGGACGCTCATCTCTCAATTTGATCAATACGTTAAATTGCAGAAAAAAATCCCCAGTGATCTGATTTCATCTATTACGCAAATTTCAGAACCTTCAAAGCTTTCGGACGTTGTTGCTGCCCACCTTGGATTTAAGCTTGAAGAAAAGCAGGCGCTTCTTGAGACAACGAGCATTCCTATTCGTCTTGAAAAAATCATCAACTTCATGGAAGGCGAGATTGGAGTCATGCAGGCGGAAAAGAGAATCCGCAGCAGGGTTAAGCGCCAAATGGAAAAAACGCAGAGAGAGTATTATTTGAATGAGCAGTTGAAGGCTATTCAAAAAGAACTTGGCGAAGGGGAGGAAGGCAAGGATGAGCTTTCGGAGTTAGAAGAAAAAATAAAGAAAGCAAAGCTTTCCAAAGAAGCACGAGAGCGAGCCCACAGCGAATTTAAAAAACTCCGCCAGATGAGCCCCATGTCCGCTGAGGCCACAGTGGTACGTAATTATTTGGAGTGGCTTTTAGAGATTCCATGGGAAACGCAGACGCGCGTCAAAAAGGATTTGAAAAAAGCAGAGCAAATTTTGAATGAAGACCATTATGGGCTGGAAAAAGTAAAAGAGCGTATTATTGAATATCTTGCCGTTCAAAATCGGGTCGGGAAAATTCATGGGCCTATTTTGTGTCTTGTAGGCCCCCCCGGCGTTGGAAAAACATCTTTAGGGAAGTCTATTGCCCGAGCAACGGGACGTAATTTTGTACGCATGTCCTTGGGTGGCGTGCGAGATGAAGCTGAAATTCGAGGACATCGTCGGACATATATTGGCTCAATGCCTGGTAAAATTATTCAGGGGATGAAAAAAGCAAAAACAGCAAACCCTCTGTTTTTGCTGGATGAAGTTGATAAATTAGGTGCTGATTGGCGCGGTGACCCAACATCCGCTCTTTTAGAGGTTTTGGATCCAGAGCAAAATAACACATTCAATGACCATTATTTAGAGATCGATTACGATCTTTCAAACGTGCTTTTCGTCACGACTGCTAATACCCTTAACATGCCGCAGCCGTTGATGGACCGCATGGAAATTATCCGTATATCGGGATATACAGAAGATGAGAAGGTTGAAATCCTCCGCCGCCATTTGCTACCAAAGCAAATGATCGCCCATGGCCTTAAGAAAAATGAGTTTGCGGTCACCGAAACTGCCATTCGCGAGCTGATTCGCACCTATACTCTTGAAGCAGGTGTGCGAAATTTGGAGAGAGAGCTTGCAAATCTTTGCCGTAAGGCGGTGCGTTTTCTTTCAATGCCCAAATATAAGGCCATTAAAATCACTTCTAAGAACCTGAGTAAATTTGCAGGTATTCCGCGCTATCGGCATGGAGAAGCTGATATTGAGGATATGGTTGGCGTGACGACAGGTCTTGCCTGGACGGAGGTGGGTGGTGAGCTCTTATCCATTGAAGCTGTTATGCTCCCCGGAAAAGGCAAAATGCAAATTACGGGTAAATTAGGGGAGGTCATGCAAGAGTCCGTTCAGGCTGCTGCAAGCTATGTAAAATCAAAAGCTCCCCAATTTGGGATTGAGCCGCCTCTTTTTGACAAGCGTGATATTCACATTCATGTGCCTGAAGGGGCAACGCCTAAGGATGGCCCTTCAGCCGGTATTGCAATGTGCACTTCAATTGTTTCCGTTTTAACGGGTATTCCCGTTCGTAAAGATGTGGCTATGACCGGAGAAATTACTTTAAGAGGGCGGATTCTTCCGATTGGAGGCTTGAAAGAAAAGCTTTTGGCGGCCCTTCGAGGGGGGATTAAGATTGTTGTCATTCCTAAAGACAATGAAAAAGATTTAGCAGAAATCCCATCGAACGTTAAAAAAGGGTTGAAGATTATTCCGATTTCACGGGTGGAAGAGGTCTTTAAAATTGCTCTTAAAGAACCCTTACAGCCCATCACATGGACTGAGGAAATGGCTGCAATCGCAGCCCATTCACGGCGTGCGGATGACCTAAAAAATGAGGAAATTACCACCCACTAAATTTAATTGTTTGATTTTAAATAAAAATAATTTTTAAGTGTTGTTTTCTAAGGCATTGACGGTGTTTAAGGATTCGAGTACCATTTATACAAATTGTCCTGGAAATTCAGGGCAGTATTTTAGACCATTTACAATAACAAAGGGGTATTCAAGTGAATAAAAATGATCTAGTGGCTTCTGTCGCTGAAATTTCTGGCCTCACAAAAGCTGACGCTTCACGGGCTGTTGATGGTGTTATTAAAGCTATCACAAAAAGTTTAAAAGCAGACAAAGAAGTTCGTCTTGTTGGGTTTGGGACATTTTTAGTGACCCATCGTCCCGCTGGCGAAGGCCGTAACCCACGGACAGGCGAAAAAATTCAAATCCGCGCTTCAAAATTACCGAAGTTCCGTGCTGGTAAAGGATTGAAAGAAGCAATCGCTTAATTTCATTGCTTTTTGATACCGATTGAAAGGATGCAGTGATCCATTGCATCCTTTTTTGTGTCCTGATGAGAAAAGCTTCAACAAACCTTAATTTTCTGGGATCACATCTACAACACTGCTATTGGCCCAGGTTTTTGTAATAAGATCATTTTCGACCTGAAACCAGCTTGTTCCCCAGTAATTTGCTGATTGACCTGCTTGAAAGCCGCCCGTATCATGTTGTGCGTGGCCTTTTGCATGCCAACGTACGACGGCCTTATCTCCTTTGATTATGGTATCATCGATTGTATAAACAAAATCAGGAACGGCTGCATTGCGGTCAGTGACCAATTTTTTTATGGCCTCGAGGCCAACAACCGTTTCTTTTCCATCATTGAAAACTGCGTTTTTTGTACATACTTGATCTAATAAATCAAACTTCTTTTGTGAGAGGACATCATGAAAAATTGTTTTGAGGAGTTCTTCATACTTTTGTTCAGAAATTGCCATCGGTTTCTCCTTATATTCGATTGTTTGTAAATAATAGTATAAGCATTTTTTCTTAAAATTTTGTTAATTTTAATTTTTAATAAACATGAATTCTTAATTATTTTGTTCGTGCAATCAGGTCCAGTAAATATATATTTTGGCAAAGAAATCAGGAAAAAAGAGTGTCGTTAAAGATCAAAGTACACTTCCCCCTCTAAAAGAAGCGGCATAAACCTTAGCGGAAGGGAGGTTCGTCAAAGGTGCGAAGCTTACGGGAATGAATGAGAATATCACCTTTGCGCAATTCCTCCTCAATAATACGAATCGTTTCAATGCCTATGCGCAGATGCTGAGAAACACTTTCTCGATAGAAGTTATGAGCCATGCCTCGTAGTTTTATTTCTCCTTGAATGGGTTTGTCCGAAACACATAGAAGAGTTCCATAAGGAACGCGCATCCGAAATCCATTGCCAGCAATTGTGGCCGATTCCATATCAAGAGCGATGGCGCGGCTTTGCCGGAAACGCTCCATCATCTCACGTGAGCGCAGCTCCCAATTGCGATTATCTGTCGTGACAATTGTTCCAGTGCGCATGCGATCCTTTACATTAGGGCCTTTTTCTCCCGTTATGTTAGCAACTGCTTGATGAAGCGCTACTTGAATTTCAGCAATAGGAGGCACTGGAACCCATGGAGGAAGGTCGTCGTTTAAAACATGGTCTTCCCGAACGTAAGCGTGGGCTAAGACATAATCGCCCAATCGTTGGCTTCGTCTTAAGCCCGCGCAATGGCCAAGCATAAGCCAGCAATGGGGTCGTAAGACCGCCAAATGGTCAGTAATCGTTTTTGCATTCGTAGGGCCAATCCCGATGTTAACGAAGGTAATGCCAAGATTGTCTTTCTTTTTTAAATGATAAGCGGGCATTTGAGGAAGGGTCGTAATTCTATGCCCCATCGATTCCTCGATTTTAAGGTTGGGATTGGAGGTAATATAGTCTCCAGGTTCTACCAGTGCCGTATATTCATCTCCTTCCCGAAGGCATTTGTGTGCATAGGAAAGAAATTCATTGATATAGCGTTGGTAGTTTGTGAGCAAAATGAAATGCTGAAAGTGTTTTGCAGATGTTCCGCAATAATGATGAAGTCGTCCTAAAGATAAATCAACTCGTTCGGCAGTAAACAAAGCAAGTGGATGAGGATGATCCTTTTTCACCTTATAGGTTCCATTAACGATGCTGTCATCGATCACACTCAGATTGGGAAGGGCAAATTCAATAGGACTTTGCCATCCCTGCTCAGGATGAAAGGATGCTGAATCCCATTCATCAACAAAAGGCAGTGGAATTGGCCAATCACTTTCACCGACAACAACGGGGGTTTGGTGATGGTCGATGAGGAGTTCGATTTGATTTTTATAGTAGGCATGAAAAATGTCAGGGCGGGTTAAGGTTGTACCATATGTGCCGGCTTCAAGGGCTGCGCCAAAAGCAATACGATGATCGACATTCAAATTATTCGTAGTCACCTTAATTCCAAGGTAAGGGTACGTTGCATCTTCTAACCTTGGAGGTTTTTCAGGAAGTTGTTTCGAGTGGGCAATGTCTAAAAATGTGTTCCGAATGAGGGCAGTGTTTTTATTATAAATTTTTGTAATATGCTCTACCGCAGCGTCTGCATCCCAAAATTCAAAAAGGTCTTTGACGTTTCCGTGTCCTTCGGTAGTTCCTATCAACTTTTTACCTTTTGACATCTCCTATCCTTTGCTTTTTATTTTGGTATGAGGAGGGATGGCATGGGTTTCGATGTATTGAATAATTTTGGTAGCAACATCAATGTCTGTGGTTTTTTCGATGCCTTCAAGCCCGGGCGAAGAATTGACTTCCATAACGACTGGGCCATGATTTGTACGCAACATATCTACGCCGCATACATTAAGCCCCATGAGGGCAGCGCTACGCACTGCGACCGAACGCTCTTCAGGCGTAATTTTTACTTTTGTTGCCGTTCCTCCACGGTGGAGGTTTGAGCGGAAGTCACCCGGCGGGCCCTTGCGTTTCATGGAGGCAACTATTTTTCCTCCCACAATGAGACAGCGGACATCTGTGGCCTCCGCTTCTTTAATGAATTCTTGAACGAGAATGTTCACGTTGACTTCCCGGAAAGCTTCAATGACACTGCGGGCTGAAGCAAGTGTTTCCCCTAAAACTACGCCAAGGCCTTGCGTTCCTTCTAAAAGTTTGATGACAACAGGAGAGCCCCCAACCATTTCAATCATATCATCTGTATACTTCGTGGAATGCCCAAAAGCAGTGATGGGAAGGCTAATTCCTTTGCGTGCTAAAAGCTGCATCGAGCGTAATTTATCTCGGGACCTTCCAATGGCGACGGAATCATTGAGGGGCCAGACTCCCATGTTTTCAAGCTGACGTAAGACGGCCAAGCCATACATTGTAATAGAGGCGCCAATACGAGGGATGACGGCGTCATATCCCTCAAGGGTTTGCCCTTTGTATTTAATTTGAGGGTGGTGAGTGGCAATATTCATATAAACCTGGAGCGTATCAATAACGTCAATCGTATGACCGCGCGCCACAGCCGCTTCAACCAAGCGTTGGTGGGAGTAAAGCGTTGAATTTCGCGCCATCATAAGAATCTTCATACAAAAGAGTTTGCCAGAAGAAATTTACTTTTTTATTAACGCGTTTTGTGAGTTAGATGAAATGAGTGACTTGGGTCCACGAGAATATGACCTTTTAAGGCATTGCGGCCAACGAGCATTCGGAAACCCATTTCGTCACGATTCGCAAGGGAAATTTCGATAAGGGAGGAAAATTCTCCCATTTTTAAAGTTGTGTGAATAATAAAACGTCTTTGTTTATGTCCTGTCGAGCTTGTAATCCATCGATAATCCACGATGGGGCATACGCATGTACGGGTGATTAAGTCGTTATCTTGGAGAGGATGGACATCAAATCGTACGCATTCTTTTCCTACATCAGTAAAGGTTGAAAGTTCGAATGCGTGAAGAGAAGATGTTTTGGCACCCGTATCAATTTTGACCTTAATCATCTCAACACCAAGTTCAGGTAGTTGAGCCCATTCTCGCCATCCAGCAATAAGCTTTTGTTTATGGGTTTTTAGTTTTTTCATTTTTCGGGTAACATTCGGCCCAAGGGGCGGCCCCCAAAGATGTGGACATGGTAGTGGGGAACTTCTTGTCCACCGTGCACTCCATGATTGGAAAGAATTCGAAAGCCTTCATTTTGGAGGTCGAATGTATGAATGACATGATGGATGGCTTTGTCAAATGCAACCATAAGCTCAGGAGTTGCCTTTTCTGCAAAGTCAAAGAACGAAATAAAATCACCCTTAGGGATCACTAAAATATGAATCGGTGCTTTTGGATTAATATCATGAAAAGCCAAAGTATAATTATCTTCATAAACAATATCTGCTGGAATCTCTTTTCTAAGAATACGTGCAAATATATTATTTTTATCATACTCCATGATGTACCCCCCTTAATTGATAAGATGACAAATGAATATAGAACATGTTATTTTTATTATTACCATATTTTAGGAAAATGACCAATGACGGAAAACAAAGAGACCCCTTGGCAGGGCACCACTATTCTCTCGGTGCGCAAGGGAAAAGCAGTTGCCATTGCGGGAGACAGTCAAATTACATTAGGAAGCTTAATCCTCAAACCGAACGTTCGGAAAGTGAGACGCCTTGGTAATGGAGATGTGATTGCGGGTTTTTCGGGTTCAACCGCTGATGCTGTTACAATCTTTGAACGACTCGAAACGAAGATTAAACAAAACCCTCATCAATTGATCCGGGTATGTGTGGATTTGGCTATAGATTGGCGTAAAGATCCCAATTTGCGCTCCCTTGAAGCAATGTTGGTCGTTGTCAGTGCGGCACATTCCATTTTAATTACAGCAAATGGGGACGTTCTGGAGCCTGAGGATGGTGTTATTGGGATTGGCGCAGGTGGCCCCTTTGCCTTGGCGGCAGCACGAGCATTGCTTGATATTGAAGGGTTTTCAGCTCAAATGATCGTGGAAAAAGCAATGGGTGTTGCATCAGATGTTTGTGTTGCTACCAATAATAATTTTGTGGTTGAGTCTATTGACGTTTAAGTTCCAAGATTATTTCAAAGGGCTGGATATCTGACCTTGTTCTTTAATTAAATACACATCTTATAAAAATAAGAATATTCTTTTTATTGCATATTTTACTTGCATTCTGTTTCGTTTTATAGTAATATTAATAATAGGACGGAGATTGATTGATGTTTTCAAAGGCATCAATTTCAGCTCCGCCCTTTTTTTGTGCAAAAATGAGCGTCTTGCGATCGTTTACGGAAGTTTCCGCTTAAAACTATTTATAAGTAACATCGTAGTTTACTTGAAGCGCTGGTGTTTGGTACCGATAAGAACAAGAGTTTGGACCGTTGTGATGGCCTATCAATTGATTGGAGCCTTGAGCTTGAGTTATATCAACTTGCGATTCAAAGTTTGCAGACCACCGACCATGTTCTATGTCCTGATTTGAAACCTTCATGATCATCGGATGGTTAACTTCACATTTATATAGATTTGAACTCTGGTATATACATTTCGTCGTTCTGAGAACGTCTCCGACTAAAGGACATTCAAGTGCTGATGCTTCAAAACAAGAAGTAGAGAATATCAGCGCTCCTAAAGAAATCCGAGTGGTAAATTTCATTTTTTCGCTCCCTGAGGTTATTGAGTATATTTTATAAGTCATAAATAAGAATAGCAGAAATCTTGTAAAAAATAAAAATGTTCTGTATCCCTCTTGGAAAATGCTAAAAATCTTTTCTCTTAAAAAAATGACGGGCAGTGAGGATCTTACCTCAACTTTGTCGGGTGGTAAGCCTGCTCTGCGGAAAGGCTTGACAAGCTATCTAAATACTTTTAGACGACCTCTAACACTACTGTAAGTCTCGATGATTTGCGCCGTAGGTTGATGCTGAGCTTCTTCCAATTCAAAGGGTGTTTGTCTACCATGATTTCGAATCGATGGATCTGCGCCATTTTCAAGAAGCAGAGAAACATCTGCAATTCTTATATTATTCCGTTCTGCCTTTTGAATTGCTGAGTGGAGAGGCGTGTTGCCATCTTTATCTTGGACACTTAGGTTAGGATTCTTTTTCAAGAGCAAGGCAAGGGCTTCACCTTCCAGAAAATGAGCTACTGATCGTCCAGAGTTATCTCTTGCATTGGGGTCAAAATCCTCCTGATCCAGTAAAAATTTCTGCACTTCCTCATCATAATTTGTCAAAATTAGAGGAATACCGAGAGCATTTTTTTGATTAACATCAGCCCCAGCTGCAAATAATTCCTTTAGCTTTTCCAGATCACTCTTATCCGCAGCAAGAAATAGAGGGAGTGGGTATTTTATTAGGCGAGCTCTTTCCACTTCTTCCTTAGTCCCGACTAAAGGTTCATATGATACGGTCTCAGTTTGCCATTCCAGATAGTGGGTCCAGACCCATTCAAACAAATCATAATCTCCGTGTACGGAGCTTTGTCGATATTTATTTGGCATATTAATTGAGCTTATGTTCAAACTCTCAAGTGATTTGAAATAGGCAACTTCTTTCCTTGCTGTGTTGGCAACCATTGCGGAGAGGGTTCCTCTATATTCCAAGGGAAGATATAAAGGCTTATTATCAGGACGTTTCACTAAAAATTGACAAATATCTCGACTACCTGCATCCGTAACTAAGCAAGGTGCTTTGGTCTGTAACAGGAATCTAACCATCTGATAATTAAGAACATAATGTTCTTCTGGCCCATAAAAGACAGGGAAGCCATGTGATAGTATCATTCCAAACTCGGGGCGAAGGAGATTGTAGGCTTGGATAAACGTGCCGACTGGGTCATGCAAATGAATAAATGTGTAAGAAGAAACAACGAGATCAAGCTTATTCTTTAAATCCAGGCCTAACTGATTAAAATTTTTATGTAATTCTTCGATTTTAAAAGCATCAATATTATACTGTTTGCATTTCCCTATCTTTTCAACAGAATAGCCTTTATACCTTTCTCCTGTAACACTTAGGACATGGATTATTATGTCTTCAGGCAAGTCATCTTGTTTATTAAGATACTCAACAGTCGCCTTTCCCCAGGAACAATTACCTGCTCCAACATCTAGAAAATAAAATTCTTTCTGATTGGGGGAGGCCTTTATAAGAGTCTTAATCATTTTCTCACAATCAATATTCGCTATTCTGTAAACTTCTGAGCCATTATAATTCCAGTGCGAACAACCTGAGATAAGGTAATTATAAGTATCGTCAATCTTACGTTGAAGACTGCTGGGTCGATGAGAAGGATCTAGGCCTTGATGAGTTGATTTTAATTGTGTGGAGGAAGGCAGATTAGAGTCGTCAACTTCCATTGAAAATGTCGTCTCGGTCATCGTGATCAACGATATTGCGATTGCCGAAAAAGATAATATAACTTTTTTAATACTCATGATTACATTAAAACCCTAGGTCAAAATAAGTTTAGTTTAGATAAAAATAAGTTGTATTGCACATATAATGATAAAATTTCATATTTCAAGTTACGCCACCCATCGTCTTAAGGCAATCTATTGAAAATAATGATAAAAACTAATAGTTTTGAAACTACTTCATTTCAAAAAAGGTTTCAAAATGGTGAGACTATCCCTCCTTACTCTCCACGTATCAAAAAATTTTTCTTTTTACCCCTCAAGACAAAAAACATTGGCATCCATGATTTCTTGATAAAAAGTTAGGGCAAAGATGGTTCTTTACTTTTATCCCCTTTCTAAGGATCATACAGGGTAATTCATAAATAAAAAGTGGAGGTTTTTATGTCTTCCTCTCCCGCAGTCCCGGGGGCAAATTTAACGCCTCTTGCTCTTGTCAAGCATCTTGAAAATAAGATTCTTATTGATGGAAAATTGGTTGTTCCGCAAAGCAAAAAAACATTTCCTGTTCCCAATCCAGCGACGATGGAGATCATTGGACAGGCTGCTGAAGCCGGTGCACAGGATGTGGATGCCGCCGTTCAATCAGCCCGGAAAGCTCAAAAAGAGTGGCGTCACATGGACGCTGCAAAACGCGGACGCCTTGTATCACAGTGTGGCGATCTTTTAGAGCAATATGCGGATGAATTGGCCCGTCTAATGACCCTTGAGACGGGCAAAGCTTTACGGACAGAAAGCCAAGTTGAAGCCAAAATTTTTGCGAATACCTTTCGTTTTTATGGAGGTCTTGGCCTCGAGCTTAAAGGAGAAACAATCCCATTTAGTGATTCCATGCTAGCCCTTACGATTCGTGAGCCCTTGGGCGTTGTGGGGGCTATTATTGCTTGGAACGTTCCCCTTCTTTTGATGTCTTTGAAAGTAGCCCCTGCACTTGTTGCAGGAAATACGGTTGTCGTTAAATCGGCAGAAGAAGCGCCCTTTGCTGTTTTAAGGGCGGCTGAAATTATGAATACCATTCTTCCTCCGGGGGTATTGAACATGCTTTCAGGGGATGGCCCGACGACAGGAGAAGCGCTTGTCCGCCACCCACAGATTGCAAAGGTAACATTCACAGGATCCGTTGAAACGGGTAAAACCATTTATAAAAACTCCAGTGAAAAACTAATTCCAGTCACTTTGGAATTGGGGGGGAAAAGCCCCATGATTGTCTGTGAAGACGTTAACTTGGAGAGAGTCGTTGATGGAGCTTTATCAAGCATGCGTTTTACTCGACAAGGACAGAGCTGTACAGCTGCGAGTCGTATTTTTGTGCATGAATCCATTTTCGATCCTTTTTTGGATAAATTTAAAGAAAAGTTGAATGCCCTTAAAATCGGGGACCCGATGAACCTTGAGACAGATATTGGAGCAGTGATTTCTCCTGCCCAACATCAAAAGATTTTAAGGTATATCGAAATGGGAAAAAGTACCTCGGGAGCAACGGCGCATGAGTGTTCTGAGCTTCCGAAAGATCCTAAGCTTTCCAAAGGGCTTTTTGTGCAGCCTGTGCTTTTCACAGGGCTTCCCAATTCCCACCAAGTTTGCCAAGAGGAAATTTTTGGACCTGTAACAGCCCTTATCCCTTGGAAAGAGTTTGATGACGTGATTAACCAAGCCAACGATTCCGATTATGGATTGGCGGCAACTCTATGGACGAACAACTTACAACGCGCCTTAATAGGCGTGCATCAACTGGAAGCTGGGTTTGTTCAAGTAAATCAGAATATTGTTGTTCAGCCTGGCTTGTCCTATGGGGGGATGAAATCGTCAGGAATTGGCAAAGAAGCATCTCTTGAGTCCATGCTTGAGCATTTTACCCATAAAAAGACGATCGTTTTTAATATGGAGTAGGGAAATTTTCCGCTAATTCCAACTGCAATATTTAAGGCACGACAACTTCTGGATAGATTAAAAGGGTCATCCCGAAAAATGTATATCCGATTAAAAAAAGAAGAGGCACAGTCATTTCCTTAAGAGATAAGGAGCCCCGCCCTTTTTTTCTTTCCATTGTGGATATAGCCACGGTAAAAGGTTTGGCAGGAAAATACTTCTCAAATTCAATAAGCATATTATTTCTAATATCAACACTCTTTTTAATCGTGAAAAGATAATTGAGCCATGAAAGGCATATAAAAAAGCCAAGAAGTATGAGCGTCCAAAGGAAGAGCCGTTTTGGGTCAGTACTTACGTTTTGTACGTCTTTGATATAAGCAACGATACCTAGCAAGGCGCCATTCACCCCTGTCCAAAAAGTATTTGACCATTCGCGGATATCATTAATCTTATTAAGAGAATCTGCGAGTATTTTATATTGGTCGAGAAGGTATTTTTTATCGTCATCAGAATTTATGGTTATAAACTTTTTCATAAAATAATCTTCTCGTTATTTCAATTTATTATAACACTAAATTTTTACTTTTGTAGTCTGCAAAAAGTTTATTTCTCTTTTCTTTTTAAAATTATATCTCGCGCCTGAAGGAGGCGATCACGTTCTGTGGAGTCTTGAGGGTTAATTTTTTTAAAAGCCTCCTTGATTTCCTCAGACCCAGCATTAAGGTCTACTTTAAGGAGAGTCGCTGCTTCCTCCTCTGTCATTGGATGAGGAAGGGGCAGGGGAGGGCGTTTTTTTTGGATCCATTGGTGCACATCTTGTCTGAGCAAAAGGGTTAAAAGAATTGCGATGGCCGCCACGTGGAAGAGGCGACCGACAAGGATCAGATATATAGCAGCGAGTACCATAACGCCCACAAGGGTCCATTTAAGCGTTTTTACAAGGAGCTTTGTTTCCGCATGCTCAAGTCTTTGCAAAAGAAGAATGAGCAGAACAACCCCGAAGGCGGCAAGGAAAAGCTCAGGCATGTATGTCTCTATCTTTCTAGGCCGCAAGCCTCTCCACATCAGGAAGTTGGATCTTGTGGATGAGGTTACGTAATTCTAGCCTTGCAGCCACATGGGAAAGGGTCATGGGGATCTTACAATCTTCTAAATCAAGCACGGTCAGCCCTGCTAAAAAGAGCTCACGGAAAATTACGCGCTCCCCAAACCCTGGGATGTAACGAAAGCCAATGCGTTTGGCGAGGGCTTGTATCACTTCATCCATTTGCTCTTTGTTGCGGGCTTTAATGTTGCTCAGTCGATTCCGGAGGACGACCCACTCAATAGAACCCCGATCTCGGATGGCACGTTGCTTTTTTTGCTCCCATACCATCTCAGCGTAAGTACTGGGGCGGACAATGTCTAACGTGTCACTTTTGAGTCGAACAAGCATATCCAAATCAATGAAGCTATCATTCAAGGGTGTAATGAGCATATCAGCAACAGCATGAGCTGCGCGGGAGAGAGAAGAATCACTTCCTGGCGTATCAATCACAATAAATCGCTTTGAAGAAAGCTGGGAAAGAGCTTCCTCTAGATGCTGCTGATCTTCCTTAACAGCCTCTTCCTTCAAGGGATTTTGGCTTGGTAGTATGGGAATATGTGTGGAAAGCGGCAAAGGATTTTCCATGCTTTCTGAAGTAGCTTTGCGATTATCCATGTAGCGAGTAAGGGTTCCTTGGCGCGCATCCACGTCAATACTCCCCACGGGAAATCCCAGGCGGAGAAGGCTTATAATTACATGCATACTAACTGTCGATTTTCCTGTACCACCTTTTTCATTACCAAGGACGAGAATGTAAGGTTGCTTTGCCATGAGTGCCGCCTGTTGTATTATTGAATGAAGATATGCTACAGGGATTTGGATTTGATGACTAGGGGTTATGCATCAATTTAAGGGAACTCCTATCCAAATAGAAAGCCCCCAGTAAGATGAGGGCTTTTTATTTTAACCAAGAATAGTCAATTTTTAAAATATTTGTTTTATTGTGTAATTTTTTTGCAGAAACCACTCATACACTTGCATGAGCTTGAGCAGTCACTAGACGACGTGCAAGTTGCCTTTCCACTGGGGCACGCTTTTACTGCAGCAGGTACATAAAGTTGTCCATTAATCATTACTTCGGGGGTTGATCCACCATTTGGAATGGCCGCTGGATCAGCAGGTGCGGCTGAAGCTCCATGGGCTATCAGTAAGGAAAATACAGCGGCTAGGGCTGATCTTGTTAAAGCGCGTTTCATAATTGTCCTCCTATGTTTGTTATACAGACGAATTCTTATATTAATTATAGTTTATTAAAAATTAATTAATTTATACAAAAAATATTTCTTCTCTTCAGACGTAAACAACTGAAGAATTTTTTGGTATAAGAATTCCTGTGGGCGTCAGGCTTACGTCAAAACAAGGGGAGGATTTTCTACGCCAAAGTCTTTGGTTATAGCTTCTGCTTTTCAATAAAAATGCTTTTCCCGATTTTATCAAAGAAGTCTTGATAAAATTTTGGGTCTTCCATGGTATGGACCTTATTCATACCACCCCAATTATTCATAATCTTTTCTTGGAAAGTGGCGCGCACTTTTGTTTTATGACCTTGTGTTTTAACGTTGGCTGTGGCTTCAATGACTGCATTTTTTTCCCAGGACGCGTTTCGCCCGAGCATGAAGGTTCTAAGCATCATTTGTCCCGAATCTTCGATATCGATTTCCCGGGTTGCAGAAACAAGGCCGACTTGAGGAACCACATTTTTCACCATGAAACCTTGGTCTTGAAAAGCCTCAACCACTGCGGACAAAACTTCATTCGTATTTGAGGTGTCAAAGGTTCGCGTTTGGAATTCACGGACCTGGAGCTGCGTCTTTAGGTTTTGTTTTACGGCAGGGACACAAGCAGCAAGAAAAAGGACGAGCCCTACAGAAATTAGTTTTTTCATAGGAAACCCTTAGAATTTACTTTGATGGTAGTTAATTGACTGAACAGACCTATGACGATCAAATTTAATCATCACCGTTAAGGTTTTTTGAGTGTTTTCATAAGCTCCGGCTCTATTGCTCCAAAAAATGAAGCCACCCTCACTTGATGAATAAGCGCCTTCTGAGGCAATTTTGTCGTACACCCAAGTTTCATGACCGTGCTCATCGGTGGTAACAATGTTCGGGGATCCTAATGAAGTAAGGACGAGTTCTTGGGACATGCCTTGATGAATGGAGGATTGAACTTTTCCAAGCGTAAAAGTTGAAGGACCTTCTCCTCCCGTAACTTCTTCCCGATGTTCCCTTGCGTTTTTGCAAGACGTGAGCAAAACACCAGTTAACATAATGGCAGCTATTTTTTTAAAGTTCATCAGGTAATCCATTTAAACACCCCCTTTTTACGCTGTCCTTGTGCGTGAGGCAATAGGCTCGATTCGTTTCTCGATTATTCATGATTTATTTCGAAAATTAACTTATTCTTATGATCTGTATATTATACCCGTCATGAATGAAAATTCGTGATTAAGCCTTTGAATAAGCTGAAGATTATGTTACAAACAAAGAATGAACAGATTTTTGAGAGAAGGAGAGAGAGC
>Ga0299912_10001460_pt1 | contig 19042 bp, 16 predicted proteins | sample RVTome_2_FD_207667 | JGI IMG/M metagenome (GOLD analysis project Ga0299912, IMG submission 207667) | Soil microbial communities from uranium-contaminated site in the Upper Colorado River Basin, Wyoming, United States - RVT95D214 (version 2) ... | reverse complement strand
AGGACCACACAACCATACCGGCGCACTGTCCCACAGGGAGGCACAGCCGTTTAGCAGGAATGTCGCAAAGCCAATCACATAGAGGGAGGCGGCCACAATCGATGCAAACCACACCACCCACCCCACGCTAAACGCCGCCCCCACAGACAACACCCGCTTGGCAAACAAGTACGTCCCTCCGGACATCGGAAAGGCCGTGGACAGCTCCGCGAAACTCAGAGCGGTGATGATAGCGATAATCCCATTCAACAGGAACGCCAACCATGCCCCCGGACCGGTAGCAGCAAAAGCTGTCCCCGCCAGTGCCAGTATACCACCGCCAACAATGGCCCCTACTCCAATGCCGGTGGCATCAAATAGCCCCAGATGGCGATGTCGCTTCTCTCCGGTCGCATCCGTATGAACACCGTCTGTCTCTTTCGTGCACCGGTCGGATTTGATAGCCCGTCTCAACCATTTCATGCTCATATTTATATCTGTATGGCCCAATCAAGTCAATTCCAGCCGATACGCTCAGAAATATTAAAATTAGTAGCAAGTTTCATAAACTAACCGGAAGGAAATTGGCATATCACAGAAAAAATCGGTCGAGCAGCAAAAAAAAACCAAAGCACAAATGCCATCGCATTTTCGTAAGCATTTGTATACAAATGAATTAACCACTTCAGGCATCCGTCCTATAATAAAATTTTGTAATAATCCCCAAAAAAAGTATTCATAAATATTGACAAGGTGGTAGAAAGTGGTATAATCTCCCACCTTGAATAGATCAAGTGGGACTATTGCCATGCTATTATTAACAGGCGAATATCAGCACGTTGTCGATAACAAAAGCAGAGTCCTGATCTCTAACAAGTTGAGAAATCAGATTGATGTCGATGAGCACGGCAGCAATTTCTATCTCGTTCTCGGCGCCAACGGCATACTTTGTTTGTACCCTGAGAAATATTTTGAGCAAATAGCCCTTGCGGTTACGCCCGGGACCACAGCACCTGACGAGGCTGTCGTGTTCGAGCGAATAAGCTTTGCCATGTCAAGCAAGGTGGAATTAGATGGCCAGGGCAGACTGCTGTTGAATGAAATATTACGAAAGAGAGCCGGATTGAAAGACCAGATTACGCTTATCGGCGTTAGAGACCATATCGAGTTATGGAATACCGAAAGCTGGGAACAGTATGTTTCAGATCATATGGCTCAATATCAGAAACAGATGTCGCAGGCAAGGCAGGTTGTCCTGCTAAAACAGAACGAAGAACTTTGATTTTTTCAGTGGAGACAAGACAGAATGATTGGAACGGATTCGAACCATTGCAGGATTGTAGCTGAAAGTCTCGCCGCTAAAAGAAAGGTTAACGAGCAAACTTTTGCCTCGCTGACAATTCTTGATGAAAGGCTTGAACGATTGAAAAAACTAAACGGGGCTTTCTCAGGCGTGGTATTTTCGCCCGATGCAGCAAAACTTCTAAGTCAGAAGAATGCAGTAGCTGTCGGCTGATGCCTCATCTTCGCTCGGCATGAAGATCTCTTCACCCTGAGCGGAGTCGAAGGGTGAGTACGAGTGAGGCCCCGATTCATGGGGACACGACAGTAAATACGGCATATATTATATGACATAAGAAACAAGTGGATGGTTCGATAATAGAGCATACTCCGGTTCTTGCCGGTACGTTAGCTGAGCAGATAAAGCTGCCATCGGATGGCGTGATGGTTGATGCGACCATTGGACAGGGAGGTCACAGCCTTCTGCTCGGTAAAACCTTGGGCCCTGAGGCAGTTATTGTCGGTCTGGATGTTGATATAAACGCTGTCCGAAGGGCCCAGTTTAATTTAAAGGAGCTTACCTGTAAGGTTATTCTGCTGAATTCGAATTTTTCTCGAATCGACGAGCAGCTCGCCGGTCATGGCATCGAAAAGGTTGATTTCATACTGGCAGATTTGGGTATCAGCTCGGCACAGTTGGCCGATGCCGAATTTGGCCTGAGTTTCCAGACAAATATGCCTCTTGATATGAGAATTGACAAAAGATTAAAACGCACCGCAGCCGATATAGTTAATAAATCGGATGAAAAATCTCTGGCTGATTTGATTTACGGATTCGGCCAGGACAGGGCCTCGCGACGGATCGCGCGTTTTATTGTCCGGCAACGTGAAATTGAGCCGATAAAAACAACAGGCCAATTAGCACAGATAGTGTGCAAAGCATTTGCCAAAACAAAGCGAGGCCAAAGAAGCAGAATACATCCGGCAACCAGAACCTTTCAGGCGTTGAGAATTGCAGTCAACGATGAGTTGGAGAATTTGAAGAAGCTGCTCGCTTCAGCACCGGATCTGCTGAATAAGAATGGTTATATAGCAGTTATCAGCTTTCACAGTCTGGAAGACAGATTGGTCAAAAGCGATTTCAGGCAAAATGGAAAGTCAGGCATTTACAGAATCGTCACGAAAAAGCCGATTGTGCCGACACGAGACGAAATCAAAGAAAATCGGCGTGCAAGAAGTGCAAAATTGAGGATCGCACAAAAACAATAACCTTATTACGTGATCCCATAAAATAAATGGAGTTTCGCAATGACTTCGGACGCTAAAATTGGATTGCTGTTAGGTTTGGTATTCATTTTTATAATTGCATTTGTCATCAATGGTCTGCCCCGTTTTCACAGTGCTACAAACGGCAGTGAGATGACCACAAAAATGGTCAGCTCACAAAATGATACCCAGCCCATCGGGAGAAGGGAACGCCAGGCTCCGGGAGTTTTTAACTGGACCGAGCTATCTAACGAACAGATATACCAAGAGACTCAGCCTCCCCTTGAGCAAAAGGAGGATGTTCGCTTTAAAATACAATTACCGAATGACATTTCGGTAGCAAAAGAAACTTCAATACTGGAAATTGCCGACGAAGTCGAGGCCACTGTACCCGAACCAGTCGAGCCGGCTCCGCCGGTACAGATTTCTGAAGAAAAAATTGAGGTCAAGACACCTATGCCCGCCCGGTCGGCCCAGCCAACAGCCTATGTGGTTAGCGAGGGCGACACTCTGGCCAATATCGCCAAGAGGTTCTATGGACCTGAGGAAGGCAACAAGAGAGAAAATATCACGAAAATATTCGAGGCCAACCGCCAACTGCTGAAAACCGTTGATTCAATCTACGTCGGCCAACAACTTGCGATACCACCGCTCGTGGCTTCGGAGTCGGATAAGAAAGAAACAGAGATAACCATCGCAGATTCAATATTTGAGAAGGTAAAATCAATTGGCAGAAAGCACCTTTCAACTCCTCCCGAGAAAGCAAATCAGAGCGTACCATACATTGTGCGGGAGGATGATAATTTATGGCGTATTGCCGCCGAGCAGCTTGGCAATGGCAGCCGGTACCGAGAGATCAGCAAACTCAATGCCAATGTCCTTAAGGACGAAAATGACCTAACTGTCGGGATGCTTCTGAGAATGCCGGTTCGATAAGAAACGGCAAATCCATGAGCAGGCCTCGGGCCGAATATTAGATATTAAGGATTTGAAACCTGAACGAATAACGATACACGTTTACAATGTCCCAGTTTCGTTTTGTTTTTGTTGTATTTTTTTTTACGGCTGTTCTGATATTTGCCGTTAATCTGCGTAGTGCCAATAATCGTATTTTCTATGAGCTTTGTGCATGTAACGCCGATATGAGCCGATTTAAACAGGAGCTTGGCACCAAGCAGTTATTGCTGGAAGGCTTGATCAACCCTGCCGCAATTTCACAACGTGTTGACGAATCAAATACTGACAATTAAAAATTGAGAAGCGTTCGAATAACCATTTTCTTTTCTTTGTTGTTAATGGTGTCATTTCTGGCACTGGGTGCAAGGTGTTTCTATCTACAGTTTTACAGGAATCAACATTATAGCGAAGCCTGCCTGGGACAGCGGCAGTCATACAGGAACCTACAGCCTCAGCGCGGCGTAATACTGGATTGTCGGGGCAGAGTACTTGCCGCAAGCAATAAAGTCCAAACCATTTTTGCAGAGCCGCGAGCGATACAAGACGTGAAAGCCACATCCTCAGAACTTGCCCCGATTGTGGATATGGGCGCACATATTATTTGCCAAATGATACTGGAAAGCCGAAATCCGGGCTTTACGAGAATCAAGACAACCACGGATCACGATCAATGCAGCGCCTCAACTAAGATTTATGGCATCGGGGTTCAGTCCGACTGGCAGAGACATTATCCAATGGGAAGCCTTGCGGCAAACGTTGTCGGCTTTACGAGTCTCGACAATCGTGGTTTAGAAGGAATTGAGCTGAAATATGACAAAGAACTCAGTGGTTCAGCCGCACGGAATATTTTCTTTGCCGATGTCAAACGCCGGCCAATTCGGGCAAAACAGCAGGATGGCGTCTTAACCAATGGCAAAGGGATTATTTTAACTATTGATGCTACTATCCAGCAGTTCACGCGAGACGTACTAATCAAACAATACGAAAACTACGAAGCGGAATCGGCAGTAGCGATTGTAGCCGAACCGAAGACCGGGGCAATTTTGGCGATGGTCTCGCTGCCTGATTTTGATCCTGCAGATATCCGAACAACCGACCCGAATAATTTCCGCAGCCGGGCAATCACCGACTGGTATGAGCCGGGCAGTATTATCAAACCGGTTGCGGTCGTGATCGCCCTTGAGGCCGGGGTAGTGAACAAGACAGAGAAGATATTCTGTGAAAACGGCAGCTACAGCGGCAAAGGTTTCGGGCGGATCGGAGAATATCGCCGGGGATTCGGAGATTTAACTGTGCAGGAGATTCTGATCAACTCCAGCAATATCGGCATGGCCAAAATCGGACAAAGACTCGGCAAAGACAGGCTTTACGACGGGCTTAAGCTTTTTGGCTTTGGCAGAAAAACGGGCATTGAACTTCCCGGAGAGGTCGATGGGCTATTAAGGCCTGCGGATACGTGGACCGGTTACAGTGTTACCCGGATACCTTTCGGTCAGGAAATTTGTGTAACCAGCATGCAATTAGTCCGAGCTTTCTGCATACTCGCCAACGGTGGCCGGCTGGTTCGTCCATTCATGGTCAGAGCCATTGTCGATAACGAAGGAAATATCACCGAACTGAAAAGACCGCCACCCCCGGTTGGTTATATTGTCAAACCCGAGGTTGCTAAATGGATTGTTACCGAGGCCATGGCCAGCGTAGTCAATGAGGGAACGGGCAAGAGAGCGAAACTCGACAAATGGCAGGTGTTCGGAAAAACCGGAACCGCAAATATCGCAAGAAGCGACTCAAGAGGTTATTCGGACTCCGACTACGTTGCTTCCTTTGTCGCCGGTGCACCGGTAGCAGATCCTGCCATTGTAGTGCTGGTCTCGATACGTAAGCCGAATCGGTCGCTCGGTAAAGGCTACACCGGCGGAGCTGTAGCCGCTCCGGTAGCGGCCAAAATAATCGAAAAAACTCTTACCTACCTCGGCGTCAAACCGGACCAAAACCCAGGCATTTACGTCCAGGGCCGGAATCCGTAAAAATGGCCAAGATAATTTACGCTGTCGCGGGGGAAGGATTCGGGCACAGCAGCCGGTCCCACCTGATCGGACAGAGATTTATCGACGCCGGCCATGATGTTATGTTCGTGGGCTCACAGAAATCACTTCTATATCTAAAGCAATACTTCGGCCCGCGTGTCAAAGAGGTTTTCGGCCTGTCGTTCGCCTTCGAGGGCCAGCGCATCGATAAATCGGAAACTCTCAAGAGAAACCTTCTCAAACTGCCCGAGGCCAACAGGCTAAACGACGAGCTTTTCAAGCAGCATTTTGAGCCGTTCGGGCCCGAGCTGGTCATATCGGATTTCGAGCCTTTCAGCGCCTGGTGGGCATGGCGAAAGAACGTGCCGTTCATCAGTATCGACCACGAGCACATGCTGACGCTCTGTAAGCTCGACCACCCGGCGAAGAACTGGTTTTCACGACTGACCGCCAGCGTGGTGACCGACTGCCATTACATCGGAGCGGTAGCCTATATCATCCTGAATTTCTTCGAATCGCCGCTGCGGATCGATTCGGCGGTTTTGGCCCCACCTATCGTAAGGCCTGTCATCACAGCACTGAAGGCCGAACCGGGAGAGCATATCTTGCTGTATTCCACGACCGGCACCGGCCGGGATGAGCTGCAGGAGATTCTGCAAAAATTCGCCGCCCGGAAGTTTTTTATTTATGGCTTTGATCAGGACGCCGAATATCAAAACTGCGTTTTCAAGAAACGTTCCACTGAAGGATTTCTGGCAGACCTCGCGGCGGCCTGTGGCGTGATTGCTTCGGCTGGCTTTTCGCTGATCAGCGAGTGCATGTACCTCAAGAAAAAGATGCTCCTGCTTCCCTTAGCCGGCCAGTACGAGCAGATTATTAACGCACACTACGTCCAAAAACTCGGCCTGGGTATCTCGGCCGAGACGCTCGATGAAACGGTGCTGGCCCGGTTCCTCGATGAACTCGACAAGCCCATGCCGAGCGACGAAAAAATCCTCTGGCCCGACGACGACAGGTTCTTCGACATCCTCCAAAACGAGCTAAACAAGCTTAAGATACCTGTAAGTATCGAATGCCCCCAGTGACCTTATCGCTAACCGGCTTCAATTCCGCCAGCCCAAAACCTGAGGATTGATCCGCAGCATGATGTCGTCTTTCGTGCCGGGCTTTCCATCGGGGCCGGGACTAAAAATTTTCCTGTTCTCAACGTCAACAATATACTCATCACCATAAGCACGAGCTTTAAGATCAATCTCTTTGCCAAGTCTCTTGCTCAAGATAATTTGGAAAAGGTCATCTTGTATCTGTATCTGTAGGATAGAATTTTTCCTTGCCTTTATTGTTTTTTCGGTAGGTCCGACGATATTGACGATATTTATGTGTGGATTATAGCATCTATAGAGCAAAGGTAGTTGTTCCCGGTTTGTTAATGATATGGGCGGTTCTTTAAAAGGATAAATATCAGGCCAAACCGAAAGTTTCTTTTCTGCAACATTCTGCCTTCCTTCCTCAGAGTCCATCCAGTATTCGTAGAAATTTCGGTACAACCTCAGCATAGAGTTCTTTTTAAGTGGCAAAATCTTTTCGATAGCCCTTTGTTCAGATACCTCAGAAAACATATTTCTCATGAGAAGGTACTCAGACAATATGCTGTTACGCAATGATGTCTGTTCGTCCGTTAGAGGTATGAAGTGCTCGGCCAGCAGTGCAACCGTGTTCATCGGAGTCCGCTGATCGTTCACAATAGCATTGGACGTAAAAATGTTCTCATTTATGCATATAAGATAAGCTAATTTGGGAACTAACATCCGGGCATTGACACTTATCTTCCTACATACTGAGTCCAGCTCAATCAGTTCAGATGCGAAGGCCTGGATATCGCGCTGTCCGATTTTCAGATATGCATAGACCTGATAGAAGCGGACAAAATCTATTAATTTGCTCACGTGCATGATCTTCAAATTAGCATTTAGTTCGGTAAGATCGGCTATCTCCGGAAATTCGTTGAGCCGATGGATTACGTCTCTGGCTGTTTCGTTATCCACCCATATCTGCTTTATTTCTTCGGCATAGTAGCTGAGTATTTTGGTGATTTCTGATGTCGTTCCTGTTTTCAGGATCCCATTTACTTCAGCAATCATGTCACTGTCACTCTTTGTTAGCTCTATAGCAGGGACGCCAGAAGAGTCGTATTGCTCGTCTGTCAATGTCTTCAGAATCTCAAAGCTTTCGGCGTATTGTGCCGAGGCGGAACGAAGGTCTGCGATTGTGTAATCATTCGGAATCGGTGGGGCATCGATACTCCAAAGCAGGTAAAAGACGAACATAAAAAGGATCGAGATATTCATGCCCGCCAGCGCGATATACTTGCCTTTGAGTTCGCCGGCGCTTCGCCGGATTTTAAGGGTACCGATGATCCCGATTACTATCGCCGGTATCCCGGCCAGCACAAAGAAAAACAAGCTGAAAATCCCCAACAACAGCGACAAAATCGCAAGTTTGCTTATCTTTGGTCGAACAGTCTCATCCAATGCCTTTTGATTACAGCCCCGACCTTGTTTTTCCTCTGATTCTTCCATTGCGTGTCAATTATGATTGGTGGGTGGTGATTTTTCAATGGTTTCTTTGGAATCAAAAACCGTCATTTCGACCGTAGCGTCCCTTAGGGACGCGAAGCGGAGACACGAAGTGGCGGTAGCTAAATCTATTCAAAGCAGATTCTTCGACCCAGCTATGGTCCATCGTGCACCAGCAGCGAATCCAATCTATCCTGAGGCTCACTTCCAATTTGCGGCAGGGCACCCATTCTAATGTCTCCACCGTCCCAGAACGTGTAGATGTTATCATCTTTGATGCCGCAGAATGGGCGCTTCTCAAAGCCCACATGGCTATCCATGAACAGCACGTTCTGTCCATCTTCCTGGTGAGTAATGGTATTGCCCGCTCCGATAGCTACTCTGCCGCCATTAGGATTGAAGAAGCTGATATCTTTGCCCTCGTAAGAGGGAGATGTTATCCACGGATTCCTGTCGGCGGCAACAGCCATCCCGGGGTCACTCTCTGTAGTTAGGGCATATTGACTAAATGGCATATGATAAGAGTAGCTGCAATGCTTCGACGGCTGTGGGCCAAAATCCCAAAAATCAATCCGTTCCTGACCACTCATGCCCTCGTCGGCGGGATCAAAGACCGTCACCCCGGCATCGCCTTTGCAGACAAACGCTCTTGGTGCAGGCGGGTAGCTGTAATTAACCAAAAGGTAGAAGCAGGATGTTATGCTTCCCTTCCCGCCGCTTCCGTCAGCTGCCAAGCCGTACGCAACGAACCGATTTTGGGCCTTCCAGTCTGGAATGGCCTTTGCCCAGTGGCTATTGGCGCCACCTGAACGGGGGAATTTACCATCATAATCATTAGTATAGGTTAACATTGACATTCCAATCTCGGACAAGTTCTTGGCGCAGAACATTCGAAACGCCACCTTCCTCATCTTTAATATCCCCGGCACCACGATTCCAAATGATAGAACAATTGGCAACACGATCCCGAAAACAGCTAACTTTCTTCCGGTGAGTCTTCCACCGCTTTTTTCAATGAGGATAAAACTGATAATTCCCAGAACCAACGCGGGTACAGTTGTCAGGCCGCAAGTAAAAAGACTCAGGATACCGAGCACGAACGCCGCAATTGCCAGGCCGCTCGTTTTTGGAATTATTTTTTCGGTCCCATCCGGAATTTTCGGAATTTCCGAACTACAGGAGCTGCACACATTAGCGTCATCAGGATTTTCTTTTCCGCATTTTGGACAGTTCATCTTAATTCTCCCTTCGTTTTTTGATATCGCCAACCAGGAGGCTTCTTTTTAGCCTCGACTTGTTTTTCCTCTTGTTCGTCCATTTCATGTCAATTATGATTGGTGGACGGTTGATTTTCAATAGTTACTTTGGATAAGTTTAATTATCGGGATTAGAAAATGGAGCCAAAGTGGTTGGATTGGGCAAAACGATTGCAGGCGCTGTCTCAGAACGGATTGACGTATGCACGGGATCCGTTCGACCAGGAACGATACGAGCAGATACGGCACATTGCAGCCGAGATGCTGGCGGAACAAGCCGACGCGAAGATTGAGGACGTTCTGGATTTGTTCGCACGTGAGAAGGATTATGCGACACCGAAAGTGGATGTGCGGGGTGCTGTGTTCAGGGACGGCAAGATACTGCTTGTTAAAGAGCGTTCGGACGGAAAGTGGTCGCTGCCGGGAGGATGGGCCGACGTCGGAGAAAGCCCCTCGGAGAGCGTGGAGCGGGAGGTGTGGGAGGAATCGGGATTTCATGTCAAAGCACAGCGTCTGGCGGCCGTATATGACCGGGGCAAACACCCGCACAAGCCCCTGATGCATTATCATATTTATAAGCTGTTCTTCATTTGTGAAATCACAGGAGGCCAGGCGACGACAAGCTCTGAGACAGAACAGGTGGCGTTCTTCGAGGAAAGTGACCTGCCGGAACTGTCAATCACGAAGATTCTTCCGGAACAGATAGCGAAGATGTTCGAGTACTACCGGCGAGAGGAACTGCCTGCTTATTTCGACTGACGGGACATGTCGCATCGGCCGAATTGTCACCCTTCGACTTCGCTCAGGGTGAAAAAAAGACTTCATGCCTCCACAGGACACCTTACGGTGGAGCGAAGACGAGGCATCGGCTGTGAGCAGGTCCTATTCTGTCGGAAGGATGGATTTGCCGATGTACCCGGCTTCGATGCAGAACTGTATGATGTCACGTGCCAGTGGTGCGGCGTCGCTTGAGCCGTGCTGGCCGCCTTCGACGATGACAGCGATTGCGATTTTGCGTGCCGTGCCGTCCTGTGCGAAGCCGCCGAACCAGGCGTGCTCGGGCCTTTCCGTCGAGCCGGTTTTGCCGTAAACCGTCACATCCTCGGCGGCGAGTGTCGCAAGGAACGGTTTGAATTGAGTGTGAGCTGTTCCGCCTGTCTCGTTGACAACTGCATTCATACCGTCATATATGACGGCCAAAGTTCCGAGCGAGACGCCGAGATCGGTGCCCTCGTAATTCCGAGACTCCTTTATCAATCTCGGCCGCTTGAAGATTCCGCCCCGGGCGATAGCAGCCATTGAATTTGCGACCTGCAGGGGTGTGACACGCAAATCACCCTGGCCGATGCCGAAATATCTTCTCTCGCGATTCCTCAGCGGGGGCACATCTTCGAAGCTTAGGATCTTGCCCCTGACAAAACCGCTTGATATTACGCCGGACGACTGGCGGAAATTTCTGTCGAGTTCGGTTCCGGCCGCTGAGGTAAGCGAAGGTGACAGAAAAAGTACATCGTGCCCGTAACCAAATTCAAAGAGCCACCGCTGCAAATCCACAGGATCGATTTTGTCGGCGAGGTGTGAAAAATAGATATTGCAACTGCCCTTGATGGCATTACGAGCGTTATTTTCCCACTGATTGTCATGACCCACCCCCCGCCTGAATATCAAGCAGTTCGGCCAGTTGGGCGGGGCCGCTTCGGGCGGGCAACTGATAATTTCTTCCGGCATTATCTGACCTGTTTCAAGACCGGCGATAAGAATTAACGGTTTAACAACCGAAGCGGGCGGATACTGCTCATTGATCGCCCGATTGATAAGCGGCTTATTATCCTTATCGGCAAGCAAATCACCATAGTCGTACCTGGCGCGGTTCAAATCATAAAGCGGTAGTGAAACCAGTGCGAGTATATCACCGGTTCCGACCTCAATTACAACGACCGACATCCCGGGTCCGCAATTCGGGTCGTGCGGGTAGCCTATCAGGTAGTTTTCAATTCTCTGCTGCAGCTCGATGTCCAGCGTCAGCGAAACGTCCTTGCCGAACTGAGTATCGGTCCGGCTTGTAAGCTGGCCGTCTATGTCGAGGTTGAGTTCACCTCTTCTGCCTCGAAGGACGGTCTCGCATACATATTCGACTCCATCTTCACGCCCGCATACCTCTCCTTCCAGATAGCTCAACAACTCGTCGTTTGCGAAAAGCTCTTTATCCTGTTGTTGTGTCGCCGGACCGACCCAGCCGATAGTCTGGGCGGCAACGGAACCGTAGGGATAGAACCGGTAGCCCTTCGGCAAAATCTGGAGCCCTTCCGCGTCCATAAATTCCAACTGGGCGGCGAAAACATCATCGTCGGTTTTCAACTCCAGCAACGGCCAGTCCTCGTGCATTTCCAGGATGTCAATTTTGCTCGCAAGCTCGTCCCTTATGTTCGGGTCGGGCTGCTTTGCCTTAAAATCAGCAATTGCTTGAGAAATCGGGACGCTGTTTATGCTGTCATAATCGTCACGGACTTCTGAGTTCGGGAAGTTTTTTAGCCAAGCCTGGAACATCCGCTGTGCCCAGACATAGTCGTTTATTTTTTGTATTTCGTCCCATATCACCGACGGTTCCACCGCCTTGAATTGCGAGCATTTCTCAATTATGAGCTGTAAATCCTCAAGCTTTTCGTGGATTTCCTCATCGACTTTGGCTATCGCGACATCCGAATCGCGTCTGGCGGCAGCCCCGGCGAGCATCGCCTTGCGTACACGTTCATCCAGGAAAGAGCTGAGATTATAATTTATATGCACCCAGAATCGGGGTTCATCCATAGCTAATACCTTGCCGTTGCGGTCGAGTATTCTGCCTCTGATAGTTTGAAGCTGTTTGGATTGGCCCCTTTGCCGCTTTAATTCTGCGATTTCATTCTGGACGGAAGAGGCGGTCAACAACTGCATTTGTGCCAGGCGGAGCAAATAAACCGCCAGAAGCAGCAAGCTGAAGATCACAAATATTTTTACTCGCCTGTTATACATATTCGGCCATTAGTTCTCAGTTGTTATTCTTACGGTTCATGCCTATCGGCGGTTCGCTCATGCCATTTGCAGCATACCGTTGTTAGCGTCGACCGAATCGATTAATTTTTATTCGCATCCACCAGGCTGAGGGCAGGAACAAAAACGGCCCCACAATGCTCGAGTATAAAGATGTAACGAAAACAACAGCATAGACATTTGCCGCAACCGGCTCGCCCTTTGTGATATATGCCAGCAAATGAGTCATGGCGCCGGTCAGAACCGAGGTGGTAAAGATTGCAAGTGCCTGAAAGGGCATCCTTTTGATCGCGATCACACGATGCAGGTATGCCAGCAGTGTACCGAACAGGCCGAAACTAATCATTTGCGGACCCATCGGCATCGGCGAGCCGACAAGATCGGCGGCAAAACCTATTGTGAAAGAGCTGATGATCGCATCCGAGGTATTGTAGTAAATCGCAAAGAACACTAAAAAAATGACCAGCAAATCAGGTTTGCTGCTCCAACGCGCCAACAGACCCTTTTGCAGAACAGTCACAGCAAGAATTAGCAATGCAAACCGAAACCATCGCATTTCATGTCCTCAGTGGGTCCGAACGCGGTTACTTTTGCGGATTCATTATGATCACGGCTACGTCCTCGAGCTGTTTTATATCACAAGCCGGCACGACTGTTATGTCCCAAAGCGAAGGATCCTTGTTCCTATTGCATTCGGAAACTTTTCCCACAATCATCGGGGCGTCCAGGAATCCGGGCTTTTTAAGGGCAAAAACACTCACGCCGACCTCTACTTTGTTCTTGACCATCTCGATCTTGGCCGAGTTATTGCCGGTGCCTATCATTATGCCTTTCATTATGTTCTTAAATCCCGCTATCTTTACAGGTATTTTCGACATAGGATCAGTGACCAGCTCGACTGTGGCCTTGGATATTTGCGGAAAGACATCTGATATCATCCCAATAATGCTTTCGTCGCCCAGGACGAACTGGCCTTTGGCCAGGCCGGTGGTTTTGCGACAGTCAATGGTCAGCTCGTTGCGGGATCCTTCGACAGTTTTTGTGATGACGTCGGCTAGCGCAAAATCCGTGCCTTCCCAGACATACGTATTATATAGTGCATCCAGTTTTTTGAACCTCGTACGTTCCTGGGCCAGCGTTTCTTCGAGGTTGGCAATATAATTGAGATACTGGGTTTCGCTCCGGCTGACGGCACCTGCAAGCGGCTGTTGTGTCTGTGCCGTCATTACCAGGTTACCGCCGATAGTTAAAGGCCAGCGAAAAACGTGAACGAAAGCAAGCTGGAATTTACTCGTAAGATTTTGCGGGGCAAAAAGGAAGATAAAACCGGTCAGCATAAACCAGGTAAATAACATTCGTCTGGAGACTTTCGTTTGCTTCCTTGCCATAATCCTATGCTGTCAGTTTTTCACGAAATCCGTATTAGGCGCTGCCCTCAACGAATCATTCCCACCCGTATTCGTTATGGTCCATTGTATCCTTCCACAACTCCAGGTTTTCCAGATAGACGCTGGTACCTCGAGCGACGCTGCTCAGCGGGTCATCGACGATTTGGACCTTCAGGCCGGTTGCATTGGCCAGAACCGTATCCATTCTCCGCAGCAGCGATCCGCCGCCGCAGATGTGTATGCCGTTATCGATCAAGTCCGCGGCCAGCTCCGGCTCGGCCTTTTCCAGTGTTGCCGTAACTGTGTCAATAATCGCGGCGATGGGATCGCGAAGGGCTTCACGGATTTCCTCACTCGTTATGACAATTTTTCTCGGCAGGCCGGAGATGGTATCTCTACCTGCTATTTCCATCGTTAATTCCTCTTCCAGCGGAGCGGCAGAGCCGATCTGTATCTTGACTTTCTCAGCTCTTGCCTCGCCTATGAGCAGGTTATAAGTCTTCTTGAGATGATTGATTACCGCTTCATCCATATCGTCACCACCGATGCGGATCGATTCGGAATTGGCTATGTCGGCCAGACTCATAATGGCCACCTCGGTAGTCCCCCCGCCGATATCGACAATCATCGAGGCGGTAGGGTCCGTGATGGGCAGTCCGGCACCGATTCCAGCAGCCATAGGTTCATCGACCAAATATACCCTGCGAGCGCCGGCCCGTTCGGCACTGTCGATTACCGCCCTGCGTTCGACGGCGGTAATTCCGCTCGGCACGGCGATGACCACTCGCGGCCTGACAAGCCCGCCCCGGCCGTGGACTTTCCGGATGAAATAGCCCAACATCGCTTCGGTAATTTCGAAGTCGCTGATCACGCCGTCCTTCAGAGGCCTGATGGCGCTGATCGAGCCCGGTGTTTTGCCTAACATTTCTTTAGCAACCAGCCCGACAGCTTCACCGTTGTTCAGGACGATATTGGTTCCTTTGCGGACAGCAACTACAGAGGGCTCATTGAGGACGATACCTTTGCCGCGGACACAAACAAGGGTTGAGCAGGTGCCCAGGTCGATACCCATATCCATACTGAACCAACCTAAGACTGTGTCCAGTAGCACTTTCGACTCCTTTCTGATATCCCAATTTAAGGTTTTGGAGAGCTTAAAATTCCTGCTTCGCTATCTTGTTATATAACCGCCGAGAGAGTTATTGTCAATAGCGATTCGCCTACTGTATTTTAAAAATTGTATCGTACTGTGTGTAACATTGATAGGCGACAAACACCGCTGCCGTTAGAACTACTAAAAATGCCACGGCAAGAATCACCGTATAAAGATTATCGGCTGCCGCTATTTTTTTACCACGACTCTGCACAACGGGACTCATATATCAACCTCACATAGCAATTAGCCAAAATTGCGTTTTCTACAAATTAGTGCTGACTCTATCATTGATTTGCGGCTGATCCTGCGGTTGGTCCTGTATAAGTTCGAGCCAGCCAACCGCCTTCTCGGGCCAAACGTCCAAAACCACAATATCGCAAATAAATTTATCGCCGCGAGTGAGGTGAAATCTCATACCTTCCTTGACACCGTCCGCTGCACCGATGGATATTTCGGCAAGGAGATTTTTCAAATCCACTTCGGTGATAGACCCGTTCAAATCGATATCTTTGGTGGGAGGTGTCAAGCGAACCGCCTCTTGTCCCGGTGTAACAGGTATCGGTTCCGCGATTGCTTTGCCATATTGTCGCAAGTACTGGTCCAGCTTGTTTTGCAACTCGGTTTTTTCTTCGAGCAGGCGTTTAGATCCTTCCTGTAACTGCTTTACTATCGCCATATTCTCCATGAGAGCCGCTGTGGTGTCTTTAAGCTCTTTCCCCTGCTTGATCAGTTCAGCTTCCTTCAAGTCCCGCTCAGTGAGGGCATCTTTTACCAACTTTTCGTTATTTTCGATAGTTTTGGAGAAATCCATTACTATTGCTGCCCAGTTATTGACTTTACGATTTGCATCGTCTCTGTCTCTTTCAGCAGTCGCGAGATCGCTCTTTAACTTGTTAATATCCTCTTCGAGCGAAGCAATCTGTTCTCCTAACTTTCCAGTGTCCCTGTCCTTTTCCTCAATTGTATTGTTCAGTTGTGTTTTTGCATTGTCCTCATTCTTCTTAGCAGCCTGATAGCCGTTGTATAGAGTGTCGTATTTTTGTTTGTAGTTATCGGCGTTTGCAACGTAAGTTACTACTATACCACAGAGGAAAATTGAGGCTATTGTCAGCAGAACTATTAAGACCTTTGTAAGAGTGCTCAAAACAAGCTCCTTTCAGTATATTTGTGTTTTCTTTTCAATACACCCATTACCTTATACAAGGCGTCCCAACCTCATAGAAGAATATTAGGGGAGGCTCCATTCCACCCCTCACCAATAGTTACAAGCCTAAAACTGGCTCAACTCATGCCGGGTCGCTATATTGGAACCCAAGCCCTGATATTATGTGTATAGTATAATTGTACGCTTAAAGCTCGGAAAGGTCAAGTTATTTTTAGTAAATAGCCTAAATTAAAATTCGAGGTGGAAATCCCCGATATCAGGTCTGATAACATATGATTTTCAGGTGCTATTTACTTCATTTTACATTGAAAAACGGCCTGTGCGGCAGCAATACGCACAAATTTCGACTCATTTTTCAATAACTGGGGCAGATTTTTTTCCAGGGCCGGTGAACATATTTGGCCGATTGCCAGTGCTGTCAGCATATTAGCCCGTTCGCTGGCCTCCTTATCCAGGCCAATTGTAAGATTTTTCTCGAAAACATCGAGTACTTCCGCCTCACCGATCCTGTCGTTAAGCTTGCCAAGCTGCTCGGCAGTCGTCAGGCGGACCTCCAATACATTATCATCCAACTTGGTAACCAGGATGTCCCTGGCTTTTGAAGTGCCAAGGAGTCCTATTGCCCTTATCCCCAAAATTCTGTCGTCAGCAAAGGCGCTGTAAACTATTGCCCATAGCTTCTGTAATACCTCTTCATCGCCGAGCCTGGCCCTGGCCTCTAATATCTGAAATCTGGCCTTATCGCTGGTATTTTTGTCTTCCTGAACCGATTTCAGTAAATTCAACGAGCTGTTGTCCCCCGTTTTACCGAGCAGAAAAGCGGCGTTCGATTTGACCGTCTGATCGTTGCTGTTCAGCGCTTTGCGAATTACTTCGAAATATTCAGTAGAGCCAAGCCTCCCCATCGCATAAGAGGCCGCGATGATGACATTTACATCTTCATCCTTCAATAATCGGCTTACCGAGTTTTTCGCAGAAGAGTATTCTAAATCGCCAATGGCCAGGGCTGCCGCAAATCTAACCGGCGTAAATTCATCCTGCAGAAGTCGCTGTACCTGAGGCATGAATTTGACTTGCCTGGTAGTGGCAATCACTTCAATAGCATTAACTTTGGCCAGCGGATTAGTATCCGCCAAAGCATTTTGTATAATCTGGAAGGCTTCGGTCTCGGGGGAAGTCACGTTAGTAACGTAGAAATCTCCCAACATTGATTGTGAGGATTCTTCGCATCCGAAGACAAATACAGCCAGGCACGCGAAAAGCAAGGCATAAGTAATGGAAGCAACTATATTTTTGTGCTTTTGCGTTTTATTTTTTGTGGATTTGCTTGCCATTTGGCCGTCCCTGATAAACAAGTTTTTTTTGGTTCTGAAAAATCTTCCCGAAAGCAGTACTATTATGAGGATAACAACACAGGTTTCACAACAAAAATCCAGCCATTCACCGTATTTGCTGAAAATAGTTGCCCTGTTATCGATCTGTATTCTTTCTACGAACCATCCCGCCATGCCCGTCCGGTTTTTTGCATCTACGGGTAAATCACCCGCTATAAAACCGTTTCTTATACGTCCGGCGCTATCGATAAGACAACTGATGCCGGTATTGACGCTTCGCAGGATGGCAAGCCGATTCTCGACCGCACGGAACACACAAACCGCCGCATGCTGGGCAAGCTCCACGCTCGGCATCACTTCTTCGTCCTCGAATCGAACGAACCAGCCGTCATTGCTGATATTCACCAGCCAGTCGAGCCTCTTGCGCCCCTGCTCGTCCAGAGCAAATCTTCGTCCGATCGCCGGGACGGTGTCCTCGTAACAAATCATCACGCCGAATTTGTAATCCCGCGTCCGGCTCTCTTCGGCGCCGGTCATCTCGAAAATCGTGTATTCGCTGCCGTAATCGAGCGAATAATCGAAATTGTAAGGGATGAACTTGACCTTCATCAGCAGCTCATAAAACCACGACAGAGACTTCCTTAACGGCAAAACTTCCCCGAACGGCACCAGGTGGATTTTGTTGTAAACTTCCTTCGCTTTGTCACCGTTTCTCTTATACATAAAAGCCGAATTGAATCTCTGTATCAGGCGAATTTCGAAATTGTCCTCTATTTTGGGAGTTCCCCCGTACGCACCGACGAGTAAAAAAGCGGTATCTTTGGCGTGTTCCCGAAGCGTCTTATCAAAAACGTTCCAGGAGTGAGAAGACTCCAAAAGGGCCAACACTTCAGGATTTAACGTTGCCTGCACCATCGTCTCGGGCCAGACTATCAGCTCGGCTCCGGCCCGGGCGGCGGTCTTGCTCTGCTCCATCAGGCCGGTAAACAAATCGTCGCCTGACTCGAACGTTCTTTTGACCGACTGAGGGACATTTGATTGAAGCGACGCCGCCAGCGGCCCCTCTGTTACACATTCTGCCTCCTGCTCGATCCTCCACCACCCATAGGCAAAGGCGCCGACCACCAACGCACAAACTATCGTCGTGCCGGCAAACTGAACCAGCGTAAAATTTTTCTTTCGGTAAACGGTCACGATCAGCTCCGCCAGCAGCCCGTTGACCATAGCAATCAGGAAAGAAACGCCGCCGGCGCCGAAAATGTCGGCAATTTGAATCAGCGTAACGTTTTTGTACTGGCTGTGAGCCAGAAACCGCCAGAAAAAACCGCCCAGAAGGAAGCCCTGCATCCGTTCGATGCCGACAATTAATATCGCCGCCGCCAAAAACAGCGGCACCTTTTTCATCCGGCAATACCACAGGCACATCGCCAGGACGGGCCACAGCAGCGCCGTGTACAGGCAGAACAAAAGCCAGCCGACAATCGTCACCGGGGCGACCCAGTACAAATTGCCCAGCCAGTAACAAAGTGAAATAACGTAGCCGAAAAGAAATAATCGCCGAGGCCTTGCCTTCGGAGAGCAGGCAATAATAAAAGGCACGAACGATACCCAGGCCAGCGGCGCCAAG
>Ga0299912_10001459_pt1 | contig 19052 bp, 21 predicted proteins | sample RVTome_2_FD_207667 | JGI IMG/M metagenome (GOLD analysis project Ga0299912, IMG submission 207667) | Soil microbial communities from uranium-contaminated site in the Upper Colorado River Basin, Wyoming, United States - RVT95D214 (version 2) ... | reverse complement strand
GCCAGCGAGGGGATAATGAGCATGTAAAGCACCAGAATCATGTCTCCGTATCTCCCGAGCAGCGCCGGCTGTCCGAACAAAGGGATGAAGAGCAGCAGAGAGCTGGTGGAGATGAGTGCCAGGAATGGGGCAGCGTTGAAGAGCCATGATATAGCCCCATCGGGAATAATATTCTCTTTCATCAGCAGCTTCTGTACGTCTCGGAAGGGCTGCACTATGGGCGGGCCCACTCTCCCCTGCATATGCGCCACCAGTTTGCGGTCAATGCCACGATAGAGCATGCCGAAAACACCGCCGATGAACACCAATATGGCGGAGCCAAAAATGATAATCACTAAGCTCATCGTTGCAGTTCCCTCGTCTTTTCTACAGAAAGCCGGTGGAGTTCCTCATAGCCCAACACTGACTTTCTGCCGGTGGCTCTGTCTGTTACCAAAATCCTATTGGTGCAGGACTGGCAGGGGTCAATTGAGGCAAAGACAATGGGTACATCGGCAATCTGCATACCTTGGAGTATAGTGGGAACTGCCATCAGGTTAACATAGGTGGGCGCCCTCACTTTCCAGGTAGCCAGGGTGCTCTGCCCCGCCTCCAGGCGGACATAATGAATGTCCTCGCCCCTCGGCGCCTCGACCCGGCCGATGCCCTCGCCGGCAGCATCGGTAAGCAGGCGCAGGAGCTTGGGCATCTTGGGCTCGGACATAATCGGGCCTTCGGGCATTCTGGCAATACATTCCTCGATGATTTCCATCGATTGCTTGACCTCAAGCAGCCGGACTATTATACGATCATAGACATCCCCGACCACCGTGCCAGTGACAATATCCGGAGTGATAGCTTTGACATCGAGGTCGGCATAGGCACTGTAGGGCTGATCCTGCCTCACATCTTTGGGGACGCCGCTGGCCCTGGCAGTGGGCCCTACTGTAAGCAACTTCAACGCATCCTCGGTGCTTAATATGCCGACGTTCCGTGTCCGCATCCGTACCGTCCTATCTTCTAAGAAAATCCGTCTCAGGTGCTCGAAAATGCTCTTGTAATAGTCCAGCGATTTTCTTATGCGCGGTAGCTGCTCGGCAGTTATATCCCTTCTCACCCCGCCGAATTGAAGCACTGCCTTGGTCACCCGGTTGCCGAAGACATATTCAATGAGGTCCATTATTTCTTCTCGTACTCGCCAGGTGAGATAGAAAACGGTATCAAAACCAATCTCGTGGGCAGCCACCCCAGCCCACAGTATATGGGAGTGGATTCTCTCCATCTCGGCAGCGATAACCCGGATATATTCCGCCCTGTCGGGCGGTGTGATATTAGCCGCCTGCTCCACCGCCATGGCCAGGCAGAACGGGTGACAGATGTTGCAGATGCCGCATATTCTCTCGGCAAGGTATAGCGTCTGGACGGGATTGTTGCGGTTCATCCCCAGCCATTCGATGCTGCGGTGAACCTGTCCCACCAGTACATCGGTATTGACTACCTTCTCCCCTTCAATCTCCAGCATTAACTGTATCGGCTCTTTGAGGGCGGGGTGAATGGGGCCAATTGGTATGGTATAGGTCGTTTTTCCCGTCTCACCAACTGCCATTCTCTTTATCCTTTCTTATCCTTTCCCTTCGGTTTCCTCTCCGGTAGCACCCTCAGGAGCTTCTCCGGGCCAGTCTCGTCTTTCCGCCAGGGATAGACGCCCTCCGGTACGTCTTCAGCGATAAACAGTCTCCTCCCATCCGGTATGCCCACTACCTCTACCCCCATCATCTCCTGGGTCTCACGCTCGGTGAATATGGCCCCGGGGATAAGGTCGGTAATTGTTGGTATCTTCAGGTCACTCTTGGGCAGCTTCACCCGCAGCCCCAGGCTCAACTCTTCCAGGTGATGGCCATAGTAAATGGTGAAGTGGTAGATGAGCTCTACCTCAGCGCCCAGGTCGCTCGAGGAGATAATGGCCAGGTGGGGGTATTTCTGGAGGTGGCAGATATGCTCAATAGCGTCGCGAAAGGCGCTCTTTTTCACCTCGACCCAGAGGCTGCGGAACTTATTCTTCTTGACGGCGACCTCACGCTCGTAGACCGAGCCGCTGACAAAGCCATCGCCCAGCTTTTTGCTGAAACTATCTATAATGGCCTGCGGGGTAAGCCTCTCCACTAAGCCACCTCCTGTTGGACCAGCTTTTCCAGCTTCGCCCAGGCCATAACCACACCGTGAATAATGGCCTCCGGCCGCGGCGGGCACCCGGGGACATACACATCCACCGGGATAATCTGGTCAATTGGTCCTATCAAACTATAGGCCTCATGGAAGACGCCTCCCTCTGCGCCGCAGTTCCCTACCGCTATGACCACCTTGGGGTCAGGAGTCTGGGCGTAGATTCGTCTCACGCTATCTTCCATGCTGCGTGCCACCGGCCCGGTGACCAGCAACACATCGGCATGGCGGGGCGACCCCACCAGCCTGATGCCAAAGCGCTCGACATCGTAGCGGGGAGTGAGTACGGCCAGAATCTCGATATCGCAGCCATTGCAGGAGCCGGTATTCAGGTGGTACACCCACAATGCCCGGTTGAACGCTTTCAGATTCATCGCTCTATTCCCAATCCATCATTTACTGTCAGCCTGCCAGCACCAGTATCAGAATAGTTATCGCCAATATGGCGACAAACCACAGAAGATAGTCATTCACTATTCCGGTGTGGGGCTTCATCATGGCGCGGTAAAGACCTTTGAGTGACTCAAAAAAGCCCCAGTATATGTTTTCCGACTTCACATGCCGCTGTTCTTCAGAAGGAACCTTGGTGCCGGAAAGGAAGATATCGGTCTGGGCCGTCCCTTTCTTATAGCTTTTCTGCCCGCGGCTGCGCCAGATGAGAACCATAATCCCGATGACTACCAGGGCGATAATCCAGATGAGGGGAGCCCAGACGGCATATCCGTAATCTACAACCGACAAATTGTCTTCTCCATTTCTCTAACATATCGTGCTTTCATGGCACCGCACCCATCACTGCATTGATATATAATTCATGGTTAATCAGCGCATTCGTGGCCGGGGCGACGATGGTATTTACCACCAGCCCGGGGAAGAGGCCGAAGAATATAACACATGTTGCCAGGATAGCCATCCCGATAATCATGGATTTAGGTACTTCTTTCACTTCTTTGTAGGCAGGCATTTCCGGCCCGGTGAAAGCGGCATAAAATACTTTGGCAAAAGAGGCCAGCGTTACCAACGAAACGAACATGGCAATGACCGAAAGGATGGGATTGAACTTCAACACTGCTTCATAAATGAGCAGCTTGGAGGCAAATCCGTTGAATGGCGGAATTCCTGAAATGGCTAGTGCTCCAATAACATAGAAGGCCGCCGTCCACTTCATATTGCGAGCCAGCCCACCCATCTTATTCGTGTCCCTCGTTCCGATTCGGAAGAATATCGCTTCTGCGGTCATAAAGAGCAGTGCCTTATAAAAGACATGGTTGATGATATGAAAAATGCCCCCGTTTATGGCGTCGCGGCCATAATTGGCCAGTGCCACAGGGTCAGTAAGCACAGCCAGTCCCACCCCCACGCCGAGGAGCATGTAACCCCCCTGTGAGATGGCATGGTAGGCCATCATGCGCTTGATATCGGTCTGGTGAACAGCCATCATAACGCCGACGAACATGCTGAGCACACCCACAATGATAACTATCCAGCCAATAGCTGTGGTATTAATTTGCCCTCCGTACAGGGTGAAGGTAACTCTGTAAAGGGCATACATGGATGTGTAGCTTGCGGCAAGAATCATGGGCGTGGTGCCCGCCGGTGCCACCGTATATGTGTCCGGTGCCCACATGTGGAGCGGAACACCTGCTAACTTTATCACGAAGGCGCCGGCCAGTAGCCCCAATGCTATCATGTCCAGTGAGGTATACTGCATGTAATAGGCCAGGGCCGCGATGTTGAGGACGTTGTACTGGGCATAGAGTATGCCGATGGCAAAGAGCACCAGAAGGGCACTTATCGCCGAAATGACGATGTACTTAAAACCGCCCTCTACGGCATCAGCCATATTGGTGCGGTATGCCGCAAGTCCGGCGCCGGCAATGGACGCTATCTCCAGGAACACAAACATGTTGAACATGTCTCCGGTGAATGCCAGGCCCATCATCGCTGCATAGAGGAGCATCATGAGGGAATAGAACCGGGCCTGTCCGGTCTGGCTCTTCATGAAGTGCAGTGAATATATCAAGGAAGCCAAGGCGACGGTAGTGACGATCAGGCCCATGAAGATGGACATGCCATCCACCTCAAATATAATCCGCACCGGCACCATGTAACCATGCGGGAGGGTCAGTTCAGGCACTGTGGCGCCAAAGGTGTAGACACGGATGCCCACGGTATGGACATTCTTGGCCAGGATGGCTACGAGGAAAGAAATCAGACCGAAAATGACCAGGCTAAATATGTTCCTGCCCCTGTCTCCCGCCCGGCTGATGCTGATGAGCGGGATGGCAAAGGCTGCCACCAGCGGCAGAGCCACAATCAAGATCGGCGAATGAGTGACCAGGAAATCCAAATCTTCTATCCTTTCAGTTTCCGGGATTTCTCGGAGTCAATATCTCCGGTATGGCGGTAAATGTGTACCACCATGGTTAGCATCAAGGCCAATACTGCAACGTTGATGACGATACTGGTCAGGGTGAGTGCCTGGGGTACGGACAGGACCATGGGTCCTTCTGGCACATCGGTATAGATAGGGGCGTTCCCTCCTGTCCGGTAGCCCAGCGCCACGATAAACAGGTTAACCCCCGACGAGAGCATGCCAATGCCCATAATGAGCTTAATCAAATTCTTTCTGAATATGACTATATAAAAAGATATCCCCATCAGCAGCGCTGACGCTAGAAAGGGGAAATTGTGAGCAACGTGCTCCATTATTCTTCCATCTCCTCACCATTGGCAAATAGCGCTATAGCCAGAATCACTGCTGAAAGGCCGGCTATCACTTTAATGCCCACAGCGAAGTTCATCAGGGGAATAAACCCTCCCGTCCAGAAATCCCCCGGGTTAGGACCGGGTTCAGGAATCCGACCGAAGATAGGCGAGCCCACCAGGAAGTTATAGAAGAAAACAGTGCCTAACCCGGCAAAACCCAGGGCGGCAAAGATTAAGGCCCCGGTGCTTTCCATTATTGTTAAAAGACGCTCACGCAGCGATTTTTTAAGTTCCTGAGAGTTGAAGGCCACCAGCAACATGACCACACCGGAAACGACGACAGCACCACCCTGAAAGCCTCCACCCGGGGTAAGATGTCCATGGGCAATAACATACAGGCCGAAGACGAGGATAAACAGGATAAGCTGGTTGGCCACGGTGCGCACAATCTTTGACAGCATTAGGAACTCTCCTCCTTGCGCTTCAGTGTTCGTACCAGAAGCAACACCCCAGTCACTGCCGTGAACAGTATCGTGGCCTCCCCCAGTGTATCAAGGCCTCGGTAGTCAAAGACCACCGACGCTACCACGCTATTGCTCCCGGTTTCTTCTTGGGCGTTCTCAATTATATAATCGTCCATATCAGACGGAGATGGGTCGCCAAAGGGGTGTATGAGCAGCATCCCGCTCACCAGAAAGGCTACCAGAACAAGCAGCAAAATCAGCCCTACAACCTGTCTCATATTCACTCCATACGCTTGGTCGCTCTGATGGTGATGATAAAGATAGCTGCGGTCACAGCTGCCCCGATTCCCGCTTCGGCAATGGCCACGTCCGGAGCCTTCAGAAGATAAAACTCAAAGGCTAACAATAGACTCAGCACAGCCAGTGCCACGACCGCATATAGGAGGTCCCGAAATACAACGACAAATATGGCGCAGACAATCAGTGCCAGCGGTATAATGATATGTAAAACTTCAGTCATTCTCTTTCCCTTCCAGGTCATCCACCACCGCCCTGGCGGGCTTTTCTCCGCTGCGATGTGCTGCCCGGGCCATGGCATGAGCACCGGTGGCATTGGTGACCAGCAGCGCCACCAGCGCCAGCATCGAGTGTATGCACATTATAGACTGAGGAGAATGAGTTCCTTCCAGTGCCCAGATTCCGGCGGACTGTACAATTACCGCCAAGATGAGGAAGATGGAGCCAAAGGTGGTGCATTTGGTAGTGGCATGCATTCTGGTGTACACGTCGGGAAAGCGGTGGAGACCGAAAGCTCCGACAAAATTGAAGAAAAGGCCAATTCCTATGAATACATAGCTTAATGTGTTCAGCGCAGCCACTAAAACTTGTCCCCCCCAATGTATTTGGCCACATACAGTGTCATGGCGAACGAGAGCAGAGCATACACGATGGCCACATCAACGAAAATCACATGATTGAACATCATTGCCACAATGACCAGACTGGTCACCACCAGAGTGTTGGCAGTGTCAAAAGCCACCAGCCTCGTCGGCGCCCCCGGACCTATAAAGACGCGTGCCACAATGATGATAATACACACCACCATGGCTATGATTGTCGGAAACCAGTTCATCCCGTGATTCTCCTCGCCCACTCAGGAAAATTGCCGCATATCGGATGGTAGTCTCTCGGCATATCCTTGAGCACCTCAGGGTCAACATTTATCCAGTGCACATACAGTTCGTTGGTTTTCTGGTCAACGTCCACGCTCAGTGTTCCTGGCGTCAGGGTAATGGAATTAGCCAGGAAGGTAAGTGACATGTCATTCTTCAGATTGGGATTTATCTTCACGATGGCCGGATTAATCCGCCCCGTGATGACGCGGTAGGCCACGTCAACGTTGGCCTTGGCCATGGCAAAGAAAAAGGGGAACAGGTAAACAAGGAAGATAAACCACCGCACCGGGTTCAGCATGCGCAGGTCTTTGCCGATGAACCGCTTCCTGACCAGGGCACCGGCTATCACGGCAAACACTGCCCCGACGATGAGCTCCTCACTACTCCATAAAAAAACGGTGCCGCTACCGATAGTGAGCAGGAGATAAACCAGATAAGCAACCGTCGCTGTAATTAGAAAGTTCATGCTTTACCCTGCAAACAGCTTCTCTGCTAAGTATTCCATTTCAGAGCTCGCTACCTTGCTATAATAGCTCAGTTTCCTCAAAGTCTTTATATTGACGCATAGTTATAGATTATACGCCGGAAATTATCAAGCCCCCTATTTTTCACCTTTGCACTGAGGCAAAATATCAGCCGGGTGCCCTGGTCCCACTTAGCGCTCTCAAGCCGATGAGGTTTACTAGATATGTGAATGTGAAACCTCTATCGCTTTACGACATTGGTTTCCACTTGTTCCAATATCCAGGAGCACCACCTCTCTAGCCCTTCGCCGGTCTTGCAGGAAAGTTGGAAAATCTCGACTTTAGGATTTAGTCCTGCGATGGAACGGCGAAAGGCAGCAATATCGAAATCAACATGGGGAAGAAGGTCCATCTTATTTATTATCACGGCATTCGCATCGATAAAGATCAGGGGATATTTAATGGGTTTATCATCCCCTTCGGGCAGGCTGGAAATCACCATTCGTTTGTGTTCACCGAGGGTAAATTCAGCGGGGCAAATGAGATTGCCAACATTTTCGATTAAGAGCAGGTCTATGTTATCCAAGGGCAGGTCCTTTAGAGCTGACTCAATCATGGCAGCCATTAAAGAGCAACTTTCCGGCATATTTCCGGTATTTATTTGAACTACTGCTTTTGCCTCGCCCTGCACTTTCTCAGCATCTACTGTGGAAGCAACATCGCCTTCGATAACAGCCATGTTTAACCTGTCTTTCAGCCTCGTCAGAGTTTGCAGAATAAGACTCGTCTTGCCAGCACCCGGAGCTGACATAATGTTAATGGCGAAAACCTTGTGCTTATCCAGCAGCTGCTGATTTCGGCTAGCTATGGTCTCATTAGCCTCCAGAATGTTCTGGATAACTTCTATTTTCTTCATTCTACTTCCATGCTTTCGATATAGAGCTCTCGTCCCTTGAATATTTCTACGCTCTGGCTCCGGCATTTAGGGCAAGACCATAGGGTATCTTGGGGGGGGAAAATCGTGGAACAATCCCGACAACGCAATTGAGTTGGCACTGATTCAAAGTGGAGGACTGCTCCTTGAGCGATGGTATCCTTGCTAAGAGTATCGAAATAAAACTGAATACAATCGGGGACAAATCCTGACAACTCGCCAACTACTAAGTTAATTTGGATGATCTTGTTAGCTTGCGCCTCACCAGCTTTGGCTAAAGTAATATTAACTATGTTTTCAGTTACTCCAAGTTCATGCATTTGGTGCAGCAAAGCAAGTCGCCATATTGTAAACTACTTCGTCCTTTAATTTCAATGCACCCTATCCCAATCAGTTCGGCTCACCGATGTGATTACATGTCTGGCATTTACTTTCACAGGCCGGTCATTTAGTGTTCTCTTAATTTGGGCTTTTTGCAGTTTCTTGCGAGGGAGCTATGTTCGGCAGCTGGCACAACTTGTGGCAGAGCATGAGCTACAAGAGGAACTTCCCCCAATCGGCGTAGATGGCCCTTCACTGTTTTTAGAAAAAGAGGCAAAAGAGGAGAGTATTCGTTTAGCGCCATTGTGACAGCGAGGGCAAGAGGCATTTTCATTTGCCTGGCTTTGGTGGCGAAGTAATTCAAACTTAAAGTTGCAATCAGGACAAAGATATTCATAGATAGGCATCTTTAATCTTCTCCTTTCTCAAAAGCTTTTAAGAATACGTTAGGGACTTGAGGAACCTGGGCATCCGCCCATGTTTTGAGGCAAATCAAGGAGCAAAAATTATAATGCTCAACTGCCTCTGGACCCTTCCATAGCGAAACCATGAGCCAGCCATTGAGCACCTCGCAGGGTCGCTCCTTTCCACTACATTCCGCTCTTTCACCACAAGAGTGGCAGATAAAATATTCCCGGGGCATTTAAGTCTCCAGCTTGATTCGCTTCTGTCTTCTCCTAGAAATGCTGCCACAGGTTAGACGGCTACTACTTCCTTAACTCCCGGCACTTGTTCCTTGAGCACCCGCTCAATCCCGCCCTTCAAGGTCATAGTTGCCATGGGGCAGCCACCGCAGGCACCGGTCAACCTTAATGTCACCACTCCATTCTTGACATCTATTAGTTGGACATCTCCTCCGTCGGCTAACAATACCGGCCTCACTTGCTCCAGGGCTGCTTCTACCTTTTCTCTCATTCTTACCTCCTTGCTTTGTTAAATAGTAGAGCTAAAGATGCCAATTGTCAAATTAAGCTGAACGTGGGACACTAGTCTGCATAAATAGAAATACTAGGGAAGTTGGTATGGTGAGTGGAGATAATTTATAATGCACTTGGGAGTTTGCCGCATGATCTCTGTGGAAGAAGCCCTCGAGAAGGTTTTGAGCTATGTTGCGGTTCTTGAGCCCGAACGGAAGCCTATTCTGGACTGCCTGGGACAGGTTCTGGCTGAGGATGTCTATTCCACCATAGATATTCCCCCGCTGGATAATTCCGCCATGGATGGTTATGCCCTGCGAGCTAAAGATACTCGGGGGGCTAGTGAATCATCACCGAGATACTTAGTCGTGGTCGGAGAGATTGCTGCCGGGTCTATGCCCACAAAAGCGGTCAGGTCGGGGACAGCTATTCGCATTATGACAGGAGCGCCATTGCCCGCAGGGGCTGATGCCGTAGTTCGATTTGAGGATACCGATGAAGTTAGCCGCAAATCATCTGGGGGAGATTTATCGCACATCGGTATATTGTGCCAGGCGGAGAAGGGATTGAATGTCCGATGTAGAGGAGAGGACATTGCCAGGGGAGACTTAATCCTTAAAAAAGGCAAGGTGCTTCGCCCTCAAGAGATAGGTGTGCTGGCATCTCTGGGGCACTCTACTGCGCTGGTTATCCGTCGGCCGATTGTGGCTATTCTAGCTACGGGGGATGAGCTTATTGGTGTTGACCAGCCATTGGCTCCCGGCAAGATTTATGATAGCAATACCTATACCATTGCTGCCGAAGTTTCTCGCTATGGTGGAATTCCCAAAATCCTGGGCATAGGACGCGATTCGGTTCAGTCCCTGACTGAGAAAATAGATGAGGGTTTGGACGCAGATATGCTCATTACCTCTGGCGGTGTCTCTAAGGGAGACTACGATATAGTAAAGGATGTCCTGGCAGAGCGTGGGGAGGTTGGCTTCTGGACGGTTTGTATGAAGCCCGGGAAACCGCTTGCCTTTGGGATTATGAAGAAGATGGAAGGAAGGAGGAAGAGGAAGGTGCCTCATTTGGGACTGCCGGGCAATCCCGTCAGCTCCATGATTACCTTTGAACAATTCGCCCGTCCCGCCATATTAAAAATGATGGGGAAGAAAATGCTGGCAAAGCCAGCTATCCGAGCAATTATTGAGAATGATATTGCAAATACTGATGGGCGCCGCCTTTTCGCCAGGGTGATGGTAACCAAGCGCGGTGGTCAATATTATGCCTCAGTCACCGGTCCCCAGGGCTCGGGAATCCTTACATCCATGGCTAAGGCCAATGGTTTGGCTATTATCCCGGAAAGTAGCCAGGGGGTAAAGGCCGGAAACACGGTCGAGGTACAGATGCTGGATTGGGGAGAGGAACAAGGCGAGGTAAAAACGTTGCCGATTGTCTCCATCGTAGGCAAATCGCAATCTGGTAAAACAGTGCTTATGGAGCAACTTATTGCCGAGTTTAAAAAAAGAGGATACAAAGTCGCTGCCTTAAAGCATAGTCATGGCGGGATGGAAATAGACCAGCCTGGAAAAGATAGCTGGAGGTTTGCTCAAGCAGGCAGCGATGCCGTGCTTGTTAGCTCACCTGATAGGCTCGCCTTCATTAAGAAGTTGGACCACGACCTTGATATTGAGGAGATTATGCCCATCGTTGGCCCTGAGTTCGACTTAATCCTTGCCGAAGGATTTCGCAAAAGCAAAATTCCGAAAATCGAAGTGCACAGAAAAGAATTCGGAGATGACCTATTGTGTTCCCCCGAGGAACTTTCGGCCATTGTCACTGACGGGTCATTGGATACTCCAATAGCTAATAGCTGTAAGCTGCCAGCTTTCAGATGGGGTGACACAGTGGCAGTAGCTGATTTCATAGAAAAGAATTTTGTGTTGAACAACCAGAGCAGCGCCTTTCTACCCCCACGAAGGAAGAGGGTTAGGTGAAGAAAATGTTTACCGCAGGGATATTGACCATCAGTGACAAAGGGTCAAGAGGGGAGCGTCAGGATAAAAGTGGAGAGGCTATTCGCGAAATCCTTTCCAGTATGGATGTTCGCATTGTAAATTACGACATCATTCCTGATGAGAAGGAACTTATTGTTGAAAAGCTGGTTAAGTGGGCAGATGAAGACAATTTAGACGTGGTCATCACCACAGGTGGGACAGGACTCACTCCCAGAGATGTGACTCCGGAGGCGACTCTTGCTGTGGTGGATAGAATTGTACCCGGTTTTGCCGAAGCAATGAGGGCTGAGAGCCTCAAGAAGACTCCCATGGCCATGCTCAGTCGAGCAGTCGTGGGAACTCGCGGGAAATGCTTGATTATCAACCTGCCGGGAAGTCCCAAGGCGGTACGCGAATGCCTTGAAGTGATACTGCCGGCGCTGCCCCACGCTGTGGAAACCCTTAAAGGCCAGGCCGGCGAGTGCGGCACAGCCCAAATCTAGATTCAAAATAGCTGAAGACTTCCAGCAATCTTCTTATTGTTGTCCTCCACCCCTCGCTATTTCCCAAAAGCTACTCGGTCACCGCTGGAGGGATGCAACCTGCTTTTACTAAAGCATCATGAGTTGCCTTGGCGCTATTTATCATGGACTCAACTTTCTTGCGCAATTCCTGACGGCTGATTTTTACCGAGGCAATCCCTTCCTTCTGAGCTTCCATTCCTACATCTACTGCTACCTGAACATAAGCTGCCGTCTCCCCCATTGTTGGTGCGATGTTATCTTCATTTATGCCGCGCTCTTCGGCATATTTTGCTAATGACCGGGCAGCGACAACGCACATATCATCAGTGATAGTCTTTGCCCCGACATCGAGAACGCCACGAAATATAGCGGGAAAGCCTATGGAATTATTTATCTGGTTGGGGAAATCGGATCTGCCAGTGGCTACAATTTTAGCTCCTGCCTCTTTAGCTTCCCAAGGCCAGATTTCAGGTATAGGATTGGCACAAATGAAACATATAGCATCCTTTGCCATTAACTTGACTTGCTCAGGCAAAATTACTCCAGGCCCCGACTTGGAATAGGAGATAAGTACATCAGCACCTTTCAATGCCTCAGTTAAGCCGCCAGTCCTCTTCTCACCATTAGTAGTTTGGCAAAACCGCCACTTATCGGCATATTCTTCTTTCTTTTCCGCTATATCTTTCCGTCCGGGATGAAGGATGCCTTTGCTATCAACTACCATAACAGTTTCAGGCCTGGCCCCGCAGGCGAAAAGAAGTCTGGCAGAAGCCACGTTGGCTGCCCCCGAACCATTGAGGACAATTCTCACCTCGCTTATCTTCTTGCCCACAATCTTCAAAGCGTTTATCAACCCGGCAAGCATTACTGTAGCTGTTCCTTGCTGGTCATCATGCCATACAGGAATCTCAGCTTCGGCTCTCAGGCGATCAAGAATATAGAAGCACTTAGGATTGGCAATATCTTCCAGGTTAATGGCGGCGAAAGATGGCTGCAGCCATTTAACTGCCTGAATGATTTCATCAGGGTCTTTAGTATCTATACAAATAGGCACAGCATCTACACCACCAAGGTATTTGAACAATAAGCACTTTCCTTCCATTACGGGATAGCCCGCTTTAGGACCAATATCACCGAGTCCCAGTACCCTGGTGCAATCCGAAACAACAGCTATAGTGTTCCATCTGTTAGTTAACTCTGCAAATTTCGACACATCTGCCTTTATCGCCCGGCAGACCTCAGCAACACCGGGGGTATAATAGATAGCAAAATCATTAAAATCACGGACCTGGCATTTGGGCACTGTCTGCATCTTACCCCGATAGAATGCGTGCAATTTCATAGCATCTTCCGCTGGCTTCTTTGCTTTGGCCAAAAGTTCTTCCTTAGTTACTTTTTGTGACATGAATACCTCCTTTTAATCGGCTCCAGTAAGTACATCAGCTACACAAGCTGGGCTTCTCTCTTTCGCTTCTTTAGCACACGTAGCAGATCACACTTCTGGCACTAACCAGTAACTGCCCGAAACAGTGCCCAAGATAAACAGCAAACGCTGCGGTTCCAGATACCCTTTGCCGTTCTATTATAACCTCTTTTTGGCCTTTAGTGTTCTACTTTTCATCTCCTTTCCTCACTGTAATATCTCAATGTGCTGGCCAGTGTGGTCATTAAGGGGGCGGGGAAACCACAAGCTAAGAAAGGACACAGCCAAACACCAGGAGGGCTCAGCAAAGGCATTTCATACTCAATCGCCCCGATTTCATCGGGAATTTATGCAATTAACTACACTGAGGAGGTTTAAGGAATGCAAGCGATGCTCCCTGCTCTTCTTAACCTATAGGACGAACCTGTCGATTAACCTTCAACCTTTCAAAAAAGCTGAAGCACCGCCTCAGGATAGCTACGTCGCCTCTTAGCAAGTCAGATTCGCTTATAAGATCTGAAACTAAAGCAGTCAAGTTCTCACAAAACATTCGTAATGAATCCAGTCTCTGCGTAGTATAATGATGTGAATGTTTGAACCGGTCTGAATACAAGGATTCGACCTCTTTCAGCTTTTTCTCGTTGTTTCTCAAGACAGAAGCGAACCTTTCGATATAATTGGGATCGTGAACTTCGACGACCTTCGGAACGTCCTCTTTTCTAATTTTTCTCTTGGGATTTTTATCAAGGTATTTGATGAATTTATTGAGTTCGTAAAGCCTCTTTCTGTACAGATGTAGTTGCTTCTCGTAAGTGGCCAATTTTTTGAGGGTTTTCCCTTTCAAATCATTCCATGAGGTAGTTCTATCTTGCAAGATCTTCTTTATTCCGTTCAAAGCAAAGAGAAATTGTTTATCTGATAAGTATCCATAAGTTGCTGTGGAAGTTTGTGAGAAGGTACCATAGTTTTCAGTTTCAACAACTTTGCGGCCAATGTTTATAACTTCCGAGAATCCCAAAATCATAGCAGCAAGGTCAGTATAAATTTCATTGTTCTTTTCTTCATGCCATAAGGAATGCAAAAGAACATGGGAAAGTTCATGAGCCATAATGGCTACAAATGTTTCAGAATGTCTTTGATAGTCACCGCTCACCTTGACCTGAATGGGAAAACCCTGCAGCGCTGAGGTACCGTAAAAAGGTAATTGGCTTGGGATAGAGACTTGAGCAGTAATCCCTGCTGTTGCTCGACCAGCATGGTCTGTTGTAACTAAGTCGCGACTCTCGAATTCATTGCTAATTGTAAGATTTATTGCAATTGGCAAGCCTAAGTAATCGGCAATTTTCTCTATACATTCCTTTGTCTTGTCATTACGCAAGGGTCTAAGCACGGTCTCATTGGGAATGCTTTCCTTTATTCCGAAGAACCCAACTAACTCATCAATGGCGTCGCTGATATACTTATTGTCTATTCTATCCACTGGCGCCACCTGTCTTAACCAATCGTGTTTGCTATATGCTACCTATTCCCTAATCTTTTCCCTTATCCACTCCCAATCAGGCTCACCATGCTCGAGGAAAGTTTAACTCTTTTGAGTTGCATTCTCTCACTCACTCCCAGACTTCGTCTTCGGCAAGGTCTTCCTCCAGCCCTAATTCGTCAGCCTCGTCCTCCATATCCTCCATATAATTCAAGGGGCCTTCATGGCTGAAGGATTCTTTTCGGCCTAGGAATGGGCGAGAAAAGAGCTTCCTTATCTCGGCGCCGCATTCGGGGCATCTTTTCAGCGGTTCATCATTTATCCCCTGCCTGACCTCGAACCTTCCTTTACACAACTTGCAGTGAGCACCGTTTACTGATTTATACTCATAAATTGGCATCTTACCATCACCTCCTTATTTTTGTAGTCCCCTCGATGAAATCGGGGCACAGCCTCTATTTCATAACTCCCCTATCCCCTCTTATCTTAAGAGGGGGATTTTTTGAACGCTCATCATTTCCCGCAGCAATGCTTGTATTTCTTGCCTGAGCCGCACGGGCAAGGGTCATTACGCCCAACCCTTTTGCCCGCCATCACCGCCTCCTTCTTTTTTTGTGGAGCTTCTTTAGCAATACCGACGTGGTAAATACTATGGGCAACGTCATGCTGAATGCTAGCTAAGAGGGCTTCAAAAAAGGCATGACCTTCCCTCTTATACACTATCAGCGGCTGTTCCTGACCGACAGCCCGCAGACTTATCCCTTGCCGCAAATGCTCCATGGCGGTAAGGTGCTCCATCCATAACCGGTCAATAACTCGCAACATTACCAGCCTCTCCGCTATTCGCATGTTAGCAGGGCTTAGCTCCTGCTCCCGCTGGTTGTAAAGCTCTATGGCATAATCAGTCAACTTCTCTGTGATTTGCTTGCCGTCAGATTGAGATTGCTTCGCTTCGCTCGCAATGACAGGATGCGGGGGCAAAGGGAAGATGGTGGATACATCCTCAAGTAAGCCGGATAGATTAGATTGCTTTTCTTCCTGCTCGTAGCTAACATTGCTGAGACGCCTGGCTACCAGGCTTTGGATTTCATCCCGGACCATAGCTATTATATTTGCCTTGAGGTCGGCGCCGCTGAGGATTTTCCGCCTCTCGGAGTAAATTACCTCGCGGTGTGTGTTGACGACATCGTCATATTCCACAAGGTGTTTACGAATATTGAAATGGTAGCCTTCGGTCTGGACCTGGGAATTGGTCATAGCCTTAGTGGCGAAGGAATGCTCAATGGGAGTATTTTCATCCATACCCGCCCACTGCATAAGTCCCTTAACACGGTCGCCACCAAAGCGGCGAACAATCTCATCTTCCAGGGAAGCATAAAAACGAGAACTGCCCGGGTCTCCCTGCCTTCCTGCTCTTCCCCGAAGCTGATTGTCGATGCGCCTGGCTTCGTGGTGCTCAGTGCCTACAATGTGAAGCCCGCCCAGCTCAACTACCTTGTTATGCTCTTCCTGCCATTCTGCTTCACCACGCCCCTCAGGATTGCCACCTAGAATAATATCCACACCCCGCCCAGCCATATTCGTGGCTACAGTTACCGCTCCTAGACGCCCGGCTTGAGCGATTATAGCTGCCTCCTTTTCATGATGCTTGGCATTTAACACTTGAGGGGGTATGCCATTTTTCCTCAGGAGGTCAGATAAATACTCTGATTTCTCAATAGAGGTCGTGCCAATAAGGACTGGCCTTCTCTGGTCATTTAATTGCTTGATTTCCCTGGCTACAGCAGCAAATTTAGTTTTCTCGTCTTTGTAAATCTGGTCAGGGTATTCAGTGCGAATCAAGGGCTTGTTTGTGGGTATGACTACCACCTCCAGCTTATAAATCTTGTGGAACTCCTCGGCTTCCGTAGCCGCGGTACCAGTCATGCCCGCCAGTTTTTGATACATGCGGAAGTAGTTCTGAAAGGTGATGGTGGCTAAGGTAACTGATTCTCGTTGAATCTTTACCCTTTCTTTGGCTTCGATGGCTTGATGCAATCCCTCAGAATACCTCCTGCCAAACATCAATCTGCCAGTGAATTCATCCACGATGATGACCTGTCCATCCTTGACCACATAGTCCTTGTCCTTCTTGAACAAGGCATGAGCCTTAAGGGCGCTCTCCAGATATTGAGTGAGAAAGTAATTAGAGGGATCATAAAGTTCAGGTGCTTTGAGCAAGCCCTCCTTCTTCAGCATCTTCTCCATCTTGTTCATGCCAATCTCGGTAAGATTGGTAGTACGCGTGCGCTCGTCAATGGTATAGTCTTCGTCTTTGCTAAGGCGGGAAACTAACTGGGCGAAGGTGTAATACTTCTGAGTTGCTTCCTCGGCAGCACCGCTGATGATTAGTGGTGTACGGGCTTCGTCGATAAGGATGTTATCAACCTCATCGACGATGGCATAGCTCAAGAGACGCTGGACACATTGGGACAAGTCCCAGACCATATTATCTCTGAGGTAATCGAAACCAAACTCGTTATTGGTGCCATAAGTTATATCCGCCTCATAAGCCTGACGGCGGGTGACAGGGCGGAGAAACTTCCACTTCTGGTCTTCTGACTCATAGCCGGGGTCATAGATATAGGAAGGTGCAGGTTGGTCGGTTGTTTGCTGGGCATTAATACAAGCCACGCTTACACCCAGGGCGTGGTAAATAGGACCCATCCAGTGGCAATCCCGCTTGGCGAGATAATCATTAACAGTAACCAGATGGCAGCCTTGTCCGGTGAGGGCATTGAGGTAGAGAGGCAGGGTAGCTACCAGGGTTTTTCCCTCACCGGTTTTCATCTCGACTATCTCCCCCTGGTGAAGGACAATTCCCCCTATTAACTGAACATCAAAATGTCTTTGCCTTATGGTTCGCTTGGCTGCTTCTCTAACAGCAGCGTAAGCCTCGGGTAAAATCTCATCCAAGCTTTCACCATCGGCTAGGCGAGTCTTAAATTCGTCGGTTTTGGCTCGAAGCTCAGCGTCGGTAAGTTTCTCAAATTCAGGCTCCAACGAGTTTATGTGGTCAACCAGAGGCTGAAGGCGCCTCACTTCTTTCTCGTTGGAATCAATCAGACTGCTAAGCCACTTAAGCATTTTCGGCTACCAGCCCTCAGTTTTCAGCTAACTGCTGACTACTCTATTATCACTCAAACATCGCTCCCACTGATAAGCCGGTGTGGATGCGATGAATGGCTTCGCCAATAAGCGAGGCTATGGGCAAGACGGTGATCTTGTTCAGTTTTTTATCATCATTGACAGGTATAGTATCGGCAACGACTACCTCTTTCACCGGGCTGGCAGCTATCCTCTGGATAGCGGGACCAGAGAAAACGGGGTGACTGCAGCAGGCATAAACTTTCGTAACACCCTGTTTTAAAAGAGCATTCACCACCCCCACCAGAGAACCAGCGGTATCAATCTCATCGTCAACCGTCAGGGCACGCATTCCCTCAACCTCGCCAATTACATTGAGGGTTTCACTGGCATCGGCATTTCCCACGCGCCTCTTTTCCATGATAGCCAGGGGGGCTCCAAGTTTAGCAGCCACATCACGAGCTACCTTGGAAATACCAATATCAGTAGCAACCACTACCAGGTTATCCAGAGCCTTTTCCTTGAAATACTGAGCTAACATGGGCCGAGCGGTGAGCTCATCCACAGGTATGGTGAAGAATCCTTGAATTTGAGGAGCGTGGAGGTCTACGGTGAGCAATCTATTAGCTCCAGCCGTAGTAATCAGGTCGGCAACCAAGCGAGCAGTGATAGGAACCCTGGGTTGGTCTTTTTTATCAGTGCGGCTATAGCCATAATAGGGAACGACAGCGGTAATTCGCCCCGCTGAAGCTCGCCTGAAAGCATCGAGCATGATAAGTAACTCGACCAAGCTTTTGTTAACTGGAGAGCAAATAGGCTGAATGATAAAAACGTCTCGTTCTCGGACATTCTCGAGGATGCGCACAAAAATGTTCTCATTGCTAAACTCGAAGACCTCAGCCTCTCCCAGGGGTATGTCTAAGTAATCACACACAGCCCTTGCTAAGGCAGGGTGAGCAGTGCCGCTGAACACTTTTAATTCGTCCATCATCGCCTTTTATTTATCAGAATACTAACTTGATTATAGCATGAAATCATCGCTGTTTCTTGAGAATGGTTAGTAAAAGCAAGTAAAAAATTAACCGAGGAAGAGATGTCTTACGCCAGCCCGGGAATGGGGAACTGTTGGCACATCTCTCGTACTTCCTGGCGGACTTGTTTTTGTGCCCGCTTATCCCCCGAAGGAGAAAGCACTTTGGCAATGAGAGAAGCAATACGCTTCATTTCGTCTGTGCCAAAACCTCTCGTGGTGACTGCCGGGGTGCCCAGCCTGATACCGCTTGTAATCACCGGCGGCTTGGGGTCAAAAGGAATGGTATTTCTATTTACCGAGA
>Ga0299912_10001458_pt1 | contig 19060 bp, 18 predicted proteins | sample RVTome_2_FD_207667 | JGI IMG/M metagenome (GOLD analysis project Ga0299912, IMG submission 207667) | Soil microbial communities from uranium-contaminated site in the Upper Colorado River Basin, Wyoming, United States - RVT95D214 (version 2) ... | reverse complement strand
GCGTTTATAACTGTCCAAAACTACGAGATTCTGAATCAAGTTCAGAATGACAATCTACTATGCGCACTAATTGCGACACAGCCTCCAAGCCGGAGGATGACAAAACCTGAGTTTATAAACAGACTCTAATTCTCATCATAGAGATTGTGCGTTTTTTTTAAGAAAACCGTTTTCCCATAACAGCTCTCTCAATATCCTCAAAAGTGGCTTCACTGCCGAGTACCTTGTCATCCACAGCTATATTAGGGGGTTTAATGGCATCTCCCTTATGACCAAACCCAAGGAAACCTGAATATACTGTTTCCACTTCTACCTCATCGGGATATTTCTCTTTGACTTGCCCGGCCAAAGCACAGAGATTGGTTCACCGTTTTCCTGCAGGGCGATTGGAGAAAACTGTTATTTTAACCATGATAATTCACCGCCTCCTTTCCCCAGGATATACACCCTTTTTTGTTACAGGGCAACATGCAGGTCTAGGGAGTAATTCCTGAAAATCCTTTTTGAGTAGTTCAAGAAGATCGGGTATTATCGGATCGACAAGAAAATAACACCTGAGCCTTCCATCCATGTAGTAGTCCACTACCCCATAGTGCCTGAGGAGCGACAGATGCTGTGAGACATTCGGCTGACTAATCTCTAAAAACTCTTCAAAATCACTCACACACTTTACACCTTTCGCAAGCTCTTCGAGTATCTTGATCCTTACCGGATGCGCAATAATCTTCAGCAGTTCAATTCTCTGTTCAAGTGATCTCATAACATTACCCCTTTAATATTCATATATTCGAATATTATTATATAATTATATATAAGTCAACAAGAAAAGTTTACACGTAGCCTGACAGACACTAAATATTCTTAATTTATCAACTGTTTTTTATGTGAAAAATATTTCTATAGTTCATATATAATGAATACAGAAAAAGTCTGTAATGTAAACGTGCAGAGGGCTAGGAGGAGTTCAGCATCAGTGGAAGAATTAAGAAAACGTCTTATGCTTGTAGTCGGACTTATAGTTCTGGTTGTTGCTTTTGGCACGGCAGGGTATATGGGCATAGAAGGGTGGAATTTCTGGGATTCTTTTTATATGACGATAATCACCCTGACAACTGTCGGATACCGGGAAATCCATGATCTGTCGTTCGAAGGCATTATATTTACCATTGTTTTGATTATAGGTGGAGTGGGGACTGTGCTCTATGCCCTGAGCACAGGTGCAAAATTTATCATAGAAGGTGAGTTGCAAGAAATATACGGGAGGAAGAGATTGGAAAAGAGACTCAGTGATTTAAAAAACCATTACATTGTATGCGGATACGGGAGGATGGGGAGGATAATTGCAAGGGAACTGAAGCATGAAAAACTGAAATTTGCTGTTATTGAAAAGAATGAGGTCATACTGGATTCTGATGAAAAAGAGGAATTCTTCATAATCCAGGGGGATGCAACCAAAGATGAACTTTTGAAAAGAGTAGGCATAGAAAGGGCAAAATGCCTGATTTCTGTGCTTCCTACAGATGCAGAGAACCTGTACGTTGTCCTGAGTGCAAGGGGACTGAACTCTAATCTTCTGATTGTCGCAAGGGCTGGTGAAGAAGGCTCGGAACAGAAGCTTCTCAGGGCGGGTGCAGACCGTGTGGTATCACCATACCACATTGGTGGGTTACGGATGGCTCATAGTGTTCTGAAACCTGCTGTCGTTGATTTTATAGAGTTTGCCACCAAAAGTGGTAATATTGATCTGCAGATTGAGGAGATAACCATCCAGGAAGGCTCTCATCTTGCAGGGCTTTCATTAGATCAGTGTGGTATCGGAAGAGACCTCGGAATTATCGTTGTAGCCATCAAACAGAAGAGCGGCGAGATGAAATTCAATCCAACATTCCGTACTACCATAGAAGCAGGCGACACCTTGATCGCTGTCGGCGAGACATCAAAACTGAAGATGCTGGAAGACATGGCTGTAAAGAAGATCTAACTTTCAGATAATGATTGTACAGAACTATCAAGATCGAGCACGAACTGTTTTACATGAGACCTGAAAAATTTCATGACTCTATCCCAGTCTAATTCCTTGCCCTTAAAATATTCAGGGTCCGAATTTGATTCAGCATCTGAAAAATAGACCAGTGATTTCCCTATATGGATCGGGTTTATCCTCTCTGAACCGAAACGACGTATTATATGAAAGACAATTTTGTGAAATGGATTCCTTTTGAGTGCTTACAATTGACTTCATGAGAAACGAATCATTATAATTCTATTTTGATTCAATACCATGGAAGAGATTAACAAACTTATAGAACAGCGGATCAAGAAGCTTGAGGAATTGCGTCAGTCAGGGATTGAACCTTTCGGCGGCGCTTTCTACGCTGAAGACCATGCGTCAGGGCTTCATGATAAATTCGGTTCTGCATCAAAGGAAACCCTTGAAGCCGATCCTGTTTCCTGTTCTCTTGCAGGAAGGATCATTGCCATGAGGGACTTCGGGAAAGCTGCCTTCGCGCATATACAGGACACTTCAGGAAAAATTCAGGTTTATTTCAAAAAAGACATACTCGGTGAAAAACATCTCCTTGTCAAGAAACTCGACATAGGAGATATCGTCGGTTTAAAGGGAAAACTCTTCAGAACTAAAACAAACGAGCTCACTGTTGAGGTTGATGATATTGTCTTTCTTACAAAATCGCTCAGACCTTTGCCTGAAAAATGGCATGGCTTAAAGGATATTGAGACAAGATACAGGCAGCGATATGTTGATTTAATTGTCAACCCCGAGGTGAGGCAGGCGTTCGTAAAAAGAAGCATTATTATCAAGGCCGTAAGGGATTTTCTCGAATCAAAAGGTTTCATTGAAGTCGAGACACCCATGATGCAGCCGATTCCGGGAGGTGCAACAGCAAAGCCGTTTAAAACCCACCATAAGGCACTTGATGTAGACCTGTATCTCAGGATTGCTCCGGAACTCTATCTGAAAAGACTTCTTGTCGGCGGGTACGAAAGGGTATATGAGCTGAACAGGAATTTCAGGAACGAAGGCATATCAACAAAACATAACCCCGAATTTTCAATGCTTGAATTCTATATTGCATACAGGGACTATGATTTCCTCATGTCGCTTACCGAGGAACTCATCACCTATGTATCTGAGAAAACGCTCGGGACATTGAAAGTACCTTATGGAGATCAAATTATAGACCTGACACCTCCCTGGCCCAGGGTACCAATCCTTGATGCATTAAAGCAGAAAGGAGTTCCTCAGGAAATATTCGATGATGCTGAAAAGGCAAGGGCGTGGGCAAAAACGAATAACGTTGAGATCGAAAAAACGGCAACCCTGGGAAAGATACTCGATGAAATATTTAAGGAGAAAGTCGAGCCTGAACTCATCCAGCCTGTGTTTATTACTGACTATCCTGTTGAACTGTCACCGTTGGCCAAGAGAAAACGCGACAACCCAGAACTCGTTGAAAGGTTTGAACTGTTCATTACGTCGAGAGAGCTTGCCAATGCGTTCTCCGAACTCAATGACCCGATGGATCAACGGCAGAGATTTCTGAAACAGGTAGAGGCAAAGGCACAGGGAGATGAGGAAGCGCACAGCATGGACGAGGATTTTGTCAGGGCACTGGAGTATGGCATGCCTCCTGCAGCGGGAGAAGGCATCGGGATAGACAGGCTTGTCATGCTGCTGACCAATTCCCAGTCAATTAGGGATGTAATATTGTTCCCGCAATTGAAACCCGAGCAATAGAGGTGAGGATTCTATTATCGACTGATACATTACCCACCCCCCTGTGTCCCCCCTTGGCAAGGGGGCAAGAGAAGAGATATCAATGAACCTTCCGTATCAGTTATTCATAGCACTCAGGTACCTGAGGACCAAAAAAAAGCATAAGGGCATTTCTGTCAATACCCTTATATCCACAGGAGGTGTGGCGGTCGGTGTAATGGCACTCCTCGTGGTCCTGTCTGTAATGAGCGGATTCCATGAAGATTTGCAGAAAAAGATACTCGGGGTAAATGCCCATATGGTAGTCCTGAATTACAAGGGAACCATGCCGGGATATCAGGATGTTGTCGAACGGCTGAAAGGTGACAGGGACATACTGTCATCTGCCCCTTTTGTGATGGGCCAGGTGATGGTATCATTCGGCAAAAAGGCTCATGGAGTCTTTTTGCGAGGCGTAAACCCTGACCTGGAAAAACAGACAACGGAAATCGGAAGATTCATGAAGGAAGGCGGAATTGAAGCCCTTGCATCAAAGGGTCAAACACCGGGGATAATAATTGGAAAGGAGCTTGCAAGCAGTCTCGGTGCGTTCAAGGGAGACACGATTAATATCCTGTCTCCTGTGGGGAAGATCGGCCCTCTCGGAATGCTGCCAAAAGTCAGACAATTCAGGATTGTTGGAATCTTTGAGGTCGGGATGTTCGAGTACGATTCAAACCTTGTTCTTACAGACTTAAAAGCCGCTCAGGAATTCTTCGACATGAAAGATGAAGTTACAGGCATTCAATTAAGACTCGCCGATATTTACAAAGCGTCCGCTGTCAGGGAGAGGATACAGAATAAATTAGGGTTCCCTCTCTATGCAAAGGACTGGATGCAGATGAACAGAAATCTTTTTTCAGCACTGAAACTGGAGAAGTTCGCCATGTTCATCATACTGATCCTGATAATACTCGTCGCTTCATTCAACATTGTGAGCACACTCATCATGAACGTGATAGAGAAGAAAAGGGAGATAGCAATCCTGAAGACAATGGGCGCAACGGATAGAGGAGTCATGACTATCTTCATGCTGCAGGGCATATTGATCGGACTGGTTGGTACCATTATCGGAGTGACCGGAGGATATCTGCTTTGCTATATTTTAAATACATATGAGATTATTAAACTTCCTCCTGATATCTATTATCTGAGTCACCTGCCTGTTAAGACAAAATTATTCGATTTCATCGTAGTTTCGCTATCAGCGATCATCATCAGTTTCCTTGCTACCATATACCCTGCGTGGCAGGCAGCGAGAATCAACCCTGTGGAACCATTGAGGTATGAGTAAACAGTTCGTAATATTTTATAGCATGGACGGGGATGCCTTTAACAGGCTGCAATTTAGTATATTAGATGAATTTTTTAATCAAAAGAATTCACGATGCGCTGTTTTGGTGGTTTCCTCATTTATGTTTGTCTCTATCTTGTCATTCCCGCTTGCCGGGAATCCTTCTTTGATACTGAAAGATTCCGGACATCCGTCGGACGTCCGTCAGTACTTAAGACGGATGACGGACGGAATGACAGACTTGAAACCTCGCAATTCTGCCGGGGGTATTTCGTTGATGGATGTATAAGGCGATGTTTAAGCTTATAAAAAGACTCATCGGCATTATAATCATTGCTGCAATAATATTCCTGGCCCTTGCTCTGTGGCAGGGCGGAAAACCTTTCCGGTGGTTCGGCAAGAAATCAGAACAGGCAGGAGAAATTGTCAGGGAGAAAAGCGAAGAGGCGGGAAAGGAAGCGGACGATATTAAGAAGAAAACAGAAAATATGAAGGGCACAACAAAGAAAGTTACCAAGGGAATCAAGAATACAGGTGAAAAAATAAAGGACATCACCGGTTTGAAAAAAGAAAAATGAAAGGATTTATTTTTGCAAAATCTGATTGAAGCACAGAACCTGAAAAAGTCTTTTGCTACAGATGCAGGCGAGCTTCAGGTACTGAGAGGTATCAACCTTTCAATAAGAGAGGGTGAAATGGTAGGGATCGTCGGTGCATCAGGAGTCGGGAAAAGCACCCTGCTGCATATACTCGGAGCGCTCGACAGGCCGACTGCCGGTAGTGTTTTTTACAGCAATACGGACATCTTCTCACTTGACAGGAATTCCCTCGCAGCTTTCAGAAATAGGGCAATAGGCTTTGTCTTTCAGTTTCATCATCTTCTCCCCGAATTTTCCGCTATTGAAAATGTCATGATGCCGGGACTTATTGGAATAGGGTCGGGTCAGGGGGGAAGAGCTTCGAGTCAGAGAGAAATCAAGGGTAGGGCAGAAAGACTTCTCGATGAGATGGGGCTGTCGGAAAGAAAAAGACACAGGCCGGGTGAGCTCTCAGGAGGAGAACAGCAGCGTGTCGCAGTAGCAAGGGCACTTATCCTGGAGCCGAAAGTAGTGCTTGCAGATGAACCAACCGGTAACCTGGATACATCAACGGGCGAAGAACTCTTCAGTATCTTCATTGATCTTAATCAAAAGAAGGGAATTACCTTTGTTATAGTCACCCATAATGAATTCCTGTCAAGCCGCTGTCACAGGGTTCTCAAGATGGTCGACGGCAAGCTGGCTAATAACTCTTAGGTTGTAATAATTTTCCAGCGATACGCCATAGCTACCTGTTTTAAGTGTCTGTCCGGATGAACTGCTACAGGATGACCGAACAGGGACATCATCTCAATATCGTCACAGGAATCTGCATAGCAGTATGATCTTCCAAGATCTGCGTGTAATTCAGGAGCAAGTTTTTTTACCAGGCCGGTTTTGGCTTTACCATAATAGTGGATGCTTTCAATTCGTCCTGAATAGGTGTGATTATCAATTTCAAGCCGGGTTGCATAGACGATATCAAAGAGCCGTCTGATCGGTAATTTCTCAACAAGGATATCCGGAGCTCCTGTGATAAGGATAGCAGGGTGTCCCAGTTCCTTATGATATCTCACGAAATCAAACCCCGCAGAGGAAATCAATTGTTCGCCATGATTGTCCATGAATTCCGAAATCCACATGGATACTTCCTGAACCGTTCTCCCCTTCAAGTACATCTTGTTGCGTTTTACGGCTTCGACAGGATCTTGCAAAACATTTTTCAGGTAATAGATTACAGCGTTCAGGATATTATCAGCACTGAGCCTGTGCGTTTTTATAAGGTATTTGATGAAGGCATTTTCAATTGATCTCCCTGCAGTAAGGGTTCCGTCAAGGTCAAATACTGCTATTGTTGAAGGTTCCATAGGTTTATCCGGAACAGTGATGCACGGTTACTTGTCAGTTTTTCGCCCTGAATAAAAATGAACGGCTATCGAGTAAAACAGGTATAGCCCTTACAATACAGAAGGCTACTGTGAAGTAGACGATTATGTAGCCTGAAATCCTGATAACATTTTTTATGTTATCAGGAACAAGGGAATCTGATCCCGGAAGGGTGAGACCCTTCAAGGCAATGAGAGAGATAAAGGCGAGAATCTTGCTGAAGCCGTAAAGCCCCCTGCTCAATTTGGAACTGACGAGGGCCTTACCAAGTGCTGATTTCTGAAAAGATTTTTCGCCGAAAGCCGTCATCCCTTTTGATAATGCGACAGATCTGATGCCGTCTGTAAAAAAGCCTCTACTCAAAATGATGAAAGGTATCCAGACAGGAATAAACCCTCTGGCTGCGAAATAGATCCAGAAGCAGTTTTCCACAATGCGATCGACGACAATATCGAACAACCCGCCGAATTCAGAGGTTTCCTTCAGCCAGCGAGCTATAACGCCATCAATGCTATCAAGTGCAATAATGAATACAGTTAAAAAAATGCCCCATAGGTGTCCGTAAAGTCCCCCGAAATCCATAATCAGAAATATAACGAACAGAAGCATTAGGCGAAAAAGGGTGATTAGATTTGCCAAAGATGCTTTCCCTCCGAAGTCATTCCTCTTTTTTAAGCTCCGGCGATTTAGAGACGGGGACCGGTTCCCTCTGTTTAAATATCCTTACTTTCTGTATCCCCCAGGAAAGAGGTAAGTCAAAATTTCCTACAGAGGCATACCCTTGACGCACGAGCTGCAAGGCAGCATAACTTAGGTATTTACCGCCATAAAACTCATCTAAAATAAGGAAATCGGGTTTTTCTCTCGTCAGCAAGTCTTCCTGTTCTTTGTTATCCAGCCGCGACATGGACGTAAATCGTGCTTTGGGATAAACATCTTCAATTGAGTAGTAATACATATATTGAGGGTCCCCATATTTTGAATCGATAACGACGGTCATGCCGCTAAAGCCTTCTGTAACAAGGAATCTGATTACCGGAGACAGGTTAGGGAATTGTCTCTCGAGCCATCTGAGTTCCTGGATACCGAAAACCCAAACGATTATAAGTACCGCAGACATGAAAAACGGTTTAACCCATGTAGAGTGGGTGTTCATAGAAAAAATCGAGGCCATTTTATCGACCCCTATAGCCGCGGCAGGAATTAAGAAGATGATAGAGTAAATAACGTTCTTATTCAGAGATCTTCCATCTCCACTCAGGAGATGCAGAAGAACAATTGGAGCAGATAAAATAATAAGCGAGATGACTGAAGACCTCTTGAAATTCTTGTTAAATATGCCAAAACCTGCCAGGATGTAGGGTAATGCCAGCCATTGGTAGAGGCGTTCGATAAGAACAGATATGACAGTTTTTCCTTCTTTATATAGACCTGTCGTACTGCCCGCGAGATGACCCCAGGCAGGAATGAGAGCCAGTTTGACATAAATAAAAATGTAAAAAGTAAGCGGCACAAGGAAAAACAGCAGGGCACTTAAAAACTTGTGCCTCCAGAAAACATAAATGAGGAAAGGGAGGATGTAAATAGCGGCTACATATTTTGTTACGGCGGAGAGAAAAAGAGATGTCGCCCCCAATAACAACCATATGCCTGAACGGCTGAATGAAGGATGTTTCTCAGATATGAGTATCAGTAGAAAAGAGAGGCCTAAGAAAAAAACAGAGACAATATCGTACGTTGCAAGTTTTGATAAATATACTAAAGTGCCTGAAGATAAAAGCAATATAGCTGCAATAAGGCCGTTATTTTTCGAAAAGAGCATGCTTGCTATTTTGTAAATAATTACCGTGAGGCCGAGCCCAAAAAAAATTCCCACGCTGCGTGCCCCGGGCAACCCCCCTACATAATCTCCCAGTGCGGCAAATACGGGCTGAATCATAACAGACCCTGTATGTTGTGGAATCCTATCCTGTTCGATCCCGATTTCCATTTCATTCGGTAACTTTACGTTAATGATATGTGGATCTGTATATTCCTGAAGCACATAACGTCCCATAAGGATATTCAATGCCTCATCATGTGAAGCTGAGGAATAATTTAAATTCCAGGCTATGATAATCAGGCCATAGAGAAGAATTATGCAGAGAAAGCATTTGTTCTTATATTGAGTGTCAGGTTTCATTGATATACCACCAAACTATATAAATATTTCTTTTTTGGATCACTGAATTATTTTGAGGAAGATGGCGAAATCCTGGTCCATTTCTTATCCTTTCCGTAGAAATAATAGTCAGAACCCTTTTGAACAACCTGTGTTTCTTCATTCTCAGAAACAAAACCGGTTTCAGGGATATCAGCTAAGACAGATGGTTGTAAACTGCGAGATCCAAAAGGAGGGTCTTTTAAGAAAGATGAGAGTAAATAAGAAATAGCCAGATAACTGGTCGGTTTAGAGATTGTCTCATGTTGAACCGGCATGAGCGGATGACCCTTCCCGATCAATTTAATTCCAACAGGGACCAGCGTTATAGAAGGTAAAGGGATATCCCGTAAACCCTTGGCCTGAATCATGGTATCATGCGAGGCTCTTCCGTGCTCTGGTACAAACACGACAACGAAATTTCGTCCGGAAGCAGAGAGATTATTAAAAAAAATCTCTAAATTAGTAAAAAGATTTTGAATAAATTCCTTATAACGGATTGTTTCCACCCTTCTCCACCAGTCTTTTTCATTCGCCCAATGTGCGCCGCCATGCAATGTAGTAATGTTGAAATATATCGCAGCACGTTCTGATTTGGATTTTTGTCGTATATCCCACCATTTTTCCAGAATGGCAAGATCGTCATAAATTGGCGTATTGTCATAATTATATTGCATAACAGGGATGCCTTTCAGTTCTATCGGAGAATCTGCCATCCCAAAAGTTATTATGTGCTCTACAAACGTGGTGGTAGAGGCATCATTATCAACCGCAGAAAACGTTTCATATCCCTGTTCCCGGAGGGTTTCCAGAAGATAACATTCCTTTGGTGGATTCTGATAGAGTGCACCATATTTTTTCTGTCCGCAGTTAGACAGCAGAACCCGAATGGCTGAAGGATCGGAATAAGATGTTGCAGAATTAAAATTCGTAAATAAGATATCAAATTGTCTGAAAAACCTGTCTTTCTCTTGTACCATTTCTTTGAGGTCATCCCATGCAATTGAACAGACATGCAAGATAACAATATCAAAGGCGGAATCAGCTGTTTTGGGTTTTTCAAAATGAATTACCCTTTTGGACTCAGCCTGATAGAACGAATCCAGATATCCCTCCATATCTTCTTTGGGATGCCTTAACTCAAGCAGTGGAACGATGAGTATCAAAATAACAATAACAGGAGTCAGCCTCACGCGATTGCGTATCAAGAAACAGAAAACAAGGATACCCAGCAGGACAAGGAGTTCCAGGGGGTTAACAAAATCCATGAGAAAACGGACAACATATTCCTTGGAAGGGATCCCCACCTGAACAAGTGACCTGATCGAATACAGGAACGGTGGAAGCCAGGAATCATACCATAAAAGGAGCACGGCGACGATTACGCTTATAAAAGTTTTGGCTGTCCTTACTTGCCGGGAAAAAGATATTTTCTCAGGTACTGGTAACAATATGAATACGAGGAACAGAAGGTTCAGGAGAAAATTGAAGTGGATAAATCCCCTGAAGTATAAATAAAGTTTTCCTAAAAAATAGAAACTCCACATCCACATATTATTTTATCATTGAAATCATTTATTGTATTCCGGTTTTGAGTAATTTGAACCGGCAACGAATCTTCGAATTGTTTTACAGCTTTCTGCAAAAAATCTAAGATCGGATATTACGGCCTTTTCATGAGATCCCACGAACTATACCAGCTTATATAGGCAATGGCCTTCTGTTTTGTTTCATGATCCCTGTAACGCCATTCCCATACATACTCTATTCCCGTCCTCATGCTCACTGCCTTAAAGCTGTATATGTTGAGCGATACACCTACCCCGGGATCGAGTGAATTGGCCCATCCATTATTCTCTGAATCCCAGCCATAGCCAATTCTGGCGTATGTGTCCAGTCTGATATTCCCCCAGCGTTTCCAGGCAATACCTTGTTCTACCCAGCCACTCACGATGGCATTTCTGTCCTCGTGCTGTGGTAATTGGAACCATACGCCTCCCCATGTAGAACCGGGGAAACCTTCAATGGCAAGAGCACTTGATGGTACGGTAAAACAAACAATCAAAAGCACATAAAAGAAAAAACGTTTCATGATTACCTCCTGCTAAATCATATTCCAAGATTTTTCGAGAATGATATCAAAACTCTCATGCAAAAAAGCTTTATCGTTAAAGGCCTGTGAGATGTATTGCGAGGGTGTCTGCTTGTCATTCAAATATAAAGTTCCCAATTTTGTCTGCAATACCCAGTAAGTAGGCCACCTTTTCTTTGTAAGTGCTTTCGAAATGAATGCCTAAGAGAAACGCAGGATAATTCTCGCTGCCATGTGAAAATTCTCTTACAACAGTGCCCTTGAGGGTAGTCTTTTCCTGCCCAAGAATGACATCCATTGTGACATTAGTTCCTTGGGGTAAAGATACTCTTGTTGCCATGAGAAGGCCGGTCTCGGAGATATCTTTTATGACTGAGTAAGTATGTTTTATTATGTCGTTAGAGACAATGACGGGAAGATACGTGAGGGCTCTGTATGCCCGTTCATGGAAGTGCCTTTTCCCCATAAACCTTCTCTCGAGATAGGTCTTGTATTTTGTGGAATATTCCTTCATAAACTTCGAAACAGCTGATTCGTGGATATAGCGGGAAAGCTCGTCACTCATTTCTTGAGACACATCTCTGAAAAGTATCCCAAGGTTTGAAACGGGATACTGGTCAGCAGTTATGCTCCTTTCCTGAACAACTTCACCTTGAAGCTCCAGGGTTTTTGAAGGCAACATGAGATCAACCCTGATTTTCTGGCCAGCAGGAACCTGTCCTATTACTATAAGTGACAATCCCTCTTCAGTAACATTGTCAGCTACCGCAAGATGTCTTACAGGTTTTTCAGCGGTATTTGACTGATAAAATACCGGAATGGTATCCGGTATTCTGAACCGTGTCCGTCGCTGGAACAGTTTTTTATAGTCATACTGTATAATCGCAAGTGCAAGCCCGCTGTTGTAAAGAGCCCAGAAACAGTTGACCGCTACAATGAAGCTATCGCCACGAAGCCCGACAAGCAGTTGTACCAGAGCCCAGCATATGGCGACGATGCTTGCGAGCAAAACCAGCATCTGCGGAAGGATAAGTGCCGAAGATGAGCGCTCTTGATACCATTTGGGAGTGACTTCGAATTCCTGACTTTTTTTGGGAAGAAGAGCTATTAAGAATGTTTTTATATAGGTAAAGAATTTTCCCATACTGTACTGTTCGAGCATAATCTGCCCACCAAAGCCCCTTGCCATCTCATTGAAGCCAATAGTTGAAATCACAAAGTAGGGGATAAAATGTAAAAGATAATTAACATCGAGCGCTCGCATGGGAAGAACTCCCGTAAAAAGTGCTACAGGAGGCGTGATATAGAAGATTATTTTCTGTAACCCCTCCAAGGGATAGATCATTGAAGACAGATATGAAATGCGCTGCGAAAATGAAAGGCCCCTCATTAACAAAGGGTTTGCCTTTATAAATACCTGCCAGCTTCCAACGCCCCACCGCTGCCTCTGGATATGAAAAGGCTTCAGGGTTTCGGCTGCAATTCCATAGGCAAGGTTTTCATTATGATAAATTGAAGACCATCCTTTCGCATGAAGACGGATAGAAGTGAGCATATCTTCAGTTATTGACTCGGTTGCAAATCCACCTATATCGTCAAGGGCTTTTCTTCGAAGCATTGCACAGCTTCCAACAAAATAAGCTGCATTCCAGCGATCTCTACCAGGCTGAATTACCGAGAAGAACAGATACTGCTCCCCCCAGATGGTCTTTTTCTTGCGGTCTATTCGATGCTGAAAAGAGTCGATATTATAAAATTCCTGCGGAATTTGCACAAAGGCTATCTTATCATCCTTGAAATATCCGATGAGACGGTCCAAAAAATGTGGGAGAGGAACATGGTCAGCGTCGAATACGGCAATAAATTCCGTATTCGAGTGTTTCAATCCGAAATTAAGATTGCCTGCTTTTGCATGTTCATGGGTTTCCCTTGCAAGATATATGCAGTTCAATTCTTCGCAGAGAGCTTTAACTTCAGGGCGGTTGCCGTCGTCGAGAACGAGCGTGCGATGTGGGTATTGTAAGTCATTGCAAGCAAGGAGAGTCTTCCGCAACATATGAACAGCCTCGTTTTTGGTTGGTACAAAAATATCAACGGAACGGTTCGGAAGTGGAAGCGGAGCTGTACGTATTAATGGTTTCCATACAACAAAGTAGAATAGAACTGTTGTTATGGCACCAAAGACTTCGGCACCATAGAGAGCCCAGGAAAAGAAAAGGGCATTAGGATTAAAGGTTTCGGTTATCCTCCAATAAAGATAATAAATTGTAACTAATACAGCAATGACAGCTGTAATACGCCTAATTCGCTCTGTTGCTTGATTTGTTTTAGCCTCGTCCACCATATTTCACCTAATATAAAGTAAAAATTTAATAAATAGATGTTAACTGATTCAACTTAAAATATATATTATAAATTATCATTTTAATAATTACCGTTAGTCAACCCTACCCAGGTAGGGGGTAAAAATTATGTACACAGGTTGAGCATAATTTGATACAGGAGGCTATCAAGCTACCTGGTTACCCACTACAGGAGTTAACCTCTATTAACCTTTATTTCTTTGTCTTCTTTGTTTTGGATTTTGAAGCAGTCTTTTTAGAAGTTCCGCAAGGTGATCCTTTTGATTTACAGGACATACTGTCACACCTCCTTTAAGGTTAATCTAACATGAAACATATCATATATAAATACAACTGTCAATCAAAAGCATTGATAAATAACCTGCTGAATTGTAAGGATTCTTTCTGAAAGACCTGTGGCAGATTTAGTTCAACTCTTTCAGTCTTGCTTTTTTATCGATTCAACAATACGGTCTATTCTGGATTTTGTCGGGCTGTCAAAAACTTTCCGTAATTCTTCATCTGAAAAATTTTCCTTTAAGAATGCGATAATGTCTGTTCTTCCTTTCCAGCAGCCGATAACATTCCTGCAGGGCAATCCCTCATTCATTGAAGTACAATAGGAAAATTCAATTAACATTCCTAACTGATGACAGTAGATATTCATATCATTATTATATTATATACATAGTTATTTATAAAAGAAGGGGGGATTTAACATCCCCCCAGTTAGGTTATCTTACGGCCTTGGAAATTTCTCCAGGTCTTTCAGAAGCTTCTGTATATCATCATCCGGCAGCACATAGTCCTCGAGTTTACCGGATAAATAGGCATCATACGCTGCAAGGTCGATAATACCATGTCCGCTCCAGTTCATGAGGATAACCTTTTCCTTCCCTTCTTCTTTCGCTTTTTTAGCCTCTTCAATGACACAGGCAATGGCATGATTTGTCTCTGGTGCAGGGATAAACCCTTCTGTCCTTGCAAAGGTTACCCCGGCCGCAAAGGTTTCAAGTTGAGTATATGCTCTTGCCTCTATAAGTTTATCCATAACTAATCTACTTAGTATAGGAGCCATGCCGTGGTACCTGAGACCACCGGCATGAATAGGGGCGGGGACAAAATTATGACCGAGTGAATGCATGGCAATGAGTGGGGTAGTCTCTGCAGTATCACCAAAATCGTATACATAAGCACCCTTTGTTATAGACGGACATGAAGTAGGCTCTGCAGCTATTATCTTTATATTTTTACCATGTATCTTATCCCTGACAAATGGGAGCGCAGCTCCTGAAAAGTTGCTGCCACCACCTGCACATCCAATTACGATATCCGGATACTCTCCAATAGAGGCAAATTGTTTATGTGTCTCAAGACCGATGATGGTCTGATGGAGAATTACATGATTTAAAACGCTGCCAAGAGAATATCTCGAATCTTTTGAAGTCACGGCATCTTCTATTGCTTCACTTATGGATATTCCCAAGCTTCCGGGATGCTCGGGATTCTGCTCGAGGAACTTTCTCCCTGCATTCGTATCAGGGCTCGGACTGGGTACGCACTTTGCTCCCCAGGTCTCCATGAGTATCTTTCGGTAAGGCTTTTGATTGTAACTTATCCTGACCATATATACTTTTAGTTCAAGGCCGAATTGATTACATGCAAAAGCAAGCGCGCTTCCCCATTGACCTGCGCCTGTTTCTGTTGCAAGCCTTTTTATGCCGAACACTTTGTTGTAATATGCCTGAGCTATTGCTGTATTTGGTTTGTGGCTACCCGGAGGGCTTACGCCTTCATTCTTGAAATATATGCGTGCTGGTGTCCCAAGAAATTTCTCCAGGAAGAGCGCTCTGTATAAAGGTGTCGGCCTCCATATGAGATATTTTTCTAAAACTTCATCCGGGATATTGATCCATCTCTCTGTACTTACCTCTTGCTCAATTAAATTCATAGGAAATACGGGTGCAAGCATATCCGGGGTTATCGGTTGTCCCGTTCCTGGATTGAGTGGTGGTGGAACAGGATTGGGCATATCAGCCTGGATGTTGTACCACTGCTTTGGAATATCCTTTTCGTTTAAAATAATTTTTCTGTTCACGTTTACCCCCTTTAATTGTTTTCAGGTTAATTGACAGGTGTTATTTTACTTGTAAAAGAAATTTTTTTAAAGTGCCTGCATAGAATGCCTTGACAACGCCACGTGCTTTCATTAAATTATCAGCATGCGAAGGCCATTCATAGCTGCAAACTGGAAAATGAACAAGAACACTTCCGAAACCCGGGAGTTTATAGCAAAGTTTGTTCCAGAGGTGAAAAACGAGTCCGGTGTTGAAATCGTCATAGCCCCACCGTTCACTTACCTGTTATTGACAGCAGACAACCTAAAGGGAACAAACATCATCCTTGCTGCACAGGATGTATTTTATGAAGAAAAAGGTGCATTTACCGGTGAGATATCTCCCGTGATGCTTGTTGATATCGGATGTAAGTATGTCATTGTCGGCCATTCCGAAAGACGGCAATATTTTTATGAAAATGATGATATTGTGAATAAGAAAACCAAGGCTGCCATGAAGGCCGGTCTCGGGATTATCGTCTGCATTGGTGAATCTTTGGAAGAGAGGGAGGCAGGAATGACATTTGCCATACTGCAGAGAGAGATTGAAAAAGGGCTTGAAGGAGTTGATCCTGCAGACATTGTTATCGCATATGAACCTATATGGGCAATAGGCACCGGAAAGACGGCGAGCCCTGAACAGGCACAGGAGGCACATGCATATATAAGAGACAGACTGAATGTATTGTATGGCAATAAGGCTGAAGAATTGTGTATAATATATGGCGGCAGTGTTACGCCTGAGAATGTAGATTCCCTGATGGCTTGCAAAGATGTGGATGGTGCACTAGTCGGCGGTGCAAGCCTCAAGGCTGACAGTTTTGCCAGAATAGTAAAATTCAGGAGATAGGAATGACGATTCTATTACTTATTTTGCATGTTTTTGTTTGTCTTTTTCTTATTGCAGTTGTCCTGCTTCAGAGCGGTAAGGGAGCTGAAATCGGTGCAGCTTTCGGAGGTTCCAGCCAGACCCTATTTGGCAGTCGCGGTGCTGCATCATTTCTGAGTAAGATGACAACTGTTGCCGCAGTCGTATTTATGATTACTTCCCTTACATTAGCAGTCGTTACTTCCAAGAGCGGGTCAATCGTAAAAAAGGCTCCAGTAACTCAGGAGCAGCAAACGACACCGGCAACGTCGGGTCCGGTTCAAGGTAGCGGGATGCAACCGGCTCAGCAGAAGGCTCCTCAGCCGCCTCAACAGGCTCCGACAAAGTAATTCCTTAAGTTTAACAATCAAGACTTTCAGCGGATAAGTACCGCTGTCTTGCGCGCATTTCTTTTCCGGTATTACACAGGAAATCACCACGGTTCACAGACGGAAGCTCGTGGGTCCTTAAACTATCGGATAAATAACATGATTTTTTTTCAACAGGCAGGGGAATAAGACTAAGGGGGTATAAACGTCAGGGATATTTGAGCTGGAGTCTCTGGATAGCTGCGGACTTTCCTGTTTTTTCATCAACCTCGATAACGACCGCAGAAAAAATGCCCTCACCCCTGGCGGTTTCGAAACGCATCGGCATATTAGTCAGGAATCTCTGTATTATCTGTTCCTTTTCAATCCCGATTACGGAATCCCCGGGGCCTGTCATTCCGACATCGGTAATATAAGCAGTTCCTCCCGGCAGTATCTTTTCGTCAGCGGTCTGGACATGCGTATGGGTTCCAATGACAGCGCTTACTTTACTGTCCATGAAATATCCTAAAGCAATCTTTTCTGAGGTTGCCTCTGCATGGAAATCGATGATGATTATTTTCGTCGAATTGCTCAGCTTTTCCACCTCTTCTTTCCCGACCCTGAAAGGACAATCAATGTTTGGCATAAAAACGCGCCCGGAAAGATTGATTACCGCTGCTTTAGTGCCATTATGCAGGGGATACAGCAAGCTTCCGAACCCCGGCACCCCGGGAGGGTAATTTAATGGCCTGAGAACCCTGTCTTCTTTTGAGATTTGAGGGATAAACTCCTTTTTGTCCCAGACGTGGTTTCCCGTGGTTATTACGTGAACTCCATAGCTGAAAATCTCGGAGACTAATTTGTCAGTTATGCCGAACCCGCCTGCTGCATTCTCTCCGTTTGCAATGACAAGGTCTATCTTGTACATATTGACAACTGCCGGAAGCAATGCCTTTGTTGCATTCCTGCCGATCTTGCCTACAATGTCACCAATAAAGAGGACCTTCACCTGAACCCCTTATTTCTTAGGAGTCATTCTGGCCTGTCCGGTCGCCTGAGGTGACCAGACAAGCTGGAATGACATGAGCAGGGAAAACCATATATAAGGCTTTGCCAATATAAAAACATTATTTTGCATACTCTACATATCTTGACTCCCTGATGACAGTTACCTTTATCTGTCCGGGATAGGTCATCTCTGATTCTATTTTCTTGGCAAGCTCTCTGGAGATCATGGATGATATTTCGTCAGTAACATCCTCCGGCTTAACGATAATCCTGATTTCCCTTCCGGCCTGGATCGCATAGCATTTTTCGACTCCTTTATAAGAGAGAGCCATCTGTTCAAGCTTCTCGAGGCGTTTCAGATAATTCTCTATGCTCTCTTTCCTTACTCCCGGACGTGCTGCTGACAGGGCATCAGCCGATGCTACAAGAGCAGCCTCAACAGTCAAGGGATCTCCTTCTCCATGGTGTACCAGTATGGCATTCATTACTTTCTGATTCTCACCATACTTTCTGGCTATATTAGCACCGATTTCCTGGTGAGATCCCTCTATCTCGTGGTCTACTGCCTTTCCGATGTCGTGGAGTATTCCGGCCCTCTTCGCAAGTTTTACATCTACCCTCAATTCCCCGGCCATCATACCCGCGAGGTAGGCTACTTCCCTCGAGTGCTGGAGTACATTCTGGCCGTATGATGTCCTGTACTTCAGCCTTCCGATCAGTTTGATCAGTTCGGGATGGATACCGGAAAGCCCAAAGTCGAAAACAGCCTTTTCTCCTTCCTCTCTTATGTGGGTTTCTACCTCTTTTTTAACTTTTTCGACGATCTCTTCAATTCTTGTGGGATGAATCCTTCCATCCGTTATTAAACGCTCAAGGGACATTCTTGCAATTTCACGCCTGACAGGGTCAAAGGCAGACAAGGTTACTGTTTCAGGTGTGTCGTCCACAATCAGGTCGACACCCGTCGCAGCTTCAAGAGCCCTGATGTTTCTCCCCTCCCTGCCGATTATCCTGCCTTTCATTTCGTCGTTCGGGAGGCTCACAGATGTTACAGTCGAATCGGTAACGTAATCACTTGAATATCTCTGTA
>Ga0299912_10001457_pt1 | contig 19067 bp, 21 predicted proteins | sample RVTome_2_FD_207667 | JGI IMG/M metagenome (GOLD analysis project Ga0299912, IMG submission 207667) | Soil microbial communities from uranium-contaminated site in the Upper Colorado River Basin, Wyoming, United States - RVT95D214 (version 2) ... | reverse complement strand
AATTAATCCCGTGTTTGATTTAATTTGAAAAGTGAAAGGCGGCAAGAATTGGAAATCACAACGAAAAAGGTAAAGCTCAGTGAAATCTGTTTGAATCCTGACAATCCGCGAACGATATCAAAGAAGGACATGGATTTGCTTGTTAAGAGCTTGGCTGGCTTCCCGGAAATGCTTGAATTGAGGGAGATTGTTGTCGATGAGACCATGACCGTCCTTGGTGGTAACATGCGAACGCTGGCTTTGCGGAAATCCGGCGCGAAGGAATGCACGGCGAAGGTCGTCACTGGCCTTTCTCCTGAACAGAAGCGGGAGTTTGTGATAAAAGATAACGGGGGGTTCGGTAAATGGGACATGGACGCGCTTGCGAACGCCTGGGGCGATTTGCCGCTAGTGGAGTGGGGGGTTGATCTGCCGGAGGACTGGCTGGGCGTGGGGGGGGGGGAAGCGAAAGAGGATGACTTTGACGCCGGAGCCGAAGCCGAAGCGATTAAATGTCCCGTGACCAAACCGGGGGAAGTCTGGCAGATCGGAAAGCACCGGATCATGTGTGGGAATTCGCTAAAGGCCGAGGACGTGAAAAGGCTTATGGGGGGGGGCAATGGCTGACGTCGTTTTTGCCGACCCGCCCTATGGCGTTGACATTGTCCAAGGAAGTAACAAACAAGGAAAGGTTGGTGGGGGCGGCCCCACCAAATTTAAGACCGGCACCGTCGGCGCCGCTAAGATAGTCCCCGCCAAAGAATACCGCGTTATTAAGGGCGACGAAACAACAGACACCGCAAAGGATTTTTATTCTCTTTGCAAATCCATGAACCTGAAAAACATCATACTTTGGGGCGGCAATTACTTTACAGACTTTTTGCCTCCTTCCCGGTGCTGGTTTGTTTGGGATAAGGAAATGACGGGGAACTTTTCAGAGGCAGAGATGGCCTGGACCTCTTTTGGAAAGGGCGGCATTCGAGTTTTCAAGTACCTTTGGAATGGGTTATCAAGGGAAGGGGAGCGACGGTTAGAATTGAAGGCGCGAGTCCATCCGACACAAAAGCCAGTCGGGCTGTTTATGATGATTTTACAAAGGTTCGATTTTCTGAAAGTAGTCTTTGACGGCTTTCTCGGCTCAGGGTCAACCCTTATTGCTTGCGAAGAAACGGGTCGCACCTGTTACGGCATGGAGATCGACCCGATCTACTGCGACGTGATTAAAAAACGCGCGGAGACCGCTTTCCCTGGGATTGAGATCAGGAGGATAGAATAATGGCGCGTGGCGGTTACAGGCCGGGAGCCGGTCGAAAACCTGGATCAGCAAAGAAGACACCTGTTAAATCAGCGGGGGTCCCTTTTGTCACAAAGGCGGGAGAACTGGCAGTCTTTTACAAAGGGATGTTGGACAGGGCGGCTCAGGGAAAGAAGCCGACAGCGGCAGAGACACAGGAGATGAGCAGGCTTGCGGCTGAACTGGCTAAAACTTATGAGACGGGCGGGGAGGACAAGGGCGCGACGTCTGAAGATATGCTACCTCTTGACTACATGCTCAAGGTGATGAACGACCCACGGGAATCAAAGGACCGGCGAGACCGGCTGGCAATAGCCGCCGCGCCATTCTGCCACACTCGCAAGGGCGAAGGTTCCGGCAAGAAAGAGGAGAAGATCGACAAAGCGAAGAGCGCGGGCGCGGGGCGGTTTGCTGCTGGGATACCTCCGCTGAAGTTGGTAAATAAGAAATGACATGGAGCACCTCTTGTAAAGACTGGCAAACCCGTCTCATGGCCGGGGAGTCGATCATCCCCCCTCCACTCTTTCCTCAAGAAGCGGAAAGTGCCCTTTCTATATTCAAGGAGCTCCGCCTTGTCGATGTGTTGGGCCGTCCGACTTATGGAGAGGTGGGGCGTCCGTGGGTTTTCGACTTCGTGGCGTCCATCTTCGGCTCATACGACAACGAGACGGGCCGTCGCCTTATCTCTGAATATTTCCTGCTTATCAGCAAGAAAAACTCCAAAGCCCTTGCTCTGGATACTCCTATCCCGACACCGGACGGGTGGAAAGCAATCGGTGAGATTCACGCCGGAGATGCGGTTTTTGGAACCGATGGCAAACCCTGCGCGGTACTTGGCGAATCGGAAATTTTCACTGACCATGATTGTTATCGGCTTGAATTTAGTAATGGGGAGATCGTTGTTGCTGACGCAGGGCATTTATGGACCACCTCCGCTCTTGCTGACAGGCCGGGGAAAGGTCCGGGGAACAACCATATAGCGCGGAGAATCCGGACAAGGACCACACGTGAAATAGCGGAAACTCTATTCCGGCCGGGTGATGGAGCAAGAAATCATTCAATGCCAATGCCTCAGCCTATCGACCTACCTGAAATGCAACTACCGATTCCTCCGTACACATTAGGCGCATGGTTAGGCGATGGGCACAGCAAATCAGCCCGGATAACATGCGCCGATGAAGAAATAATGCAAAACATCATGGCGGATGGGTTTTTGCTTGGGAGCAGATATCAAAAGGAAAGCAAGGCATGGACTCAATCAATAGGGATTACTGATAAAAAAACTTGCAAACGTGGACATGATCCTTTACGCATCCGCATGCGATATGATTCTAAAAGGGGCAAATCTTACCCTGCCTGTTATGAATGCGATAGGGAAAGGGATCATTCCCGACGTAACGGCACACATCTTTCGCCAACAAACCGTTTTTCATTACATGAGATATTGCGTGAGCAAGGTCTTTTAAACAACAAACATATTCCTGAACAATATTTTAGATCAAGCATATCACAACGATTAGCCCTTTTGCAGGGGCTAATGGATACCGATGGGACCATTAACAAAAACGGTCGTGTTTTGGCTTTTAGCGGAATAAATGAAAGGCTTGTGCGGGGGGTCTCGGAACTTCTTTCAACCTTTGGCATCAAAAGTACAGTTATTGAAAGGCAGGTAGAATGCAACGGGGTCCCCGCTGGGACTGCTTTTTTTGTTCAGTTTATGGCGTTCCGGGATGAAGTCCCAGCTTTTAGGCTCAAAAGAAAACTTGATAGAATGCGGTTAGGGTCTGAAAGGAAAAACTCCAGAAGTAAGAGTGTACAAATAATATCAGTGGAAAAAGTAGACAGTACCCCCGTCAAATGCATAACTGTCGATGCTCCGGATCATCAATTTCTTTTTGGGAAAACAATACTTCCGACGCATAACAGCTCCACCGCGGCGGGCGTCATGCTATCCGCACTTATCCGGAACTGGCGGGATTCAGCGGAATTTCTTATCCTCGCCCCAACTGTAGAGATCGCGAACAACAGCTTTTACCCCGCCCGCGACATGATAAAGGCAGACGAGGAACTTTCCGACCTGTTTCTTGTCCAGGAGCATTACCGGCAGATCACACATAGGAACACCGGCGCGGTGCTCAAGGTCGTGGCGGCGGCGAATGAGACAGTTGGCGGCAAGAAAGCAACCGGCATATTGATCGATGAGGCGTGGTTGTTTGGCAAGATACCCAACGCAGAGAACATGCTCCGTGAAGCCTGCGGGGGGCTTGCTTCCCGGCCGGAAGGGTTTGTAATCTGGCTGACAACACAATCAGACGAAGCCCCGGCAGGCGTCTTCAAGCAGAAACTTGATTATGCTCGCGGCGTCCGTGACGGGCGGATAGATGACAACACATTCCTTCCTATCCTTTACGAAAATCCCGAATCAATCCTTAAAGATAAGGCCTACATGGACCCGAAATATTGGTATTTGACCAATCCCAACTTAGGGGCGTCCGTCGATGAGGCTTTCATCTCCAGGGAGTTCAAGAAAGCCGAAGAGGCTGGTGACGCCAGCATGCAGGGCTTTCTTTCCAAACACCTCAACATTGAAATGGGGCTTTCTCTCAAGTCCCAGCGGTGGGCCGGTGCCGACTTTTGGGAAGCGGCCGCGGGAGATGTCACCCTCGAAACCATCCTCACACAGTCTGATGTTATCGAGATCGGCATTGACGGCGGGGGGCTTGATGACCTTCTCGGCCTCTCCGTCCTGGGACGACACGCCGAAACCGGGGATTGGCTGTTATTCACCCGCGCATGGTGTAACCCGATTGCCATTGATCGGCGGAAATCTGAAGCGTCAAAGTACCGGGATTTCGAGAAAGACGGGGATCTTGTCATAGTTGCGGAGATCGGCCAGGACATAAAAGACGCCGGGGATATTGTCAGGCGGTGTGAAATATCGGGGCTTCTCGACCGGATCGGCGTTGACCAGGCCGGAATTGGCGCTATTGTCGATGAACTGGAAGCTGGCGACGAGAACGGGGCGAACGCAATCGAACACGATCGGATAGTGGGCATCCCTCAGGGGTGGCGGCTCAACGGGGCGATTAAGACCTTAGAGCGCAAAGTGGCGGAAAAAACTATTATTGTCCCGACATCAGCTATGATGCTATGGTGCGTCGGCAATGCCAGGGTAGAACCAAGAGGCAACGCGATATCCATCACTAAGCAGGCCAGCGGGACCGGGAAGATTGACCCGTTGATGGCGACATTCTCGGCAGTGGCCCTGATGGCCATGAATCCTGAAGCAAAAATGCAGCGGTCGATTTATGAGGGTATGTCGGAAGAAGCGATCATTGAACGGATGACGGTGTAACTTTTCTACACAGCAGAGTAAAAATAATACTTGCAATTTACACAGAACAGGTATATAGCTTTTTAAAATACGGTTTCCCGCAGTGGGCGGGGGATTATGAAAGTCGGTTTGCCACAATGGAGCGCAACCGCATGTTTAGTCACCCTGTTTATCAGTTGGAGAAAAACGGCATACTCTTGTCATCGGGAGTAGTGCCGTTTTTTTGTGCCCGTACTTGAAACTCATGGGCAAAATACGGCAATTCCTCATCAAAAACCTGTCACTTACCGATGACAAGGCGTGGAATCCGTCACTTTGGAATTTATACGGGGCGCAATCGCTATCAGGGGAAACAGTCACCGAGCAAAGTGCCCTCACCTATTCGGCTGTGTGGAATGCTGTCACCCTGATTTCCGGGACGGTTTCCGGATTGCCCCTCCATCTACTCCGCAAAGATCAACGCAAAACCATCAAAGCTGAAGAAAAATCCCTCTTTCGTGTTCTGCACAGCCAATCAAACACCTACATGACAGCTCAGGTATTCCGGGAGGTCATAACGGCGCATATCCTGTTATGGGGCAACGCCTATGCCGAGATTGTCCGGGACGGGTTCGGACAGGTGCGGGAGTTATGGCCGATCCCGCCGAACCGGATACGCCCTGAAATGATTGAAGGGGCCATGTATTACCATATTCAGGTTGGGGGGCAGACTGTAACACTCCCACGCGCGCAGGTTTTGCACGTTCCAGGCCTCGGATTTGACGGGTTTACCGGCTATTCCGTTGTCGGTATGGCTCGGAAATCAATCGGCCTCGGCATGGCAATGGAGACGTTTGGCAGTTTATATTTTGGCAACGGAACGCATCCGGGGGTTGTCGTTCAGCATCCCGGCAAACTCTCCGATGTGGCGCATAATAACCTTAAAACGTCGCTAACTCAGGCGCATAGCGGGTTAGGACAGTCCCATAGGTTGCTATTGTTGGAAGAGGGGATGAAGATTGAAAAGATCGGCATTCCTCCCGAAGAGTCACAGTTCTTGGAGTCGCGTCAATTCCAGATTCCGGAAATCGCCCGCTGGTTCAACCTCCCGCCGCACAAGTTGAAAGACCTTACAAGGTCGTCATTCTCTAATATTGAGTCGGAGCAGATATCGTTTGTAGTCGATTCAATCCTTCCGTGGTTGATCAGATTCGAGCAGAATTACGATATGCAACTGCTTTCTGAGTCGGAAAAGGTCCAGCAAAAGCTTTATTTCCGGCATAACGTGGATGGACAGTTGCGGGGGAACTCCGCAGACAGGGCAAATTATTATAAAGCCATGTGGGGTAATGGCTTCATGTCCCAAAATGAGGTCCGGGAGAAAGAGAATATGGACCCCTCGGAAAGCAAATATGCAGATGATTTGTTTGTCCCATTAAACATGATCCCGCTTAGCAAAATAGATGAGCAACTAGCGATAAAAACGCCTTCACCGGCTCCAAATATAACCGAAACAGGCAGTAATGGAGGTGATAATGCAACGGTATAGCAAAAGCCCGTTTAAACGCGGCATCCATAATGGACTGAAGATCGAAAACAAGACCGATGAGGCAACCATATATATCTACGATGAAATATCGTGGTGGGGGATAACTGCCGATGACCTTGTGAAACAACTGGCGGATATCACCGCCGGGACTATTCATGTGAGGGTCAACTCCCCCGGAGGCTCCGTTTTTGACGGGACGGCCATATTCAACGCGCTGAAACAGCACTCTGCAAAGGTAATCGTCCACGTAGACGGCCTGGCGGCGTCCATAGCGTCACTGATTGCCATGGCGGGGGATGAGGTCCACATGGGGGAAGGGTCTTATATGATGGTACACCAGCCATGGTCCATCATGATTGGGACCGCCGACGACTTCCGCCAGGAGGCCGATTTACTCGACAAGGTGGGCGGTACAATCTCCCAAATCTATCAGGGCAAATCCGGCAAAACAGAAGAGGAAATTAATCAACTCATGGCGGATGAAACCTGGATGACGGCAGATGAAGCCGTCGAGATGGGATTTGCTGACAAAGTTGATAAAGGGACCGAAAAGGAAAAGAAAAACCAGGTGAAGAACCTGTTTGACCTGAGTGTTTTTGCCAACGTACCGGATGATCTCAGAGATATAAGGACTTCACCGACAGCAAGGGAAATGGAGCAGGCCCTGCGGGATGTAGGGTGTAGCGCCAAAAATGCAAAGGCGATTTTAGCCAAAGGGTTTGACGGCGACCTTCGGGATGAAGAACCGCCAGCCGAACCTGAACCGCAACGGGATGTTGCGCCGGTGAGAAAAGACCGAGTGCATGACTTGCTGATAAGGGCCGAAATGGTAGCACCTACCCTGCAATTTAACGCCTAAAAAGGAGATAGGAAAATGAAAACAGTTACCCAGTACCGCGAAGATATCAGCAACCTGATGAAAAAATCAGCGGACATCAACGCCAGGGCCACGCTTGAAAACAGAGATTTGAACGATGCTGAACTCGCACTCAAGAACGAAATCCTCAACGCAGTAGAAGACCTGAAAAAGACCGTGGACACCCTGGACCGCCAGGACAGGCTGAATTCTGCGCTGTCCACCGTCTCCGCGCCTGCCACCGTCGCCCAGAACTCCGGCAGGATTGAAGTCCCGCAGGATTCCAGGAGCAAGGACAAATTCGGGAGTTTCGGCGAGCAGATGATGGCCGTTGTCAACGCATCCCGCCCCGGTGGTCATGCGGACCCCCGACTGTTCAACGCCGCTTCCGGCCTCAACGAAACGACACCTTCCGACGGCGGTTTCCTCGTCCAACAGGATTTTTCCAACGTCCTGCTTCAGGATATCTTCCAGACCGGTGTTCTTGCGGCCCGCTGCCAGTCGGTAGAAATCTCCAACAATGCCAACTCCATGAAACTGAATGGCGTTGATGAAACCTCCCGCGCCGCTTCCCGTTTCGGTGGGATAATCTCATACTGGGGCGACGAGGCCACGGAAAAGACCGCCAGCAAGCCAAAATTCCGGCAGATCGAACTGAACCTTAAGAAGCTTTTCGGCCTCTGCTACGCAACCGATGAACTCCTTGCCGACGCCGCCGCGCTGGAAAGCTTTCTTCGGATGGCCTTCCCCTCCGAGATGAATTTCAAAATTGACGATGCACTCGTCAACGGGACCGGCGCGGGCCAACCTCTTGGGGTTCTGAATGCAGGGTGCCTCGTAACCGTTGCTAAAGAAACCGGGCAGGGTGCGGCCACCATCCAGGCGGAAAACATCGTCAAAATGTATTCCCGGCTCTTCGCTTCCAGCCTCGGGCGGGCCGTGTGGCTCATCAATCAGGACACCATACCACAGCTCTTCACCCTGTCTCTCGCGGTTGGGACAGGCGGCGCTCCGATCTTTATGCCTGCGGGCGGGCTTTCACAGACCCCGTATAACACCATCCTCGGGCTGCCGGTCCTGCCGATTGAGCAGTGCGCAACCCTCGGCACCGTCGGCGATATCATCCTTGCCGACTTCGGCGGATACCAACTCGGGCGCAAGGGTGGGATACAGGCAGATATGTCAATCCATGTCAGATTTATTTACGACGAGAGCGTGTTCCGTTTCGTCCTCCGGATTGACGGCCAGCCTATCAGGGCAACCGCATTGACTCCTTACAAAGGAAGCAACACGCTTTCCCATTTCGTCGCCTTGGCGACAAGGGCATAATTAACAAGGGCCGGTGAGCAAACCCCGCCGGTAAAGGAGATAAGATCATGATTGCTGAAAATATGAAAATAGTTCCTGTGATGAATTCTGCAAACGTCAGTACCGGCTTGGATTGTGACTCGATCAATATGGCCGGATTCCACAAGGCCACATTTGTCTTCACCTTCGGAGCAGTCACGACAGATATTACCATAACCCCCAAAAGCGGAACCAGTGAGGGCACCAAGACAAATGCTGTAGTTACTAAATATGCAGCAGGCGGGGCAGTGATAGGCACGGCTGTTGCTGCAAGTGCGGCGAGTTGTGACGTTTTGGCCGCATGGGGAGACAGTACAACCACGATATCTCTGACCGCAGCGTCAAACAAACTCTTGGTTGTGGAAATCTCTGCGGCATCCATCACCGATGGAGATAATTGGCTTACCATCACCGTTGCTGCCGGGACTTCCGGGATTTGCCACTGTGTTGCGATCCTTGAGCCCCGATATGCAAGTAACCGTTCGGCAACGTGCCTGAAATAAGGAGATCGATATGTTACGAGCTGAAGTCGAACAGGTAAAAGAAATCGCGGATGAAGCTGCAAATGCCGCTGCAAAAGCCCTCTTGTCGCGTATTGAGGAACTGGAGAAGAGGATTGATATACTTGAAATCCCCCCTCCTGCGAAACAAGAAGCGGCAGGAGAACCAGCCGCCAAAGGAGGCAAAAAATGAATTACAACGCATCTACCAGGGAACGGATAGCAGATATCAAAAACGGGCTCATTGTCCAAACGGCTAAAGAACTTGCCTACACTGCTTTTGGAGGGTCAGCCCAAGCATATCCGTTTAGAGTTTATAACAGGGTTCTCATACACGCTTTGTGGTTTGAAGTAGGCGCGACCACATTGGCGAACGCATCTTCAACAACTGAATTCCAATTCAATTTTATATCCGATACCCCGAGCATTGCCGTGCAACCTATCTCTGCGACATCTGCCGACTGTGATGGGTTTGTCCGCGGGCGCAGGATTTCGTTGCCCGGAGCCACTATTGCAACTGCCACGAATGTCGATGGGTCTGCCGGGATTTCGATAGCGTGTCCCGGCGGGGCATCTTGTAACCTGGTTGTTGGCGTTGCCCCATCAGCAACCGTTGATCCCAGTATTGGGAGAATCGGGTTCCTGTATTTAACGACTGCTCTTAATGCGGGGACGGGACAATTTACACTCTTCTATACGCCCATCGATCCGGGGGCATATGTAGTAGCATTGCTGTAACGGAGGTATCTCATGACTGTATGTCTTGAAACAAAAAAATTGCGGTGGAACGGTTTATCAACCGATGCAAAACCTGATGAAGCCCCGGAAGGGTCTGAATACCACGCCGTCGATACAGGTGAGCAATACATTTACTATGACGGGATGTGGGTCCGGGATTTGAGACTAATGACGGCTATCCAAGCTGTGTAAAGGAGAAAAATTATGTACGGTAAAGATCGTGACGGGGTTGGCAGGGCTGTATTGATTGATCCGACAGGTGCAATAGCTATAGCAAGCGGTAAATATACCGAGGCTGCAATAGCTGGCCGCTTGTTTAGTTGTGCTAATCAGGCTGCTGTCGCTACTACGGCGGCATTAGCAACCACTTGGACCGGGCTCGGCATATGCAACCCGACCGGTAGTGGTAAAAATCTGATTATCCATGAATTCGGGTGGGCCATGTCGGTAGTAGGTTCTGACGATGGTGTTATCGGCCTGATGTCGTCAGATACGACTGGATTTGCAGCAGCGTTAACTGCAAAATGCGCTAAAAATGGCGCGGGCGCATCGGTAGCATATTGTGACGATGGGGCTACTATTGCTACTCCAGTGCTTGAGAGAGTATGCGGGACAATTGGCACCGGTGCAACTAGCACGCAGGTCGCGGTGCCACAAAGCATTTACAATGTTGAGGGGTCTATCATTCTGCCTCCTGGCCGGTCTGTCATGACTTATACTACGACTGCGACTACGGCTGGGGCCGTCTTCTTCTTTTTATGGGAAGAAGTGGATGTGTAATTAACCGATGCGCGGGGTAGGGATGACCTGCCCCGCGGGAGTAGAAATGTCTGCATCTCTTGTCATATACACCGCCCCGGCAGTTGAGCCGATCACTCTTGCGGAAGCGCGGGCGCATTTGCGATTATCATCGGCACCGAACTTTGCCACGGGTGTTGCTGATCAAACATGCGCGCTTCCCGCTACAGGTTCTTATATTCTTACCATCACCGGAGCCGGGAGCGTGGCGATTGCGGCAGGAACGGCGGTCGGGTCCGGGTGGGCAACGGCATCAGCGGGAACCCCGCGGACGGTAATTATCTCGACAATAGGGACCGTTACCCTCGATGCAACCGGCGTTGTTTCCACGATAACCCTTGAGCCGGTGTTGGCTGATGACACCATCGTTTCGGCTCTTATCACGGCGGCGCGGGAAATGGCTGAAAACATTACGCGGCGGGCGATTATCACGCAGACGATTGACTGCCGGTTTGACACATTCCCGGCAGAAATCCTCTTGCCGCGACCGAGACTTCAAACGCCGTTAACATCCATCAAATACCTAGATACAGCGGGGGTGGAGCAAACATTATCATCGGCATCATACCGGGTTGATGCGTATTCAGAACCGGCGCGGATCAGGCCGGAATACGGCTATTCATGGCCGTCAACCTACAGTGTAAACAACGCAATTACTATCCGGTATGATGCCGGATACGGGCTGGCGGCGTCGGTTCCGCAGGTTGTCAAGAATGCGATCAAACTGGAATTGGAGCGGCTTTACACCCGCGACCCGAGAACAAATGACACATTAATAATGGCGCGGGATATGCTTCTGGCGTCGGAAAGAATTTTCAACGAGATATAAATGAACCTCGGCGGACTCAATAAATACGCAACCATTGAAAAGCCCCTGGCGGTTGCCGATGGGACGTATGGTGGCCAGACGATTACATGGGTAACGTTTGTTACCGCGTGGATTGACATTCAGCCTCTTTCCGGGCGGGAACTCATAGGCGCGCAGGCTGAACACGCGGAGATATCCGGGAAGATATTTATGCACTACATCCCCGGCCTCAGTACCGATATGCGGATTACCTACGAAGGGAAGCACTACAACATTGAGGCGATAATTGATGCGGGGCTGAATCATGAAAGCTTCCAACTGCTTTATTCTGAGGGCGTGAAAGATGCCTGATATCAAAACCGGATCGTTTTCAATTACAGGCCTTTCCGACCTCGAAAAGAGGCTGGCTGAATTGCCGCTCCGGATTGCGAAAAACGTCATGCGCGGGGCGATACGGGCGGGAGCGGTGGTCATCCAGAAAGAGGCAAAAGCGAAATGTCCGGTAAGCGCCGAAGCTCATTTTCTCGGCAAGGGCGTTAAGCGGGTATTGATCCAGCCGGGAGAGTTAAAAAAGAAGGGCATCAAGGTCAGGCAAGCTCCCCGGTCTTCATCCCCGCTGATAGCATACTGGGTCTATGTTTCGAAACGAAACTGGTATTGGGGATTCCCGGAATTCGGAACTGCGAAAATGACAGCACGCCCATTCATGCGCCCCGCTTTTGACGAGAAAAAAGAGGCGGCAACGGAAGCAATCCGGGCTTACATGGGGCCGAGAATAGATAAAGAGGTGGCGAAACTTGGCCATTGAATACACCATTGGAACGCTGCTTAAAACGCTGGTATCAAATCGGGCATATCCCCTGAAAGCTCCCTTGAACGTGGTAAAGCCTTACATCACGTTCCAGGTGGTTTCCAACGTCCCGGAGGTTGCCCTTGATGGCCCTATCGGAACGGAGAACAGGCGGGTGCAGATAGACGCATGGGATGATGACTATCCCGGCGTGAAGACCTTGGAGGCGTCAATCAAGGCTGCAATGATAGCAGCTACATTTGTCAATGTCCCGCTCAATTCGATGGACCTTGACGACCCGGAAACGGGATTATACAGGGTAACGATGGATTACTCAATCTGGACACCATAACAAGCAAAGGAGATTAAACCATGTCAACATTAGCAGTATTAAGCCAGGGGACAACCCTGCACATTGCTGGGAGCGCAGCGGCGGCGGAGGTCTTGACAGCGATAACGGTGGGCTATCCCACAATATTGGCTATCACAGGCCATGCGGGAGTCGCCAACGGGGATGTAGTAACTCTAGCGGGTTTTACCGGGGCTAACGCCGCTACGCTGAACAGTCTGACCTTTGTGGTTAAAAACTATGCCACAGGCGCAACCAACGATACATTTGCAATTGACGTAAATACTGTAGGGCTAACTATCACCATTGATGCAGGTAACACCACGGCAACCCCGACAGCCTGGATCAAGGTAGGGCAAGTGACCGATATCAACGGGTCCTCTTCAGCGGCGCCAGATATCGAGGTTACAGACCTTGATTCCACCCAAAAAGAATTCTTGACCGGCCTCGCGGACCCCGGCGTGGTGACGATGAACGCCTATTGTGTGGACAGCGATACCGGCCTGGCCGCAATGGAAACCTCATTCAACGCGGCAACATCCAAGAACTATAAGATCACGTTCCCCAGCGGGTCAACTCCTATCCGGACCTTTGCCGCTTCCGTCCGCGCGTTTCCGCAGATCGGTCAGGCATCGAAAGACGGCGTTGTTACTGGGTCCATCGAGTTGCGGCGCTCCGGGGCCGTAACCAAATCATAAAGGGGTTTTATGCTACTCAATCGAGAAGAGTTTTTTGAGGAAACCGCGCTACAGACAGAGCGCGTCCCGGTGGGGAAGGGTGAAATCATCGTGTCGGAAATCGGCGCAACTGACTACCTGGAGCTTTACTCAAAATATAAGTGCCGGGATGAGGATGGGAATGTCGACAGTGTGAAATTTACGAATGTTCTCATTCTTCTTTCGGTTGTGAATGAGGGAGGGGAGAGGTTTTTTACCGATGATGACCTTTCCAGATTGGCGAGAACTAAGCCAAAAGTATACTTGGAGATTGCCAACGCCGCAAAGCGGGTCAACGGGTTATCGGGTGATGAAAAAAACTCCGAGCCGAGCCTAACAGACTCTTTGCCTTTGACCTCTGTTTAGCGCTCGGCTTCCCGCACCCGGATTACCTTCTCCCATATTTGTCCTGTAAGCGGTTTTTAGACTGGCAGGAATACTCTAGCATACGTCCATTCGGGCAACATCGGATTGAATTGAAGCTAGCAGAAATTGAAAGCTTATTTTACAACCGATACCGGGACCCCAACAAGAAAAAAGAGCCGTGGGATATGAGAGATTTCGCCCCCTGGTTGCCGGAACCTCCACAGAAAGAACCGGCCACTATGACTGATGACGAGATAGCAAGGATTGACAGAGAGGCATTCGGGGTAATATGAGCGGACAGCTTGGGGAACTCGTAATTGAGATCAGCGGCAACATCGCCAGGTTTACCGAGGCGACAACGAAAGCTCAATATCAATCCCAGAAGATGGGCGAGTCGATAGGTAAATCCGTCACCGGCATCCAGGGCCATTTCGATAAGATGAGCATGGTTGTAACTCGCGTTACCGGACTGCTTGCCGCAATCGGCGGGGCCGGGGCTTTCGTTGGCTTCATTAAATCATCCATAGACGCCGCTGATAACCTCAATAAAATGTCTCAAAAAATCGGCGTTTCTGTTGAAGACCTCTCCGCTTTAAAATACGCTGGCGACCTGGCGGACGTATCCATTGAACAGCTTGGTATCGGGCTGAAACAACTCAACAAGAATATCATGGAGGCCGGGACTGGATCGAAAGAACAGACTGCGGCTTTCCATGCTTTAGGGGTGTCGTTCAGGACGGCAGACGGTCAACTCCGTTCAGCAAACGATGTGCTTCTTGACGTTTCAGATGTGTTTTCCAAAATGCCGGATGGAGTGGAGAAAACCGCGCTGTCGATGAAGCTATTCGGTAAATCCGGCTCGGATATGATCCCTTTGCTCAATGCTGGCAAGGATGGCATTAAGGGGATGAGGGAAGAGGCCCAACGGCTCGGCGTGATAATGTCCGGGGATTTTGCCAAAAGTGCGGAAGAGTTTAACGATAATCTGACTCGGCTTAAAATCTCAGCAACAGGGCTTGGCTACAGCATCGCAAATGGCCTTTTGCCCTACATGAACGATCTTGTTGAATCGATAGTCAACATGCGGAAAACATCCGGCATAAAGGATTTCACAAAAGAACTTCTGGTGTTGGATCAAACGGCGCTTAACATTATGACAGGGCCGACGAGGGGCTTGCTGAATAAGCTTCTCCCTGAGAGTATGGAGATACAGCCATTTGAATTTACCGGCCCAAAGAAAAAAGACCAGGCGTTAAAAGCGGCAACTGCAAAACCTGTTGATGATACCATGAAAAAGTATCTGGAAGGGCTCAATGAAGAGGCAGGGAAAACAAAAGCCGCTGAATTGCAGAAGCGGTGGAATGATGAACTGCTATCCCTCCAAGGGAAATTAGATGCGGCGAACCCTTCCCTCAACTCATTTGAAAAGAAAATAGCAGAACTCAACGCCGCCGAAAAGAAGCTTCTAAGCGATGAGGGGGCGACGGAATATGCCGACAAGATCAAAAAGGCTTTTAACAGCCTCCGGGATTTCGAGGGCGGGGAGATCATCGGCAAGGCCATGAAAGACGCTTTCCAGGTGCTTGAAGATAAGAGCGACGAGGCGGCAAAGCGGAAGCTGGAAAATGAACAACTCCTGAATGATGCTAATATCCTCTCTCTCGAAATGTCCGGGGAATACGTTGCAGCGGAGGAGTTGAAACAACAGGCGATCCAGAAGAGTGTTGAATTCCTTGAATTGAAAACAGCGGCAGAATTAGGCAACGCTGATGCCCTTATCCGGCTGACAACAATTGAAAAACAGTGGGCGATTGACACTGTGAATACAAGCACACGTGGCGCTGATGCATTTATGGCAATGAATGATGCGATCAAGTCCCTAGCAGAAGCATATGACGCTTTGATGGGGAAAGATCAGTCGTTGATAAAATTCCAACGTGATTTAGAATCAGGACAGAAGGCACAGCAGAAAATCGAAAAAGATTTAGAACTTGCAATCCGTTTTAAAAATGAGGTGGCTATAGCTGGCTTACAGGCGCAACTCGATCTCCAAAAACAATTAAATTCGCAGCTAGCAGTTAACCTGAAATTTGAAGAAGAGGTTAAGGTTTTGCTGGGGGAGATTGTAGGTTTTGCGAATGGGATGCCTATATTTAAAGATGATTGGAAAATACAAAATCAATACAAGTCAGCGCAACAATCAATACAGCAATCATCGAAAAAAATCCCTGTAGGGACAAACTACTGGGGGGAACCAATAGACGCCCAGGGCAATGTGATAAATCCCTTTAATCTCCCTCAATATGCCAATGGCACGGATTATGTCCCGCATACGGGTTTAGCGCTTGTGCATCAGGGGGAAAAGATCACGCCGGCAGGCCAAAACTCCGGGAACCCGATTAACATATCCGGTGGCATCTCCGTTGTGCTACCCAACGTGACGAGCGCAACGGATTACCCGGCCATGGCAAGGGGCGTTTTCTCTGAACTGAAACGGCTGGGGAATTATACCCTATGACCACGGCGATAACATACGGATATGTTGAGGGCGATTATGTTCTTCCCGGATACGTCGTTGAGTTCGAGAATATTTCAATCGAATTCCGACACTCCACGGCGGGTACAATATCATTTGAGCATGGGTTCAGGTATCCGTCATACACTCTCAATATCGTACAGCCTGCGGAACGGACAATCTGCAATGTGCCTATATATTTCAGCAAGGTTTTTGCCGACATGCCGTTTGATGTTATTTTCCCATGGATGACCGATGCGGAGTTGTCGAACCTCCGGGGGTTCATGTTTGACGACCTCCCATATTTTGATCAATTCACCCTTGCTCTTGTCGGGCAGGATATGTCATTTCCGGCGAGGTTCGGGGCGCGGCGGGTTCAGGTGCAGCATGTGATCCCGGGGGTCAATGAGGTTTCCATCTCGATGATAAGGGTCTGACATGGCGACATCATTTGTATATGGCGCAACCACGGTTACTATGGATCATAATCCGCTACATACGCGTGGGTGGGAAGAATCGCAGGAATGCGCGATTGATTATGATTCATCGGGAGCGGCGCATAGCAATGATAATGGAGCTCCCATATTCCGGACAGAAACACTGATTTTCCCTGCGGAGAGATGGTCAACGCTTCAATCCCTTCTTGATTTTATGGAGACTACAGTCGGCGGTGGGGAAACCCTGTTCACATGGAACGACCGGCAGGGGACATCATGGACAGCACGATATAAAAATCTGGGATGGCAACAAATTGGGATTGACATGAACCGTATCAATCTAACTCTTGAGGTCCAACTGTGAAGACCTTCCCGGCGGCGTTTGAAGTGGAACGGCTCAAAGGAACTGGGTCAAAACCGTTCTGGTTTTGGGAACTCACGATATCCTCAACAGATTACTATCTAGCTGGCAGGGAACTGGCTGTGCCTGATTTCGGCACTACAATAGCGTGTATAAACTCGCTAGATGAGATCAGCCAGGGGATTTCCGGGGCAATGGATGAGTTCAGCGTGACCCAAATATCTATCGGGATAATTCGAGGGACAACCATTGATGAGATACTCCTAAATCCTGTAGTGGAGGATTCCCCAGCGATATTATACCTATGGTATGCCGGATGCTCTGATGCACCTCAACAGATGTTTACCGGGTATGTTCGAGATATTATATTGAGCGATAAGACAGCCACCGTGACCATTCAGGATAAGACAGTCCGGCTGGAAAATAAATACATCGGCACAAAAGTTGACTCAGTAACATATGCGAATGCCGATCCCGACGATGTTGGGAAGGTGATTCCCATCCCTTTTGGTACGGTTAGCAAAATCCCATCTCTGTGCGTATATGCCGTCGCTCCGTATGTTTACATGTTTAGCGACCGGGCAGTGACATCCGTCACCAATGTTTATGCCCGGAATAATAAGATCGCGGATATAAATATTGATGATTACTGCACTGTATATACGGGGGGGGCTGATCCGCCAGGGATAGTTTCAACATATGCACTGGCCTATACGGTTGCTGATGCATATACCGGCGGGGTTCTTACTGCCAATGGCGACATCCATTTCATCCCGTTGAATGCGGTAGTAGGGCAGAAGATAAGCTCAGCAGGCGTAGTCTCGACCTATGCGCTGGCGTATACAGTGGCTAGTGCGAGTTACGGCGGTGTCCTTGCTGCCAATGGCGATATCCACTTTATTCCATTTTCTGCGGTAGTCGGACAGAAGATAAGCTCAGCAGGGATAGTTTCAACATATGCTCTGGCGTATACGGTTGCTAATGCCTATACCGGCGGGGTTCTTGCGGCTAATGGTGATATCCATTTTATTCCATATTCCGCTACAGTCGGCCAGAAGATAAGTTCGGCAGGCGTAGTATCAACCTATGCATTGGCTTATACGCATACTAGTGCCTATTTTGGTGGTGTTCTTGCTCTTAATGGCGATATACATTTTGTCCCAGATTCCGCGACAGTTGGGCAGAAGATAAGTTCAGCGGGGGTAGTATCGACATATGCACTGGCATATACGCTTGCTAATGGGTATTTAAACGGCGTTCTTGCTGCCAATGGCGATATCCACTTTATTCCATTTTCTGCGACAGTCGGACAGAAGATAAGCTCAGCAGGAGTAGTATCGACATATGCTCTGGCGTACACGGTTGCTGGTGCCTATGCTGGCGGTGTTCTCACGGCTAATGGCGATATACATTTCATTCCATTTAGCGCTACGGTTGGGCAGAAGATAAGCTCAGCAGGAGTAGTATCGACCTATGCTTTGACGTATACGGTTGCTGGGGCCTATATTGGCGGAGTTCTTGCCTCTGATGGAGATATTTATTTCATCCCATATTCCGCGCCGGTGGGGCAGAAGATAGATATTCTAACCCAATATTCGGGGAAAGGCGTTATCTTAATTACGGCGGCGCAGGCGGCTAATATTCGGGCGCTGCTGGACATATCACTGACTGACCCGGAGCACCCCCACAGTGTTGATAATATGCAAATTACTGAGGGGACAACCAATACCCCCATATATAGCTCTGCTGCTACGAGCGGCTATCAATGTGTACATGCCATAGGGATATTTAACAACAGCGCGCCTGGTAATAGGGCGCAAGTCACGATGACGGTCAGTATCGTTTTCCGTTGCTCGTACTCGTATGATGCGGCTATTAATCTGATGGATGATTCCAACAATCGAGTCCTTGCTTTGTGGGCGCAGAACGGGATAACCGATAGCGGTCCGAAAATGGTTAATTATACATTTGAACTGACATCAGCATATTTCCAATACAATCGAGTTGAGGCGGTTATCTGTTCCAGCAATGTGTTCATAAGCGTAGAGCTTCAAGGTGCTATGCGGACGATCCGGTTGAGTGCCGCCACCACTGTCGATCATGCTACAGATATCACACTTACTCAGCCTGATCCGTCCACTGCCGTTTCAGAGCAGATATTAGTGGATTGCGTCGCCGACGCTGGCACCCCGGCGGGGGTGATGAATTACATTCTTACCGAGTGTGGAGAATCAAACGTTACGGCTTCCGGGACTTTCGCAGTATCCGCTTTTGCTGGCGTCATTAACGAATATGCCACGGCGCTAAAATGGCTGAATCGTCTGGCGTGGCAGTGTTGGGCATGGTTCGAT
>Ga0299912_10001456_pt1 | contig 19067 bp, 13 predicted proteins | sample RVTome_2_FD_207667 | JGI IMG/M metagenome (GOLD analysis project Ga0299912, IMG submission 207667) | Soil microbial communities from uranium-contaminated site in the Upper Colorado River Basin, Wyoming, United States - RVT95D214 (version 2) ... | reverse complement strand
ATTCGAGGTCGTCATCATAGCCCAGCTTGCTCAGATGATGCCCCTGCGAAGACTGCCGGAGCATTCCCTCGAGGTCACGATGATGGCGGTAGTACAGGAAACGCGCCGTCGATGAGGCATCGTTAAGGGCGATTTCGCCGGAGAAGCTATCGACCACTAACTGCACGAACATGCCGGCGCAGACGGCGTCCTCGAATGAAAAACGGCCCATCTTGCCGGCGCAAACAAGGTGAATCGTCCGGGGATGCCCGATGCTTTCCAGCACCGCCTGCATGTTATTGAAACAGCCGATCAGGACCCGGGCGGCTTTTTTAGAGGCTGAGATGGCGTTGGAGATATTGACGGCCAGATAGATAATCGTCTTGCCGGCTACCCTGTCGCCGGAGGCTTCCAGAGGGGAACCGCTTAAATCGAAGCCCTCGATTTTTTCGCCATTGGTCGAACCGCAAAGCAGCACGTTACCCCGACCGATTTTTTCGGCCAGGTCGTTGGCCTTGCCGATATCGGCTGCCGGTATGATGCGAGAGGTCCCGGATTTGAAAGCCGAGGAGATCGTCGTTGAGCCCCTGAGAACATCGAATATTATGACCGCGTCGGGGATGTAATCCACCCCGGACATTTCCGCCGGCGTGAAGAAAGTCAAAATGTCCATTAACGATATTCCTCTATCTATCCAATACGAATATCGGTAAAAAAAGGTCGATTATAAGAATTTAATTGGGATTGTTTCGCTTGTAAAACGGTGGCTTGATTATCATTGCCTCGTGTTTTTTGCCCCGGATATCGATTTCAAGCCGTCCGCCGACTCCGGCCAGTTCCGTCGGCACATAGCCCATGCCAATACCTTTTTTCAGCGATGGCGAAAATATCCCCGAAGTCACTTCACCGACCTTGCTGCCATCGTGGAATATCGGGTAATGTTGGCGTGGAAAAGCCTGCCCCTCGATGACGAACCCGATTAACTTGCGCGGGAGGCCGTTTTTTTTCACCTCGGCAAGAGCGCGGCTGCCGATAAATTCGCCCTTGTCGAGTTTGACTACCCAGCCCAGACCTGCTTCCAGGGGATTGGTATCGGCGGAAATATCGTTGCCGTAGAGCGCGAATTTCATTTCTAATCGCAGTGAATCGCGCGCCCCTAACCCGATAGCGCTGCCGCCGACTTTGACAACTTCGCTATAGAGCGCTTCCCATATCGGCACGGCTTTTTCAGCGGGGATATAGAGTTCAAAACCGTCTTCGCCGGTATAACCGGTCCGGGAAAACAGAATCTTTTCGCCGGCAATCGCGGCGGTAGCGGCATGATAATATTTTATATCGGCCAGAGGATAAGCGGTGAATTTCGCCACAATCCCCTGAGCCAGCGGCCCCTGGATCGCGATCAGCGCCGTTGCCGCCGAGCGGTCGATCAATTTGACGTCAGCAGGAAGATATTTTTTGATATGGGCGAAATCCTTATCGATATTGGCCGCGTTGACCACCAGCATGATCCGGTCAGGCAGGTTATACACCAGCAGGTCATCGACGATGCCGCCGTTTTCCAGGCACATGCAGGTGTACATCACCTGGTTTTCGACGAGCTTGTCCAGGTCGTTGGTTACGAGTTTCTGGACGAAGGTCCTGGCGCCGGGGCCGGTCAATTCGAATTCGCCCATGTGGGAGATATCGAACATGCCAACGGCATTGCGCACCCGCAGGTGTTCGGCGTTGATCGAATCATACATCACGGGCATCAGGTAGCCGGCGAACGGCACGATTTTGGCTTTCAGGGCGACATGGATATCGTAAAAGGGCGTTTTTTTAGCGGACATCATTCCTCCAGTTATATATCGATGTGGCAAATTATGTTCAAAATAGGGCAGGGTCAATTGTTTTCATGTGGGGCCATATTCCCAACAATTAATAGCCGACTGCTCGACACGGGCTGCTTGTTTTTGCGCGTAGGGGCGAATTGAATTCGCCCTATAAGATCGTTGCTTTGGCTCAAAAGGGGCGTATGCGATACGCCCCTACGCGGAATCTGTCATTTTATTTCAAAAGCGTAATCTTTCTAGCGACCGTTTTATTCGCCGCCTTCAATACCAAAAAATATGTGCCCGAGGAAATAGTTTGATCCACACTCAAATCCAGATATAACAATGTAGTTCCCGATTCAATTTTATCTAGAGGAAGATTGCGAATCTTCCGCCCCAGAATGTCAAATAAAGTTAAGTTTACATATTGGTCTATGGGTGAATTTATCGTAATCAAGGTGCCGGAATTAAACGGGTTAGGGTAATTTCCGAAAGATAAATTATAGTCCTTTGGCAAAGGCCCTTCAGCCGCGTATGTGGTAGTATCCCCACCTATATGACCGTTTCTGTAAACTCGATGGATTCTTAACTCAGTCCCATATTTTGATAAAACGATAATTCCGCCTAGCCCATCTGTCGTTACCCATAAGTTCGATCCATGTTGGTTTTCGATACCGAAGCCAATCCCTCCTTCGCCAAAAGGAAATTCACCAATATCGGTGAATTTTTGTGCTATCATTCGAGCAGGAATACTCCTTCGGCCAGCAATTTCAAACTCTCCCGGCGCGGAATGCACCAGCCCACCAAAAAGATAAATGTCTCCAAGCACAATGATGCCGCCCGGCCATTGCTGATCTCCTTCGGGCCAAATGATATTGCAGGCGACATAATTATCTATGCCGTTTTCCCAGCATACAATCGCCCTATTGTCCTCGTCTATCGCAAGATAAAGATCGGCATTATGCGTTCCTGATGATACTTCGATGCCCGATGTTCCCCAATTAAGTGTGCCATTGGCGTCAACATGCTGCATGTATATTCTATGATTGTAATGAGGCCTATAATCCAGCCAGGCACAATAAAAACCACCGAACTGATCGGGCGCACCAGGCTGCATCCTGTCAGTAGGTGATATCATAACCGAATCGTAGGCGATGGCGGCGCCGGCCGGGTCCCACAGCAGGTTACCATCTATGTCGAATTTCTGGGCGTAAATGCCAGGTCCCAAACCCGTTTCGCGGTTGTCAATCCAGATACAAACAAAATCGGAATCGGAGGTCATTGCTAACCTGGGCCTGACAGGATTGCCATAGGACTGATCGGTTAAATACAGCCCGTTTTCCTCATACAGCTTGCTGCCCAGGCTGTCCAGCCTTTGAATCACCAGTCTGCCGATGTTATTCACATCTCCCAGCCAGACAATAATGGCCCCACCACAGCCATCCGAAACAATATCTACTCCCCATTCATAGCCGCTGAAATCCGTTATGGCCAAGCCTGAATCACCCCAGACCAGTTCACCATGCCTGTTTATCCGTTGAGCGTAAATGTCCGAAAAGTTGGCCAGATAATTCTCCCAGGCCACGATCCCACCGCCCTGACCATCACTGCAGGCAACCTGGTCAGCATACATCATCGTCGTCGGGCCTAAAAAAGAGCCATTCGGTTCCCAGAGCTGATAGCCGGCCGAATCGATCTTCTGGCCATAAACGCCGGTGATACCCTCACTGGGGGTTTTCCAGAAGGCGATAGCGCCATGATTCTCATCCGGGATGATGATCTCGCCGCTGATCATATACCCTATATTAGGTCGAATTATCTCACCGTCCCGCTCCCACTGAGCGGAGGCTGATATGGACAACAAAACGAATAGAATGACTGTGATCAATAACCTAATAACACTTAACATCGCCGCAACCCCTTTGACAGCCAATATTTCTATAAAGACCTGCGCTAAAACTCGATAAAATATGTTAAAACGTAAGCCAATTGTCAAGAAAAATCTCCATGAATCCCTTATTTAGTTAATAGCCGACCCTTTCGGGGGTCGGCCCATTTGGGCCCAAATGCGGCGCGAGACTGGAAAGTCCACAGGACCTTGACGGTCTCGCCTATTAAAATTAATGATGCCGGAAAATTTTCGAGAAAACTCCTTCCTCCGCAATCCTTGACGCAAATCGCCAAAAGAACTATATTCACATTTCGGATTTTGCGAGAGTGGCGGAACTGGCAGACGCGCTGGACTTAGGATCCAGTCCCGCAAGGGGTGGGGGTTCAAATCCCCCCTTTCGCAGCGTTTTTATGAGCAGGCCCATTTGGGCAGGTCCATTTGGGCAGGCCCATTTGGGCAGGCCGATTGATTTGTTAAGGAGGATTGTTGAAAGTCACTGTTAAGACCGAACCGAACTGCCGCAGAATACTCGAAATCGAAGTGCCGGGCGATGATATCGAAACCGAAATAAAGAACCAGCTATTCGACTATCGTTCGCGCGCCAAAATCCCCGGTTTCCGGCCCGGCAAAGCGCCCCTGGAATTGGTTAAAAGCCGTTTTATCGACAGTATCAAGGCCGACGCCATCGAAACAGTGCTGCCCCGGGCGCTCGGTGACGCGATCCGCCAGGAAAATCTTCGCCCGATAGGCGAACCGATCCTGTCCGATATCGACTTCGGCGATGGCAAACCGCTCAAGTTCAAAGCCCGGCTCGAAATCCGGCCGGAGATGAAGATCAAAGATTACAAGGGCCTGAAACTGGAAAGAAAAGTCAGGCAAATTGCCGACGCCGATATAGATGAATCGCTGAAACAGCTTCAGAAAAGATACGCCGAATATTTTCCGGTCGAACGCAAATGCCATGATAACGATATGGTCGTCGTGGACCTGATTAAAAAATACGATAAGCTCAAAAAGATAAAAGAGGACAAAATCGAAAACCTCGAAATAGATCTCGAGAACGAACAGGTCTTAAAGGAGTTTAAAGAGGGTTTGCGGGGCATGGGTGTCGGAGAAATGAAGGAGATCGAGGTCAAATACCCGGATGATTACGAGGACCAGAATTTGGCGGGGAATGAAGCCCGATACATGGCTGTAATTAAAGAAGTGAAAGAAAAGAAGCTGCCGGAACTTAATGATGATTTCGCGAAGAATTTTGGGAAGCTCGAAAATTTTGAAGAACTTAAAAAGAAGCTGCGGGAAAGCCTCGAACGTAAAGCCCGGGATGACGCCGAGCAGGCGCTGAAGGGCGATATTATCGGGAAAATCACCAAGAGCAATCGTTTCGAGGTGCCCGAATCGATGATCGAAAAATATCTGCAATCGGTGACGGAGGATTTCAAGAAGCGATATAAAGAGGTCGATGAGCTCCAACTGCGGCAAAGCTACCGGCCAGTCGGCGAGGACACTATCCGCTGGCAGTTGATATTCCGGGAGATAGCCGAAATCGAAAAATTGACGATAGATGAAAAAGACCGGAGCGAATGGGTGAAGCAATTTGCCCGGTCGTTTAACATGTCTGAGGAGGCCGCCCGCGAATCACTCGGCAAGGCCGGCAAATTCGACGATATCGACGATATTTTACTCGAGAAAAAAGTGCTTGATTTTATCAAGGAAAACTCGAAAATTACCTCATAGCAAGGAGATTACATGGCTGAAAAGCATATGCCGCATCTGGGCCCAATCGGGCAGACTCTGATACCGATGGTGGTTGAGCAAACGGGCCGGGGAGAGCGGGCTTATGATATTTATTCGCGCTTATTAAAAGACCGTATCGTTTTTGTGGGGACCCCGATCGATGATAATATCGCTAATTTGATTATTGCGCAGTTGTTGTTCTTGGAGGCCGAAGATCCGGAAAAAGATATTTTCCTCTATGTGAATACGCCGGGCGGAGAGGTTACCGCCGGCCTGGCCATCTATGATACCATTCAGTTCATCAGACCTGATGTCAACACGACCTGCGTGGGCCTGGCGGCCTCAATGGGGGCAGTGCTGTTGAGCGCCGGCGCCAAGGGCAAACGGGCGGCTCTGAAAAATTCTCGAATCCTGATTCACCAGCCCTGGGGCGGCTTCCGCGGCCAAGCCTCGGATATCGAAATTCACGCCAAGGAGATCATCCATACGAAACGACAACTGAATGAAATCCTGGCCAAGCACACCGGCCAGCCGGTCGATAAAATCGCCAAAGATACCGACCGAGATTTTTTTATGTCTCCCGAAGAGGCCAAGGAATATGGGCTGGTCGATGAAGTTTTCGAACGCAAGCCCAAATAGGGCAAATCCGGTTTTGATATAAATGCCCAAAAAGTCGAATAAAGCGGCAGGAGTAGGTCGAAACCCCTGTGGTTTCGACGCCAATAAACTTTAACAAATGCCTAAAAGACCTAATAAAACGGCATCCTCCGGGATCGCGCATTGCAGTTTTTGCGGGCGAGTGGATGGTCCCGGCATGCAACTGATCGCCGGAGCCGAGGCTGCTATTTGCGCTGATTGCATCCGAATCTGCGACAGCATCCTGAATAAGAAAGTCTGGCGCGGCAAAAAAATCGACATGCCGGTGCCGGAAAAAATTAAGCTGTTTCTTGATGACTACGTTATCGGGCAGGAGAGAGCCAAACGGATAATTTCGGTGGCTGTCTATAACCATTATAAGCGGATTCTTTATGCGAAGCCCACCGATGAGGTTGAGCTGGAAAAGGCCAACATCCTGCTGGCGGGCCCCACCGGCACGGGCAAAACCTTGCTGGCTCAAACCCTGGCTCGCATGCTGCAGGTGCCGTTTACTATTGCCGATGCCACGGTACTGACCGAGGCCGGCTATGTCGGCGAAGACGTCGAGAATATCCTGGTGAGGCTTTTGCAAGCGGCCGATTACGACGTGCACGCCGCCCAGATGGGGATCGTATATATCGATGAAATCGACAAGATCGCCCGGAAAAGCGCCAACCCGTCGATTACCCGCGATGTTTCCGGCGAAGGCGTACAGCAGGGGCTTCTGAAGATCCTTGAAGGGACCATTGCGGCGGTGCCTCCCAAGGGCGGCCGGAAACACCCCGAGCAGGATTTGATTAAAATCGATACGAGGAACATCCTGTTCATATGCGGCGGCGCTTTCGACGGGCTGGAAAAAATTATCGCCCGGCGGCTGGGTCGCAAGGTCGTAGGTTTTAAAGCTGAAAGTATTTCGATAAACCGCAAGGCCGGGGAGTTGATGGCGAAAGTCGAGGACGAGGATTTGTTGGAATATGGGCTAATCCCTGAAATAATCGGGCGCTTGCCGGTGGTTTGTTCCCTGGCCGAACTGGACAGGACGGCCCTGAAAATGATTCTGACCGAGCCGAAAAACGCCTTAGTCAAGCAGTACCAACATAATTTCCGCCTGGAGGAGGTTGATTTGGCATTCGAGGACGCTGCCCTGGATGCGGTCGTGGAACTGGCCTTGAAACGTGGCACGGGCGCCCGTGCCCTGAGATCGATCATGGAAACGGCCATGACCGACTTGATGTACGAGTCGCCCTCGATCCGAAACCTGGAAAGATGTGTTATAACCAAAGATTTTATTCTCAAGGGGGCGGAGCCGGAATATGTTTATAAGCAAAAAAGAAAAAGGGCGTAGGTGATTCGGAATAATACCTCATGGCCGGGCCTTATCAGGGCCATTTTTTATGCTTTTTAAAGAAGCCGAATATGTGGGCTCGTTTTACAATGCGGCTGAAATCCCCCGAACCGGTTTTGCGGAGGTCGCTTTTGCCGGGCGGTCCAACGTTGGCAAATCGACTTTGATAAACAAAGTGCTGAATCGAAAGAAACTTGTCCAGGTTTCCAAAACGCCGGGCAAGACAAAAGCCCTGAATTATTTCGTGGTTGACAGGAAATATTATTTCGTCGATCTGCCGGGCTATGGTTTTGCCAGAATATCCAAACAGGAAAAGCTAAATTGGGGAGCGCTGATCGAAGCTTATTTGCGAAACTCGGTCGGCCTGAAGGGGATCGTTCATATAATCGATAGCCGCCGGGGCCTGATGGAAACCGATTGGCTGCTGATTAATTTTATGAATGACATAAATGGCGATCGGGATACTCCATTGAAAACTATCTGGGTATTATCGAAAATAGATAAGCTTGCAGCGAAAGCAGGAACGGATATAAAACTCGAAACGGTCCGGCTCTTAAAATGCGCGGCGTCACAGGTGATCGGCTTTTCAGCCGTCAGCGGCGAAGGTGTTTTCGAAATAAGGAAGATGATCCGGGAGATGTTCGTAAAATGAAGACAGATAATCTTACCATACTGGGGCTGCAGTGGGGCGATGAGGGCAAGGGCAAGGTGGTTGATTATTTCGCCGGCGGCGCCGATATCGTCGCCCGGTTCGGGGGCGGAGCAAACGCCGGCCATACCGTGGTAACCGACCAGGGGAAATTCATCCTGCACCTTTTGCCCTCGGGCATTTTGCATCCCCGCGTGAAATGCTACATGGGCGGCGGCATGGTCTGCGATCCGGCCGGTTTGTTTGAGGAAATCAAGGAGATCGAAGCCAGCGGCATAGATTGGCGGAATAGACTGTTCATCGATTTTACCACGCACCTCGTTTTGCCGCAGCATAAGGCTTGCGAAAAATATTCTGAGGAACTCGATAAGGCTGGCTCTTTAGACACTACCCTGCGGGGCATCGGCCCGGCATACGCGGATAAAGCGGATCGAATCGGGATCACGGCAGGCGATCTGCTGGATGAAGAACATCTCCGGGAAAAAGTGAAAAACCTCATAAGCAAAAGAAAAAGCCGGCTTGAATCGCTGGAAGATAAATCACTGCTTGAACCTGCCTGGTTGATGGATTACCTCAAAGCGTTCGCCGACAAAATCAAACCGCTGCTCGTCGATATTACCTATGAACTAAGGACCGCGATATCCCGGAAGCAGCGGATTTTGTTTGAAGGGGCGCAGGGATCATTATTGGACATCGGGCTGGGAACCTACCCTTATGTAACCTCGTCGAACACCACCATCGGCGGTCTTTTTGCCGGGCTGGGATTGCCGCCGGGAGCCCAGGGGGAAGTGCATGGAGTGGTTAAAGCCTATACAACCCGGGTCGGCAATGGGCCATTCCCTTCCGAACTGGCCGATGACATCGGGGAAAAGCTTCGGGAGCGGGGAGGCGAATATGGTGCCACAACCGGCCGGCCGCGCCGGACCGGCTGGCTTGACCTGGCCATCGTTAAGCGCACCGCATTTATGTCGGGGGCGTCCGGCATAGTCATCACCAAGCTGGACGTGCTGGACGGCCTGACCGAACTCAAAGTTTGCGTGGGCCATCGTTATCAAGGCAAAATTTATGATTTCCCGCCGCTTTATGGCGAATTCATGAAGCAGGTCGAACCCGTGTACGAGACGCTCGAAGGCTGGGTGGAATCCACGGCGAATGCGGATAGCTATGAGGCTCTGCCGGCCGCCGCCAGAAACTACGTCAGGTTTGTCGAGGAAAGACTCGAAGTGCCGGTCAGATTTGTCTGCACGGGATCCAGACGCAGCGCCATAATTAAGATCAGCACCTAAAATTTGCCCCGGTAAGAAGGCGACCTTAAAAGCGTTTTTGAGCTGGTAGGGCGCGAATGGCGGAACCCCGGAGCTCATTTTTCGGGCGAATTACCCGATTATTTATTATGAAAGTGCTTGATTGTATTGACATGTTGGTGGTAAATATCCGTATGTTGAATTTTGATGTCACAGGGGGCAGTTGGCTCGCAATAGGAATTTCGATCGCATAAATCCGGAGGAGGGAACATGAGGAAAACGATCGCGATGGCCTTGATATTTTTGGTTGCATCTTCGACGTTCACGATGGCGGTTGATTGGAAAGGACGGCTCGGGGTCGGGCCGAGGGGATTTTTATATTCGCCCATGATCAAGGGGGACAAATTTTCCGGCTATTTGGCCGTCGAGCCTTTCATGATGGGCCTTGGCGGCGATTTCGAAATCAAGTATGGCCTATCGAGCAGCCTGGTGCTGGGGCTGTCCGGCGGCTACTGGTTTACGTACGATGATTCGACCGCTGCCGATGATCAATCATTCAAATTGAACAATCAGGATAACGCCTCCACGAAACTTACCGTGATCCCCTTGAGCCTGACGGGCCAGTACTATTTTATTCCGGAAGGCAGTGTCCAGCCATACCTTTTATTCGGGCTGAAGATGGATATGGCCAAGTATGAAAACCTCCAGGCCGCCGGCGGCGATTACTCAACGACCGATCTTTACGGCAGGGTCGGGGCCGGCATCAATTTCTGGATCAGCGAAAGCTTCGCTTTCGAAATAGGCGGCCGGTTTTCGTACTTGTTAACCAATCTTTCCAACGATTTCCCGGCCTCCGGCAGCGGTCTGCCGCAAACCTTTGGCGCCGTCGATATGGGTGATCCGGCCACGCGGCCTTTTCTGGCAGTGCTGGAACCGGGAATCGGTTTTACTTTCTTTTTGGGAGGAGCCCGGGATACCGATCATGATGGAGTCAAGGATAAGTTCGACCAATGCCCGGATACACCGGACGGCGCCCTCGTTGATGAATATGGCTGCCCGCTCGATTCCGACGGTGACGGCGTTTATGACGGTATCGATAGATGTCCTGATACGCCCAAGGGAGCGATCGTCGATATTGCCGGCTGCCCGCTGGATTCAGATCAGGACGGCATAGCCGACGGGATAGATCTGTGTCCGGATACGCCGCTGGGTGTCGCGGTTGACATATATGGCTGCCCGCTTGATAATGATAAAGACGGGGTGCCCGATTTCAAGGATCAACAGCTCGATACGCCGCTGGGAGCCATGGTCGATGAAAACGGCGTGGCCATCGATAGCGACGGCGACGGTGTGGCTGACGGTATCGACAAATGCCCGGATACGGGCGTCAATGTTAAGGTCGATGAGTTCGGCTGCCCTCTGGCGAAACCGATCACCGAAAAGATCACCCTGAATATCAAATACGAAGCAGGATCGGTTGAGCCGGACGAAGCCGCCATGACGACGCTGAATGAGCTGGCCGAGAGGCTCAAGGTCTATGGCGACATCAGGATTGAGATCAACGGTTTCACCGACGCTCTCGGTTCATCGCGGAGTAACCTTAAATTATCCCAGAATCGCGCTGAGGCAGTTAGAGATTTTCTGCTTTCAAAAGGCATTGCTGGCGATAGGATGATCGCCAGGGGATATGGCGAGGATGAAAAATACTTCGCGGATACCAACGAAACGGCGGAAGGCAGACAGAAAAACCGTCGCGTGGAAATCGTGCCGGTGAAATAAGCCGCAACTCTGAAAGCGATTTTGCGGCCAGCCAATTCGACGAATCGAAAACTGTGACCTATGCCGCTTGAGGGCGCCGGATCGGCGCCCTCATTTTTGGCGTTGATGTCGCGTTCGGGCCGGCCTATCGGGATAACGATGAAGGTTTGGATGTCGGATTACATCAGGCAATTGGGGCGGTTGAAGTTCTATCGAAACTTTTTTCAGCATTATATATTAGGCCTCTATCAGCGATTTGAGGAGCATCACATTTTTCTTCTGGCGGGCGGCCTGGCATTTTCTCTTTTTGCCTGCATCGTGCCGATGATATTCATCATCTTCTCGATCCTCGGTAGGGTGCTGGATAAGCCGGCCATCGCGGGCGAAATCGGCGCCCTGATCGATCGAGTTATCCCTTATGCGGACCAGGCCGCCACGATCAAAAGGATCGTGCTGGCGCGCGTGGATGAGTTCAGGCTATTCAAAAGCGCGGCCGGAGCTATCGGCCTAATCGGCATTATCATCGCCTCCAGCGGGCTGTTCGGCAGCATGCGCACGATTTTGAACCTGGTTTATCACGAGAAATCAAAGCGATTTTTCCTGGTTGGAAAGCTTCGAGACCTGGGCTTGGTGTTGCTGGTGTTACTTTACTTTCTGCTTTCAACGACGATTCTGCCGAGCCTGGAGATTTTACAGAGATTCGCTGACCGGACCGTGTTTTTGCGTTGGTTTCAAATGAGCGGATTTGAGGACTTGGTTGCGAGCGCCATTTCATTTTTGATAATTCTGGCCGGCTTTTTCACTCTGTATTTATATATACCGCCCGTAAAATTACCCAGAAAGGTCGTGGCCATCAGCGCCTTATCGGCGGCGGTGCTGTGGGAGATTGCCAAGCAGCTATTCAGCTATTATGTAACTCATGCCGTAACTCTCAAGAAAGTTTACGGCGCTTATACCTTGATCATAGTTTCGGCGTTCTGGATTTATTATACCTCCATTGTGTTCATCGTGGGGGCCGAAATTGGTCAGCTGTTTCGCGAACGGCTGGCTGAGCATGGCGAAGCCCAGTCCAAGCAAGCTTAACGCTTCCAACGTCGAAACCAAGAAGGTTTCGACCTGCCTCTATGAAAGGAACTTTTGAAAATGTAGGGACAAAGCCTGTCCTCGACCTTGCCTGCTTGCCCTGGGATTGGCGCGATTGCTATTAAGTAAATCCCGCTATTGACACCTTTGGTAGCAATCATTATATATAGCCTTCATTAAACCGGGACGCCCGGTTCACCATAACCGGGTGAATGGTCCAAGTTGGGTGATTAGGTGAGGATGGGCAACTGGCCATGCGAAAAATACCCTACCTTCGCGGCGAACCGAATATGCCGGGCAAACGAGCTTTTGTTGTTGACCCAAAAGGACACCATCGATGATATCAAAACGCGCCCATGAGATAATGATCCCGATCGACAGGTATCCAAACATCTTTCATAATTTCAGCTTAAAACAGGCGGTGGCCGAGCTGGAGGCGGCGGTCATCATTTTTGGCGGGCGCAAGTCATTGCCGCGGGCCCTGCTGGTGATTGACGAAAACTACAATCTGCTGGGTGTCGTCAGGCGCCGCGATATACTGCGGGGCCTCGAACCGAAATTCATGCAGAAAATGCCTCACCATCACCAGAAAGAGCTGCTTGAGATCGAGGGCGACCCCGACCTGGTGTATTTATCATCGGGCAAGGTCATAAAATCGATGCAGGCACAAGCTGAACGACCGGTCAAAGACGTGATGCAGCCGGTCGAGGATACGATTGACTACGACGAGCATATTGCCAAAATAATCTACAAGATGGTTTCCAAGGATCTGAATTTGTTGCCGGTGATGAAAGATAAGAAGGTCGTTGGCGTCGTGCGCAGCGTGGATGTTTTCCATGAAGTGGCCAATTTGATTCTTTAGCTTAGCTGACGCCAGCATGAGATTCGGGTGACGTGTAAGCGATAGTCTATAGAAATGATGCGGCGAAATTTTAGAGGGCGATAAACTGGAAAAAGCCGTCGGCGAAATTCAACTTACGCGCCCCAAGAGGCAAATCGACTGGAAGCGGTTGTTTTTTATCTTTCTGGGAGTATTGCTTTTTTCGATCGTCTATTTCTCACCCACCTGGCCCGATGCCGTCGATCCTAAAGGAGAGGTTTTTCAGCTGACCCGTGAGGGGAAAGCGGCGCTGGCGCTATTTTTATTGACGGCCACCTGGTGGGTATTCGAGGTCATTCCGATTGGCGTAACCAGCATAGCCATCGGTGTGATCCAAGCGCTGTTTTTAATCAGACCCGCCGAGGCTGCTTTTTCCAATTTCATGGATCCATCCGTTTGGTTTATCGTTGGTTCGGTGGTGATCGGCATGGCTTTTGCCAAGACAGGGTTGACCAAGCGAATGGCCTATAAGATGCTCTTGCTCGTCGGCGAACGAACAAGCATGATCTATTTAGGGGCTTTTGTCATGACCGCCTCACTGACTTTGATCATGGCTCACACGGCGGTGGCAGCGGCCATTTATCCGCTCCTGGTGGCGATCTATTCACTATATGAACAGGATGCCAGGCCGACCAAATTCGGTAAGGGTTTGTTCATGGGCATGGCCTTCGTGGCCGGCGCCGGCAGTATTATAACACTCCTCGGGTCGGCCCGCGCCGCCGTCGCCGTCGGTTTTTTCAAAGATATGGCCGGCCGGGAAATCTCGTTTTTTGAGCTGTCTTATTACATGTTTCCACTTGGTTTCTTGATGGTAATCCTATTATGGGGCCTGCTAATGATCATATTTAGGCCCGAGCAGAAGACGATCATCGGGCTGCGCGACAGGGTCCATGCCTTGAACGAAAGCCTTGGCTCGATCACCCGAACCGAGGTATTAACCATCGTGATTGTGTTTTTTGCCATCCTGATCATGAGTTTGCGGTCATTTGTTCCCGCGCTTGAGCCGCTCAACAAAAGTGCCATAATACTTATAACGACTATTATGTTCTTTCTGCTTAAGATCCTGACCATTGAAGACCTCGAAAGGATTCCCTGGAATATCGTCCTGCTATTTGGCGGCGCCATGAGTATCGGTTTGTGTCTGTGGCAGACCGGCGCGGCAAGCTGGCTGGCCATACGCTGGCTCGGCCTGCTGAAAGACGCCAACTGGTTTATCTTTGTGCTTGGCGTGGCCTTATTCGTTTTGATCATGACGAACTTCATCATGAACGTCGCGGCCATTGCTATCTCATTGCCGGTGGCGCTGGTAATCGCCCCCTACCTGGGGGTTGCCCCGGAAGTGGTATTTTTCGCGTCCCTGACGACCGCCGGCATGCCGTTTCTGCTGCTGGTCGGGGCCGCCCCCAACGCGATCGCCTACGAGAGCCGGCAGTTTACCAGCGGCGAATTTTTTCTGGCGGGCATACCTGCCAGCCTGATCTTGATAACAGTGCTGGCAATATTTATCAAGTTGATCTGGCCGCTGATGGGCATGCCGGTTGCGATACCTTGATACAGGCGGATAATCCGCTTATAGGTTAATATAAATAGTCAATCCGCCCTTATGGGCCCAGATGCGGCGAGGCGGGGTGCCCTACGATTCTCGGTAGGCACGCAGCCTTGACTCTAAGACGGGGTAATATCGCTTCAATCTCAGGGACTAATCCTTTTATCAACCCTGCGACTGATTTACAATACGGCCTGAATACGGATCATCAATGTAAAGTATATCGATTATCTCCTGGAACGGTTATCGGATAAGGAGCAAAATCGTTTTATTTTATTAGCTTGACAGGCATGGGGATTCTTTGTTGCTTGCACGGAATTTATCCAGTCGCTAATCCCGACCCGTTCTGAATTTTTTAATTTCCTTGAAACCGAGGTCAAATGCGCAAGCTGAAAATCGGTATTATCGATCTTGTAGCCAAGGCGCCGACGCGGGCGAATTGGATGCGTGTCATGGGTGCGAACTTCGTCAGTATCATGCCTCAGGTCGTCGCAACGTGGTGCGAAAAACAAGGTCATGATATCACGTTAGTTACATACACTGGTCGAGAGAATCTCATAGAGGATTTGCCGACTGGAGTTGACTTCATCTTCATAAGCTCATTCACCGAAGCGGCTCTTTTGTCCTACGCGCTCAGCAATTTGTTCCGATCGCGAGGCGCAATTACCGCCCTGGGCGGGCCTCATGCCCGCTGTTACCCGCAGGACGCTCAAAAGTATTTCGACTACGTGCTGGGATTTACTGATGAAGCAGTGATCCTGGAAGTCTTGCAGGATTGCGCCCGACACCGGCCCGTTGGTTTGCATCTTTCAGCCGATCATCATCCGGTCCGGTTGCCAGGCGTTAGTGAGCGCTGGAAATTTATAGAGCGCAGCCTCAATAAGGCGCCTTTCATCAAGATAGTCCCACTCTTGAGCAGTTTGGGCTGCCCATACACCTGTGACTTTTGTATCGATTCTTCCGTGCCTTACCAACCATTGGGTGCGGATGCGATGAAAGAAGACCTCAGTTTTCTCCTTGGCAAATTTAAACATCCCCGCGTGGGGTGGCACGACCCGAACTTCGGGGTTCGCTTCGACAGTTGTATGGATGCCATAGAAGAGGTGGTGCCGCCGGGTCGTATCGATTTTATCGCCGAATCGACGCTGTCGCTGCTTTCGGAGTCCCGTGTGAAACGGCTTAAGCGAAATGGTTTCAAGGCCTTGCTGCCAGGTATAGAATCGTGGTTTGAGGTGGGCAGGAAGACGAAGACTGGGAATGCAACTGGGATGGATAAGGTTAAAAAGGTCTCCGATCATGTCAATATGATTCTACGATATATCCCTTATGTGCAAACCAATCATATTTTTGGACTCGATTGTGACGAGGGGCCTGAACCGTTCGAATTTACCAAGCGGTTCCTGGATCTTAGCCCGGGAGCTTTTCCGGCCTACTCAATGCTTTCGGCGTTTGGACAGGCGGCGCCGTTAAATCTGGTATTCCAGCGAGCGAATCGAGTTATGCCGTTTCCCTTTCACTTTCTCAGCAACATCCAAATGAACATCAAGCCGAAAAATTATTCCTGGCCGGACTTTTATGACCATCTCATTGATATAACGAGGTACTCGTACTCTCCCCGGCTGATATTTCGACGGTTTCTGGCAAATGGAGAAACAATTCCAAGGTGGCTGAATATAGTTCGTGGACTCTCATCAGAACGCTTTGGTCGAATTAAATACTACACCGAGATACGGCGGGGATTGGACACCGACCGGCAGCTCCGGCGTTTCTTTGAACAAGAGACAACGGAAATCCCCAAATACTTCGTGGAGAAAATTCGTAAGGATCTTGGCGAGTTTTGGGAATGGTTGCCGGATGGCGCAATCTTCCACGAGCCTAATGCCTATCTCTTATCAGCAGAGACGTCATGTTGCTCTGGAAACATTCCCAATGTTGGCGCTGCCTGATGTCCAAAGCGGCATTCGACGCTTCGCACACTTTAAAACAATTTCGCGAATTAGAATATAAAGAAAGAGATCGGCCAAAGAATTAAAGTAACGGCATGCTGAACGAAGTTTTTAATTGGCATCTAAAACCGTCACGATATAGTTACACCATGGGTTAGCTCATCGCGACACAATATAGATAATAAGGTTCGATTCCCCCCGCCTCCACCAAGCTTCAAGCTTCTGCAGGTTGTTGTCAAACTTGCGAAAGCTATTATTTTTTTCCCTTGTGCTAACCGCGAGACATGGGCACTTAATGCCAACTTACAGCAATTACCGAAAATAATAAGCCCCGGCGGCAAGGTCGTCGGGGCTTTGAGCTAATCAATTTGCCGTTCAGGTTTGCGGCCCAGATCTGCCATCGGCAAGGATCTTAACCGGCATCTTGATTAGCGCGTGCAAATTCGAGTTCACTTCTCAGTTTTTTAGGATTTGCTCAACTTCCTCCCGGTCGACCTCGGTCAAGTATTTTATACCACTGATTCTTGAAGCGTCCAGCGTCAGGGCGGCGAGGTCATCACGCGAGATATATTCGCACGCGAATTTTCGGCTGCCGCACATGAGTTGCCGTAAGCCCTGGGCCAGACGTTCATAGTAGGTATATAGGCCCAGCGCGCCGGTCGGGACCTTTTCGAATTCGGCATCGCCCAGTTCGTGACGGAGATCGGCGGCAGTGACGAAGATTTCATCCTTGGTATTCCCGAAACGTTCCACATATACCGGCAACTGGTTATCGTCCATGGTGCGGCCGATTGTCTTGCCCACCATGGCGGCCGCTATTGGGCTTCTGGCCATGCCAATTAATTTAACATAGGGCGCGCCCAGAGCCAGGCCCTTGAATATCTGATCTTCAAAGGCAAAACCGCCGGCCAGGGCCAACGCCGGAATATATTTGCCGGCCTCGTCGAGGCGTTTGGCGTATTGATAAAGCAATGAATGCAATTCCACCGGCGGCATACCCCATTCGTTCATCATGCGCCAGGGGCTCATGCCGGTGCCGCCACCCGCGCCGTCCACCGTAAGCAGATCGAGTTTATATTTGGAGGCGAATTTTATCGCGCGCGCCAGGTCGGCTGGCCGGTAAGCGCCGGTTTTCAAAAACACGTACTTGGCGCCGGCCTTCCGAAGCTGTTCGACTCTGGCCGCAAAGGATTCCTCGGTCACCATCCCGACACGCGAATGGCGTTCGAACTCCTTGAAAGCGCCGCGCTCGAAGGCCCTGATCACGCTGGGCTCGGTTGGGTTGGGCAGGACGATGTAGCCCCGCTCGTAAAGCATCTGCGCCTTTTTCAATTCGCGGATTTTTACCTCGCCGCCGATGTTCTTGGCGCCCTGGCCCCATTTCAATTCAACGATTTCCACGCCGAGCTGTTCGATGGCGTATTCCTGAACGCCCAGGCGGGTATCTTCCACGTTGGCCTGCACTATGATCGCGCCATAGCCATCACGCTGATTATCCTTATAGAGCTTGACACGGCGTTTGAGATCGACCGTATCGACTATGCGGCCGTTTTTTATGACCGATTGCACGTCCATGCCGCCCACGTTTTCACCAATTGTCAAGCCTGTGCCGGCTAACGCCGAACCTATGGCCAGACCTTCCCAATTATTTTTGGCGATATCGGTCGAGCCGATACCGGGGATGATCCAGGGATAGCGAAACCTGATTTTTTTATCATGGCCGAAAGCAACTTCCAGTTTGACCGCCGGGAAGATAGCTTTGTCGCTGTCGGCATCGATCCCATACGCGCCGACGGCCGTACCCATGATATTAAAATGCGAATAATCGACCGGATAAGTTTTCTCGGCGGCAGTCGTTATCACCCCGAAAGGCTGTGGATAGATTACCTCATGGCCTCGATAGGCGGATTTGCCGATTTCGCACATCCCGATGCAGCCATCGACGCAGGTAACGCACATCCCTGAGCCCGGCGTAACCGAGCCTTCCGTCCGGTTTTTGGTCAAGGTGGCCGCCGAGGAGTTCACCCTCGACAGTGTCATTGTCATGTTATTCTCCTCCATCGCTGTATCATCAATCTTTCTTTATCTCGCACGCAACACACGGCTTCATATAACACATCATATCATCAAATTGCTCTTTTTCGACGCAGGGGGGACTCAGATTGGCGCAGCCGCCGCAAACCGCCTTCTCCGGCTCAGTATAAGTGCAACGAAGCTGGCAGGCGGGGCAGACGTAAATGCAGCCGCCGCAAAGCCGACAGACCTCCGATTTGACATCAAACGGGGTGCCGATGCTTCTTTTTTCGCCGCGACCGCGGAAACCGATGGCGTGGGCCATCATCTGTTCGCTGCACATCCGGACGCACAGGCCGCACAATATGCAATCTTCATATTCCTGGCGGAACCGCTGTTGCCTGATGTCATGAGCCGAGGCCAGATCCTGGATCACTTTCGATTGCGGGCAGGAGGCCAGCAGCAGTTCCAAAATCATTCGGCGGGCGCGGAGCACGCGATTGGAAGCAGTCCGGACTTTCAAGCCTTCTTCCGCCGGATAGGTGCAGG
>Ga0299912_10001454_pt1 | contig 19089 bp, 12 predicted proteins | sample RVTome_2_FD_207667 | JGI IMG/M metagenome (GOLD analysis project Ga0299912, IMG submission 207667) | Soil microbial communities from uranium-contaminated site in the Upper Colorado River Basin, Wyoming, United States - RVT95D214 (version 2) ... | reverse complement strand
ATCCTGACCTTTACTCGACCGGATTATCAAAACCTCTGCCGTTTGTCCCAGGCCACGGGGCACCCTCGTTATCTCTGGGATTGCGCCCTCCGGGAAGGTTCCTGGGAGGGAAAAAGCCTGACGGTGACCGGCCCGGCCCTGGGCGCGCCTTGCGCGGCCATGGTCCTGGAGAAGCTCATCGCCCTGGGGGCCAGGGTGGTGCTGGCCCTGGGCTGGTGCGGCTCCCTCCAGAGAAATATCAAAGTGGGGTCCCTGGTGGTCCCCACCGCGGCGGTGAGCGGGGACGGCACCTCCCGCCATTATCTCCCGGATAATATTCAGCCTGCGCCCCATCCGGGGTTATGCGGCTTGCTGCTGAGCAACTTGCAGTCCGGCGCGGTTCCCTGGTATGCCGGGCCTATCTGGACCACCGACGCGTTTTATCGGGAAACCGGGGAACAGGTGCGCCACTACCAGGGCCAGGGCGTCCTGGGAGTGGACCTGGAGCTGGCCGCGCTCTTGGCGGTGGGCCTGTACCGCCAGGTGGCGGTGGCCGGGTTGCTGGTGGTGTCCGACGAGCTCGCGGACCTCACCTGGCGCCCGGGATTTAGCTCCCCGGCCTGCCGCCGGGGCCGCCGCGAGGCGGCCCGTATAGTATTGGCCGCGGCAGCCGCGGCGGAAGAAATGGATTCTTAAAGATGGTGGCTTTTGCAATCACCCCCCTCACCCCAGCCATCTCCCCCCGCCGGGGGGAGAGGGAGTTACACTTTTTCCGGTTAATTGAGAGGAAGCATAAATAAGTTTCATTATTATCCCCTCTCCCCCAATGGGGGAGAGGGTTAGGGTGAGGGGGAAGTAGTCTCTTTTTCGCTTGTTACATACAATTTAGGACAATCACACATGAGCATTCGGCGCTCCCATAAATCATGATAAGTTCCTTCGAAGCCTTGCTCTTAACTTTGAACTTGAGACCTCTGCGAAAGTCCTTTAACTTGTCATTCTGAGGGAGCAGAGCGACCGAAGAATTTCGTAGTTGCCAGTAAAGGCGAGATTCTTCACTCCGCTTCGCTCCGTTCAGAATGACAGAAGAGAGACTTTCGCAGAGGTCTCAACTTTGAACTTTTCTAAGGAGTACTGAGGCAGACAAATGTTTGCAGGCTCCCTTCTCGCTCTGGACGTGGGCGGCGGCACCCAGGACCTCTTTCTCTGGGACCCCAGCCAGCCCATGGAAAACGCCGTAAAAATGGTGCTCCCGGCCCCCACCCAGGTGCTGGCCCGGCGTCTGCGGCGTCTTACGGCCCAGGGCCGACCCGTCTTTTTAGGGGGCCGCCTCATGGGCGGCGGCCCGCTGACCCAGGCGGTAAGGGGGCATCTGGCCCAGGGCCTGCCCCTCTACGCCTCCCCCCAGGCCGCGCTGACCTTCAGCGACCGCCTGGAGATGGTGCAGCAATGGGGGGTGATTCTCACTGATTCTCCGCCCCCGGACACCGTACCCCTGACCCTGGGGGATTTTGACGGGGATGCCTGGCACTCGCTGCTGGAGGCCTTTGAGGTCCCTTATCCCACCCATTTTGCGGTGGCCGTCCAGGACCACGGTTTTGCCCCCCTGGAGAGCAACCGGCGTTTCCGTTTCCAGTATTGGGAGGATTTTTTGCAGCGGGGCGGGCTGCTGGCCGACCTGGCCTTCCGGGAGCCACCGCCCCAATTCACCCGCATGCTGGCTGTACAAAAAACCCTCCCCGGGGCCTTGTTGATGGATACCTGCGCCGCGGGGGTGCTGGGGGCCCTTCTCGACCCCCAGGCCCGGGAGTGCCAGGGGGAGGGCTTGATGGTGGTGAACCTGGGGAACGCCCATACCTTTGCCGTCCTGGTCCAGGGTGAGCGGCTCTGGGGCATCTATGAACACCATACGGGCCTGCTGACCCCCCCCAAACTCTTTGACCACCTCTCCCGGTTCCGGGCCGGGAAGCTCACCAACGACGAGGTCTTTGCCGACCAGGGGCATGGTTGCGCCTATGGACCGGACTACCCGCCGGCCTCCAAGTTTTCCTTTACGGTGATCACCGGCCCCCGGCGGCGTCTGGCCCAGGGTTGGCCGGGACATTTCGCCGCGCCCCTGGGGGACATGATGCTCACCGGCTGTTTTGGCCTGGTGGCCGCATTTTTAGAAAATGAAAAAATTTCCGTTAAATTAAATGACGGGTTAGGGTAAGATGGAGCGCACCCACAGGAAGCAGATTAGGGGCCTACCACGACTTTTTAGATTACAGGGGGAACAGGATAATGGAGATCCGGTTCTGGGGCACCAGGGGTTCGATTCCGGCTCCCGGACCCCAAACCCTGGAGTTTGGCGGCAACACCACCTGTGTGGAAATCATCCCGGCTTCCGGTCGCCGGGTAGTGATCGACGCGGGCACCGGCATGCGCCTTTTGGGGGACTGGCTTAAAAACGCGGGCGCACCGGTATCCTTGCATCTCCTCCTGACCCATAACCACTGGGACCATCTCCTGGGACTGCCTTTTTTTGCCCCCATCTATGAGGAAGATACCGAAATCCTGGTGGACGGCTGGCCCCACGCCTTCCAGGCCCTGACCCGGGTCTTCGACGATCATATGGGGAACGGCTTCTTTCCCGTGGCCTTCGATCAGCTCAAGGCCAGGATCGATTTTCTCAACCGGGTGGCCCGGGGCCCCATAGACCTGGAGGGAGTAAAGATCGACGCCATCCCCCTGAACCACCCCCAGGGAGGGTTGGGCTACCGCCTCCGGGAGGGGGAAAATTCCCTGGTGTTCATTACCGATAACGAATTGGGGGCGGGCGGCGGCCGCCGCTTCCGGGAGTTTGTCCTGTTCGTCAAGGGCTGCAACCTGTTGGTCCATGACGCCCAATATCTGCCCCAGGAAATGGCGCAGCACCGGGGCTGGGGCCACTCCACCTATGAGGAGGCGGTGGCCCTGGCCCTGGAAGCAGGGGTGCAGAGACTGCTCCTGACCCACCATGACCCGGGCCGTAGCGACGACCAGGTGCGCCAGATCGTGGAGCAAGCCCGGCAACTGGCCGCGTCCGAGGAAGCCGGCGCCTTGCAGATAGACGCAGCCCGGGAGGGGAGCAGTTACCAGATCCCTTAATTAAGGGTTGGTGGGGGGAGTGGGCTTTCGAGAGAGGGCCTGCTCTTCTTGGACCCTTCCCTCAAAAGGGGTTTCCAGGGATTCCAACTTTATCATCAGGATTTATCCTTACCCCCTAAGTTCCACAGAGCGAAGATGCGAAAGGTTTAGACACCTATGGATTGGAAAGTCTTTTGGATCACCTTCGGCACCATCTTCCTGGCGGAGATGGGAGATAAAACCCAGCTTGCCGCCTTGACCATGACCGCGGAAACCGGGGTGCCGATGTCCGTTTTTACCGGCGCCTGCGCGGCCCTCTGCCTGGCCACCCTCCTGGGGGTGGCCTTCGGCAGTATCTTGTCACAATGGATTCCTCCCGCGCTCCTCAAAAAGCTGGCGGGCGCGGCCTTCATCCTCATCGGCGGCTTGATGCTCCTGGGAAAGTATTGACCAAGGCCGGCGCCTCTCCATGCGGGTCAGGACCGCAAATTATTATCCTCTCCAAACCTCAGGATAACATCTCCTCCAGCAAGACTCCCCCTACTTATTCCGAGTTGCATTCAATCGGCTGTATTGGGTAGCCGCAGGCTTTAGCCTGCGCCAGCACAGGCTGGAAAGCCTGTGCTACCCTTTGATTGAAACTCGGTATTAAATCAAGATTGGCGCGCCCGGATTCAGGATAGATGGGGTGAGTGAAATATCGCTGGTAATATTACGCTCGTCTTAGAGAACGGCTAGCTTTAGTCACCCTCCAGCCGGTTTGATGTTAAAGTTTTCTGCAATAATTATAAAAATTAATTAAAGTTTATTATCTGTTAGTTCGAACTAAATTAGAACAAAGATAAATTTTCTTCAAAATAAAGTATCCAACGCCTAATAAACCTATTATAATGCTGAACGAAATAATTCCCTGCTTCAGGCAATGGACGTGAAAGAAAACGGCCTTTTCCTAAATATCACTTCCCTGGAACAACGCCTAAAAGACCTGCAGCAGTATGCCGCCGAGGATGCCGACCCCACCGGCGAATCCTGGCTGGGCTCCCAGGAAGAAGTGCGGCAGATGCTGCAAGAATTGCATCTGGCCAGGGAGGAGTTGCGCCGCCTGAACGGAGAACTCCAGACAACCCGGCAGACCGCGGCGGAGGCCCGGGCCCGCTTTCAGAGTCTTTGGGAGTCCCTGCTGGATAGGGGCGTCCTGGCCGGCCCCGCCGCGCCTGAGGCGGAGGAGGCCCCCCAGGAAAGTTGGGCAAATCTCCTGGCCCTGTTTAATATCCTGGAAGATTTCCTCTTTGTGTTGGATCCGGAGGGGCGTATCCTCCAGGTAAATCTGGCGGTCCAGGAGCGTCTCGGCTATCCCCCCGAGGAATTGTGGGGCCTCAATGTTCTCCAAGTTTTCCCCCCCGAGCGGCAGGGTGAGGCCGCGGCCGTCCTCGCCGATCTGGCTGCCGGCTTCAACCAACCTTTCCCGGTTCCCCTTCTTTCCCGGGACGGTGAACTGATTCACGTGGAGACCAAGGCCGCCAAAGGTCGCTGGGGTCGCCAGGAGATCGTCTTAGTTATCTGCCGGGATATCACCCCCCGGAAGCTGGCGGAAGCGCATCTGCGACATCGAGAGGAACAGCTCCGCCGGGCCCAGAAGATGGAGGCCATCGGCCAGTTGGCCGGGGGCGTGGCCCATGACTTCAACAACCTGCTAATGGTCATTATGGGCTACAGCGAGCTGACCCTGAACGCCCTGGGCACAGAAGACCCCTTGCGCAAAGGGGCGGAACAGATCAGCAAGGCCGCGGCCCGGGGCGCGGCCCTGACCCAGCAGCTTCTGGCCTTCAGCCGCCGCCAGGAGCTCCGGCCCCAGATACTGGACCTGAACACCGTGGTCGCGGACATGGAAAAGATGCTGCGGCGGCTGATAGGCGAGGACATAGAACTGGTGATCTCCCTAACCTCAGATCTCCCCCGCCTGAAAACGGACCAGGGGCAGATGGAGCAGATCCTCATGAACCTGGCCATCAACGCCCGCCAGGCCATGCCCCAGGGAGGCAAACTCCTCATCAGCACCGCCCAGGCTGCCCTAAATGGAATTTCCTGCAAAAATTTCCCGGAAGCCCGCCCCGGCCAATATGTCTGCCTGGCGGTGGCGGACACGGGCGTGGGCATCGATACGGCCCTCCTGGATCGCATCTTTGAGCCCTTCTTCAGCACCAAGGCCCGGGGGGTGGGAACGGGATTGGGCCTGGCCACCGTTTACGGCATCGTCAAACAGCACAAAGGCGGGATCCAGGTGGAGAGTGAACCCGGCCGCGGCGCCACCTTTAAGATCTATTTCCCCACCTACGCCGGGAAGGCCGCGGAAAAACCCGAGGGCTCGGCCCTGCTGGCGGCACCCCTGGGCCGGGGGGAGAGGATTCTGCTGGTGGAGGATGATGACGCGGTCCGGGATTTTATGTCAACGGTCCTGGAGGAGCACGGCTACCAGTTGTTCCCGGCCGCCAGCGCGGCCGCGGCCCTGGAAATTTTTCAAAAGGAACAAGGCAACTTCCATCTGGCGTTTTGCGACGTGGTGCTGCCGGATAAATCCAGCCTGCAACTGGTGGAGGATCTTCTCTCCGCCAATCCCGGTTTACGGGTGCTACTCACCAGCGGCTACACGGATCAACGGGCCCAATGGCCCCTGATCCGGTCCCGGGGGTTGCCTTTTATCCAGAAGCCCTGCAACATTTCCGATTTGCTCCGGGCCTTGAGAATCGCGCTGGGGGAAAACCTTTAGTGCGGTGTTCTGTTTTCGGTTTCCTGTTTTCTGTTAAAAATCCCAAATAATATCAATGTGATATTTTTATTGTGGGTAGCATTGATACCCGCAAATGGTATTGGAAACATGTCACGCTTACTTCAGGCCCTGAAGATTTCCCCACAGGCCGGCAGCCTCCCTAATCTCCCTTAGCCGCCGCCATCCTCGCTCTGGTGCCGGAAAACACGGTTACCCTTTCCTTTCCTGAACAATTTTAGTAAACTAGGCCAGCCGCGAGCTCAATTTTTCCACGATCTGGATTTTACCCTGATGGGGCCTAAAAATCGCCATGCCGGGGAGTTCCCCCCAGGCCTGTCCCGGGAGCGCAATCTGGTCCTCATCGGTTACCGGGCCACCGGCAAGACCGCGGTGGGGGCCCTGCTGGCCCGGAAATTAGCCCGCCCTTTTCTGGACCTGGACCAGGTTCTCGAGGAAGACGCGGGCCAATCCATCACTGCATTAGTGGAGGCCAAAGGCTGGGCCGAGTTCCGGCAGCGGGAAAAGGAGTTGGTGGCCCGCTATGGCCGGGCCCGGGGGCAGGTCCTGGCCACCGGCGGCGGCGTGGTCCTGGACTCGGAGAACGTGGAGATTCTCCGGGAAAACGGGGTGGTGGTCTGGCTGAAAGCCGACCCTTCCACCATCCGGAAGCGCCTTTCCCGGGACCAGGGTGAGGTGAACCAACGCCCCAGCCTCACCGGCAGCGGCACCTTGGACGAAGTGGCGGAGGTGCTCCGGACCCGGCAATCCCTATACGCGGCCGCGGCCCACGTGGTCATCGATACCGCCGGGCAATCATTGTCTCAAGTAGTGGAGAAGGTGCTGGACGCGGTGGGGAAATGTTTTGGGGGGGGAGGCCCAGGGACCTGAGGTCCCTGCCCTCCCCCAACCAATCATTCCAAAGGAACCCAACATGGCGGGGAATACGTTCGGTGAGGTTTTTCGAGTGACCACCTGGGGGGAATCCCACGGCCCGGCCTTGGGCGCGGTCATTGACGGCTGTCCGCCCCGCATTTCCTTGAGCCCTGGCGACCTGGAAGAGGAGCTGGCCCGGCGCCGCCCCGGAGTGCAGGCCCACGCCACCCCCCGCCGGGAACCGGATAAAGTGGAGATACTCTCCGGGGTTTTCGAGGGGCTGACCACCGGCACCCCCATCAGCCTCATCATTTATAACCGGGATGTCCGCAGCCAGGATTACGATGCCCTCCGGGATGTATTTCGCCCCGGGCACGGAGATTTCACCTACCAGGCCAAGTATGGCCTCCGGGATCACCGGGGCGGCGGGCGGGCCGCGGCCCGGGAGACAGTGGCCCGGGTGGCTGCGGGCGCGGTGGCCCAAAAGGTCTTGGACCGGGAAAATATCCGGGTTCTGGCCTACACCTTGGAGTTGGGGGGGATACGGGCTGAGAGGTTGGAGGAAAGCGGCATCTGGGACAATCCCTTCTTCTGCCCCGATCCGGACGCAGTCCCGGCCATGGCCCGGCGGGTCCAGGAAGTGAAGGACCGGGGCGATTCCCTGGGGGGCCTGGTGGAGGTCCGGGTCAGGGGCTGCCCCCCGGGTTTGGGGGAGCCGGTCTTTGACAAGCTGGACGCTGCCCTGGCCCAGGCGGTGATGTCCGTGGGCGCGGTCAAGGGCGTGGAGATCGGCGCGGGCTTTGCCGGGGCCCGGATGTTGGGCTCGGAGCATAACGACCCCCTCACCCCCGGGGGCTTTGCCTCCAACCACGCGGGGGGCATTCTGGCGGGCATCGCCAACGGCGACGAAATCGTGCTCCGGGCCGCGGTCAAACCCATTCCCTCCATCGCCCTGGAGCAACAGACCGTCGATGTCTCCGGCCAGCCCTGCACTCTCAGCATCAAGGGCCGCCACGACATCAGCGCCATCCCCCGCATCGTCCCGGTGATCGCGGCCATGGTGCGCCTGACCCTCACCGATTTTCTCCTGCGCCAGAGGGCCGTGGCGTGAGCGTTAAAGTGGCTCTCATCGGCGGCAGCGGCCAGATGGGGAAGTGGTTCCAACGCTTCTTTGCAGGCCAGGGCCTGGAGGTGCTGGTGGCGGACCTAAACACCCCCCAGACGCCCCAGGAAGTGGCCGCGCTGGCGGACGTGGTTATCGTCTCCGTGCCCATCCCCCAGGTGAAGCAGGTGGTCAAGGATGTGGCCCCCCATCTCCGGCCGGACGCGGCCCTCATGGACTTCACCTCCGTGAAGCAGGTGCCCCTGGCGGCCATGCTGGACCACTTCCCCGGGGAAGTGGTGGGCACCCATCCCCTCTTCGGCCCCGGGGAAGAGAGCATCACCGGGTTGACCATGGTTCTTTGCCCCGGGCGGGGAGAACGCTGGCTCAACTGGCTCAAGGCTCTCCTGGAAAATGCCGGGGCCCGGGTGAAAGTCACCACCGCCACGGAACACGACCGCCTCATGTCCGTAGTCCAGGGCCTGTCCCACTTCACCCTCATTGCCCTGGAGATGGCCATCCGTCAATTAAAGGTCTCCCCCCAAGACCTGGAGGATTTCGCCACTCCCACCTTTGCCACTTTGCACCGCCTGGCCCAGCATCTCTTCAGCCAGGACGCCAAACTGTACGCCTGCATCCAACTGGCCAACCCCGCCAACCGGGTGGCCCTCCGGGCTTTGGAGGACGCGGTGGCCGACATCCTCTACTTTATCCAGCGCCAGAACGCCGACGGCCTGGTGCGCCTCATCGAAAGCGTTAAGGAAGGCTTCAATTTGGAAAAACCGGCCGGAGAGGAAGAAGGCTGATAACTGTTCATTTGCGTCTTTGCGCCTTGGCGCCTTGGCGCCTTGGCGTGAGATTTAAATTTCACGCCAAGACGCCAAGACGCAAAAATGGAGAAAATCATGCTGGACCCCAAATTCGTCCGGGAGCATCTGGATCAAGTAGAACTGGCCCTAAAAAACCGGGGTCTGGAGGTCTCCCTGGAGGAGTTTAGCCGGCGGGAGGGGGAGCGCCGCCGCGTGTTGGCGGAGGTGGAGTCACTGCGGGCTGAGCGCAATACCCTATCCCATCAGGTGGGCGCGTTGATGCAGGCCGGGAAAAAGGAGGAGGCTCAACCCCTCAAGGACCGGGTCACCGCCATTAATGCAGAGACCAAAAGCCTGGAGGTCCGGGTGGAAGAAGAGGAAACCTGGGTCCGGGACTTCCTCCTGAACCTCCCCAATCTGCCCCATGCTTCCGTACCCCTGGGCGCGTCCCCGGAGGACAACCCGGTGGTCAAGACCTGGGGGAAGGCCCCGGAGTTCGACTTTGAGCCCAAGCCTCACTGGGAAATCGGGGAAAACCTGGGCATCATCGACTTTGAGCGGGCCGCCAAGATCACCGGGGCCCGCTTCGCCCTCCTCAAAGGCGCGGGGGCCTTGCTTGAGCGGGCCCTCATCAACTTCATGCTGGACCTCCACACCCGCAAGCACGGCTACCTCGAAGTCCTCCCCCCCTTCATGACCAACCGGGCCTCCATGCAGGGCACCGGCCAGCTCCCCAAGTTCCGGGAGGACCTCTTCAAGCTGGAAGATTGTGACTATTTCCTGGTGCCCACCGCGGAGGTGCCGGTGACCAACATCCACCGGGAAGAAATCCTGAAGGAGGAAGACCTGCCGCTGTTGTATACGGCCTACACCCCCTGCTTCCGGTCCGAGGCCGGCTCTTACGGCAAAGACGTGCGGGGGCTCATCCGCCAGCACCAGTTCAACAAGGTGGAGTTGGTGAAGTTCACCACCCCGGAGACCTCCTATGAGCACCTGGAGAGCCTGCTCCAAGACGCGGAGGAAGTCCTCCAGGAGTTGGGCCTCCACTACCGGGTGGTGGTCCTGTGCACCGGGGACATGGGTTTTGCCGCGGCCAAGACCTACGACATCGAGGTGTGGCTGCCGGGGCAGAATCTCTATCGGGAGATTTCTTCCTGCAGCAATTTTGAGGACTTCCAGGCCCGCCGGGCCGCCATCCGCTTCCGCCGCGCCGGGGCCAAGGGCACCGAATTGGTGCACACCTTAAACGGCTCCGGCCTGGCCGTGGGCCGCACCCTGGTGGCCATTTTGGAGAATTTTCAGCAGGCGGATGGCAGGGTGTTGGTGCCGGAGAGGTTGAGGGGGTATATGGGGGGAATGGAGAAAATATAGTTTATAGTTTTTAGTTTTTAGATTGGGAAAAACCCAAATCGCTCAAATTATTCTCTTGGATAAGGCTAGGATCATTTTTCTGATATCATTGATGGGAGATTGGAGGTAATCCAATTCAGCCTGATTTATGTAATCAATTTCCTGAGCGATGATAAGCTGAGTTTCCACTTCACCCAATGAGCCCAAAGCCATAGAAAGGTAATGCCGAAATTCTTTTGATGAATTTCGGCATTGACCTTCGGCGATATTGGAAGGGATGGAAACTGCCGCCTTTCTTAATTGACTTGTCAACCCATAAAGCTCATTTAATGGGAACTTTTCGGTTAACCGGTAAATCTCTTTGGCAAATTGAATCGATTGCCTCCAAACTTCCAGGTCTTTAAATGACCTGGATTTCCGCCCAATCTTCTCCATAACCCCAATTTTACTACAAACTGAAAACTGAAAACCGTCTTTACTTCGCCTTGACCTTCTCATTGGCCTTAAAGGGACCGCCGCTCATCGAGGTGGCCACCGCGCCGGTGGCTCCCAGGAGTTCCGTCACCTTCAGTTCCCCCACCGGGGTGTCCGCAGTAAAGCCCAGGGTCGCATGGGTGGCGGGGTTCACCACCTCTTTGCCCGGGGTTACCACCTTCAGGCGGTCCCCCACCTTGAGGCCCGCGTTCTGGCCCAGGCTCAGGTAAACCTTGCCTTCCTTGACAAATTCCACCCGTCCGAACCAATCCATGTTCATCAGTTCCCCGCCCACCCGCAGGGCGTTTTTCTGGGCGAATTTCAATACTTCGTCTTGCTTCAAACCTCCGGAACCCGCGGGTTCCACCACCGACTGGACCTTGGTGCCCTGGAAGGTGTCATAAATTTCCAGCACCATGAATCCGGGGTTGCCGCCCGCAGGGGGGATCACCTTGGTGAGGACCACACCCTGCACTCCCAACTGGTCTCCCAGGGTCTGAATATTGGGGCGCTGGTTGAGTTTTCCCGCCACCTGGGCTTTATTGAGAGCCTGGCGCACCTGCTCCTCGCCGCTCACCGTGACGTCCTTCGTGCGGCGCAAGGCCTCAGCCAGGCTGGCGGCCAGGGAGTAGTTCAGCCCTTCCACGCTCCGGGGGGTCTCCTTGGTGTCGGCGATCACCGCCACCGCCCGCCCCACCACCGGAGCCTTTTCACCCCGGCTTTTGGAGACGAAACCACCCAGGCCCTGCTCCCGGAGGATACGGTCCACTTCGGCCTTCACCAACTCTTGCAATTTATCCGGAGGAATGGTCTTGCCCGCAGCCTTTTCCTTCTCCTTGCCCACGGCCTTGGCCAGGGCATTGATCATGTGCTGCTGCATGGTGACAAATTCCTTGCCCTTCTCCACGTAAATGTATTCCGGCTGTTCCGGATAAGTGAGCCAGTAAGGGTTCTTGCTGCGTATGTAAGGCTTGCCGTCAATCATCACGGTCTCTTGTTGGGCCTCGGGTGGGACCGTCTCTTCTGCTTCTTCATCGGTGCGCCACCCCGCATATTCTTTCATCGACTTCCAGGTGCCGCACCCGTTCAGAAGCAGAACGGCCATTAGAGTCAATACCAACCCCAGACGCAAAATTTGTGACGAGCTTTTATTCATTCTTAAACTCCGACAAGAATGGTTAGTCGATTTCCGTTTTCCGTAAAAATTATTTCAAAGTTAATGCCAAAGATTTGATCATTTTCCTGATATCATCAAGGGTGACTAACAGAGGATTAAGTCCTTCCTTGGTTAAGCAATCAATTTCTTTGGCAATAATTAATTGGGTCTCCGGTTCTGCAAGCGAGCCTAAGGCAACAGACAAAAACTGCTTAAATTCCCTTCTTGAGTTTCTTCCTTGACCTTCAGCAATATTCGAGGGAATTGAAACTGCTGCTCTTCTGATTTGCGATGTTAAACCATAATTCTCTGAATTTGGGAATCTACTTAGTCAACCGATATAGTTCTTTAACAAAATCAATGGATAGCTTCCAGACCCTTAAGTCCCGAAATGTTCTAGATTTCTCCCTTTCGTTCGTTGAGTCAGGCATTTTTCTCACGGAAAACGGAAAACAGAAAACGGTCTCCAATAAAAAGCCCACAGGGATATTACCCCGTGGGCTTGGCTAAGTCAACCGGTTTTCCAGTTTAGAAGAAGAAGAACCCCACGAACAACAGGCGATGGTTTTCGCCGATATCGGTTTTTTGGCTCCCGGTCAGGACCTTCTGGAAGTAATCGCTGCGCGCGTAAGTGTACTCCAGGCCGAACTTCAGGGCCTGGATGGGCCGGTACCACAGGGTTAGATAGTAATGCTGGTGAAATTTGGTGGGGTCGGCCGTGGTGGAAGTGCCCATCCACCGGTCCAGGTCCACGTTGAAGACCCGGTTCATGCCCCAGATGGCGTTCATGAACCACTGGTTGGTGAAATAATACTGCAACTGCACAAACCCCCCAAACTGCTGGGCTAACTGCCGATCACCCAGCCGCGTTGCGCCGGCGGAGAGCCCCGCGAAGTTCAGGTAAGAGCTGTTGGCGGCCAGCGATTCTTTCTCCAGATCCACGCCGGCGCCCACGTACCAGTGGGTCAGCAGCGCCAGGGTGCGGGCCAGATTCGGGGTCTCGGTGGTAATGAGGGGAACAAAGAGGCTGCCTTGCACCACCCAGTTGTTAAGATATTGCTGGTCTCGCTGGGACACGTTCACCGTAGTAAAGCCGTTCTCCCCGAATATTCTGCCGTTGGCTGCGCCGGTGAAAGCCCGGAAGCGGGTGCGCTGCCAGGCCGCGGCCACCCGGGCGGTAAAGCCCCGGGGCACTCCATAGTAAGGAGCTTTGCCCCACAGGTCTTGTTCGTACTTGATCCGGCCGCTGAGCCGGGGCGTCTCGGCAGACTCACCCAGATAAGGATTGGTGGCGGCCTGATCAGTAGGAATGGTGATGCCGTCAGGCCCGCTGATGGGATTGGCTAGGGCCAGGGCGACGTCCAAGACGCCCAGAAATTTTTGGTTCAGACGGATTTGCGGCTCCCGAAAATACAATTCTCCCGGAATACCCGAGACACCTGGTTTGGCCGCTTCGGGCGGATCCTCGGAGAGCAGGGACCAATACAGGCCCATCAGCAGCTCTGTTTCCGGCCAGTTCAAGCGGAACATGGCGTGCCGCACCCGCACCCGCGCCTTATTGGGCGAAGCCCAGCCCCCTCCCGGAGTGCCGGTCATAATATACTCCTGCCCACTGCTGTCAAAGTCCCACTCGATGAAGCCGGTGGTCTTGGCCCCCCAGATTGCGGGCCCCTTGATGGTGAAATTCATCCGGCTTCTTTCCGCCGACATTTTCAGGCGGCCGTGCTGCGAGTTGGCGTCGTTATTCCGGACAATGGGCTGCGATATGTTGCTGTTGGTCTGGGTGGAGTCCCAAATGGTGTATAAGGCGATAAAGCCCCCCAGGGTGAACTCCGTGGCCGCGGCCCCCCCGGGCGGCAGCAGCAGCGCCAGGGCCAGGACCGCCCCCCCCATCCATTTCCAGACAGTTTTCATAACCTCCCCCTATTCCCTTTGTTTTCCACCCCCCTCCCCTAAGAAGGGTCTCTTCCCCACGAACTTTATGCATCCTGCCTGCCGCTGAAAAACAGCACCTCCCTCCTATCTGGCAAAGCAAACTTACCGCTTATACCATGATTTATGTCCATAAATTTATTATTTTTCTGCAAATAATGTTCCAGGTGGAAAAGGATCGACGGATAACCATCAGGAATTGTTTCATAATTAGTTTGTCTTAGGCGAAATACCTTTTATTGCCTCCCCCTTGACGGGCCCTGGCTGGAGGAGGGTTAGGGTGGGGGTGAAATTCTGCGGTGTGGGGCTGGCCTCCGTGCCAGCCACTGCTGGCGGCCAGAGAAGGCCGCCCCACCCCCCTCCCACCAGGCTGAGCATTACCCATAAGTAGAGGGGGTAGAAAAGGATTATGGTAGCTATCGAATAATTCCATGGCCTTATCGCCCCCCCTCACCCTACCCTCTCCCCCCACGGGGGGAGAGGGAAATAATTGATATATCCAGAAGATACAAACTTATGGGCAATAGGCAGCCCACCAGGAGAGGGGGATATTTGTCTCAAAAAGAAGGGAAGTTAATTACGAAACCCACCGCCGGCCGGTAAGAGAAAAGGTTCCGGGGGAATTTTTCCGGCCGCGGGTTTGTCAACATTTTTTACGAATTGTAAAAAAAACCATCACCCCCCGTGCTGTCCGGTAGGAAATACGCCCCTCCTAAGGAGGGAGGGATTTCCCTAGGGTGCGCACTGCGCACCTTACACCGGGGGCATTAATTCTAGGGATTTCTCTATCCCTGAATTATTCTTTGGTAGCACAGGCTTTCCAGCCTGCGCCGGCGCAGGCTAAACGTCCATGAACCAAGAGTTTGTCTCACCCGTGTGGATGAAAAATCCCCCCTGCCCCCCTTTAGAAAAGGGGGGTTTAATACCAAGTTGCCGTCAAAGAGATTCTTTTGTAGGGGCGGACCCGCGTGTCCGCCCTTGGGTGGGCGCACACCTGGGTGCGCCCCTAAAAATGGCAATTGTAGTTCTTTGACAGCAACTTGGCATAAAAAGTCCCCCTTTATTAAAGGGGGATTTAGGGGGATTCTGATTTTCACGCTAAAGGCTGCGGCTACATTCATTGTCTTTCATTTGCATGGGCCAGGCAAAAAACTTGCCGGACACTAATGATCGCCCCCCGGGAAGCCCGGCCAAGAAAAAGGCCCATGGGGTGACAACCCCATGGGCCTGTTCAGGTCAATCACACGTTTAGGTTAGAAGAAGAGGAACCCGCAGAACAGCACCCGGTGGTTTTCGCCGAGACTCGTCGGGGTGCCGGTTGGAGCCACTCCACCAGAAGCAGCATTGACATTAGCCCCGGCCTGCTGGAAGTAATCGGTGCGCACGTAGGTGTACTCCAAGCCGAATTTCAAGGCCTGGATGGGCCGGTACCACAGGGCCAGGTAGAAGTGCTGGTTGGTCTTCACCGGGTCGTTGTTGGCGGCGGCGTTGGTATACGCGTCCATCCAGCGGTCCCGATCCACGCCCATGGCCCGGTTGATGCCCCACACCGCGTTCGCATACCATTGGTTGGTGAAATAGTACTGCAACTGGATGAAACCGCCGTAACGCTGCAGCAACTGGCGGTCACCCACCCGGGCGGCTGCCGGGCCTGCTACCCAGTTCAGGTAGGAAGAGCCGTTGGGAAAGTCTTCAAAGTAGCCGTCCAGGCCCGCTCCCACCCACCACTGGGTGAGCAGGGACATGGTCCCGGCCAGGTTGGCCGAGTGCGTGGGAATCAGCGGGATGAAGACGCTGCCTTCCACCAGCCAGTGGTCCAGGTACTGCTGGTCCCGCTGGGACACACTAACATTCATAAACCTGTCATTTTCGCCAGCACCAGTGCCAAATCTCCGGCCAAGTGCAGCTCCTGTCGCAGCAAAGGAGCGGAAACGCTCCTTCCACCAGGCGGCGCCGGCCCGGATGGAGAAGGGCCGGGGCACGCCCCAGAAGGCCGCCTTGCCCCAGAGGTCGATGTCGTACTTGATCCGGCCTTCCACCTTGGGGGTCTCGGTGGACTCCCCGCCGTAGGCGTTGGTCGCTGCCTGGGTTTGGTTTATACCTATGCCCCAGAGGCCGTTCTCCACCGCGGCCAGGGCCAGGGAGGCGGTGAGCTTGCCGCCGCCGATGCCCGCGGTCTGGGTCAACCTGATCTGCGGCTCCCGCAAGAAGGGCTGGCCCGCGGTGGTGCAGGCGCCGAAGTTCGCGGTCTCCGGAACTTCTTCCGTCAGCACCGACCAGTAGGCGCCCATGAGGAGCTCGGTCTCCGGCCAGTTCAGTTTGAAGAAGGCGTGGCGGACGCCAAGGCGGGCCTTGTTGGGCGAGGCCCAGCCGCCGCCAGGCGTGCCGGTCATGATATACTCGTTGGCATGGTTGTCAAAGTCCCACTCGATGTAGGCCGTGCTAGCGGCGCCAAAGACCTTGGGGCCCTTGACCGTGAAACTCATGCGGGTGTTTTCCGCCGTGAACTTTAGGCGGCCATGCTGGAAATTGGCATCGTTGTTGCGATTGATGAAGGCAAGAAGGTTCTTGTTGACCTGGGTGGAGTCCCAGATGACCTCCATCTTGACGTAACCGCCCAGGCTGAACTCTGTCGCGGCCATGGCTGCCATGGGCAGAGCCAAAACAGCCAGCAGAACCAAAATTGTAATGGCTTTTTTGTTCATCATTCCCCCCTTAATTTAGGAAAGTGGTAACCAGTTTCTCCTTTCCGTGTTCAAGCCAACTACTGATTATCCCTCGTCTTTTTCCCCACCTCCTTCCATTTTCCGGTTTTACCCAGCGCCATAATAGGATAGGTTCCGCCTTTTGTCAATAAAAAATTTTCAAAAAAACGGTTTTCAGTTTATTGGTGAAAAAATGGTTTCCAGGAAACTGCGGTTTAATCCCCTTATTCTTTTTCGACTTCTTGGCTGGGTAACTTTAGGCCTCCGGAAATAACTCGGCTGGGGCCGCATCCATGCCTGGATGGATAATCATCCCCAAAATATCTTTCTTATACCAAAGTTGCCGTCAAAGGGATTCTTTTGTAGGGGCGGACCCGCGTGTCCGCCCTTGGGTGGGCGCACACCTGGGTGCGCCCCTACAAATGGTAATTGTAGTTCTTTGACGGCAACTTGATATTAATCTTCTAGCGAAAAACTGCCAACCAGAAATCGAAAACCTTGATAATGCTGTGGTACGGGTCCCAGAGAAAAGCCAGCACGCCGGCCAGGACCATGTTGCCCTCCACCAGGCTCTCCAGGAAGAGGCCCGATTCCAGCAACCCCTGGCGGTACAAGGTCAGGTACATCAGGGCGTAGAGGCCGCAGAGGGCCAGGGCGTAGCCCAGGGAGGGGATTACCTGCGCCCAGGCGGCCCAGAGCAGGACGGCCATGGAGACCAGGGTGCCCAGGTAAAGGAAATTCAAGGTGCGTTCCTTGCCCAAGGCGATGGCCAGGGTCTCCTTGCCCACCACCCGGTCCCCCTCGATGGCCAGGATCTCAAAGAGGCCGGAGCGGATGAAGATCATGGCGGCCACGAAAAAAAAGGCAATGACCGTGGACCAGGAAAGGTCCTGGTCGGAGCAGACCACCGGGATCAGAGCCGCCAGCACCCCCCAGGCCACCGCGGTGAACATGGTCTTGGAGCCGGGAATCTCCTTGAGGGTGGCGATGTGGGTCACCGCGGCCAGGCGCTCGGGAATGATTTTGAAATTATAAATCAGCCCCACGCCGCTCATGAACAGGATGAAGACAAAGGCCACCGGGTCCAGATAAAGGCTGAGGCCCAGGGCCGAAAGCGCGGAGATGACCCCGGTGCTCAGGAGAAAGCGCCGGTGCCGCCCATAGAACATGGACTGGACCGGGTCATTGAATTTGGAGGCCTCGTCGGTGAAGTGGTTCAGCAGGTGCATGGCATAGACATAGAAGAAGGCCATGAAAAAATAGGAGAACATGGGCTCCACCTGCTGGAGCAAAGAAGAGGTGTAGCTCAGGGAGCCCGCGCCCAGGGCCACGTAGATGTTGGATTTGAGGAAAAACCGCCAGGCCCGGTAGAGATAATTGATCCAGGACCCCGGGCGGAAGACCCAGGCGTGTTTCAGGGTGCTCACCACGTTGCTGATGAGCCAGTGGGGGGTGGAAGCCCCCGCGGTCACCCCTACGGTGGTAAACCGGCTCATCTCCTCCAGGTCCAGATCCTGCTCGGTCTCCACGTGGTAGGTGGGAATCCCCGCGTTCCGGGAGATCTCCACCAGGCGCTGGGTGTTGCCGCTGTTGCGCCCCCCCACCACCACCAGGGCCTCCACCTGCTGGGCCAACTCTTGGACTTCCCCCTGGCGGGAGGCCGTGGCGTCGCAGATGGTGTTGAAGATGCGGGCCTGGGGGAAGCGGGCTTTGATTTCTCCCACCCGGGCGTTGAACTGGGAGATGCTCTGGGTGGTCTGGGCCACCACAATGAAAGTCTCAAGGTCCGGCAGACCCGCCACTTCTTCGGAAGTGGCCACCACATAGCCCCGCGCCTGGGTATGGCCCAGGAGGCCCCGCACCTCCGGGTGGTCCGCGTCCCCCACGATGAGGGTGGCGCATCCCTGGCGGGCCCAGCGCCGGATAATGGCCTGCACCCGGGAGACCCGGGGACAGGTGGCGTCAATGACCCGGCTGCCCGCGTCCTCCAGTTCCTGGCGCTCCTGGGGAGGGATGCCGTGGGCCCGGATCACCACCAGCCCGTCGGGAATCATCTCCCCGGGGTTGATGATGGCGATGCCCCGCTCCCGTAAGAGCTCCAGCACCTGGGGATTGTGAATCAGGGGGCCGTAGGTGTAAATCTTGCCTTGGTTCTGGTTGATGGCCTGCAAGACCATCTCCAGGGCCCTTTTCACCCCCATGCAGAAACCCGCGGTGCGGGCCAAAACGACCTTCATGAAAAAATGCCTCCCGGGCAACCGTAAGGATCGGTAATTCCCTTTAAATGATACTAGATATCACCTGGAATTCCTAATCCCTTCCGGGTATTTTCCAGGACCCACCGCAGGGGGGCCGCCGGCAAACGGACCTTGATTGACCGGCAACGCCGCTTATGGTAAGAGGCAAGGCATGTCCCACTTCCTGATGCTTCTGGGTGGCACCGTTTGCCTGCGCCCTTATGTGTTTATTTTCCTGGGGGCCTATCTGCTGTTGGCCACCTGGCACCTGGGCGGGGGACGCACCCTGGTCTTTCTGGTCTTGGGATACCTCATCGCCTGGCTGGCGGAGTTCAGCTCCATTAACTGGGGCTTGCCCTTCGGCGAGTACATCTATATCCCCGCCACCGTGGACCGGGAGCTCTGGGTGGCGGGGGTGCCCTTCATGGATTCCCTGTCCTACGTCTTCCTGGCCTACGCCAGCTTTTCCATGGCCCTGCTGGCCCTGGGCCGGGGCCGCTGGCAGGGGCGAGGTTTCCACCTGGAGGAGGAGCCCAAATTTCTCGGCTCCCGGCGGGTCCTCATCCTGGCCGCGGTGCTGATGGTGGCCCTGGACGT
>Ga0299912_10001453_pt1 | contig 19094 bp, 14 predicted proteins | sample RVTome_2_FD_207667 | JGI IMG/M metagenome (GOLD analysis project Ga0299912, IMG submission 207667) | Soil microbial communities from uranium-contaminated site in the Upper Colorado River Basin, Wyoming, United States - RVT95D214 (version 2) ... | reverse complement strand
TAGCTAACTCCATTCCTGAAGCGCGAGTATCGGTTCAAGTTTACGATAGCCTTGGCTGCCCGTCTCATGGTTGGAAAGACCGGTATAGAAGCCCGGGTGAGTTGTTGCTCCATTTCAATGCGTTGCGTCTCGGAAGCGCCCGGAGGCGAGACGATTACTATCGGCTTTCCCCGTTCAGTTGATAATTCGATAAAAACATTAAAAATAGATTGGACGAGTTCCCATGGCAAATATTTAAGAAGGATTCCGGCGTCTATCTGAACTAGTATGAGGTCTACGGCTGGATCTTCGAGAACGTATCCCGTGGCCTCTTTTATCATTGAACGATTGCTGCCGCTCTGGCTTAAATCTACAGGATTGCGCAAGATACTGCCTACTATACCAAGAAGGTTGGTCAACTTTTGTCTCGTAGTTGATGACAACTCCGGTATAAGGAGCCCCTGTTCGGCACAGGAATCACTGGCTGAGACAGAAATACCGCCACCACCATCGGCCAGCCCGCCAACTACAGCAATTGCGTTGCCTTTAACTTCCAATCGTCCTAGCTGCTGGAATATAAGCAACGTGTCGGTCAGTTCTTCCACATCCTGGACTTCGATAACTCCCGATTGGCTCATAGCGGCCGACCAGACAGCTGCCGAGCTGGCCAGCGAGCCAGTATGCGAAGCCGCGGCCGCGGCTCCAACCGCGGTCCGGCCAGCTTTCCATACAATTAGCGGTTTAAGCTTGGCTACACTTTTCATCATGGAAAAAAGACGGTGACCGTTTCTAGTGCCTTCCAGATAAGCCCCGATAATAGATATCCTCGGGTCTGCTCCCATATATTCCATATAGTCCGGGCTATCCAGGTCAATACCGTTGCCGAAGCTGATTCCCTTGCTATATCTGATATTTCTAGCGACGCCCAATTCGAATAGCTTCTCCCCTATTCCTCCGCTCTGGGAAATAAAACCAACTGAGCCGACCTCACCTATTCTTCCCGTAGGGCCATAAGATACTCTAGCCTCAGGTGAATAAACTCCAATGCAATTAGGCCCAATGATACGAAAACCGCCCTGTCTGGCTTTCCTTAACAATTCTTGCTCAAGGCGCCGTCCGGTGGCATCACCTGCTTCACCGAAACCGGCGGTAAAGAAATGGATGGCTCTCACCTTATGGGCGCAATCGTCCATTAACTGGGGAACCGCTTCCCGGGGTATACAGACGATAACATAGTCCACAATTTCGGGAACATCCTTGATGCTGCTGTAGACTTTCAGCCCTAAAAACTCGCCTCCTTGCGGGTGAATCGGATAGATGGCACCTTTAAAACCGGCATCTATCAGACCTTTGCACCAAATTGAGCCAATCTTAAATATGTTTGGAGAAACACCAACCACCGCAATTGACCTGGGATAAAAAACGGGCTCGAATGTCCGAAGCAGCTGTTCGTTGTACAATTTAATTCCGAATTTGATTGTAACGAAAAAGGCTGGGCGACGCAACGCTCACCCAGCCTTAAAATGATGTACCAATATAGCTTAGAACAAACCCATAACCTTGCCGGTCCTTACATCAACATCCACCCTTCTGAAAGCCGGGTCCGAGCTAGTGCCCGGCATTAAGCTGATGGTTCCGGCGCAGGGACAGAGGAATTTGGACCCGGAATAAATCAGCACGTCACGGATAGGTAAGGTCCAGCCTTTGGGAGTGCCCTTGATAGACGGGTCGTGCGTCAGGCTAAGGTGGGTCTTAACCATCATGGTGGCGAAGTCGGCATACTTTGGATCGCTCTCAAGCATCTTAGCTTTAGCTTCGGCATCTGGCGTCCATGACACTCCGTCGGCACCGTAGACCACTTTGGCAATCTTCTCCACCCGGTCACGTAATTTGGTTTCCAGGGGATACAAGAACTTAAAATCGTTCTTCTGGTTGCAGGCATCCATAACTGTATCAGCAAGCTCCAGGGCGCCATCGCCGCCATTGGCCCAGTGCGTGGAAAGGGCACAACGTGCACCGGCCGCCTCGGCTGCCTCGCGCACCATGGCAATTTCAGCCTTGGTATCTGTATGGAAGGCATTGATGCAGACCACCGGATTAATGCCGGCAGTCCTGATGGTATTGATGTGATGTATCATATTGGGCAGACCCTTCTCCAGCGTCTTAAGGTCTTCCTTAGTATAGGAATCAGGAAGAGGAAGACCGGCTACCACTTTGGGCCCACCGCCGTGCATCTTCAAAGCTCGGATGGTAGTGGTGAGCACTGATACGTGGGGTATTAAACCGCTAAAGCGGCACTTGACATTCCAGAATTTCTCGAAGCCTATATCTGCAGCGAAGCCGCTTTCCGTAACGTGGTAGTCAAACATCTTCAGGCCAATGCGGTCGCCAATGATAGATGATTGTCCAACGGCGATGTTGGCAAAAGGACCGGCATGCACCATGCAGGGTTGGTATTCAGCGGTGCACATCAATGTGGGATTAATAGTATTACGCATCCAGGCAGTCATGGCGCCTCCGACTTCCAAATCGCCGGTGGTCACCGGGTTGCCCTTCTTATCGAAGGCAACCGTGATCTTGCCCATTCTCTCACGTAGGTCGGCCAGGTCTCTTACGATGGACAGCATGGCCATCAGTTCTGAACTGACAGCGATGCCGAACTTTGACTGCATCAGGAAGCCGTCCATTTTACCGCCCATGCCTATGACTATGTTTCGGAGGCTCTGGGCGCAGAAGTCGATTATCCAGCCCATCTCTACCCTGGTGGGGTCAACATCCAGTCGGCGCAGGTTACGCTTGGCCAGCTCGGCATCATCGTAGTTCCTCTCGTGCTGCATCCTGGAGGTAAGTGCTACCATAGCCAGATTATGAGCATTCACTAAGTCATTGATGTCACCTGTAAGGCCCAAAGAGAATTCTGTCATAGGAATGAGAAGCGCATTGCCTCCACCGGCAGCGGTTCCTTTGATGTTCATAGATGGGCCACCTGAAGGTTGGCGTATACAGCCGCCGACATTTTTCCCTCGCTTGCCCATACCTTCCAGGATACCCATCGTGGTTGTCGTTTTCCCTTCACCTAATGGTGTAGGGGTTATAGCAGTAACCTCGATGTACTTGCCGTCTGGCTTTTTCTTGAGCCTTTCGATGATTTTCATAAAATCGAGCTTGCACAGACTGCCATAGGGGATAATCTCGTCCTTCTGCAATCCGAGCTTTTCCCGCCATTCGTCTGGGGTAGGCATGTTCTTCTCGGCTGCCTCTGAAATTTGCCAGTCCTTCATTTTTACTGCATCATAGGGCATAGACTAACCTCCTTTTATTTTTTATCCGAAAATCGGGAAATAACTATTCCCCGAAATTTCACTTTATGAGCTCAAACCCGCTATTCTTTCGGCAGCCTCCACGGTGTTCATCAGCAGCATAGTCACCGTCATGGGGCCAACTCCTCCAGGGACCGGTGTTATAAATGATGCCTTCTCCTTTATGGCGTCGAAGTCGACATCGCCAACCAGGCGGAATCCTTTCTCTCTAGTATTGTCCTCTACACGATTAACACCGACATCGATAACGACAGCACCGTCTCTCACCATATCAGCAGTAATAACCTTCGGAGCACCCATAGCTGCTACCACTATATCTGCCTGCCTGGCATAATAGCCCATGTCCTTGGTACCGGTGTGACATACGGTAACCGTAGCATTGGCTCCCTTTTTCTTCTGCATTAAAATAGCCGCCAGTGGTTTACCCACCAGATTGCTGCGGCCGCAAATAACCACGTGCCTACCCTCCGGGCTGTTGCCGCTTCTAATCAACAATTCCTGCACTCCATGCGGCGTGCAAGGCAGGGGGCAAGGCTCCCCTCTGAGCGCTTTGCCTACGTTTATGGGGTGAAAGCCATCCACGTCTTTTTCGGCCGAGATGAAGCTAATTACCTTTTCGGTATCTATATGCTTGGGCAGCGGTAACTGAACCAGTATGCCATGGAATTTCTGGTCCTTGTTCAACTTTTCCACGGTGTCAAGGACTTTTTTCTCAGGGGTATCGGCCGGCAACCTGATGGTCTCCTCATGCATCCCTATTTCCTCAGCGCCTTTAGCTTTAGCTGTAACGTAAGATACCGATGCCGGGTCTTCTCCTACCAGCACCACGGCCAGTGCCGGAGTAATCCCCTTGTCCATAATCTTTTTTACTCTGCCTTTTAATTCCTGGCGAATTTCAGCAGCTACCTCGGTACCACTGATGATTATTGCAGTCATGTCCGGTATACCTCCTTACGCACGATAATTTAGATTTCACTACTTCGCTAGGGATAAAATGGCAACAGTCTAACAGGTAAATTGAAAACCGGATGAAGTGTTGGCTAGAAAATCAGAGCTATTTACCTGCCAAACAGTATTGCCCTCGCACTAATACTCCAAGCTTTATTGCCCAAGGTCAAAATTATATCACGTAAAATTACGCGGGGCAAGATACTTGTTTAACTACTTTATCTTCCTTTGGATACTATCCTCCACGACCATTGACTTTGTCTTGATTTCCGGTTATTCTGTAGTTAACTGAATAGCTATAGTAGGGTGCCAAGGGGTGACCTGAGGCTTAATTGGTATGCAAGCCGGTGAAATTCCGGCACAGTCCCGCCTGCTGTCAAAGTCAGAACATCTGCCTTATCAGTATAGCTACCTCCGCGGAGTAAGGGGGTGGGATTTGTTATTTTGAATTAATCCCCTTGCTCCAAGGCGAGGGGATTTTATTTTATTACCGGTTCAGGAGATAGGATGAAAAAATACATGCGCTATTGCAGTTTAGTGGTTTTAGCCCTGGTCTTGCTGGCATGTATCCACTGCACTCCGGAGTACATACCCGGCAACCTTCTGGACGGGCTCGGTAGGTCAGTCACCATGGATACAGTACCCCAGAGAATCGTATCCCTAGCACCTAGTAACACAGAAATTTTGTTCGCTCTCGGTTTAGGCGATCAAGTAGTCGGCGTTACCGAATACTGCAACTATCCTGAAGCCGCTAAGGCTAAACCTAAGGTAGGCGGTTTTAGCACTGTCGATATAGAAAAGGTCGTTTCTTTAAAGCCGGATCTGGTGCTGGCTACTCAAATTCATGCCAAAAAGGTTATTCCTGCCCTTGAGAACCTGGGAATAACGGTGGTGGCCTTGAATCCCAAAACATTGAATGGAGTTTTGAAAAGCATCACGCTGGTGGGGCAAATAACAGGCCGGAGTGAGCCAGCTTCGGAATTAGTTGGACAGTTGGGTAGTCGTATCGACGAAATAACGAAAGAAACACAGAAAATGTCTCTTGCTGATAGGCCGAGGATTTTTTACGTAACCTGGCACGACCCTCTTATGACAGCCGGTACGGGAACTCTGGCTAATGATGTAATTAACCTGGCAGGTGGCCAAAATATTGCCTCGGATGTCACCGGCGATAAATCAATTGACCTGGAAACGGTCATAGACCGGAATCCGGAAGTAATCATCGTCTCGGTTGGCATGGGGACGGGTGAGGATTCACCCTGGCAATATATAAAATCCGAGCCCAGATTGGAAAACATTAGTGCCCTTCTTCACTCCAGAGTATACAAAATAGACGGTGACCTGATACATAGACCCGGTCCCCGCATCGTTGATGCTCTAGAGAAAATGGCCGAGTTTATTCATCCCCAGCTTTTCGGGCAAGACAGGCCGGGTAAGTAGTAAGGAAATCATATATTACATGACGGAGATAATCTTGAATGGCGCTGGAATCTCTTAGAAACCATACCGTAAAAAAAATAACGACCGGATATCCAGCGCAGTGGCGCATCCGGATTTTCGCCATCGTCAGTATGGTTGTAATTCTGGCAATAATCATTGTAATCACCCTGGGCATCGGTAGCACTCATATTTCTTTCGACACAATACTACAGGTGTTGTTCGCTAAATTATCCTTTAGTCATATACAACCCGCTTGGAGTATTAACACAGAGATTATTATATTCGACATTCGTCTTCCGCGACTGTTGTTGGCCGGCCTGGTGGGAGCAGCCTTAGCCGTAGCCGGTGCCACTTACCAGGGTCTTTTCCGCAACCCTCTAGCTGACCCGTACCTGATCGGAGTGGCACAGGGAGCAGCTCTAGGTGCCGTCATCGGTTTCATGCTGCCTGTATCGTGGCAACTGGGCAGCATACCCCTCCTGGCCTTCATTGGTGCCGTGTCGGCAGCGGTGATGGTCTACTCCATAGCCAGAGTGGGAAAAACTCTTCCCATGACTACCCTGATACTAGCCGGTGTGGCCATAGGAGCTTTTCTAGCAGCAATCACCTCATATCTAATGATTGCCTCTGGAGACAGATTACAGGGCATCATCTCCTGGCTCCTCGGTTCGTTTTCTCTTACCAGTTGGTGGCAGGTTGCCATAGTTACACCATATATTGTGATTGGTACTTTGGTTATTTGGCTCTACGCCCGGCCTCTGAACGTAATGCAGCTTGACGAAGAGCAGGCGCAACAATTGGGCATAAATGTAGAACGAGTCAAGCTGATATTGCTTGGAGCTGCAACCTTGATAACCGGCGCGGCGGTCTGCTTCTGCGGCATCATCGGCTTTGTCGGTATCATTATTCCACACGCAATGCGGCTCGTCTGGGGACCAGACCATCGTTTGCTGCTGCCCCTGGCAGCATTTGCGGGAGCCATCTTTTTAATTCTGGCTGACACAGCAGCTCGCACTATACTGGCACCTACAGAGGTACCGGTGGGAATAATCACTGCTTTTCTGGGAGCACCTTTCTTTCTTTACTTATTACGCCAAAAAAAGAAAGTTATATTTTAGATGTTTTATCTGCGATTGGATAACGTCACTCTGGGTTATGGAAAACAAACAGTGCTCCATAATATTAGCTTCCAGGCAAGACCGGGCGAAATGCTGGGAGTAATTGGCCCCAACGGCTCCGGAAAATCAACCTTGGTGAGAGGCATAACGCGGATCATTCAGCCGAGCTGCGGTGAAATTTTCCTTGACGGCAGCAATCTATACAGCATTAGCAGATCCAAGTTAGCTCAACTGGTAGCGGTAGTGCCCCAAAATCCTACCTTGCCTGAATCGTTCACTGCCTTCGAGCTGGTGCTGATGGGCAGGACACCTCACCTTAGCTTACTCAGGTACGAATCGAAAATAGACCTGGACATCGCAGAAAATGCCATGGAAGCCACGCACACTCTGGAGTTGGCCGAACGCAGAATTGGCGAGCTGTCCGGAGGCGAAAAACAACGGCTGACTATCGCCCGCGCCCTGGCTCAGGAGCCCAAAATAATACTAATGGATGAACCCACTGCTAATCTGGACATCAACTTCCAAATAGAAACACTTGAGCTGGCGCGACAGTTATGCCGGAAACAGAAGTTAATTGCAGTCATCACACTTCACGATTTGAACCTGGCCTCCCAATATTGCGACCGGCTTATATTGCTCAGCAACGGGACCATCTATTGCCAGGGGACTCCTCAGGAAGTAATAAGTGCCCGAACGATAAAGGAGATCTACGGCGCTCAGGTCTGCGTCTATCCTCACCCGGTTAATAAGCTGCCTGCAACTTTGGTAGTTTCCGATAAAGATAAAAAACTACGGTCAAAGTGATGGACAAAATATTTGTGCTGCTCATTGCGTTAGCCCTGGACCTTGTTTTCAGCGAGCCGGTGAATAAATGGCATCCGATAGCCTGGTTAGGCAAGCTGATTTCAGGAGAAATCAGGTTCGCCCCACAGAACAGCGTGCTGAAACAACTGGCTTATGGCGCCGGTATGGTACTGGTTACCTTGGGATTAATTGTAACTGCAACATATTTTCTGTTGTCACTGCTCAGCGAATTCAATGTTCCGGTCTACCTTATTATCTCGGGAATCCTACTGAAATTTACGTTTTCCTTGCGCGGGCTAAATCAAGCGGTTAAGTCGGTTGGCAGTTGCTTGACTGCAGCCAACCTGAAACAAGCGCGTCTAAGATTGAAGTCACTGGTAAGCCGGGACACGGCGAAACTGAACCGCAATCAGGTGATTTCAGCTGCCACAGAGTCAGCAGCCGAAAATATATGCGACAGCTTTACGGCTCCTCTATTTTACTTCTTTATCTTTGGAGTCGCAGGCGCTATCGCTTATCGGGCCATAAATACCTTCGACTCTATGATAGGTTATCATGGGAAATACGAGTATCTGGGTAAGTTTGCTGCCCGATTAGATGATATCGCTAATTTCATTCCGGCGCGTTTGACAGCGCTTTTTATCGTTCTGGCAGCTGCGATATGCCGCCAAAATACTGCAAAGGCCTGGCGAATAATGATTCGCGACCACAAAAATACTGAGAGCCCAAACGCCGGCTGGCCCATGAGCGCGGTTGCCGGTGCTCTCCAGGTCCAGTTGGAAAAGGTCGACCACTATAGACTGGGGGACAACAGTTCTCCCCTTTCGCTGAGTGTTATAGATACGTCCCGGCAAATAATAATGGTGACCGCGATAAGCTGGTGTTCCATATTTCTTTTAGCCGAGGTGATATATCTTGTCGTCACATAGACCAACCATAGATAGGTTCAGCCCGGGTATTCACGGAGGCATCGATTACGAGGAGTTGAAGAAGCTCGGCATTTCACCGGATGCCGTGCTGGACTTCAGCGTCAGCATTAATCCTTTCGGGCCGCCCCCAGGCATGAGTGAAGCGCTAACCGGTATATCTATTGAAAAATATCCTGACCCTGAATCAAGCGAACTCAGGCAGACACTGGCTGATAAACTAAACGTTTCCCCCGGCAACATTATTATTGGCAGTGGCTCGACAGAACTGATCCGACTCATCGCCACAGCATATCTTGAAGCTGATGACCTGGCCTTTGTACCGCAACCCACATACGGCGAATATGAGATTGCTTGCCAGATAGCTGGAGCTCAAATCTTTAGACAGCCGGTAATTAAACCGCCTGACTTTCGCCTTAATGTAGATAAGACAATAAAGCTAATACGTAAACACCAACCGAAAGCTACCTTCTTGTGCAACCCTAACAATCCAACCGGTCATTACATATCAAAAGAAGATTTTATTATGATTATGTCAAGTTGCAAAACGGGTCTGGTGATACTTGACGAAGCCTACCTAGCTTTTACTGAAGATGCCTGGATATCGTTAGACTTAATAGGCAGCAGTAACTTAATAATATTAAGGTCGATGACCAAGGACTATGCCCTGGCGGGACTACGTCTGGGTTATGCCGTGGCGGCTGAGTCCACTATGGCTACTATAAGACGTGTTCTTCCGCCGTGGAACGTAAATTCAATGGCTCAGAAAGCCGGCTTAGCTGCCCTAAACAACAGCACTCATCTTAAGGGGTGCTTTAACAAAATTAGAAAGGCCAAGAAATTCCTGATAAATGAGTTGGAGCACTTGGGGCTGACGCCAGTGCCCTCGCAGACCAATTTCTTTCTGGTCCGCGTAGGTAGTGCTAGAGCCTTCAGGCAGGGACTGTTGAATCGAGGCGTACTAGTGCGCGATTGCACGTCGTTCGGCTTGCCTGAATATATACGTCTGGCACCTCGTACTATCCCTGAATGCCAGAAGCTAATCGAGGCTATAAAAGATTTGGGGGTTATTAGCAGTGATAGCTAAAACTCTGATGATACAGGGCACGGCCTCATCCGTAGGTAAAAGCATTATGGTCGCCGGACTGTGTCGAATCTTCCGCCAGGACGGGCTCAGAGTGGCCCCATTCAAAGCACAAAACATGGCATTAAACTCGTTCGTTACCACAGAGGGCGGAGAAATCGGCCGTGCTCAGGCAGTACAGGCTGAGGCTGCCGGCATTGAGCCTTCGATACATATGAATCCTGTCCTGCTCAAACCCGAGGCTGACGCCAGTTCCCAGGTAATCTTGCGCGGCAAGGTCATGAAAAGATTAAACGCTAGCCAGTACTACGACTATACACCCAGACTACTGAAGATGATTAAGGACTCTTTAAATCATTTGCTCGCCAAGTACGATGTGGTAGTCATCGAAGGTGCGGGTAGCCCCGCTGAGATAAACTTAAAAACAAAGGAAATAGTCAACATGAGGATCGCCAAAATGGTCGAATCACCCGTATTACTTGTCGGTGATATAGATCGCGGCGGTGTATTTGCCTCCATTATCGGCACGCTAGAATTGCTAACTAAACATGAACGCGACCTGGTCAAAGGATTCATCATAAACAAATTTCGAGGCGACCTTGAGCTTCTAAGGCCAGGATTGGCAATGCTCGAGAAGCGAACCGGCAAACCGGTCATGGGCGTAATCCCCTATTTCCGAAATATTACTATCGCTCAGGAGGACTCCGTTTTTCTGGATGAAAGACCCACAACAATCGGCAACGGTTCCCTGGACATTGTTGTTATTCGTCTTCCCCATATCTCCAATTACGACGATTTCGATCCACTGGAACAACAAGGTTGCACGGTACGTTACGTATCCGACCCGTTACAGCTTGGAAATCCGGACCTTCTGATCATTCCCGGCACCAAAAGCACCATTGCCGATTTAGTTGTTCTTCGGCAAACTGGTTTGGCAACCTCAATAGCGGAAATAGCCCGATCAGGCATTGCTATAATAGGTATCTGCGGCGGCTATCAAATGCTGGGCGAGAAAATACTCGATCCTGACAGAGTCGAATCCGGCCAGAAAGAAATCGCCGGTATTGGCCTTTTGAAGATTACCACCGTATTCGATAGTCAGAAAACGACCACCCAGGTCAAAGCCCGCCTGGAGACAAACAAAGGCTTGTTTGAAGGCTTGAAGGGTCTAGATGTCACTGGCTACGAGATTCACATGGGCCAGACCAAAGGTAGTTACAGGCCGGCACTACAGGTCGTGGCAACACCTCACGATAAATTAGACTATCCTGACGGAGCCGTCAGCGATGACGGGCTTATTTTCGGTACTTATCTGCACGGCTTATTTCACAATGTCGAGTTTACGCATCGTTTTCTGAACAGGCTGCGCGCGCTTCGTGGACTGCCAGCCACAGAGACCTCATCAATAAACAAGCAAGAAATGTATGATAAACTGGCAGATGCAGTAAGACACAATCTCGACATGTCTCGTGTCTACGAAATTACGTTCGGGAGGAATAATGGTCGAAAATAACGGAAAGGGTCTGGTTCACGTTTACACCGGTGACGGAAAAGGTAAAACTACAGCGGCTCTGGGGCTGGCAATGAGAGCCGCTGGGCAGGGTATGAAAGTTGCTTTTATTCAATTCATAAAAGGTGAGTCCTGCGGCGAGCATATTTTCGTTAAACAGTATCATCCGTTCGAGATAGTGCAGATAGGCAGTGGCGATAGTTTCAAAAAATCTAAGAGACAGCTAAGCCAGGAGGCTCAGCAAACACTCAGCTATGCCCATGAGCAAATTCTAAGCGGCAAATACGACCTGGTGGTACTAGATGAAATCATCATGGCTATAAACCAGGGACTGATTACAATTAACCAAGTATTAGAATTACTGGACTCAAAGCCAGCCGCAGTTGAACTAGTACTAACCGGCCGGAATGCAGCCCCGGAGATTACGCAGAGAGCCGACTTGGTAACCGAAATGCTTATGATCAAGCATCCCTTTACCGGTGGAATACGCGCCCGTCGAGGCATCGAATACTAACAAAATAGGAGAACAAATAGTGGCTACTTCCCTGGATACTATACTAAAGGAAATCAAACCTCTGGACAGCTCGGCTATGGCCGCTGCCCACAGTCGGCAGAACACCCTGACCAAGCCTCATGGCAGTCTAGGCAGGTTGGAAGATCTATCAGTCCAGATTGCTGGAATAAAGGGTACGGCTACACCCAAACTGGAGTATAAATCCATAATCGTTATGGCTGCCGACCACGGCGTCGCTGCGGAAACTGTTAGCCTATATCCGCAGGAAGTAACCCGGCAGATGGTTCTAAACTTCCTCAAAGGCGGGGCCGCCATAAATGCGATTGCGGGCCAAATAGGTGCCAGAGTAATAGTCGTCGATATGGGAGTAAAAGGCGGCTTTCAGCCGCTGCCAGGCCTACTGTGCAAAATGGTTGACTTCGGCACTCAGAATATTACTACTGGCCCAGCCATGACTACCCAGCAGGCCGTAGACGCTATTGAGGGCGGCATTCAGGCGGTTGAAGCCGAGATGGCCAAGAGACTCGATATTGTTGGCACTGGTGACATGGGTATCGGTAACACAACCTCCAGTAGCGCCATTTTTTCGGCAATAAGTGGCAAGCAGCCCAAGAAAATAACAGGTCGGGGCACCGGAATCGGTGACAAGCAGCTTGCTCACAAAATAAAGGTGATAGAACACGCCCTGTCGGTCAATAAACCCAACCCGAAGAACCCTTTAGACGTCCTGGCTAAAGTTGGTGGTTTCGAAATCGGTGGTTTGGTTGGAGTCATGCTGGCTGGAGCCGCGTATAGAATACCTGTGGTAATCGACGGCTTCATATCGGGAGCGGCGGCCCTTATCGCTGTGGGACTATCGCCTGAGGTTAAAAACTATCTGATCGCCTCCCACATCTCTGCGGAAGCAGGGCATGAAGCTTTACTCCAGTTCCTCGGATTGAATCCGCTCCTTAACCTAAATATGAGACTGGGTGAAGGCACTGGTGCTGTAATGGGTATTTTTCTGGCCGATTCAGCCGCCAGAACACTTAGCCAGATGGCTACCTTCGCCCAGGCCGGAGTTTCCGAAGCGAGACCGATGGAGCCACATTAAGGAGTTTACTTTTGGGTTTCTGGACGGCACTGCAATTCCTGACGATATTCCCCACTCCCCTCAAGCACAAAGTCTTACATGAGACTTCCGGTCAATCTCTTCCCTATTTCCCGCTCGTAGGTCTTATTCTTGGCACATTACTATTCGGTCTTCATTACAGCCTGTCCTTGATTCTGCCCTCTGCGATAATACCGGTGCTGCTCATAGGGACGTTGGCTGTACTGACCGGAACTCAGAGTCTAGATGGCTTTGTCGATACCTGCGACGGCGTATTTGCCGGAAAATCAAGAAAAGAGCGCCTGGCTATTATGTCCGATACAAAGATTGGTGCTTTCGGTATTGTCGGGGTGGTCCTTCTGTTAATGATCAAATATGTTTCTCTGCTGTCGGTATCAATGATATTGCCAGCCCTACTCCTCATGCCCGCCTTGAGCCGCTGGGTTATGGTTTTCATGATCTTCGCCTTCCCCTACGCTAAAAAGTCAGGTATGGGGCTGCCATTCAAACTAGGTGCCACCTGGCAGAGACTGGCGGTGGCTACCATAATAACCCTAGTTGTGTCCGTGTTCCTTTTAAGATGGTGGGGACTGGCCTTGATGTTTACGGTATGGTTAATAGCTTTTGGTGTTGCCAGCTATTTTCGCTCCCGGCTGGGCGGGCTTACGGGTGACAACTACGGCGCTATAAATGAGATTTCCGAAGTTTTGGTGTTATTGCTGGTAATATTAATCGGGAGGTTACAATGACCATATATGCTGCTTCTTGGAGCGGCGGCAAAGACAGCTGCTTAGCATACTGGAAGGCTATTGGTCGGGGCTTCAAGGTCAGTCACTTGCTCAATTTCATCCATGCCGATTCCACACAGTCCATGTCTCACGGACTGGACAGCAAGCTGATTGCTCTGCAGGCCAAAGCCATGGAATTACCCATACTGCAACAAAAAGTCACCTGGGATACATACGAGGCCGGATTTAAGAACGCACTGGAAATGCTCAAACCGGAGGGTATCAAGGGTCTGGTCACCGGAGACATATATCTTCAGGAACACAAGGATTGGATCGATAGGGTTTGCGGTGAGGTCGGCGTCATAGCGTTATTACCTCTGTGGGGAATGAATAGCGATGCCCTTTTGACGGAATTTATTGAGGCCGGCTTCAAGGCGGTTATCGTCAGCGTCAAGGCCAAATTTATGGGGAAAGAATGGCTGGGCAAGCACCTGGATAAAGACACGGCTTCAGAACTCAGTCAGTTGGGGGTCGACGTCTGCGGTGAAGCCGGTGAATTTCATACTTTTGTTTATGATGGGCCGTCCTTCAAAAGGCCGGTAAAATTTGGCGATACAGCCATTGTAAGCAGGGACGGCCACTGGACTCTGAATATCAAGGAGTACAGCCTTGGCTAAACAGATCATACTTCTACTGGGCGGTGCTCGTAGCGGTAAGAGTTACTACGCACAGCAGTTGGCACTTGAATTGGGGGATCGAGTCCTATTTGTAGCCACAGGCGAAGGGCTGGATGAAGAGATGAAGACCAGGATTGCTGAGCATAAAAAAAACCGGCCCAAAACCTGGCGAACTTTAGAGGTGGCGACGAGCGTCGGGAAGAAAATTGAGAAGCAAATAGGCAATGCCGATGTAGTAATTATCGACTGCATTACTCTTCTAATCTCCAACCATCTTCGAAATGAATCGGACAAAGCTGCACCGGAAAAAAGAGTCAAATCTGAGATAGCTGGGCTTGTTGATACTATGGACAGATTGGATGCTAGTTTCATTATTGTCTCAAATGAAGTCGGTATGGGACTGGTGCCGGATAACAAGCTCGGCCGCATCTACCGTGACCTTCTGGGCAAAGCCAATCAGCTGCTGGCTGCCCACGCCACCGAGGTCTACCTCATGCTCGCCTGCCTGCCGGTACAAGTAAAAAAGCGATAACCAGATTATCAGGTTAGATGGAAATGGAGTACTGAACGAAGCAACTACAAGTCAGATGTGAGCACTTGGACTATCGATCTGTCTTCGCCTTCGACCCATCTGGTAGTTCGGCTAAACCCCGCTCATCAGGAGCTAATGACAGAGCAATGGGCAAGAAAGCTTCAACCAGATCAGGATCAAACTGGGAGCCCGAACAACGTTTGAACTCCTGTAACACTTTCTTATAAGACAGCTTGCTGCGATACGAGCGAGACGACGTCATAGCGTCAAAGGCATCGGCAATAGCCAGTATGCGTGCTTCAACCGGGATTTCATCGCCTTTTAATCCATTAGGATAACCCAGACCATCCCAGCGTTCGTGATGATGAAGAATAGCTGGAAGACTGGCGACCAGACTTGCCACGTGACCAACAATAGTCGTGGACAGTGTGGGATGTGCTTGAATCAACTTCCAGGCCTCTGCCTCAAGCTTACCGGCCTTGTTGAGCACCTCATCAGGAATGCCCACCTTACCGATATCGTGGAGCAAAGCTGCAGTGCTTATTACAGTCACCTTTTCCGATGAGAGTCCGATCGACTCAGCTAATGCTACAGCATAACCGCTCACTTTCCTTGAATGCCCATAAGTATACGGATCTCTAGCTTCGATTGTGGCGGCTAAAGCATGAATAGTGCTCAAAACCTCTCTTTCGGTTGTGGTCCTTCTAGCCGCACTCTCCGTTAGCGATGGGAGCATTTTAGATGCGACACAGGTCCGATTACCTCCCGTTTCTTTAGCATAATAAAGGGCTTTGTCCGCCGCATTTACTAACTCGTCTGAAGTCACTCCGTCGCTGGGCCATGAAGCCAAACCAATGCTGGCAGTTATTTTAATGTCTCTCTTTCGCATCTCTGAGGCAATTCTGCTACGAACTCGCTCGGCCACCATGAAAGCATCGTTACTCGCTGACTGCGGTAATATAATGGAAAACTCGTCCCCACCATAACGGAAGGGAAGGTCAGTATTCCTGAGAGCACCACTAATGAAGCGCCCTACCAGCTCTAGGACTTTATCGCCCGCAGTGTGCCCCTGTAAATCATTGTAAGCCTTGAAAAAATCCAGGTCTAAGAAGATTAGAGACATCGTGCTTCTATAGCGGGTATGACGGTCTATCTCCAACTTCACATTTTCATCGAAGTGGCGGCGATTAAATAAACCGGTAAGCTCGTCCACCCTGGCTCGCTGTTCAGCCCTGGCATATAGACGGCTGTTTTCGACCGGCACCGCAATTTGCGAGGCTAAACGCTCAAGCAGTCGAACCTGACCTGGAGCGTAAGCGTTAGGCTGACGGCTGGCAATGATCAGACTGCCTATGGCCTCATTTTTCACTAGCAGTGGTAGATAGATAATTGATCGGATCCCCCACCTCAGATGTTCTTCGCCAGTGACGAACATCGAATTCTTTCCCAGATCGGGCTCTACCAGGGCTTTTTTATGCTTGGCCACCCACTCCGTTCCAGTGTCTTTAATAGGTATCTTTTCTCCAGCTTGCCACGTTGATCCCACGCCGGAGGACAGAACTTCAAAACGAATCCGATCGTCCTCTATCAGGGCAATGGTCGCCCAGTCGACATCAACTATCTTTTTCAATTCGGCGATAAAAGCACCATACACCTCTCGAACGTTCAAACTGGAGCTGATGATAGTTGTAATCCGGTTAATCAATGCCAATTCTTGATCACGCTTTCTGAGTGTTTCCTGCAGGTATTCTTTTTCCAGATTCGTAGCTACATCTTCAGCGACCATTCCGATTAGATTGGTGTCATCCAGGGAGTATTTGCCGGATTCTTTCCTGCCCAATGCCAGTATAGCGCTCAAGTTGTCACGGCTGGTCAGAGGAAACAACAGCTCGATATCCTGAGCTTTTAACCCGTCCTTTTCTTCAGCCCACATACCGCGGAATTCAGGGAGTATCTCCAGGTTTTCTTTGCTCAAGTATCTGTTCTCGAGTTTTAGCCAGTCCAGGACGGGACTTTCCCGTCTTATTCTGAGCTTCATATCCACATCTTTATCCGGCTGAACGAATTGGGCAACTAGATCATTAGTGCCGGTTTCAGGAAGTAGCAAATATGCCCGTCGGCTACCCACTGCTCTAGTAATGAGTAACAGCAATTCATTACCGAATTCATCTAAGTTTGCCACTGTATGAATCTTGTGCCGGGCAAACTCGGTCAAGTCTTGGCGTGAGCGATAGCCCTGGCGATAGAAAAACTTATCTATACGCTCATACATCATCACTCGCGCTCGATACCAGAACGAGCCTGCCGAAAACATGGTGAGTACACCAACCATAAGGACCGAAATAATATTCAATTCCACGTTAAGAAGAGACATCACCAGTAACCAGAAAGCAAAAGTGCCTAGGAATAGCGCACCCATAGCACCAAATACCAGGAACCGTCGCATAACAAAAGTGATATCCAGTAAGCGATGCCTGATAATTGCGTATGTAATGACTGTAGCGAATAGGAACACACCGATCTCGTCAACCGGATAGCCCCTCAACGGCGGAATGGTGTTAGATAGGCTGAAAAAAGCTCCAATGCCGAAACCCACTAACAAATATATGGTCTGATTACGCTCCAGAGGATCCGTCAATTGTCGATATCTCCTAATGAGTTCATAGAAAATGCCGACACCGTAGGATACGAGTATGATTCCGGTGAAATAGTATGCCAGGTCGTTTTCCTCAATATGCATAAACCCATGGCTGACATACACATTGGTAACATAGTTCCCCGAAGCAATCAGGAAAATCATAGCGGCAACGAAAGTATATCCAGCGTACGTCAGCCACCCTGGCTGTTTATTATCGAAAATCCTGACAAAACCGTAGTATGTAACTATTAAGCCTGTCATACATGCCACCAGGCAGCCGTACCAGAAAACAGCCTGCTGCGGGAAGAAATTCGCGTGAATCATGAAAGAAGCTAAACTGCGGAATGCGGCAAACGATAGGGCCAATATCAGAAAGTTGCGTAGCTTGCTCTTTTTACTGGATATAACGAGGACCAGTAGAGCGATACACCCAAAGAGGCTGATCAATGGAATTATTGATGTGCTCGTCATCCGTTATACTCTTTAATCTTCAATAGAACTGGCAATATTATGTAAGCCAAATATGGCGTTGTCAAGCAAGATACTGTTTTAAGATGGTCTGTGGTACGAAAGTATAGTCGCTCACTGCTTGCATAATTAGCTATGCTCACCAGAAGAGGTATTCCAAAATCCTAGAGGTTTACCGAAATATAGCTGCCTTATCCAGCCTTGAGATTAGCGGCTAATCAAATATTGGGGTTATTGCTTTACTTTCGCTCCAATCTCGACTATATCGATTGAAAGTTTGCTTTTGGGGCCCATTCTCAGCATAGAAATCACTTCATCCGAGGCATTAAGATGCCGTGGTTTTAAATGCGCCAGGTCGGCGCCATCACTAACTCGCTTGGCTATGTATTCCGCGAAGGCACCGCTGGGAAGTACGGTAACTTCTATAGGTACCAGGCCTAGCATCAACTCCAGATCTGTATAATCGGCGTCCAGCTTCTTAAGTTGTTCGTGTATAGCCAATTTAATAGGTTTCTTGCCAGGTACATATCCGTCTTTGAGCTCAATATACAGGCGCAATACCGGCTTGTCTCCCACAACTTCCTTGCGCCCCGTCCAGTCAGTATAGGGAATTCCAGTGTTTTCTATCGCCTGCCATATAATTTTTTCTGTCAACCTGGTAAAGCCAGCGATGTCAATGAGATCATCCGCCCGCCTGTCAAAAGCCATTTGAGGAATATCGATGCCAATATGTTCGTTTCTGAGCGCCGTTATCCGGATCATATCGCCGATCCTATACCTAACCATAGCACCACCATGGAAATTGGTTATGACAACCTCATAATTCTGACCGGCCTTAACCTCGTTCAGCAGAACGGTTTTAGGTTGATACGAATGGTCATGCAGACACTTGAAATGCTCATCCTCGGGAATAAATTCGAGAAAATTTAAATTGGGCACAAATGTCATTCCTGTGTAGTCCCACGTTTGCATCGCAATCACCAGGCCTTCGGTTCCTGCATATACATCCAGAGGACGCACTCCCCACATATATGCAATTTTGTCTCTGTATACGACCCCGTCTGTACCACCACAGGATATACCCTTTATTTTCCACAGGTCCTTAGGCAACATCTGGCGTCTCTGTAACACGCTTCTCAGCCTACCTCTTATTAGTCTTAGTAACACTTTTGGCTGTGCCAGCAGAGAGGCAAGCTTTACGTTACTTGCCCCGTGCTGGAACCGTTCGCCTATCGCAACCAGCACTCCCGATAGGCCGTAGAAACCATCCATACCTTCGGACAGTGCCATCCAAAAACCCTTTTCAAGCCTTTCCATA
>Ga0299912_10001452_pt1 | contig 19094 bp, 20 predicted proteins | sample RVTome_2_FD_207667 | JGI IMG/M metagenome (GOLD analysis project Ga0299912, IMG submission 207667) | Soil microbial communities from uranium-contaminated site in the Upper Colorado River Basin, Wyoming, United States - RVT95D214 (version 2) ... | reverse complement strand
GCAGGGGCAGGCGGTCGAACAGCGGGGTGAGGCCGAACAGCGTCTCCGGCGTGACGCCGGCATCGCGCAGGCTGTGGCGGCCGGCGCGGACGCGGAAGGGCAGCGGCGCGGCGATGGCGCCGATCTCGCGGAAATACATGTGCCAGCCGGTGAGCCCGTGCTGTTGCGGGGCGAGGCCGGTGAGGAAGGTGGGGATGGCGCTGGCCGTGGTGGAGGGAAAGACCGAGGTGAGCGGGCTGCGCAAATTCCGGCGCAGGGCGCTGTCTCGACCGATCAGGAAATCGTGGCCCAGCCCGTCGATCACCAGCAGCACCACATGGCGCGCGTCGGCCAGGTGTTGCGGCGGCAGTGCTGTCAGCGGCGGATAGGCGCTGGTTCCGCCGAGGGCAGTGGTGATCGAACTCATGAGGTTGACCAGACTGCCGCCGTGATAGTCGGGCAGGGTGATGCCGGGTTCGGGTGTCATGGCTGTTCTGTTATGCGGGGCATGGCATGTGCAATTTTCTCGCAAACTGCCAGCCTTGCATGACAGACAGGTCGGTGGCGAGCTTATTCCCTGAACGGTGCCTTTTCCGGCTCGACGCTCTCGATCTGCGGGATGGCCTTTTGCGGATGCTGCTTGATGATCCGCTTCAATTCTTCATCCTTGCCGGCGCCATGCATGCCGCTTTGCTGTATCCCGGCTTCCGTCACGAGTTCAGCGGTATCGCTTGAGATGCGCTCAAGCTCGGATTCGGCGGCAAGCCAGTCATCCAGTTCATGCCCGGGCGCGTAGCCACGCTTCATGAAATGGTAGAAGGCGGCCTCGCGAATCATCGCTTCGCGCTGCTCGAGGCTGAAAGCGCCTCGCCAGGTAATGTCGGGATCATTGCCCGGCTCGACCGGTGTGCGTGTCTGTTTGGCCATGTGTTTGTCCTCCATTGATGAAGAGAGGGCGCGCAAAGCGCCCCCGTGAGTGCAGGGTTGATCGGGAACACCAGCCGCGGCGAGAAAGCGCCTTACTTGGCAGCAACGTCAGCAACGACCTCATTGAGATCGTTGCCAGCCATGCCCATCACGTCTGCGATGGTTCCGCCGAACATCATGCCGAGGAGCCCGACATTGAGCTGCGAGATGTACACCTGGCCTTGCTTGTCTTCGTAGACGCCTAGCGCAAGGGGCATGAATGCCGTCACGCCGCGATCCTTATCGCTGGCGAGGATCTGCGAGGCGTAGCGCGGATTGCAGATGTTCAGGCTGCCGACGCGTTCCATGGCGCCGAATTCTGCCGTGCTCTTCTGGTAGTCGTTGATCGTGAGCACGCGCCAGTTCTGCTTCTGCTTGAGGGCTTCGCCCAAGGCAGCGACCGTAGCGTCATAGCTCAGGTTGCTCTTGTGCTTGATCAGCATCAACGAAGGCATGGTGAACCAGACGATGAGTCCCATCAGGAGCATGCCGACCAATACCCAACCCGACGCATGCAATGTCTGTTTATTCATTTTCCACCCCCTGTCAGAATTGAAACCCGGCTACGATCCAACGAATCTAGTGAAGCAGCGTGGTCGCCTTATGAAAGCATGGTCTGAAATGTGGCAATGAAATCCTTCAAATTCCAATATAGACGGTTCGCCGGACGGCAGATTGCCTGGTCTTGTCGACGCATGCATCAAACGGGGAACAGCGGAAGGGGGAGGGATCAAGATTCGGGGCGGCGGACCGCCATGCAGGCAGCCGGCGCGAGAAACCGGCAGGGCCGATGGGCGGGTTTGGCGAAATGCCAGCGGGCGCCTAGGCGCCCCAGGTGCGCACGCGCCCGACATCCAGATGCACGAAATTGGATTCCGGGTAATAGCCGACGCCGCCGCCTTTAAGCATGAGCCCGGCCTGGCGCAAGTCCGCCAGCGGGATACCGGGCAGGCGAAGGTCGATGGCCTTGCCTTCCATGTGCAGGCTGCGCTTGGCGACGCCGGAGGTGTTCTCGGTCAGCAACAGGTTGCTGGCCGGCGAACGGTAGCCGGAAATGATTTCGAACGGCTTCGATGCGCCCACCGCTGCGCTGATCCTATGGAGCAGGTCGAGCAGTTGGGGGTCGATGGCGGCCACCTGGTCGGTGCGGTGGTCGCGCAGGACACGATTGAAGTCGGCGAGGGATTCCGCTACGTAGTCGCCTTCGATCCAGTAGGGCCGGTCGACCTTTTCCCCGGTATGCAGGTTGTGCAGGCTGAGCCGGCGCTCGCCCGAGGACAACTGGCCGGCGAATGCGGGCAGCGGCAGGACGGGGGCGAGCAGGCCCAGTTTGAGAAAGTTGCGGCGGTTGAAGGTGTGCTTCATGGTTTTCCTTGCGTGGTGTTGCGCACTCGGCCGACTTCGCGGGCGAGGCCGTCCTGCGCGGCGATGACGTCCGCCACTCGGGACCAGTCGATGGACGGGCCCAGTTCATGGGCGTTCGCCAGGTCGCGGACGGTTTGCGCTGGATCGACGCCCATATTGTAAATGTCGCGATGAACTTCGAGCAGGATGCGCCCGTCTTCGACGACGGCCAGCAGGACGGGCTGGTAGATGAGGCGACCCGGGGTTCCGACACTCACCCGGTCGAAAAGTTCGGCGATGTCGTCCGGATGCAGACGGATGCAGCCGTGGCTGCGGAAATGGTACACGCTCGACGGCGCGATGGTGCCATGGATGCCATAGCCCCACAGGCTGAGGCCAAGCCAGTGGGCGCCGAGCGGATTGTCGGGGCCGGGCGGCACTTCTTCCCGCACGATCCTGTTTTCGCGCCGCATTTCCTCCTGGATGGATTTGGGCACCTTCCAGGCCTTGTTCATTTCCTGCGCGACGATTCGGAATTCGCCCTCCGGGGTGGGCCAGCTGGGCTTGCCGAGGCCGACCGGATAGGCGGCCAGCAGCGCGCCCTGGCTGAAGTGGAACAGCATGCGCTGCGGGATATTGATGAGAATGCCGTCGTCTTGCAGCGCCGGCACGATGTGGGGATTGTGGATGCGGAAGCGCTGGCCGGGGTGGATCAGCGCCTCATAGGGAACGGCGTTGTCACGCGCCAGCAGGGTCGGCGGCAGGCCGAAGCGGGCGCCTATGGCGATCAGGAAATCGCCGGGCTGAACGATGTATTCGCTGTCACCGCCGGCCACCTGGTTTGAAAGCGGAAGGCCGTTTGCCAGCGCAGCAAAGCTGAAGCCGGCAAGTAAGCAGGCGAAAAGGCGGCGTGCAAGAGCGGTCATCAGGGCGGTTTTTGTCGATGGAGTTTCCGGCCACGCCCTTTGCCGGCGCATGGAGTGATTCTATCCTTTAATTTGAAGGGTTTGCCGGCTGCGCCGCGCGCTGTTTCTGACGCAATGGCCGCCAGTATGTATCAAAGAACCATGGCGGTGTACGCTCGCTACAATAAGCTTGAAATCGGCGGTGAGGATTGCCTTGCCGCCGTCAGGAAATGCTTTGGGGGGATGCTCAATCGATGGGTCATGACAGCCGGACCAAGCTGATCCTGCCTGCGCGCCTTGTGCTGATTGTGGGTGTGATCGGGCTTTTGGCCGGGGTGGTGGGCATCGGCCTTGCGCAGGATGTGCGGCTTGACCGCTTTTTCGACAACCTGCACTGGACGGCCGGCACGGTCACGGCGGCGGTGCTGGCGTGGTTTGGGGTGCGCTCGGCGCAGGCCGACAGCGTCCGGGGACTGCGCTGGATCGCGACAGGACTGAGCGCCTACGCGGTCGGCCAGATCATCTGGGATACGCAGGTTCTGATGGGCTATACCGGTTTTCCGTCGCCGTCCGATCTGTTCTATTTGTTGCTGGGTCCCTGTGTTGCCGCAGGCTTGCTGATCGAGGCATTCCGGCTGGCTGACCGTGTCCAGCGCAAGACCCTGCTGCTGGATGCCGCCACCCTCGCCATCGCTGCCACGACGCTGGTTCTGGTGTGGTATTTGCCCAGGCGGGGGGACATGGCAGCGCTTCAACTGGCCGTGATCGTGGCCTATCCGGCCAGTCTGCTGGCGGCCGCGTGTATCGGTCTGGTCGCGGCACCCACGTTGCGCCTGAAGTTTTCCTGGAGTTACTGGCTGTTCCTGGTTTCCCTGCTGGTCACGGGGGTCTGCTGGATGGTGTGGAACGCCATGGCGCTGGACGGCGCCACCTCCGACGGCGTCTGGTTCAACAGCCTGTTTTCAATTTCGGTGGTGGGCATGGGCCTGGCCACGCTGTACTGGAACATCGAACCCTCCCGCAATGCCGTATGGGAACGGCGCAGCGAAGGCTTGCTGCGCATGCTGCCGCTGGCGGCCGTCGTGCTGGCCTGTCTTGCGGTGATCTGGGCGGACCCCCACGCGGGCGTGTCCCAGGCGGTCAGCGACGCCGTCAACACCGGCGCACTGATGGTGATCGTGCTGGCGATGCTGAAGCAAAGCACGTTGTTGCGGGAGCATGATCAACTGAAAACCGTCACCCGCCACCTTGAAGAAAGCGAGCAGCAAAAAAAGCTGATCCTGGATTCCTTCCCCGATCTTGTGTGGCTGAAAGATGCGGGCGGAACCTACCAGATGTGCAACCCGGCTTTCGAACGCTTTTTCGGGGCACCTGAATCGGAGATCCTGGGCAAAACCGATTTCGATTTTGTCGAACCCGAGTCGGCGCAGTTTTTTCGTCAGCAGGACCTGAAGGCCATGGCCGCCGGTCAACCGGTCAAGAATGAGGAATGGGTGACCTTCGCAGACGATGGCCGTCGTGCCTTGCTCGAAACGCTGAAAACGCCTCTGCGTGCCCGCGATGGCAGGGTGCTCGGCGTGCTGGGCATCTCACGCGACATTACCGAACGCGAAAGTGCAAATCGACAATTGGCGCTGGTGGATTTCGCGCTGAACCATGTGAAGGAAGCGGCCTATCTGGCCGACGAGCAGGGCTATTTTCAGTATGTGAACGATGAGGCGTGCAGGGCGCTTGGGCATCCGTGTGATGAACTGCTGAAGCTGCGGGTCATCGATGTCGATCACGACGTGACGCAGCCAGAACAGTGGAAGGCTTTCTGGGATCAGCTCAAGATCCTGAAAACGATGACATTCGAGACGCGCCACAAGACTCGCGAGGGAATCGCGTTTCCGGTGGAACTCAACGCCAATTATTTCGAATTTTCCGGACAGCCCTATGTGCTCGGCCTGGCGCGCGACATCACGGAGCGCAAGCTGGTGGAAAAGCAGATACGGGATCTGGCTTATTTCGATGCGCTTACCCGGCTGCCCAACCGGCGGCTGCTGATGGACCGTCTGGGTCAGGCCCTGATCGCCAGCGATCGCAGCCGCGAGTTTGGCGCGCTGATGATCCTGGACCTGGATCACTTCAAGACCCTCAACGACACCCAGGGCCATGATGTCGGAGACCGGTTGCTGGTCGAAGTGGCACGACGCTTGACCGCCAACGTGCGCCAGCAGGACAGCGTGTGCCGCCTGGGTGGCGACGAGTTCGTGGTGTTGCTGGAGAATCTGGGCCAGGACGAGCCGCATGCCGCCACCCAGGCCGAGGCGATCGGGGAGAAGGTGCGCTACGCCCTCAACCAGCCCTATTCGCTCAACGTCAACGGATCCCGGTTTCACGGTACAACCAGCATCGGCCTGACGTTGTTCCGTGGACAGGACGCCACGGTCGATATGTTGCTGAAGCAGGCCGACGTCGCGCTTTACCAGGCCAAGGGCGCGGGACGTAATCTGGTCCGATTCTTCAACCCGGCCATGCAGGCGGCCATCGACTCGCGCATGGCCATGGAGGCGGCGCTGCGCCAGGCGTTGGACAAGGGCGAGTTCCGGCTCTACTACCAGCCGCAGGTCGATCAGGACGGCGACCTGATCGGTGCCGAGGCGCTGCTGCGCTGGTTGCCGGCGAACTCGGGCATGGTTTATCCGGACGAATTCATTCCGCTGGCCGAGGAGACCGGGCTTATTCTTCCCATCGGAAAATGGGTTCTGGATACGGCCTGCGCCCAGCTCAAGGCCTGGGAGAGCGATCCGCACACGCAGGGCCTGAAGATGTCAGTCAACGTCAGCGCCCGGCAATTCCATCAGCCCGACTTCGTCGACACGGTGATGCAGAGCGTTGTTTCGAGCGGCATCGATCCGGCCCGGCTCAAACTCGAACTGACCGAGAGCGTGGTGCTCGAAAACGTCGACGCGGTGGTCTGCTGGATGCAGCAGCTCAACGCGCTGGGGGTGAGCTTCTGCCTGGACGACTTCGGGACCGGCTATTCGTCCCTGTCCTATCTCAAGCGCCTGCCGCTGGATCAGGTGAAGATCGACCAATCCTTCATTCGCGATGTGACGGAGGACCCGAACGATGCCGCCATTGTGCGGGCCATCATCGCGATGAGCCGGTCGCTGGGCTTGCAGGTGATTGCCGAAGGGGTGGAAACCCAGGCGCAACGGGATTTTCTGCTGCAGATTGATTGCAAGGCCTATCAGGGACTTCTGTTCTGCAGACCGATCCCGATCGATGAGTGGGCGCATCTGCTGGCCCCATCCGCCTGATCGCTCAGGCGGGAGTCCGTTTTCTTACTGAACCGGCATTGGCTTGTTGTCGTTGAGATTGAGCCAGCCCTTGGCGATGCGGTAGACGAACCAGACGAAGGCCACGCCCCACACAACCCATCCGATCAGGATGATGAAGGTGAGCCAGCCCACCACGCACCACACCACGCTCCACCAGAAGGTGCTGATCTGCCAGCGAAAATGGCTTTCCAGCCAGGTGCCCTGGACCTCTTCACGCTTGATGTAGTTCAGCACGATGGCGACGATGGCGGAAACGCCGGCAAACAGCGCCAGTGCGTAAAGCGCATAGATGACCGTGGTCAGGGTCTTGAGGCTGGCGTTCTTTTCGTCGGCGACGGGCGTGGAGTCCGTGTTCATGGGCGTGCTTTCTCGTAGAGGGGCATCATTTTCGGTACCAGCGCATTCAGCGCCTGGATGCGGTTGGTGGGCGAGGGGTGGGTGCTGAGGAATACCGGCGGGCCGTCGCCGCTGGCGGCGCCCATTTTTTCCCACAGCTTGACCGCTGCGCGCGGATCGTAGCCGGCACGGGCGGCGAGTTCGATGCCGTAGCGGTCGGCCTCGGATTCGTTTTCACGGCTGTTCGGCAGCGTCAGTGCGATGTCGGCCACCGGCGCCAGGATGCTGAGGTCGCGCCCGGCGACGATGGAGCCGAGCGTCATGCCGCCCTGCATGGCGATGGCGCGCGACATGCGCTCGCGGCCGTGCCCCAGCAGCGCGTGGGCGATTTCGTGGCCCATGATCTGGCCGATCTCGTCATCGGTGAGCTTCAGCTTCTCGATGATGCCGGTGTAGATCGCCATCTTGCCGCCCGGCATGCACCACGCGTTGAGCGTGGGCTCGTCGATCACCGCGACCGACCATTTCCACTCGCGGCTGGGCGCATACATGTTGCCGGCCTGCACGATCAGCCGGTCGGTGATGCGCTTGACGCGGGCGTTCAGCGCGGCATCGGTGCTGAGCTTGCCCTTCTTCTGCGCCTCGGAGAGCGTTTGCGTGTAGGCCTGGGCCGAGGAGGCCTGCGCCTGTTCTTCGGACACCAGCACCAGCTGCTTGCGGCCGGAAACCGGGTTGGCCTGGCATGCCACCAGGGAGGCGGCGAGCAGGGCGGTCAGCAGCAGTTTGCGTTTCATCGCAGCACCCTCCAGAAAGGTCGAACGAATCGGACTCAAATCCCGCGCAGCAGTTCGTTGATGCCGACCTTGGACAGCGTCTTCGCGTCGACCTTCTTCACGATCACCGCACAATACAGACTATAGCTGCCATCCTTGGACGGCAGGTTGCCGGACACCACCACCGAGCCGGCGGGGACGCGGCCATAGGTGACTTCGCCGGTTTCGCGGTCGTAGATCTTGGTCGACTGGCCGATGTAGACACCCATCGAGATCACGCTGTTGTCCTCGACGATGACGCCTTCGACCACCTCGGAGCGCGCGCCGATGAAGCAGTTGTCGCCGATGATGGTGGGGTTGGCCTGCACCGGTTCGAGCACGCCGCCGATGCCGACGCCGCCGGAGAGATGCACGTTCTTGCCGATCTGGGCGCAGGAACCGACCGTGGCCCAGGTGTCGACCATGGTGCCTTCGCCGACGTAGGCGCCGATGTTGACGTAGCTCGGCATCAGCACCACGTTCTTCGCGATGTAGGAGCCGCGGCGCGCGGCAGCGGGCGGCACCACGCGGAAGCCGCCTTCGCGGAAGTCGCGGCTGTTGTAGTCGGCGAACTTCGACGGCACCTTATCGAAGTAGTTGGTGAAGCCGCCCTTGATGAAGGCGTTGTCTTCCAGGCGGAACGACAGCAGCACCGCCTTCTTGATCCACTGGTGGGTGATCCAGTTCTGGCCTTCACTCCGTTCGGCGACGCGCAGTTGCCCTTTGTCGAGCATGTCGATCACCGACATGACGGCGTCCTTGAGCTTGGCGTCGGCGTTGCGCGGGGTGATGTCGGCACGGCGCTCGAAAGCGTCTTCAATGATGTTCTGCAGCTCTTGCATGGTGTTTCCTTGCGTTGACGAAATGATGGTTAAGGGATGGCACAGTAATTTTTCGAGCCCCGGCCGGCCAGCACGCCGGGGATGTCGGGATGCTTGCGCAGGCGCTCGAGGATGCGGCTGTAATCCTTATCGGGCACGGCAGGACCAAACCAAATATCGACGAAGCCGTCGCTGCGGAATGAGTAGTAGACGTTTTCCATGTTCTCGTCGAACAGGATGTTGGTGACGGCGTCTTCCGATTCGGGCTGCCCGGCCTGGGCGGTAAACGAAGCGAATACGAGCAGGGCAGATACAAGCAGTGTGCGCATGGTTTTCCTTTCAGGTCAGCGTTAATGGAAACACATATGGCGGTCATTGCGAGCGAGGCGCGGCAATCCAGCGTATTGATTAAGCAGGCATTTCTGGATTGCCCTAAAGGACTCCGATCCACTATGGGCTGAAGTCCATGTGGAATCGCATGCCGCGTCGCTGCACTCCTCGCAATGACCAATGAATCAGCGTCTCCTTAAAGGTGCGCACAGCGCACCCGGTGTTGAAGGGTTGCATGTTGTTCAAGCCGCCTCGCCCACAAAGCGCACGATGCGTTCGGCGGCCTCGACACAGGCGGGAAGACTATCGACCAGCGCAATGCGGACGAAGCCCTTGCCGGGATTCACGTTGGCGGCGTCGCGCGCGAGATAGCTGCCGGGCAGCACGGTCACATGCTGCGTTTCATACAGGCCGCGCGCGAACGCGGCATCGTCGCCGCCCGGCACGCGCGCCCACAGATAGAAAGCGGCGTCGGGCGCGTCGAACGCCAGCACGTCCTTCAGCAGCGGCATCACCGTGGCGAATTTCTCGGCGTACTGGCGGCGGTTCTCGATCACGTGCGCTTCGTCGTTCCACGCCGCGATGCTGGCGGTTTGCACCATCGGGCTCATCGCGCTGCCGTGGTAGGTGCGGTAGAGCAGGAATGACTTCATGATTCCGGCGTCGCCCGCGACCATGCCGGAGCGCAGGCCGGGCACGTTGGAGCGCTTGGACAGCGAGTTGAACACGATCAGGTTCCTGAGGCCGCGGCCGAGTTGTTGCGCGGCGGTCAGCGCGCCGAGCGGCGGCTTGCCCTCTTCAAAATAGATCTCCGAATAGCACTCGTCGGCCGCGATGACGAAGCCATGCTGGTCGGACAGGTCGAACAAGGCTTTCCAGTCGTTTAGCGACATCACCTTGCCGGTGGGGTTGCCGGGCGAGCAGACGTAGACCAGGTTCACCTGTTCCCACAGGTCTTCCGGCACGCGTGACCAGTCCATGGCAAAGCCGTTTTCCGGCAGCGTGTTGAGGAAGAAGGGACGGGCGCCGGCCAATAGCGCTGCGCCTTCGTAGATCTGGTAGAACGGGTTGGGCGAGATGACGACGCGGCGGCCATGGCGGCTGGAATCGACGCTGGCCTGGGCAAACGCAAACAGCGCCTCGCGCGAACCGTTCACCGGCAGCACTTCGGTCGCGGGATCGAGCTTCACGCCGTAGCGACGCTCGGCCCACGCAGCAATCGAGGCACGCAGCGCATCCGAGCCCTGAGTGATGGGATAATTCGCCAGCCCGCCCAGGCCCGCGACCAGCGCATCCTTGATGAACTGCGGCGTCGGATGCTTGGGCTCGCCGATCGACAGGTTGATCGGCGCGAGATCGGGATTCGGCGTCACCCCCGCGAACAGTTCGCGCAACTTTTGAAACGGATAGGGATGGAGTTGTTCGAGACGCGGATTCATTGCTGTCTGGATTCTGATTAAGCCCCGCATTATAAAGCCCCATGCCCTCGATTCCCCTGCAGCGCACCCTTGCCATCAGCAGCCTGTTCTATGCCGCCACGCTGTGGGGGTTGATGTGGTATCCCTATCGCCTGCTCAACGAGGCCGGCGTCGGCGGGATCGCATCGAGCCTGATCACCTACGCCGTGCCGCTGCTTGCGCTTGGCTGGCTGCATGGCCGCGAACTGCAGCGTGCGCGCAGCCAGTGGCTGTGGCTGACCGCGCTGGGGCTGGCCGCGGGCTGGACCAACCTGGCCTACGTGCTGGCGATGCTGCAGGGCGAGGTGGTGCGCGTGCTGCTGCTGTTTTTCCTGTCTCCGCTGTGGACGGTGCTGTTCGCGCGGTTCCTGTTGCATGAAAAACTCAACCGTGCCGGCTGGGCGGTGATGGCGCTGGCAGCGGGCGGCGCGATGGTGATGCTGTGGCAGCCCGGCGGCGGCCTGCCGCTGCCGACCAACCGTGCCGAGTGGCTGTCGCTGTCGGCGGGGGTGATGTTCGCCTTCAGCAACGTGATCAGCCGCCATCTCGGTGGCGTCACCGAGGGGACAAAGTCGGTATCGATCTGGACCGGCGTGGCGGTGCTGACGGTGATCGGCCTCTGGCTCTATCCGGGCGAACTCGATTTCATCGAGCATGCGGGATGGAAAGTCTGGCTGCTGCTGCTCGGCGTCGGCATCGCAATCGGCAGCATGACCTATGCGGTGCAGTACGGTCTGGCCCGCGTGCCGGCCAACCAGGCCATCGTCATCTTTCTGTTCGAACTGGTGGTGGCGGCGGTCGCGGCCTACTTTTTGTCCATGGAACGCATGGGGCTGCAGGAGTGGGTGGGCGCGGTCATGATCGTCGCCGCCAGCCTGTTCTCCGGCCACATGGAGGACGATCAGGTGAAGGAGAAAAGCCATGTCTGATATCACTTCGCTGCTCCACGCCGGACTGCTGGTGTCCGATCTGGCGCGGGCCAAGGCCTTCTACGAATCGGTGCTGGGGCTGAGGCGTTACCCGAATCGCCCCGACCTGCCTTATCCCGGCGAGTGGTATGAGCTGGGTGGCGGCCAGCAACTGCACCTGATGCAGTTGCCCGACCCCGATGCGGGCGCGGTTCGCCCCGAGCACGGCGGCCGCGACCGCCACATCGCGCTGGCCATTCGGGATATGAGTGCGCTGAAAAGCCGGCTCGATGCCGCAGGCGTGAAATACACCGCCAGCAAGTCGGGCCGTGCGGCGCTGTTCTGCCGTGATCCGGACATGAATACCCTGGAGTTTGTCGAAGTCCGCAAAACCGACACGCCATAACGCTTGACGTTATATAACGGAATGCGTTATGGTCTGGCATGATTCTCGATTTTTCCGACAAGGAAACCGAATCAATTTGGCGCGGCGATCATTCGCGCCGGTTGCCCGTCGGCATTCAGGACATTGCTCGGCGCAAGCTGCGGATGCTGAACAATGCGCAGCGTCTGGAAGACTTACGCATTCCACCGGCCAATCGTCTTGAATCGCTGAAGGGCCGGCGCAAAGGGCAGCACAGCATCCGCATCAACGATCAATGGCGGATTTGTTTCACCTGGAAGGACGGCAACTGCGGCGGTGTCGGGATCGTCGATTACCACTGACGAAGGAGTAAGTCATGGCCAAACTCAAAAACATCCATCCCGGCGAAATTCTGCTGGAAGAATTTCTGATCCCCATGGGGGTTAGTCAGAACGCGCTGGCGCGGGCGGTCGGCGTGCCACCACGTCGCATCAATGAAATCGTGCTGGGAAAACGCAGCATCACGGCCGACACGGCGCTGCGCCTGTCGCGTGCATTCGGAACCAGCGAAGGATTCTGGATGGGATTGCAGGCGGACTACGATCTCGAAGAGGCCCGCAAGTTGATCTACGTCGCTTTGCAGCAGGTGGAGCGGCTGGCGGCTTAGCCCAGCCTGAAAAACAGGTCTTTGCCGTCGCGTGCCAGCAGGGCTGCGCCGTAGGCCGCTTCGGTGTGGGTCGCGCGCGTGACCGGCACGCCCAATAAACGCTCACGGATACGCGTCCAGGCCGGATTTTTAGAACCGCCACCGGCGGTTTCGACACGGTGCACGGGGCTGGCGCCGAGTTCGGCCAGCAGCCCGTACCCGCGCGCTTCGATGCGGGCAAGGCTTTCCAGCAGGCCGTGCAGGAATTCGGCATCGTCTTGCGGGCGAGGCGTCAGGCGCGGCGAAAGCTGCGGGTCGTTGACCGGGAAGCGTTCGCCGGTGCGCGGCAACGGCAGGTAGTCGAGAGGGCTGGCGATGTTGGGATCGATGGTTGCGCTCAATGCGGCCAGCGTGCGGTCGTCGAAAAACTGCCGCAGCACGGCGCCGCCGGCGTTGCTGGCGCCACCCGCCAGCCAGCGATTGCCGAACCAGTGCGAATAGACGCCGTATTCGGTCGATTCCACCCGGGTGTCGGACAGCAACTTCAGCACCAGCGTGCTGCCGAGCGAGGTGACGGCGTCGCCGCTCTGGCTGACGCCGGCCGCCAGGAAGGCGGCGATGGAGTCGGTGGTGCCGGCGTGCACCATGCAGCCGGGGTACACGCCGAGGTAGCGCGCGCGTGGACGCGACACGGTGGCGAGCCGCGAACCGGGCGCGACCGGCACCGGCAGATAGTCGACGTCGGCCAGGTATTCCACCCAGGCCGGCCACTTCAGTTCGTCGAGGTCGAGCCCCATCTTGAGGGCGTTGTGGTAGTCGGTCATGCCGACCCGGCCGGTCAGCAGGCCGGACAGCCAGTCGGCCTGGTTGAGGTAGAGCCGGGCGCCGGTGAGGCCGAGGCGCTTTTTCAGCCACAGTATCTTGGCCAGCCCCGAGGTTGCCGCCGCGGCCGGGTGGCCGCGGGTGGCGGTTCTCGCGATCAGCCGGGCTTCATCGACCGCGCGGTCGTCGTTGTAGAGCAGCGGCGGGTGGCGCGGCGAAAGCTCCTCGTCGCAGGCAAGCACGGTGCCCGAGGTGCCGTCGAGGGCGATGTCCGACAGCTGGGTGCGGATCGGGGGCGGCAGGGAGGCGACCAGGTCCCACAGCGCTTCGCGCCAGATGCCGGCGCGCTCGTAGTCTTCCAGCGTGCCGAAATCGCGTTGGTCCTCCGCAACGATCGAACCTTCGGCGTCGATGACGCAGCTGCGCGCGCCACTGGTGCCGAAATCGATGCCGAGGAAATACAAGGGATCAGCCGCGCGTGTTCGACTGGTGCTCGAATTGCGTCAGTTCGATGCGCGGCGCCGGCTTCCAGCCTTTCTTGCGGTGTTCGGCCACCACGTTGGTGAAGATGCCGCCGCGCACATAGAATTTCGCGGTCAGCCGCATGAAGCGCGGCTTGGTCGCCTTCACCAGATCATCGAGAATCCGGTTGGTCACGTCCTCGTGGAAATGGCCTTCCTCACGGAAGCTCCACATGTAGAGCTTCAGGCTTTTCAGCTCGACGCAGGTCTTGTCGGGGATGTAGTCAAGGATCAGGGTGGCGAAATCCGGCTGTCCGGTCTTGGGGCAAAGACACGTAAATTCAGGGACTTCCATGTGAATGTGAAAGTCACGTCCAGCTTTTGGGTTGGGGAAGGTTTCCAGGGTTTTGGCAGGCGTGGAGGGCATACGGGGCTCAGTGTAGAATGTGGCGAAAATGAGAACGCCGCGAAGCAGGCGGCGCATTGAGACGACACCCATTATAAAAGCTTAGGTCCGCTGTCTTGCGTTTAACCCACATCAAACTTGCCGGTTTCAAGAGTTTCGTCGATCCCACCGTGATTCCCGTTCCGGCCCAGCTGACCGGCGTGGTGGGGCCGAACGGCTGCGGCAAGTCGAACGTGATCGACGCAGTGCGCTGGGTGCTCGGCGAATCGTCGGCCAAGCACCTGCGCGGCGAAACCATGCAGGACGTGATCTTCAACGGATCGGGCACCCGCAAGCCGGCCTCGCGCGCCTCGGTCGAACTCGCGTTCAACAACGAACTCGGGCGTGCCGCCGGCCAGTGGTCGCAGTATTCTGAAATCTCGGTCAAGCGCGTGCTCGACCGCAGCGGCGACTCCACCTACACCATCAACAACATGCGGGTGCGGCGGCGCGACGTGGCCGACCTCTTCCTCGGCACCGGGGTCGGCGCGCGCGCCTACGCCATCATCGAGCAGGGCATGATTTCGCGCCTGATCGAGGCCAAGCCGGAAGAACTGCGCGGCTATCTGGAAGAAGCCGCGGGCGTTTCCAAGTACAAGGAGCGCCGCAAGGAAACCGAAGCCCGGCTGAAGGACGCGCGCGACAACATGAACCGCGTCGAGGACATCCAGCGCGAACTCAAGAACCAGGTCGAAAAGCTCACCGCGCAGGCCGAAGTCGCCCAGCACTACCGCAGCCTGCAGGCCGACCTGACGTTTTCCCAGCATCGCCTGTGGTTCGCCAGGAAGCACGACGCCGCCCAGCAGCGCGCGCGCATCGACCGCGACCTGGTCGAGGCGCAGAACAAACTGGACGCCGAAACCGCGCGCCTGCGCCATATCGAATCGACGCTCGAAACCGCCCGCCAGACCCAGTTCGCCGGGCAGGACACGCTGAACACCCGGCAGGCCACGTATTACCAGGCGCAGTCCGAAGTGGCGCGCATCGAGCAGACCATGGCGCACCAGAACGCCACCCGCGACCGGCTCTACCGCCAGGTGCAGGATCTGGGCGCACGCATGGAATCCCAGCAGGCGCGCCGCACCACTACCCAGGAAGCGCTGAACGAGGTGACCGCGCAGCAGCCCGGCCTTGAGGCTGCGCTGGCGGAAGCCGAAGCCGCCGCGCGCCAGGCCACCGACAGCACGCTGCCGCAGAAGGAAGCGGCGTTGCGCGAGGCGCAGCAGGGCGTGGGCGAGGCGCAGCGCGTGGTGTCGCAACTGGATCAGTCGCGTCAGGTCGACGAAAACAGCCTCGGCCACACCAAACGCCAGATCGAGCAGCTGGACGTGCGTCAGCGTCGCCTCGCCCAGGAACAGGCGCAGCTGCCGCGCCCGGATGCGGCCGGCCTGGCGAAGAAGCAGGTCGAACTCGAGGAACTGGCGCAGACCCTGGCCACCGCGCAGGCCGGGCTGAAGGAAGCCGAGACCGCGCTGCCCGAACTCGACGCCGCCCGTGCGCAGCACACGCGCGAGCTCGAAGCCGCGCGCAAGGCGCTGCACCAGACCGAGGCCGAACTCGCCGCGCTGAAAAAACTGCAGGAGAGCCTCAAGGCCGACGAAAAGCTCGGCGCCTGGCTGCGTGGCCGAGGACTGGATACGGCACCGCGCCTGTGGGAAAAACTGCGCGTCGCCCCCGGCTGGGAAGCCGCGGTCGAAGCCGTGCTGCGCGAACGCCTGCAGGCCGTGGCTGCCGACGCGTCGCCCGGCTGGTTCGCCGATGCGCCGCCGGCCCGCCTCACCGTCTGGACCGGGCAGGGCGCCGCAGCCACGGCCGCGCCCGAGTTGCTGGCCAGCAAGATCACCAGCGACGATGACGTCGCTCAGGCCGCACTCGCCGACTGGCTGGCTGGCGTGTACTGGACCGACGACGCGGATGCCGCGCGCGCCCGATCAGCGAGCCTCGCGCCCGGCGAATACGCCGTGACTCCGCAGGGCCACCTGTTCACCCGCCACAGCGTCACCTTCCACGGCCCGCACACGGCGGTCGAAGGCATTCTCGCGCGCGGTCGCGAACTCGAACGGCTGGCCAGCGACGCCGTGCGCCTGCGCGAGGATGTGACACGGCTGGAGGCCGCCTACGCCGAGACGCAGCAGCGCTACATGGAGCGCCAGCGCGAGATCCAGGCGCTGCGTGCGCAGACCGGCCAGACGCAGAGCCGTCACCACACCGCGCAGATGGAACTGCTGCGCCTGCAGCAGGCGGTGGAACGGGTGCAGAGCCGCATCACGCAGATCGCCCAGGAACTGGACGAAGTCACCCGTCAGCAGACCAGCGAACGCGCCACGCTGGAATCCCTGGAAACCCGCCTCAAGGAATACCGCGCGCAGGGCGACGCCGCCCGCGATGCGCTGTACGCCGCGCGCCAGACGCGCGACCAGGCCGACCGCGCGGTGTTCGAGGCGCGCGAACTGCAGCGTGCGGCCGAGCGGCGGCATCAGGAAGCCGGCTTCGCGCTCACCACCTGCACCAACAAGATCAAGGAACTCAGCGAAACCCTGGCCCGCATCGACCAGGAAATCGCCGACGACGAGACGCGCCTGGCCCTGGCGCGCGATGAACTGGCCCGCCTGCCGGCCGACGCGCTGGACGCCGAACTGCAGCTCGCCCTGACCGCGCGCACCGAAGCCGAGACTGCGCTGGCCGCCGCGCGCGACGCGCTGGAAGGCCTGACCGCCCAGCTACGCAGTCACGACGAGGCGCGCATGGCCTGCGAGCAGGGGCTCGATCCGCTGCGGCGCACCATCGAGCAATTGAAGCTGAAGGACCAGGAAGCCATGCTGATGCAGTCGCAGTTCGAGCTGCAGCTGCGCGAGGCGGCGGCCGACGAGGCCAGCCTCGAATCGGGCCTGGCTGACAGCCCCAAGCCGGCGCAGCTGCAGGCGCAGATCAGCCGCCTGCAGAACGAGATCGCCGCGCTCGGCGCGGTCAACCTCGCCGCGCTGGACGAACTCACCCAGGCGCAGGAGCGTGCCGAATACCTCGCCGCCCAATGCGCCGACCTGCTGGAGGCCGTAGGCACGCTGGAAGACGCAATCCGCCGCATCGACCAGGAGTCGCGCGCGCGGCTGAAGGAAACCTTCGACACCGTCAACCAGCACATGGGCGAACTGTTCCCGAAGCTGTTCGGCGGCGGCCAGGCTCGGCTCATCCTGACCGGCGACGAACTGCTCGACGCCGGGGTGCAGGTGTTTGCCCAGCCGCCCGGCAAGAAAAACGCCTCGATCCACCTGCTGTCCGGCGGCGAGAAAACGCTCACCGCGCTGTCGCTGGTGTTCGCCATGTTCAAGCTCAACCCGGCGCCGTTCTGCCTGCTCGATGAAGTCGACGCCCCGCTCGACGACGCCAACACCGAGCGCTACTGCAACCTGGTCAAGGCAATGTCCGACCACACCCAGTTCCTTTTCATCACCCACAACCGCGTCACCATGGAAATGGCCCAGCACCTGGCCGGCGTCACCATGCAGGAGCCGGGCGTGTCGCGCATCGTCGCGGTGGACGTGGAAGAGGCGGTGGGGATGGTCGAAGCGGCCTGAGCGTGGGAGCGCAAGCGCTCTGCCAATTGTCAGGGAGGCGCTGATTAATTCGATATGACGTCATTGCGAGCGCAGCGAAGCAATCCAGCGTATTGATTAAGCAGGTATTTCTGGATTGCCCCTAAAGGACTCCGATCCACTATGGGCTGAAGTTCATGTGGAATCGTATGCCGCGTCGCTACGCTCCTCGCAAGGACGAATTAATCGGCGTTTCCCCAAGCCGTTAGCACATGGACACTATGAATATTTCCTTGCCTGACTCGCTCAAGACGTTTGTCGACGAACAGGTCTCGCAGCGCGGCTACAGAACCCGCAGTGAGTATGTGCGCGAACTGATCCGCAAGGATCAGCAAGGCCAGCAATTGCGCTGCCTGTTGCTTGACGGCGCAGGCTCCGTGTCGGCAGGTCTCGCAGATATGGCTTATTTCGAGAGTTTGCGGCGTCGCGTGGCAGGTCATATCGCGTGAACGTCTGCTCTTCAGCCCGAGTGTGCTTGAGCCATCGGCCTGAATGTCCCATGAACCCCACCCACCCGCACCATGGCCCCGCACGACTTCATCGCCAGAGGAAACGGTGCGGACGGCCACGCGCGGTCACGCAAGCCCCAGACCGCCTGCTGGCCGCGCTGGAGGCAGTGGCGCGAGCGCAAAAACACGCGGACTGAACCTACAGCGCGGCTTGATGCATGACTTTCAGGCGGGTTTGGCAGGGCGAGCGGTCTCGCCCTATACCGACAGCGCATTAAACTTTATCCTTGTCGGCGTCATTGATGGCGATGGCGCGTTTTAACCAAGGAGTGGAGCATGGAGCATCTGGATCGCATTACCCAGCAGCCTGATGTGATGGGTGGCAAGGCGTGCATCCGCGGCATGCGCGTGACGGTCGGCATGGTCGTGGGGCAAATCGGCGCGGGGCACAGCATCGATGACGTGCTCGCCGATTATCCGTACCTGGAACGCGAGGACATCATGCAGGCGCTTCGGTATGCCGCATGGCGCGCCGAAGAACGCGAGGTCATGCTGGCCAACGCATGAAACTGCTCGTCGACATGAACCTGTCGCCACGCTGGACGGGGATGCTGGCGGGTTCCGGCTTCGAGGCGGTGCACTGGTCATCGCTTGGCGCGATGAATGCGCCGGACTCGGAGATCATGGCCTACGCCAGAATGAACAACTACGTAGTGCTGACCCACGACCTGGATTTCGGCGCGATCCTCGCCGCGACTCAGGGCGAGAAACCCAGTGTGGTACAAATCCGCGCTGAAGATGTCAGCCCGGATGTAATCGGCAAACAGGTTGTCGCCGCCCTGAAGCAGATGGAGACCGAGTTGGAAGAGGGCGCATTGCTGACCGTGGACCCGAACCGCACGCGTTTGCGTGTGCTGCCCTTGCAGCCAAAATAATGATGAAGAAACTCACCCCGATTCACCCCGGCGAAATCCTGCTGGAAGAATTTCTGAAGCCGATGGCCCTCAGCCAGTATCGGCTGGCCAAGGAAATCGGCGTGCCGCCGCAGCGCATCGGTGAAATCGTGGCCGGTCGCCGGTCGGTCACGGCCGATACCGACTTGCGGCTGTGCCGGTTTTTCGGCTTGTCCG
>Ga0299912_10001450_pt1 | contig 19105 bp, 12 predicted proteins | sample RVTome_2_FD_207667 | JGI IMG/M metagenome (GOLD analysis project Ga0299912, IMG submission 207667) | Soil microbial communities from uranium-contaminated site in the Upper Colorado River Basin, Wyoming, United States - RVT95D214 (version 2) ... | reverse complement strand
CGCAGATGCTCAAGTCCCAGGTCTTGCCGTACTGGCTGTCGGTTATCTTGATCTCGTCCTGGGTCAGGCGGCCGGAAAAGGTCCCCTTTTGATGCCCGCGAATGTCTGTACCGGCGCAGGCCGGACAGGCCGTGAGCATCCGAAACCGCTCTTCTTCGTCCTTCATCTCAGCGGCCAAGAAGATGTTTGAACCAGAAATCGACACCGCGGCGACGGGAATTCTCCTGCTTTTTTCCGCGGAACCCGTGCCTCTGGTTGGGGAAAACCATGTATTCAAAGAGCTTGTCCTGGTCCATCAGAGCGTCGATGAGCTGGACAGTGTTTTGCATATGGACATTGTCGTCCATATCCCCGTGCTCGAGCAGGAGCACGCCCTCGAGATCCTTGGCGTGGGTCAGGACCGAGCCAAACTCGTAGCCCTCCTTGTTCTCGGCCGGCGCATCCATGTAGCGCTCCGTGTAGACCGAATCGTAGAGCTTCCAGTCGGTGACCGAGGAGCTGGCGATGCCGTGGGTGAAATAATCGGCGCCGTAGGTCAGCGCCAGGCAGGTTGTATAGCCGCCATAGCTCCCGCCCGTGATCCCGGTTTTCGCGCTGTCCACGAACGGCTTCTGCCGCAGCCACTTGACCGCCTGGATGAGGTCGTTCATCTCCCACTTGCCCAGGCAGCGGTGCATCAGGGCGACGCCCTTTTTCCCGAAATGGCCCGAGCCGCGGTGGTCAACGCTCAGGACGATGATTCCCTCCTGGGCGAGGTAGAGGGAGGACAGCGGCGGGTAGGAGTTCGCGACCGTGGGCGATCCGGGCCCGCTATAAATCATGAAGAGCACCGGATATTTCCTGCTCTTGTCGAAGTCGGGCGGCAGGATCCAATAAGCAGGGAGCGCATATCCGTCTTCAGCGGGTATTGTGAAGAGCTCTTTCTTGCCGAGCGCGTATTCCTTGAGGGCCGGCGACTCGCTGCTGTCGACCGTCCGGATCCAGGTCCCGTCGCTCCGGCAGAGGTCTTGTTTAGAGGGATGTCCGACGCTCGTGGACGTATCGAGGAAATAGCTTCCTCCCGGCGAGACCTGGCAGGAATGGGTGGCCGCCTCTTTGGTCAGACGTTCGAGGGCCCGGCCGTCGAGGCCGACCCGGTAGAGGCCCGTATCGGTGGTTTTTTCCCTGCCGGCACTGAAGTAAACCCACTTGTTCTTTTCGTCCACCAGTCCGATGCTCGTCACCTGCCAGGGGCCTTCGGTGAGCCGGGCCTTGAGTTTTCCCTTGAGGTCGTAATAATACAGGTGCCGCCAGCCGTCGGCATCGCTGCGCAGAAGGAACCCGCTTCCATCCTTGAAGAAATAGAGGTCCTCGAAAAACTCAACCCAGGCGGCCTGCTTCTCGTCGAGAAGCTCCTCCTTTCCTCCTGTCTTAGGGTCGAGGCTGAAGATCTTGATGTTATCCTGGCTGCGGTTCATCCACTGGACGGTCAGGCGGTCGCCGGCCGGAAGCCAGAACGGCCAGGCCACGTAGTGGTCGGCGTTCTCATCGAAATCGGCCCAGACAACCTTGTTTTCGGGCAGGGCGACGATCCCGAGCTTGACCTTTGGGTTCGGGTCTCCCGGCTTGGGATAGTGTTCCTCTTCGAGTTCCCCGTGAACTCCGGTCGAACGGAAGATGGGGAAGATGGGGACTGGACTGTCGTCGAAGCGCAGGAAGGCGATCTTCCGGCTGTCGGGCGACCACCAGAAGGCGGCGTACTGCGAACGCCGGCCGAGGATTTCTTCAAAGTAAACCCAGGAAGCCCGACCGTTGGAGATCGTCTCGGAGCCGTCGGCGGTGACCTGGTATTCGAGCCCGCCGTCGAGGTCGAAAGCATAAAGGTTGTTGGCGCGGGTGTAGGCGAGATACTTGGAGTCGGGGGAGAGGCGCGGGTTTTTCTCTTCTTCCGGCGTCGCCGTCAGTCGGCGGAATGTCTGCATCTTCGGGAGGTACAGATAGAGGTCTTTCTGATGCTGATAGACGAGCCGGGAATAGTCCGGACTCACGGCTGCGGGGTCCGCCGCCATGACGCCCTGAGGAAGGTTTTTTTGGAAAGCGCCATAATCCAGGAATAGGGTTTTCTGGCCGGTCTTGACCGAGACCTTCATCAGGCGCGTCGTCCCCGCCTTTTCGTCCCGCTCCCGGAGAAGCAAGTTCTCGTCGTCGAGCCAGGATCCTTCGGCCAGCGGCTTTAGAAGGACAGGCTCCTTGTTCAGGTAGGCTTGTTCATAGGAGATTTTTTTGGGGACGGTCTGAGGAAAGAGAGCCGCAGGCCAGAGCCAAAAGAGACCAACGACCAGACCGACCGCCGCCGCCTTTCTCAAATTCATCGTGTTACCTCCTCCTTGATGAGCGCAATCCCGTCTGAGACGGATTGAGCGAGGTCAAAATCTGCCGTTCGGCCCGCGGCAAATTGGAATGGTATTATAAAACGCTCAGAGGGACAAGTCAGGGTTTTATGAACAATTTACTGAGCTCGGTCCGGACGAAGAACTCACTTCCCCAGACGCGGAGCGAAGGCGCACCATCGGAGCCGGGGCCGCAGGTGATGATCTTGGGCCCCATGGTCAGGCAGTCCTTTGTCCCGCCGGCATGGCCGCTCAGGGGGAGGATGGAACAGACGCTGTCCCCCGGCGATAAGACCAGGAGGTTTTTTCTGCGGCTGCCGTCTTCGTCCGTCGTTCCGAAGGTGGCCGCGATGATCCGCCCATCGTGATAGACGTTGATGCCGTTCACGGCTTTGCCGGGAGGGAGGGGAATTGACCGAACTGTCAGGGCGCCGAAGTCAATGATTCGCAGGCGGTCAGACCCGCCGGCCGGTCCGTGTTCGGCTGCAAGGAGCTTTCCAAGCGGATAATATCGGAGGAAGCGGATGGCCGTGGCCGAGCCCGGGTAATCCCGGACCGTTCTTTTCTCCAGGTCCCACTGCCGGAGCCTGCCGGTCTCGTCGCCGCCGTAGATGCGTCCGGCTTGATCGGCAGCTAGGGCGGTCAGGGAGGGAATCTGACCGGCGAAAACAAACACTCTTTTCTCCAGAGAATCCCAAACCCGGATCGATCCGTCCCGATGGGCGGTGGCCAGCCTGTCGGGCGGCAGGCCGATTATTTTCTCCGGATACAGGTCGACGCCCTTCCACTCGACGAGCTCGTTGCGTTCGAACGACAGACTGAGCAGGCCGCGGCCCGGGACGGACAGGACGAAAGTGCGGCCTAATAGGGCGAAGTCGGCGATCCCCTCAATCCGGGTGGTGAAAACCCGGTTGTCCAAGAAGGTCAGGACAAACGCCTCGCCGTCTTCCCCGGAGCCGGCGACCTGGTCCTGAGCGTAGAAGCGCAGCCGGGCCGGCCGGATATCGCCCAGAGGGATTTCCTTGAGAAGGTTGGGCTCAGACTTGAGGTCCTCGTTGAGGATGGGCCTGAGCCTTTTCTCAGCGGGTGTGATGGCGGAGGTTTGGGTTTCCGGCCAGTCCTCCTCCCCGACCTGGAGCTCCTTTTCCTCGAGTTCGAGCTTTTCATGGTGGCAGGGGGAGGATATTGTCTCCCCGGAGAAGTCTCCGATCCGGATGAGCTCACCCCAGGAATCGACCCTCGCCCGCTCGAATAGCTCCCTCGTCTCCTCGCGGTCGAGCCGGGAGCCGAGAGAATTGTCCAGGTCGTAGAGGATGACCAAGCCCTCCTGGTAGAACGAGGTGTCCTCGAGAGCCGGCTCTTCCAGGAACTGGAGGTGGAGCTTGACACTCTCCAAGGCGAATTCCCTGGTTTCGAGGTTCAGCCGCCGGGTGGAAAAGTGGGCCCGGAAGTTGACCTCGATGTCCAACTCTCCCTGGAGGTAAAAGAAGTCGATGACCCTCTGGAAGTAGTGCCGGTCGCGGCAACCGTCCAGGATGATGAGGCGCTTGTCGGAGTTCTCTTCAAGAAACCGCCGGAAATAAGCCTCCGGGTCGTCCTCGTCCTCAGAGACGGGATAGCCCTGGTAGTAGCAGGGGTCGATGTGTTTCTTCAGCCAGGAGAGGCCCAGAAGCCTGTTGAAAACTTTCTGGCCGCGCTTGGAATCGCGCATCAGATAGAGGATCTCATCCGGCCGGATGCCGGCGAAGCCCTCGGCGATGGACTGGCAGAAGTATGTCTTGCCCGTCCCGGAATCGCCGTTGACGGCCATGATGGTCCTTTTTTTGGTCCGCAGGAGATGGTGGAGAGTCTCGGAAAGCTCATAAAGGCCGCGCTGGGCGGGCTTGAGCCCGAGTATGCTGACGGCGCCCACGTGATAGAGATAGAGCGAGTGAATGAACTCGGGCAGGTCGATCTTCCGGAGCGCGCCCACGGCTTCTTCGAAGATCTGTCGGTTCTTTTCTTTGAGCAGCTTGAGGAGGGCGATGACGATATCTGCGCTGACGCCTCCTGTCTCCGCTTTCTGAGCTTTGCCCACCTCGCCCAGTGTCCAGGCCAGGTAGGTCTTCAGCTTGGCGGAGGGATGGTCGGCGGTACGCGCCAAGACCGGGATGGCCTTGACCGCCCCCAGGCCGATTTTCCCCAGCGCCCAGATAGCCTCCTCTTTCTGCTCGAGGAGGAGGCAGGCCATCGGCCGGTCCGCGGCCGTCCCCTTGATCTCGTCCGCCGCCTCCAGGACTTCGATAAGGGCGTCCACGGCCCTCGCTTCTTTCAGGTTGCCGAGCGCATAAATCAGGTTCTCGCGGATCTTGGTGTAACCCAGGGGGTAGTGCGCCAGCGCCTGCAGGAGCGACTCCGAGGACCGGGGATCCTGGAAGACGCTCAAGACAAGCGAGGCCAGGTGAGGGATGCCACTTTCCGGGTCGATCTGCGGGTCAAGCAGGAGCCTAAGGCAGGGAAAGAAGAGAGCCGGCGGGATCTGGGTGACAATCCCCAGCGGAGGCTGGATCTTCTCGAGTATGAGAGAATAGGCCTCCTCCCTGCGCTTCGAGTCTGAAGATTCCGCGACCAATTTCTCCAGGGCGGCGGAATGCCTCTCCTCTTCAGCAAGGAGCTTGATGAGCGGAGTCATGACCTCGGCGGCGGACCCCGTGATTTCCGCTTTCGCCTCCAGGAATTCCTTCCGCTCTTCGATCGAGAGAAGCGGGGCCAGTGACTCTTCGAGCGAGTGCTGCTTGGCCCGGCTTTCGGCCTGGAAGGCCCTGGCTTCGATGTTCCATTCCGGGGCCGGGGCTTCGGCGTTTGCCCTTGCTGCCTCAAACTCAAAAACCCAGAGGAGAGTTTCGAAAAGCGCCAGAACGGATGATCTCGGGACCGAGGCCCGGGAAAGGGCGATTTTCTCGGCGATCGGCCAGCGGGACTCAGTCAAGAATGGAGAGAAGGTCCCAGTGAAGAATGAGGCCTTGCCTTCCTCGCTCTGCGAGCGGAGATAGAAAAGAAGGGTGTGTGAAATCCGGTCCCTCCACCGCTCCGGGTTCTCGGCCCATTTTCCTTCTTGGTCGAGATAGCGGATTTTCCGGGAGTCGAAATCCCGGAGCAACGCCAGAGCTTCAGCCTCCAGTTCGCCCAGACTGGGGACGCGGGCTGAAGCGATATGTTCGTCCATCAGCTGGAGACCGAGCCGCCTATTTGGCCAGAAGAAGCCCCTTCAGGTCCTCCTGGAGGTTGCTCGTTTCGATGCGGAAGAGGAAGCCGGCGCGGAAGGGATCCCGGCGCAACAGGGAGGAATCCGCTGCCAGCCGAGAGTTGACCTCGATCACCCGGCCGGAGGCCGGAGACCAGATCCGGTGGACGAAATGGTCGGCGTCGGAGATCTTCCCGCAGACGTCGCCTTGCATGATGGCATCATTGACCTTGGGGAGTTCGAGCTGGGTAATAATGCCGACTGTCTTCAAGAAATCAGGGACGACACCCACTGTGGCCCGATCGTTTTCTTCCACCTTGAGCCAGGTGTGGCCGAGCATGTAATAGTAACCCGCCGGGATCTGCGACCCGGCCACCGTGCCTGTGCCGCGGTCCTCAGCCCCCGCGCTCTTGAAAGCCCGGGCGACCAGCCCCCGCAGATCGGCCGGGGTGAAAGGTTTGGGCAGGTAATCAAAAGCCCCCATCTTGACCGATTCTACGGCGGTCTTAATGGTCGGGTACCCCGTGACCATGATGACGTTGACTTCCGGCCGGGCCTCTCTCAGGGCTTTCAAAAGGTCCAGGCCGCTGATGCCCGGCATCATCAAGTCGGTGATGATGAGGTCATAGGGATTTTCCCCGTCCTTTTTCAGGGCTTCTTCGCCGCTCAGGGCCATGTCCACCTCATATTGGTCGGAAAGGATGGCCTGGCGGATGCTCTTGGAGACGGTGATCTCGTCATCGACGACCAGGATTCTTCGTTTGCCCTGGTTACTCATGAGTTCCTCCTTTATGGGTTGAGTCTTCGTGATGATCTTCAACCGGGAAGCTCAGGATAAAAACGGTTCCCCGGCCGACCTCGCTGTTGACCTCGATCTTGCCGTCGTGCTGCTGGATGATCCCGTAGGTGACGGCCAGGCCGAGGCCGGTTCCCGAGCTCTTGGTGGTGAAGAACGGGTCGAAAAGCCGATTGATATTTTCTTTGGGAATGCCCACGCCGGAATCGGCGACGCGAACCTCGATAAACCTCTTATCCGCTGACAGCGAGTCGCTGAGGGTGAGCTGGCCGCCCTGGGGCATCGCTTCGCAGGCGTTCAGCAGCAGGTTCCAAAGGACCTGCTGGATTTTGTTCTTGTCGAGCTTGATCGCGGGCAGGCCGGGCTCCAAGTCCTTGACGATGCGGACGTTCTGGAAGGACGCCTGGTTTTCGAGGAGCTGGGTTGTCCTCTCGATGAGGTCGTTGATGTTGGTGTAAGTCTTCTGGGGCGGGTTCTGCCGGGCGAATTCGAGCAGGCCCTTGACGATTTGGGTGCAGCGCGCGGTCTCGTCGGCGATCAGGCTCAGGTTCTCATAGAACTCGTGCCTTTTCTCGAGCTTCTCCAGCATGAGGTGGGTGTTGATCAGGATGGAAGTCAGGGGGTTGTTGATCTCGTGGGCTACCCCGGCGGCCATCTTGCCCAATGAGCGGAGCTTCTCGGACTGGAGGAGGTAATCCTGCATCCCCCGCAGTTCCTGGGTCCGTTCCTCCACCCTCTTTTCCAGCGTCTTGCCCCACTGGATGAGGTTCTCATTGGCCAGCTTGAGGTTGTCGGTCATCTGGTTGAAGGAGTCGGCGAGCTGGCCGACCTCGTCCCGGAATCCGATTTTGACCTGATGGCTGAGGTCTCCCTGGGCGATCCGGTTGGTGGCCAGGACCATTCGCCGCAGGGGATTGGTGATGCTCGAAGTGATGAAGAAGAGGATGATGAGAAGGATGACCGTGCAGAGGGCGGCGATGCCCGTGAAGGTGAGCATGACGCTGTTGCGCAAGTCGATGTAGGGCTTTTCCAGCATCCCGACGTAGAGCATCCCGATAATCTCGCCGGCGATATTCCTGATCGGCTCGTAGGCCGTGATGTACCAGTGGTTGACAACGAAGGCTCGGTCGACCCAGGGGATGCCCCGGCGGAGGACGGCGTCGTGGACTTCCTGGGACACGCGCGTGCCGATGGCCCGGTTGCCCTCGGCATCGGTGACGTTGGTCGAGATGCGCAGGTCGTTCTGGAAGATGGTCACGGTGCCGATCTCTTTGCCCTTGTACTTCTCGCCCTTGAAGACGATCTCCTTGACCCGGTCCACGATCTCGTAGTTCTGGTTGAGGATGATGCCGCCGTAGAGGACGCCGAGCAAATGCCCCTGTTCATCCAGTACCGGGGCCGCGCCCTTGAGCATCATCCCGTTCTCTTCGTGGTCTTCAGCCTGCGGGGCGGCCATGGGAGTGGGGATGAATTTGAGATAGGCGCGCTCGGCGAATTCCGGGCTTTCCTTAAGAAGTTCGGAACGGGGGATGATCTCCGTGGCGGTGACTGTCTCCTTGCGCAGGGCGCGGCTGACCAGAGGGTCGGCGGATTGGTCGTCGCCGAAAGCATCGGGCCGGTTCGTCCGCTGGACCACCCTGCCGGCGCCGTCGGTGACGGTCAGGATGTCGAGGTTGAAATCCCGGCGGACCCGGACCAGGCTTCGGAACAGGGCTTCCTGGTCTCCGGCGAGGAGCGCGGCCTGAACGGAGTCGCGGCCGGCGTTGAGGAGAACGATGTCGCGGATGTCGCTGAGCCTCTCGTTGTAAACCATCCAGGCCGAGGCCAGGTCGTGGCGCACCTTGGCCTGAGCCAGGCCGATGATCGTGTTGTGTTCCAGCCGGATGCCGAAGAAGAGGGAGACCAGGCCTCCGAACAGGATGACGACAAGGAAGCTCCAGACAAATTTCATCCGCAGGGGGAGGTCGAGAAATCTCTGGACGTTCCGGCGAAAGTTCATAGCTCGAGGATAGCCCTTCATTTTAGGAGACACCTCCTTTTTTTGCAACTCAAAAAACCCTTGACAAGGCCGGAGGAGCGTGCTAAGTTCACTAAGTCGATTGATAAAGTCGACTATTCGGTGGAGGAACGAATGCGGCTTTCGACCAAGGGAGAGTACGCCAGCCGGGCCATGCTCGAGCTCTCCCTCCACTACGAGGAAAAGCCGCTCCATATCCGGGACATCTCCAGGGCACAGGACATTCCGCAGAGGTTCCTGGAGCAGATCCTCCTTCAGCTCAAGCGGGCCGGCTACCTCCGTAGCCGCAAGGGACCGGACGGCGGGTATCACCTGTCCAAGCCTCCCTCTGAGATCAATGTCGCTGAGGTCATCCGGGTGATGGACGGTCCGCTTGCTCCTATCGACTGCGTCAGCGTGACGGCCCATGAGGTCTGCCCGCATGAACGCTACTGCAGCCTGAGATGGTTGTGGAAGGAAGTCCGGGATGCGGTGGCGGAAATCCTGGAGAGAACAACCTTTAGCGATCTAGTACAAATCAGCCGGTCGGCTCAGACGCTTCGGCAGAAAAGCAAGGGGTGAATTATTTTTGCCTTAGATTATCGATATAGTTTATAGACAATATAGATAAATGGCTCTATTGAGTGGTTGGGAATTGGCGGTCGGTATCATCTTATTGGCCTTTGTCTGCGAGTACATCGACTCCTCCCTGGGCATGGGATATGGATCGACTCTCACCCCTCTTCTCCTCATCTTGGGATTTAAGCCACTTCAGATCGTCCCCTCACTCCTGCTGTCGGAATTCATCGCGGGACTCATGGCCAGCGCCTTCCATCACCGGCATCGGAATGTGAACTTGAGAAAAGGGACAATGGATTTCAAGATAGCCACTCTGATGACGGCCTGCAGCGTCGTCGGTGCGGTCTTCGCTGTTTCTATTGCCGTCCGGATCTCGCCGTTCTTCCTGAAACTTTATATCGCTTTCATCGTCCTAAGCATGGGGATCATCATCCTGGCCACGCTCGGCCGCTCCTTTCGGTTCTCCTGGAAGAAGATCCTGACGTTGAGCTTTTTTGCCGCTTTTAACAAGGGGATCAGCGGCGGGGGCTACGGGCCGATTGTCACGGGAGGCCAGATCCTGTCGGGCGTGAGCTCGAAGAGCGCCGTCGGGATTACCGCTCTGGCCGAAGGGCTCACCTGTCTCGTCGGGGTCATCTCCTATTTGGCGATCTCTAACCATTCCATTGATTGGAAACTGGCTCCCTACCTCGTGGTGGGAGCCGTCTGCTCCGTTCCGCTGGCCACCTCGACTGTGAAAAGGATAAAGGGCCAGAACCTAAAAATTGGGGTGGGTTTAGCCATGCTCCTCTTGGGCCTGTTGACCTTAGGTCGCACCGTTTTATAAGGAGAATTAGGGATGAAAAAAGTCTGTTTCATCGCCGTCGCGGTTTGCTTTGTCATCTCGACAATATTCCCGAGTCTACCTGTGGAAAAGGAGCTTTCCGGTACGATTACGCTCTCCGGCGCCTGGGCCCTCTATCCGATGGCCGTCAAGTGGGGCGAAGAGTTCAGCAAGCTCTACCCCAAGGTCAGGGTTGAGGTCCAGGCCGGGGGCGCGGGGAAAGGACTTGCGGACGCCCTGGCGAATATCGTTGACCTGGGGATGGTCTCGCGCGAAATCCACCCGGTCGAGGTCGAGAAGGGGGCCTTCGCCGTCGCCGTCGTCAAGGACGGCGTCGTCCCCACCATCAGCGAGAAAAATCCCTTGCTGAACCGGATTCTCAGCTCGGGTCTGAATAAGGACGCCTTCATCGCCGCCTGGATCACGGAAACGGCCAAGACCTGGGGGGACGCCCTGGGCAGCGCCGACAAAGCCGCTCTCCATGTTTACACCCGGTCGGATGCCTGCGGTGCGGCCGAAAGCTGGGCGGCGTTTTTTGGGAAGAGGCAGGAAGACCTCAGGGGAATCGGCGTTTATGGCGACCCGGGCCTGGCCGAGGCTGTCCGACGCGATCCCCTCAGCATCGGCTTCAACAACATCAATTACGCCTATGACGCCAAAACCAAGAAGCCCCTGTCCGGAATCGTCATCCTGCCCATCGACCTCGATGGCAGCGGGAAGATCGAACTGGAGGAGAGTTTCTATAAGGACCGTGATGCCATCACCACGGCCATCGCCCAAGGGAAATATCCTTCGCCACCGGCGCGCGACCTCTACCTGGTCTCCAAGAACCGGCCGCAGAAACCCCTCCTGGTGGAGTTCCTGCGCTGGGTCCTGAACGAAGGTCAAAATTTTGTCGCCGAAACCGGATACATCCGCTTGAGCCCGGAAAAACTGGCCGACGGGTGGAAAAAGATCGAAGGCCGTTAGAAACATCCGATGAGGGTTTTTAAGGACCGGCTGGCCAAAAGGTCGATGCTCGTCCTGACATCTGTGCCGGCCTTTCTGGTTTTGCTGATCCTCATCGGCCTGTTTGTCCGCGCCCGGCCGATCTTGGCTGAAAAGCCGTTCTTCTCCCTCTTCTTTTCTTCGGCCTGGTCTCCGCTCAAGGGCGATTTCGGCCTACTCCCCTTCATCATGGGGACTCTCTGGGTTACCCTCGTCTCCCTCGTGCTGGCCGTGCCGATCTCGCTCCTCTCCGCCGTCTATCTATCCGAATATGCGCGCCGTTCGGTGCGGGAATTCACCAAGCCCATCATCGACCTCCTGGCCGGCCTCCCCTCGGTCATCTATGGCGTCTGGGGTGTGCTCCTCATCGTTCCGCTGGTCGGACAAGTCATCGCCCCGCTCTTTGGCGTGACTTCGAGCGGGTATACCATCCTGGCGGGCGGCATCGTCCTGGCTATCATGATCTTTCCGACTATTATTTCGGTCTCTCTCGAGGTTTTTTCGTCCATCCCTTATCCGATGAGGGAAGCATCGCTTTCCCTGGGAGCTACGAAGTGGGAGACCGTCCACCACGTTGTCCTTAAGAAAGGACTTCAGGGAATTATCGCCGCCACAGTCCTCGGGCTGTCCCGGGCCTTCGGCGAAACCATGGCCGTGCTCATGGTTGTGGGCAATATTCCCCGCCTGCCCAAATCGGTCTTTGATGGTGGCTATCCGCTCCCGGCTCTGATTGCCAACAACTACGGCGAGATGATGTCCGTGCCTCTCTATGATGCGGCGCTCATGCTCGCGGCGGCCGTCCTCCTCCTTGTCGTGCTATTCTTCAATGTCCTTGCCCGGCTGATCCTGGTGAGGGTCGAACGGAGGGCGGCATGATTCATTCCCGCTCGCGGCACTCGCTCGGACGGCGCAAGGTGAAAGAAGGATTTTTCCGGGTGCTGATGGCCGTCTCCATGCTGATCGTCGTCGGCTGTCTGGTCTTGATCATCGGGACGATCGTCTGGAAAGGCCTGCCCGCCATGAACCTGTCGATGATCACTCAAACCCCCAAGGGAGGCTACTACCTGGGGAGAGAAGGCGGAATCCTCAACGCCATCATCGGCTCTCTGTATCTGGCCTCAGGGGCGACCGTCCTGGCCATCCTGTTCAGCCTCCCGGTCGTGCTCTACATCAACGTCTATGCGAAAAGGAATTCGCGACTGGCCTCCCTCACCCGCTTTTCCCTGGACGTCCTTTGGGGCATCCCGTCTATCGTCTATGGTGCTTTCGGTTTCATCATCATGATATTTTTCGGGCTGCGGTCGTCCCTCCTGGCCGGGATTCTGGCCGTGGGACTCCTCGAGTTCCCGATCATGAGCCGGGCCGCCGACGAGGTCATCCGGCTGGTCCCGAGGGAGCTGCTGGAGGCCTCGTATTCCCTGGGCGCTACCCGGCTGGAAACGGCCCTGAAGGTCGTTGTCCGGCAGTGCCTGCCCGGACTTCTGACCGCCGTGCTGATCGCCTTTGGCCGGGGGATCGGTGACGCCGCCTCGGTTCTTTTCACGGCCGGGTTCACCGACCGGATCCCGACCTCGCTTCTGCAGCCCGCGGCGACTTTGCCCCTGGCAATTTTCTTCCAATTGGGGACGCCATTTCCCGAGGTCCAGCAGAGAGCCTACGCCTCAGCGGTCATCCTCACCGTCCTCATCCTCGTCATCAGTCTGCTGGCGAGAGGGCTGGGCAAACGATACACCCGGCATATTATCAAGTGACAGGAGACGCTCATGGAAACCAGAACGCATATCAGCGTCCAGAATTTGAGCGTTTATTTTGATGAACTCCGGGTTCTCAAGGATGTCAGCATCGATATCCCGGATCACAAGATCACGGTCATCATCGGCCCCTCGGGCTGCGGGAAGACGACGCTGCTGAAGTCCCTGAACCGGCTGCTCGACCCGCTCGATGGCGTCCGGGTTGGAGGCCGGGTCCTGGTGGACGGCATCGATATCTATGACCCCCGGACGGAGGTCACGGAAATCCGCAAGAAGATGGGGCTCCTCTCGCAGCGGCCGCAGGCGCTCCCGATGTCTATCTATGACAACGTCGCCTACGGGCCGCGCATCCATAATCATATCGATAAGAAACGGCTGGGCGAGATCGTCGAGCACTATCTGCGCATGGCCGGGCTGTGGGAGGAAGTCAAAGACAGGCTGGACGAACCGGCTTCGCGTCTCTCCGTCGGCCAGCAGCAACGCCTTTGCCTCGCCCGGGGGCTCGCGGTGGGCCCCGAGATCATCCTGGGCGACGAGCCCACTTCCGCCCTGGACCCGCAGTCCAGCCAGAACGTGGAGCGGCGGCTGATCGAGCTTAAGGAACAGTACACAGTAATCGTCGTCACCCACATCCTGAGGCAGGCCAAGCGGATCGCCGACTACATCGCCTTCCTCTATCTCGGGGAGCTCGTCGAGCACGGCCCGGCGGCCGAGGTGTTTGCCAACCCTCAGAATCCCCGGACCCGCGCCTATCTCACCGGCGAGATCAGCTGAGTGCCGGAAATGGGGTCGCTTGCTATTTTGTCCTCCATCGGATATTATTTTTCTTTAATAGTCTGGCGCTGCTGATGAATTCCAGCGCACGATCATAAATTATCAACCCGAAGGGAGCATTGATATGGCTGCCAAAGGTTTCAACCCGTTCGAGATGGCCCAGAAACAATTCGACACGGTGGCCGGGCTTCTCGAGCTCGACCAACCGACCAAGGATTTATTGCGGCAGCCGCTACGGGAATACCATTTCAGCATCCCGGTCCGCATGGACGACGGGAGCGTGCGCGTCTTCCGTGGCTTCCGCTGCCAGCACAACGACGCCCGCGGTCCCTGCAAGGGCGGAATCCGTTTTCACCCCCAGGAGACGATCGACACGGTCCGCGCTTTGTCCATGTGGATGACCTGGAAATGTGCCGTCGTGGACATCCCTCTCGGGGGAGGCAAAGGCGGAGTCGTTTGCGATCCCCACGACCTCAGCCCCAGGGAACAGGAACGGCTCTGCCGGGGCTGGATACGGGCCATCGCCCCTGATGTCGGCCCCCTGCGGGATGTCCCGGCGCCCGACGTCATGACCAACCCCCAACACATGCTCTGGATGCTCGATGAATTCGAGACGATCTCCGGCGCCAAATACCCTGGCTTTATCACCGGCAAGCCCGTGGGCATGGGAGGCTCCCTGGGGAGGACCGAAGCGACGGGATACGGGCTCGTCTTCACGCTCCGTGAGGCCCTCAAAGAGATGGGAATCCGGATCGAGGACACCGTCGCGGCTGTGCAGGGGTTCGGAAATGTGGCCCAGTATGCGATCCAGCTCTTCTCCCAGCTCGGGGGAAAAGTGACCTGTGTCTCCTGCTGGGACCAGAACGACCGGACCTCCTACACCTACCGAAAAAAAGCCGGCATCAGCCTGGAAGAGCTTCTCGCGATCACAGACCGGTTCGGCGGCATCGACAAGGTCAAAGCCGAAGCCCTCGAATACGAACGGCTTCCGGGTGACGCCTGGATAGAACAGGATGTCGACATCCTCATCCCGGCCGCCCTCGAGAACCAGGTCAATGCGGAGACTGTCAACAAAATCAAGCCCCGGGTCAAGATTATTGCGGAGGGCGCCAACGGTCCGACGACACCGGAAGCGGATGCCGTCATCAAGAAGCGCGGCATTTTTGTGATCCCCGACTTCCTGGCCAACGCGGGCGGAGTCACCTGCAGCTACTTCGAGCAGGTCCAGGGCAACCAGAACTACTTCTGGTCCAAGGACGAAGTCCTGGGCAACCTCGACCAGAAAATGACGGCCGCTTTTCAAGCGGTCAGCGAACTCGCCAGAACCAAGAAGCTCTTCATGCGCGACGCAGCCTACGTCATCGCGGTGAGCCGGGTGGCGAACGCCTGCAAAGACCGCGGCTGGGTTTAAAGGGATAACGAGACGGAATAGACGCACGGCATATCGGCTTGCCGCTTTTCCGGAGGGACGGTCACGGAAGCGGCAGAAGGATAGTTCGCTGTCATGAATGACCGGGAATCTTCCAAGTCCGCAACGGCGCTCTTTTCAGCGCTCCATGAACGCGCCAAGGAGCTGAGCTGTCTCTACACAGTCGAGGAAATCCTGAGCAATTTCAACCTCTCCCTGGAGGAGGTCTTCCGCCGCGTTATTAAAGTCATACCGCCGGGATGGCAGTTCCCCGAAGTCTGCCAGGTGCGGATCACCTATGGTTCGGAGGTCTACGACTCCCCCGACTTCGAAGAGACTCCGCACGTCCAAAGCGCTGACATCCGAGTCCACGAAACGGTCCTGGGCCGGATCTTTGTTTCCTACAGAACGCCCACACCCGAGGGAGACTGCGGCCCCTTTATCAAGGGCGAGGTCAAGTTGATCCAGACGATCGCCGAGCGTTTGGGCCATTTTATCCTTCATCAGAGGCTGCGGCAGATGTATGAGGAGATGAGCGAAGAGCGCTACGCCCTGGCCGAGGTCAAGGAGAGCTGGCGGATCGCTCTGGACCTCCTCCGCAACACCGATCAGAGCCTTTTCCTCCGCATCTCCCGCCAGATGATCAACTATTTGGGATGGCGGGGCGTCACCGAAGCGAGGGCCTTGATTCAGCGCCATGGGGAAGGCCGCGAGGGGGAAGGGCTGTTCGGGGAGGCCAACAGGCCCAAGGAAAAAGAATCCCTGGACCGGTTATTCCGGCTGAGCGAAGAGACTTTCCAAATCGCTTCGGCCAACCTGACCGACGAAGAGATCCTCGGGCGGATCCAGAAGTGGATCAACGAGGACCGCTCCGGCTCGGCCGTGAAAACCCTGGAAAATGTCTATGCCTCTCTCAGCGAAGTCCTCGACTCCATGCGGCGCTACAAGCAGCTGATGCCCGAAGGAGTACGGCTCTCCAGGTCCAGGGCCGACAGCGTCCGGGTGGCCCTGATCCGCCGGTTCTTCACCGAGCAGCTGGAATACATCAATATCGCCAAAAAGTATCTGGATCTTGAGGACTTCTTCGATTTGAGCGGGCGGATCGTCTTTTTGCCCGACAGCCACGGCAAATTGGGGGGCAAGAGCGCCGGGCTCTTCATCGCCAGCCGGGTGCTCAAACAGGCGATGGGGCGGGTCAAAGCTATCGGAACGGTGAAGAAACCCAAGACCTGGTATGTGACCTCAGACGGCATTATGGCCTTTATCCGGTACAACAACCTCGAGGAGGTCATCGAACAGAAATATAAGGGTCTCGCTGAAATCCGTCAGGAGTATCCCCATCTCATCCAGGTCTTCAAGAACTGCACCTTCCCTCCGGAAATCGTCAAAGGATTGTCCGTGGCGCTGGATGACTTTGGCGAAGTTCCCCTCATCGTCAGGAGCTCGAGCCTTCTCGAAGATCGTCTGGGAACGGCCTTCGCCGGAAAATACAAGAGCCTCTTCCTGGCGAATCAGGGCGACAAGGAGAAGCGCCTTGAGGCTCTGCTCGAGGCGATAGCCGAAGTCTATGCTTCCATTTTCAGTCCTGACCCCATCCAGTACCGGGCCGAGCGGGGCCTGCTCGACTTCAATGAAGAAATGGGAGTCATGATCCAGGCGGTCGTCGGGACACGGGTTGGGAAATATTTCTTCCCCGCGTTCGCCGGAGTCGCCTTTTCCCGGAACGAGTTCCGCTGGTCCTCCCGGATCAGGCGGGAGGACGGGCTGGTCCGTCTGGTCCCCGGCCTGGGTACCAGGGCCGTGGACCGGTTGAGCGACGACTACCCAATCCTCGTGGCTCCGGGCCAGCCGAACCTCCGGGTCAATGTTTCTCTGGACGAAGTGATCCGCTATTCCCCGAGGAAGATTGACGTCATCGACCTCGAGAAGAACGGCTTTGTGACGAAAGACCTCAAGGAGCTCCTTGCCGAGATCGGGTCGGACTATCCCGCCCTGAGCCAGCTGATTTCCATCTACAGGGACGGCATTCTTCAGCCACCCATGGGGCTCATCACTGACTTTGGAAAGAGCGAGGTCGTCGTGACCTTTGACGGCTTGGTCTCCAGGACCCCTTTTATGAACCAGATCGGGGCCATCCTGAAAACCCTGGAGTCGGCGCTGGGGGTTCCCGTCGATGTCGAATTTGCCAGCGACGGGACCGATTTTTTCCTTCTCCAATGCCGTCCCCAAAGCCACTCCGCCGAAGAATCGGCCATGGAGATCCCGCCCGACTTGCCTGAGAGCTCCATCCTCTTCACCGCCAAGAAATATGTCCCCAACGGCCGGGTGACCGACATCACCCATATCGTTTACGTCGAGCCGGACGAGTACGGCGAAATCGCCGATCTATCGGACCTGGCCGCGATCGGAGAGGCCGTCGGGAAACTGAACCAGCTTCTGCCCCGGCGCAAGTTCATTCTCATGGGGCCGGGCCGGTGGGGAAGCCGCGGCGACATCAAGCTCGGGGTGCGCGTCACTTACTCGGATATCAACAACGCCGCCATGATCATCGAGGTGGCCCGCAAGAAGGGCAACTATGTTCCCGACGTGTCTTTCGGGACCCATTTTTTCCAGGACCTCGTGGAGTCAGGCATCCGCTATCTGCCGCTCTATCCCGACGACCCGGGCGTGAAATTCAATGATCAGTTCCTCCGTTCAGCACCCAATCTGCTTCCCCAGTTGTTCCCGGAGTACAGGGAGCTGGCCAAGGCGCTCCGTGTGATCGAGGTCCCTCGCTCGACGGGAGGGAAGGTCATTCAGGTTCTCATGAACGGTGACCGCGGGCTGGCCGTCGCCCTGTTTTCCGAGCCCGGGGCCACAGCGAGGGTCATGGTGGAGCCGGGGCTGGCCTGTCCCCCGGGCCTGGACGAGCATTCCTGCTTGCGCCTCCGCCTGGCCGAGCAGGTGGCGCTTCACTGCGAGGCCAAACGTTGGGGAGTCAAGGCCATGTTCGTTTTCGGGAGCGCGGTCAGCGGCACTGCCGGACCCGACAGCAAGCTCCACCTTTTGGTTCATTTTCAAGGCCGCCCCCAGCAGCGCAAGGAACTGGATACCTGGCTCCGCGGCTGGAGCCTGGCTTTGGCGGAAATGAATCATCTGAAGACGGGCATCCGCACCGACGGCCTGCTCGATGTCCATTTCGCCGGGGGGGATCAGATTATCGACAAGAGTTCTGCCGCCGCGATAGTCAACGTGCCCCCGGAGGCGATTAGGGAACTTCCTCTGGGCGGCGAGAAAGCGGAGTGAACACTTCCGCTGTCGCCTATTCCCGCCTGTTCTGAGACACGGCTTGACAAAATCAATTCCATTTTGATATAAAACGTGACTTATTTTATCTGCGAGAGGATTGATCCTACCAAGCGGAGAAATGACATTGGTCCTGGAAAAAGAAAAAATCCAGTCCTTTATCGATAAGTACCAAGGGAAAAAGAAAAGCCTAATCGCCATTCTTCAAGAGATCCAAGCCGAGTATCGGTACCTCCCGGAGGAATGCCTGAGGTTCGTCGCCAAGACGCTGGGTGTCCCCCTCACGGATGTGGTTGCGGTGGCCACGTTCTTCCGCGCCTTCAGTCTGACTCCCCGGGGAAAGCATGTCTGCACGGTCTGCCAGGGCACCGCCTGCCACGTCCGGGGAGGGCCTAGGATCCTTGATGAATTTGAGCGACGGCTGAAGGTCAAAGCCGGCCAGACCACCGGGGACAAGCAATTCACCCTGGAGACTGTGGCCTGCCTGGGCTGCTGCGCCATCGGTCCCGTTGTCGTCGTGGACCGCGATTATCATGCCCATACAACGGTCCGGAATGTCGGCGCGATTTTGAAAAAGTATCAGAAATGAGATGAGCATGGACTCAACGGAAAAACTGCAGACGGCGAAGGAACTCAAGGCCGTCATCCAGGAGCAGGTCAGGCTCCGCAGGTCGGACAAGAGGCCGGTGCTGACGGTTTCGTCGGGAACCTGCGGCCAGGCCAGGGGATCGGCCAAGGTCATCAAGGCCCTGCGCAGGGCTCTTCAGGAACGAAAACTTGAGAACAAGGTCAGGGTCAAAGTCACGGGGTGCCATGGATTTTGCGAGGCCGAACCCAACATCATCATCTTCCCCCAAAATATATTCTACCAGAAAGTCGATCCCAAGAACGGAAAAGCCATCATCACCGAAACCGTCCTCAAGAAGAAGATCATCCCCGGCCTTCTCTACAAAGATCCACGGACCGCAGAAACCGCCGTCGAGGAAAGCGGCATTGCGTTCTACAGGAAACAGAAACGGATCCTCCTGGCCGATAACGCCCTGATCGATCCCACGGATATCAACGATTACTTTGCCATCGGCGGATACGTCTCTTTGCTTAAGGCGCTAACGGG
>Ga0299912_10001449_pt1 | contig 19130 bp, 21 predicted proteins | sample RVTome_2_FD_207667 | JGI IMG/M metagenome (GOLD analysis project Ga0299912, IMG submission 207667) | Soil microbial communities from uranium-contaminated site in the Upper Colorado River Basin, Wyoming, United States - RVT95D214 (version 2) ... | reverse complement strand
TCAGCAGCCGCGCACGCCAGTTCGGGAGCGGCCAGACCAGTGCCGCCGCCGCTAGTACGACCGGATGGATGAGTGCGACATACAGGGGCGTCGACGCAGTCACCGTCAGACCGGCAGGCAGGATCTGCCCCCCCACCAGCATCGCGCGCTCGGCGATCACCTGGGTATCGAACACATATTCATGGCCGAGTGCGATGCCCAGGTAAACCACCCCGAAATCCGGCAGTACCCAATCCAGAATGCGCTCATACAGGGGCAGCCAGAAATGGGCGTAATGCCAGCCCCACGCCCAGGCAGCCCAGAGCAGGATGGGCAGCCAGATCAGCAGGCGCAGGACGATGCCGGGCGCGACGCTTCGTGTGGTTTTCATGGTGCGCGCGGCGCCTCGCGTCCAAGCAGGACCAGAAAGAACACCAGGCAAGCCGCCACCAGCAGCACCGGCAATACCGTACCGTGCAGTACCCCGAACCAGGCGCGGTCATGCAGGAAGGCATGCCAGAGCACCACGATGCGCGTCAGGTTGAGCGCGAACACCAGCACCGCACCGGCAACCAGGCCGGGCAGGCGTGTGCGCCAGGCAAAGGGATAGGCGATGAAGGCCGCCGCCAGCAGGAACAGGGTCTCCATCCCTTCGCAGCCGTTGAGGATATTGAGCCGCCCCGCCGCGGCCACCAGACGGTGCCCTTCGGCATGCACCTGAAATGCCGGCCACAACCGGTCGATGATCCATGCGGCCGGGCGGACGGTGAGTTCATCGATGAACACGCGCTCGACCGCTGAGTCCCGCCCCATCTCCCATGCATATTGCAGGGCGAAAAAAACGGCCAGAAAAATCAGCAGCACACGCCAGGGCTGTCGTCGCCGCGCTTGCGCGCGCGACTCGGCCTCGATGATTTCGGAATGGCTTGGAGGATGCATGCAGGCAATACTAGCGCGCCAATGTTGTCGCCTTGTGTTGCGGTATCGCCGGTTCCAGCGGCGGCCGCGTGATCGCCTCCACGCCGGCAGGATCCGAATGAAATCACTGTCCGTACCGCGTGGGCTGTCGCCCACCCTACGCCCCTTTGCATCGGCCGTGGCGACAACCCACCGTTGCGCCCCGATATACACCAATGCCAGCAGTCGTCACACCGGCGGTGCGTTGTTGTTACAGCGTTAGCTGTTTACAACAACGGCCTACCCCTTGCGGGTGAAAGCCGGTGTCCAGTTAAACGGCTGGATACCGGCCTCCGCCGGTATGACGAATGATGACTTGCGGCTTGCAACCCGCCAGCGCGCAGCCGGCGATTCCATTCAACGTGCGAACAAATTGTCCTTCACGATATGCGGCTCGACGCGGAACACGTTGGGGTCGCGCGGATTGACGAACACCTCGACCCAATGGACGTTCTGCGCGCCGAAGTTCTCCACGCGCGTGACGTTTTCCAGCATCTGGCTGCCCGACGGCTGGACCGGACCGGCGAGCGGCTTGTCGACGCGGAAATAGTGGCTGTCGCCATGCGCCAGCAGCACCGGCTTGCCGAACGCCACGGCATGCTGGGTGATGCGCTCAAGCACCTTGTTGAAGCCCTGGCGCTGCGGATCGGCGGCCGGCAGGTCGAAGTTGGGGTTGGCCTGCATGGCGATCATCACGCCGGCGGCCTTGCGCGCCGCAGCCTGCGCGAACACCTCGTCGATCCACGCCAGCGCAGCCGCCTCGCGCGCCTGGACTTCGGCCAGGCGGTCGGGGCGCGGCGCAGCATAGCTGTCTGCCGGATCGATCTGGTTCCACGGGTCGAGGCCGTTGTTGCTGCCGACCACGTGCACCGTCGCCATCATCGCGCCGTTGAATCCCCACATCACGTTTTCAACGTAATCCTCGAAGCCTGCCATCGCTGCCTGGGTGCGTACCGGGAAACGACGCTCGCCGGTCGTCATGCCGGCAACCGGATAGAAGATCTCGCGGAATTTCGCCAGGCGCTCGGTCGGCAGATAGTTGCCGTTGTTGGTGCGGTGGCAGTCCGTCCAGTCGTTGTCGCCCGGCGTCACGATCACCCCGTCGCGCAAGGTCTGAAACTGGTTGAAGCGTTTTTGCAGCAACGCGTCATCGCAACGCTCGCTGCCCGCCTTGACGTCGCCGGTGTGCACGACAAAGCGCACATGCGGCGCCGCATTGATGCTCGATATCACGTTGTCGAACTTCGACTCGACCGCAACGCCGTAAGGCACGTCCCCGATCAGAGCGAAGGAACCCGAGCCATGCGGATGGTCGTCTGCACCTGCATGCGCAGCCAGCGACAACAACACGGCAGCAGTCAGCATGCCGAAGGATTTTTTCATCATTTCAAACGCTCCCAACGAGTTGATAATGGACTCGCAAAGACTACCGGCGCCGTGTTATTGGATTGTGTCCCACCCAGCGCATTCTCCTGATCCATTCGGCTCACAGGAAAACACTGAACAAACCGTCACCCCGGCGGTGCGCGGTTGTTGCCGCTTTAGCTGTTTTACAACCGCGGCCTGCCCCTTGCGGGTGAAAGCCGGGGTCCAGGTGCTTGATTCAACTGGATTCCGGCGTGCGCCGGAATGACGATTGTGGACTTGTTCAGGGTTTCCCTATCTGCTCAGCGTGGTGGTCGCCGCCATGACGCAGATCGCCATCTCCGGCTATTTTGCTCACCTCGGCGGACTGTTTGGCGGCTGGCTGGGGGTGCAGTATTTCCGGGGGCGCGGGCTGTTCGGAAAACGCTGACGGGCAACAGACCCGCTTGCCTCGGCGGCGGGAAAGTGTCCCTCGCCCTACGCCTGAAAATGGTTCAGAGGCAAATTGTCTTTTAGGGAAGCCCTGAACAAAGTCGTCACCCCGGCGAACGCCGGGGTCCAGATGCTTGATTTGACCGGATTCCGGCGTGCGCCGGAATGACGTCGTGGACTTGTTCAGGGTCTCCTTAAGGGCACTTCTATAAATCTCGATTTCGTCATTCCGGCGCACGCCGGAATCCAGTCAATTCAAGCATCTGGATTCCGGGTCAAGCCCGGAATGACGATTTATAGAAATGCCCCTTAACTTGCGTCTTTAAATATCAGGCCGTTTCCAGTTCAACATGCACCCTGCGGCCAATCGCTGTGGCAATGTTAACCAGGGCATCCAGCGAAAAACGCGACACACGGCCACGCAAAAGATCATTCATGCGCGGCTGGGTCACACCGCAGCGCGTGGCCGCCTCAGCCTGAGTCCAACCGCTTTTCCGCACGATCTCCGCGATTTTCTGCATGAGTTCAGCCCTGGCACGCAGATTCGCCGCCTGCTCGGTGGTATCGGCAAGGGCATCCCACACACTGGCATAAGTTTCTGACTTGCTCATTTCCGGCCTTTCATCAATTGGGCGAAACGCTCTCTGGCAATTTCCAGGGCACGCTTCGGCGTCGCCTGCGTCTTCTTCTGGAAAGCATGAAGCACGACCACGGCATCAGCCATGCGAGCCGTATAAATCACCCGATAGGTACCCGTATCGTCCCACACCCTGGTTTCCTCAACCCCTTTGCCAATCGATGGCATCGGCTTGAAGTCATCCGGTTGTTCCCCGCGTTGCACCTTATCAAGCTGATAGCCTGCATCCTGCCTGGCATCCTCGGGAAAATCCCGCAAGCATTTGAGCGAGTCGCCGAGGAATCGGATTGGCTTCACTTGATGAAATATACTGATATGGATATATTTTGCAAGGAGGAAGCCAACTAGCGCGGGCTCCACCTGCAAGGGCCAGGCCGTGGTTGCAAGCCGCTAAAGCCCGAAAGGACTCCGATCCGCTTAGTGCTGTAACGTATGCAACAACCACGCTACGCCACCCTATCTGCTGAAGTCTGCGCTTCTTCCCCATCGCCAGACAATCCCTATCCCAGCCATCACGCCCAGCGCATCCGCCAACCAGTCATCGACACTGGGCGACCGCCCCGGCAAGTCAATCTGGTGCCATTCATCCCACCCGGCCAGCAGCAGCGTGCCCGCCAGCACCCAAGGCCAGGCGCGGCGCCCCAAGCCCAGCAAGAGCAGGCCAGCGAGAATCGCATACCAGACCAGGTGCGCAAGTTTGTCCCATGGCGGCGGAATCAACCCGGCCGCCTCGGGCTGGCTGTTGCTCCACACATACGCCGCCAGCAAAACCAGCGCGGCCAGCAATGCGAGGCGCGGGGCCGACATTCAGTCACGCCCTGACAACAACTGCCGCGACGCGCCGAGGATGAACAGCGTATTCGTCACCAGATACCGCTTCCACAGCCGCCCCGGCTCCGATGCCAGGCGGTGCAGCCATTCCAGGCCGTTGTCGCGCATCCAGGCCGGTGCGCGCTGCACCGTGCCGGCGTGGAAATCGAAGGCCGCACCCACCCCGATCATCACTGCATTGATCCGGCCACGATGCTCCGCCATCCAACGCTCCTGCTTGGGACAGCCCAGGCCCACGAACACGATGCCCGCGCCGCTGGTGTTGATGCGGTCCACCGCCGCCGCGTCCTCTTCGGTACTCAGCGCACGGAACGGCGGCGATTCCATCACCACCCGCAACTCCGGAAACGCCGTGCGCAAGCATTCCTCCAGCAGTGACAGCGTCGCTTCCATGCTGCCGTAGCAATACACAGGGAGATATTCAGCCGCCGCACGCTCGCACAGCGCCCACATCAAATCCGGTCCGCTGATGCGGGGCTGTCCGGCAAACCCCTGCCGCCGCAGCATCCACGCCACCGGCGCGCCGTCCGGCGTCGCCATGTCAGAACCGTTGATGATGTCGCGATACGCCGCATCGCGCGACGCGCTCACCACCACATGCACATTGCAGATCGTCACATAGCGGCTTTCGTGCGCATGCGCCCAGCCGAACAGGCGTGCCATGGCGTCTTCCCACGACAACGCGTCGATGTTGGCACCCAGCACCTTGCCGGTCTTGCGATCCTGGGGCATCAGGCCAACTCAACTGCCTGCACCATCAGGGAAGGCACAACCAGAAGCTGTTGATCGTTGCTAAGCAACGTCGCCCCTGCATCCAGGGCCGTTGCCGCAATCAGTGCATCGGGAAGCTTCAGCCGATACTGCCGTCGCAGCGCAATCGTCCGATCCCGAATCGAATCTGTCAGTGGATGCCGCGTGACCTCATCCAGAAAACCACGCGCAACCGCTTCATCGGCCTGCGAAAGCGCGGGATATGACAACAACTCGATTTCCGTAATCACCGATACGCCAAAATCACCCTGCGGCAAAGAATGCCGTAGCCGACCGCCCAACAGATAAATCACCACATTGGTATCGAGCAGGAACCTCACTGCCATTCCTCACGCATCGCCCGTTGGGCAGCAACCCCATCCACATCGGCAAGGCTGGGGATTGCCCCCGCAAACCGCATCAGCCCGCCCCGCACAATGCGGGAAGACCTGGCCTCCACCTCATCGATGATAACCATCACCTCGTGCGTGCCGGGCTGAATGCTATCCGGCAATTTGACCGTCAAAGTGCGCTCTTCAGGTATCTCGCATTGCAAAGTCACCGCATACATCATTACACCCCCATCGTTTCAGATTCAACGCGCGGCAAAAGGCAGTCCAGCCGGCCGCAAGTACCGCACCCCGCACCCGCATCTTGCTCTCATTTTCCTGGCATCGCCACACTGAGAGCACGGCGCCCACATCAGATCCAGCCCACCGCTGCGCGCCCGGCAAACCCCTGCCGCCGCAGCATCCACACCACCGGCGCGCCATCCGGCGTCGCCATGTCAGAACCGTTGATGATGTCGCGATACGCCGCATCGCGCGACGCGCTCACCACCACATGCACATTGCAGATCGTCACATAGCGGCTTTCGCGCGCATGCGCCCAGCCGAGCAGGCGGGCCATCGCGGCGTCCCACGATAATGCGTCGATCTGCGCCCCCAGCACCGAGCCCGTAATCCGACGATCCAATCCCTCTCCCCTTACCGCATCCATTCAACTACCCAGAAGTCTTCCGCTCGGCTTGTATCTTGCAGCTTGCCTCTTGAATCTATTTCTTCGGCATCCCCACGCACCGCGCGATCCCATCCGAAAACCGCTCCACCATGTTGTCCAGCGTGTAATGTTTGGCATCGCGCATCGCCGCCTGCTTGATCGCGTCCAGCTTCGCACGGTCGTTGAACAGCGCAATCACCGCATCCGCATAACGATCCGCCCCGCCGTGCACCACCAGCCCATTCACGCCATCCTGCAGATAGGCAATCTCCGGACCATGGCGGGCTTCCGCCGTCGTCATCATCGGTGTGCCGGAGCAGAACGAATCCAGCACATGCAGTCCCACCGCCCCGGGGTTGACCACCCCATCGGCCAGCCTGAACCAGACGGCCTTTTCCGGCCCCTTGCGCACCCCCTGCCATTTCAGCCAGGGCCGCGTTTCCATCGCCGCGCGGATCTCGCCCGCACTCGGGCCATCGCCGATCACCACCAGTCTGAAAGCCGGCAGCGCCTCATGAATGCGGTCGGCCGCTTCGATCATGTAGTCCAGGCGCTTGTCCGGATAAAGCGAGCCACAGAACAGCCCCACCGGCGCCCCCTCCGGTGCATCGATCTCCAAACGCATCGCCTGCAGTTGCTCATCCGTCACGCTCGCTAGGTCGCGCTCGAATGCCTCGTTGTCGATCGCGTTGTCCAGACAGGTGATGCGTTCCTGCGGATAGCCCGCGCGGCGCACGATATCCGCCGTCATCTCCGTATAGGCAAACCACCAGTCCACTCGCTGCAGCATGATCTGCTTCCACTTCTCCCGCAGCCCGCCGGGCGCACCGCTCTGGAAGTTCACCCCATGTCCCCAATACGCCACCCGGCGCGGCGACCACAACCGGCCCAGCAGCAAAGGGTAGTTCGACAGAATGCGGTTTTCCTGCATCACCACCACCAGATCGGCATCGCGCAGATCGGCTGGGAAAGGCTGCCACACCAGGTCGCGCGCACCCACCTCCCAGAAACGGTTTTGCACCCTGTGCGCCCAGTACAAGAAACCCTCGTCATTTTTTGCCGACTCGCGCCGCGATGCCTGGCCATGGACCAGATGCAGATCGATTCCGCGTTTTGCACACCCGGCGCGCAGACGATCGAACAAGCCCAGACGGTAGTGCAGCAAGCGGTGCTGGCAGATCACAACCTTCTTCATGTATGCGAGGAATCAGCCCGAACAATAGACGGTTCAATCAAACAATGATCGTAGCCCTTCTCGGAAAAGCGAAAACGCCCATCCCGAATGGCAGCTTCGTGCCGATCAATCGTTGCTTGATCCTCAAAACGCTTGCCAATCACTTTTGCAGGCACACCTGCCGCAATGGAATATGGCGGAATATCCCGCGTCACAACGCTGCCAGCTGCGACCACACTTCCCCGGCCCACAGTGACCCCGGTCAGGACAACCGTGGCGTAACCCAGCCAAACGTCGTCCTCGATCACAGCCTCCTCGTCGGCATATTGGCTGGGAAATCGTCTGCTACCAACCCAAGGCGAAAACCGCACGGGGAAGCCGACCGCAGAAAAGTCGTGATCGTGCCTGCCCACAATCGCCACGCGATTGGCAATCAGACAGTAATCACCAATCCGGCAATTGGCTTCGATGTGAACATCCTTGCCCACATAAACCTGGTCGCCCATCCTGACATGACCAGGTGCCCATATACGGGTCCGCGCCCCCAGATGCAGGTCGACACCATGGGTCAACACTTTCCGGCAGGAAAAAGCCTTGATTTTTGTTTGCAGACGCCGGCCTGCCGCAAGTATCAAAGTCTTAATTCCCAAGTCTTGCTCCTTCAACAAGCCTCAATACCCCACGCACCCGGTTCTCCCAGGTCATAGTTGTCCCCACATGCGTCAACGCCATCCGTGCCATCGTCATGCGTTTGCTGTCATCTTCTGCCAGGCTGACCAAAGCGGCGGCAAGGCTTACGACCACACCCGCCTCACCTCTTCCCCGTGTCGGTACCAACATGGCAGTCTCCGGCGTCACCAGCGTGGCCGGCCCCCCCAAATCCAGACAAATGACCGGCAGCCCATTCGCCTGTGCCTCCAGCACCACGTTGCCGCTGGAATCGTGCAGGCTGGGAAACAGGAAACAATGCATGGTCCGATACAGTGTGAAAAGCTCCTGCTGCGGCATCTGGCTCACCCAGCGAATGCTGTCCTGCACACCCGTCTCAGCAGCCAGCTTGCGAAGCTCGGGCTCAAACGGGCCTTTGCCCAGCAAGGTGAACTCGACCGGCACCCCTTGTGCCACTGCCTGCGCCACGGCTCGGATCGCCAGGTGCGCACCCTTCCAGCCCAGCAGCCGGCCGGCGAACAGCACACGAAGCGGTTCACCCGGCTGACGCACAGTTGGCTGTATGCCCGCAGGTGCATCGATGCCGATTTCCGGATACACGATTGCCCGGCGGCGAAAGGGCCACGGCAGCGCCTGGCGGGTGTCTTCCGTCTTGGTGAGGATCAGCGTGGCTTTCGCATAGGCCACCCACAAAAAGGGGTCGAACAAGGCTGCCTTGTTGAGCAGTGAGCGCAACAGTTCCTTGAGCTTTTCGCGTCCATGTATCGATCGCTTAAGCGCCAGCGGCGCATCCTCGCCACCGCCTACCGGGCCGAACACAAAGGGAATACCCAGATACCCCAGAAACGACGGATGGCGGAACACGCCATAAGTGCAATGGATGGCCAGATCAAACCCCTGCTCGCGCTGCAGGCGGCGCGCAAACCCAAGCAAGCCAAATTGCCACAGCGTATAGAGCAAGGGAGCGGTCGCCGAGTTGAGAGGCATCGCGCGCAGCCAAGCCGGGCGGAAATAAACCACACGCACATTGGGTGGCAACTGCACGCCATCAGCCTCGACCAGCACACGACGGGTCATGTCGGTCACCACCGTCACCTCATGGTGTTTCCCTAGCTCAGCCGCCCAGCGCCAGCCCACGCCGGGTTCGCTGCCGACGTTGGGCGCAAAGGCAAAAGCACTGAGCAGGATTTTCATGCGGACTACCAGCTATCGGGGATAGGCGAAGCGGGTTTCAGAACTTGTCGCCTATGGCCAGATAGCTGCCATAGATAAACAAAGGGAAATGGCTGCCTACATAGCGCGAAACCTTGCCGCTGCCGTATACCCTGACACGCGAAAACCCGGCCATCCGCAACTTGAGCTTGAGCGTATCGGGAAAATGCTGCGACACATGTGCCCCGCCGAGTATGCTGCGCCCACGCAGTTTGCGCTTGATATCGCCGGGGTTGGGGGTCGTCAGCAAGAGCCGGCCACCAATTTTCAGCACCCGGAAAATCTCGCCCAGCGTCTGATCCACGTCGGCCTGATAGATATGCTCGATGAACTCGCCCGCCACCACCGCATCGTACGTGTCATCCTCGTTCGGAATCTTGGTGGAGTATCCGTGCACGCCTTCCTCATATAGATTTTTCGGCAAGCGATCCAGGCGGTCACGCACGGCATCCAGACCGTAAATCTTCAGATTGTTATCCAGCCCCTTGAGCACGCTGCCTCCGCGCCCCGTGTTGCAGCCGATATCCAGCACACTGCAGGTTCCCTTAGGTAAAAATCTGTAAAACTGACGATAGCGATCCTCGGTGAACGGGTCATGCTCGCTTTCCGGCTGCGTCAGATTCAGCGCCTCGTAGTTCTTTTCCATCCCCTTCTCCCCTATCCATTTCTATTGTTTGTTATGCCACCGCATCATGCTCGACCCAAGATGACCTTGGTATATCCCCACAAAAAATGCACCGGCCACAGAATCCCGCCGTGACGCCAGCAGATCGTCAGCCAGGAGCGCCAGGGCAAGCCCTTGCGCGAAAAGATTTGTCGCACACGCTGCGGCAAAGGCAGCGCCTTGTCGCGGTGCGTCCCCTTCAGTGAATTGCGGGAACACACGCCCACATATCCGGCAGTCAGCAAAATACGGATTCCCAGCTTGCGCGCCCGCATCGAGTAATCGGTATCGCCCATCCCGTGCTCGAACACAGGATCAAGATTGCCGAGTTTGCGGGCAATGTCATCTGGAACCAGCACCACATTGCCGTTCACCACATCCACATCTTTCGGTTCTGGCCCTGGGTGCACTACCGTGCACAAAAATGGGCGGAAGCGTGGTGATATGTAGCGCGCACCGCCGTATGTTGTCTTGCCGGTTTCAGGATCGCTGATCGCCCCCACCACGATCGCCTCGTCCGGCTCTGCCGAATCACGCGCAGACAGCAACAGACTAAACGCGTCGGGTTGCAGCATGGTGTCATCGTTCAACCACACGTACGCAGGGAATCCGACCCGTAATGCAGCACCGAAAGTCCGGTTCATGCTGCGGTTCCAGAAAAAGCTGCCATCGCCACGAATAATCACGGCATCGGGTTCCAACGATCCCACCGCTTCTGCCGTGCCGTCGGTCGAGCCGTCGTCAAACAGAAACAACTGGTAATCGACACCGGCGCGTTTGGCCGCGATGGCCAGATGCTGCAGGCACTCGACCGTTTTGGCGCATCGGTTGTAGCACGCCATCAACACGGCAATCCTTGTTGCAGCCACGCTCACTTCGCACTCCTGCCGGACACGGCAGTACCAAGTGGCCGCAACCACAGCGCCACATAGCGGCTCCCTTTTGTGGCGACCCAGGCAATCAGAATTGCACCTGCAATCACCACAGGCCAGAAAACCGCCACATTGCCCGGAAAAGCAAGTGACGAGACAAACGCGTTGCCATACACGTATTTCTGCAGCAGATAAATTTCCAGCGTCGCCCCGGCCACCAGCGCAATGAAAGGCGCGGCAGTCGACTTCATGATGGTTTCCTTGACCAGGCGTGTATCCATGGCAAACAAACTGGAAACCATGATCGGAAAAGTCAGCCAGTGGATCAGGAATTGAAGCTCGGTCACCATGCCTTTGGCGACCAGAAGCTTGATGCCAAAATATGCCGCAACGAAGAGCGCCAACAACGCCGTATTCCAGCCATGCGACATGATGGGCCTGGTAACGACATCACGGTTTGCCAGGAACCCGCCCAGCAACATGACCTGAAAATAAAAAATCCACTTGAAGTAGCCGTCCTCAACCGAAAAGCGGCTGAGGTCGAGCGCAGTGAAGTAGAAATAGAAATACGGCAGGAACAACAATCCGATGAGCAACAAAAAGACAGCCTTGCTTCTGAGACTCATGAGCCAGTAAAACGGCACATAGAAACAGACGATTGCTGCGACAAACCAGTATTCCGTCGGCCACAGCAGATGCCGCACATAGTCCGCCATACCCCACTCGAACACTGCGCCGGTTATCACCGCTGCCGTCAGGGCAACCAGGAACACCGAAGGATAAATGCGGGACAGCCGTCTTTGCAGCCAAGGCCAGTACACATCGCCTTTCTTGCGATAGCTGGCCGCCAGACCAAAACCAGACAACATGAAAAACAGCGAATTTCCCAGTTGGCCACCCGTCGCCATGGCAGCAACCGGATAGAGCTTGTCGAGATGCGAATTCGTGATCAGCAGAATGGCAACGAATCGCAGAAAAGTCGTGTCCAGCATTACGCTCCACTCCCTGTCATCCAATCATCGGGGTTTGCGTACTCTGAATGCTTCACGGAGTTCCCCATGCCTGATCATCCGACACGATCAACAGCGGCGCTTCATCCACCCGGACTCGACCATTATGATCAACGTTAACCACACCGCCCAGCAGCGTCTCGAACTGCCGCGCTTGCCATTGAGGCGGCACCCGCAAGACACGCGCCTCAGTTGTGTTCCACACCAGACGCGCCTTCCGTTCACCACGGCTCAGAGAACAGATCCATAACTTGTCATCAGCCGTACGACACTCGTTGATCGTTGCCCCTCGCAGCCAGCGCTCGGTTTTGATGTAGGCATTGCCGGCAGGGGCGATGGTTCTGCCTTTTCCCTCGGTCAATGCCATGGTGGGGATATCCCACGAATACCAGTAAAACCGGCGCAGACCCGCCGCAGCGCCAAGCGTCAGGGCACGGGAAACCACCGCACCACCCTGCGTTGGAGTAAACAAGGTTTCGCTTGCTGAAACCCTACCGGGCGGGATGTCCGATGCCGCAATATAGAAACCGGATTCCGTGTTCCAGACAGGCAAGTGAGCCAGCCCGTAATTCGCCATCACCCTGCGCAACGCTCTTGCCAGTTTGGGGATGTCTTCCGGAGTTTTCTCGTAAAAATGGAAACCGACGGCGTCGACATACTTTCCACCGCCCGCTTTCAAGAACGCTTCGACACGGCGTATCCCGTTATACGCACCGGATGGCGACATCGATACCAGCCTAGCCCCGGGATCGTGTTCCTTGATGATGCGCGAGGCGATCCGCGCCATTTCCACCATGGTTGCAACCGGGAAATCACGTTTGCTGTACCGGCCGTCCATCTCGGTAAAGTGGGGCTCGTTCATCAGTTCGTAGTTCTTGATTCGGCCTTTGTAGCGCTGTACCACAGTTCGCACATAGCTTTCCCAATCCGCTAAATCTTGCGGGGGCAGCGCATGGCCGGGATTCCAGTCACCGATGAACTTGCGATCAATCGCCCACTGTGGCGCATAACCCAGGGTATAGAGCACCTCGACCCCACGCGACTCGGCCGTGGCAACGGCCGTATCAAGGGGGCCAAATAGCCACACACCTTTCCTCGACTCTAGGTTGCTCCATGTGGTTTCCGTCGTGATAACCCGCCAGGAATGAAAACGGGCTTTCGGCCAGTAGAGTGTCGTCGCGCCCCAGCGAACATGCATGCCGAAGTACTCTTCCGGGACTGATCGTGGACCCGATAAATCACTGACCACCGTATCGGCCGTCACAAAGCCAGGTAGCATGGAAATCCACACAATCAACGCACCTGACATTAGTTTGACGACTGAGAAAGACATTCATCAAACCTTTTTGCCGGGTATGGCGCCGTTCGCCTCGCGTGAGTATTGGCCCAACAGCACCAGCGACAATCCCAATGGAATGAACTGGCTATATTGCACCGGATAAGCGACAAAAAATGTTAATTGGCCCGCCACCAGAGTGATCAATAACTTGTTGTCGACCAAACGCGCCGCTGAATAGAAATCGGGGTTTCGCATGGTGCGAAGCACCATGAAATAAGTTGCCAGCATGGCAAACATGCCGATCAAACCAACCCTCAACAAAGTGTAGACATAGTGACTATGGGGATTCTGGGTCAGCTCGTTCTGTGACATTTCAATGTAACGAGAAAAGCCGGAGCCAAATGGCTTGCCAATCATGTTCACCACTGGGCCGCCGTAAGCCCATTGTTCGAGCAGCGATTTCCAGCTCTCCACCCGCCATCCCAGCGTGCTCTTTTCCTGTCCAACTTCTTCAACCGAGTGCACAAGCGATTGCTGGACTGTATCCAACTGTCCTCCCACAAAGAAAGGGACCAGGGCAACTGCACCAATCACCCCCGCCAGCAAGAAAGTGGTCGCAGCCTTGGAGCGGACTTTACCTGCCAGCAAAAAAACCAGCGCCACAGAGACAAGCGTCACGGCCCATACGGTCCGATGCTGGAGCACCACCACACAGATGAACAGCAAGGGCAACAATGCACGCCACCACGCAGGCCCTGCTTTATTCAGATAGGCGTACAGCCCGATCACGAATGCCTGTGCCAAAAAGAAAGTTTGTCCGGCGGTAAAAACACGCAACGACGTACCGCCCTCATTCCAGAATCTGGCAATGTCCAGTTCGAGCGCCATTGCAATCCAGCGCAGGAAAACCACCACCATCAGCACCGCTGCGGCAAACATGTATATCCGCATGATTTTGTCGAGCTGTTCCGCTGTCAGCCGGAACGTCATGAGGTACCAGATGCCTGCCCAGAAGTAAAAGAAAGTACGGAATTCGATTCCTGCCAATGTGCCATGCTTAATTGTGCCAATTGCAAAAGACACCATCAAGACCGTGCCAAAAAGCATCCAGAGATAATGCTGCTTCTGCAGGTGCAAACCGAACATACGCAGAAACCCGGCCATGCCGATCAGCAGGAACAGCACATCCGGGGCAAAGAGCTTGACCCCCAGCGGCAGGGCGGGCTGGATGATGATGATGGTCTCGATCGCAAACACCCAGATCACGGTGCCCACAGCCAGAACCGGCCGGTAATAGAAACTCCAGGCGCCATAAAACAGGAAAAGCGGGAGCAAAAGCGCCCCCACGAACGGAATCGCGGTAAAGATGAAGCGCAGTGTTAAAAATAGCCATTCCATAAAATCGCGTGCCTCAGTTTCTTTCAACGCCACACAGGTCGGCGTTGTCGTTCACTTGACCATGCGTGCCCGCAAGGCACAGGACACGGAAGTGTTTTGTTTCAAAGTGGGTGATCATTTCCACGTTCAGTCGGAGATAAGCTTGATCACCTTTGCCGGGTTCCCGGCTGCGATGGCGTTTGCGGGTATGTCTCGTGTTACAACGGAACCTGCCCCTATCACGCTGTTTTTACCTATGGTCACGCCCTTGAGAACAAAGGCATCGGCTCCGATGAAGACGTTGTCCCCGATCACGATCGGTGCCACGGCGATCTCGTCGGGATTTTTGTTGTATCGCCGGTTGGCTGGTTTGAGCGCATGAAAGTCCGTATCCGCCAGGGTCACGTTCGCTCCGATCAGACAACCTGCGCCAATCCGGATGCTGGCGCCAGCACAAATCGTCCCTCCGCTCATGCCCGTATCTTCACCAATGACAATCTCCGCGCCTGGCCTCATGGTTCGCAGCACCACCGGGTGATTGATGCCGAGTGCATTTGACTGACCGTCGGAACACAACACAGAGCGAGCGCCGATCCGGATGCGCGAGTTCGCGGCCAGGCTGACTATGGGTCTGCCCTGAATCTGCACGTTCTCGCCCATCTCGACCCCCGCCGCGCGCAATCCGGGCATGACCGCCAGCCTCCACCAGGTCCGCTTGACTCTGTACCACAGGCGTCGGGCGAGCTGTCCGCTCATAAGGCGTGCCCTTCTGCCAACGCCTGCCGGTAATAAGCTTCATAAGCAGCCGCCACCGCATCCGGCGAGAAGCGCGCCAAGGTACTTTTCTTTGCCTGAGCACCTATAGCCGCCAATGCCATGGGATTTTTTAAAAGCACCAGAGCTCCCTGGGCCATGGCCTGGGGAGATCTCACGTCCACCAGGCGACCGCCTTCGCCCACGACCCACGGCACGGCGCCACTTTCATGGCCACCGACGACCGGCACGCCGAGCGACATGGCCTCGATGAGCACGGCGCCAAACGATTCTTCCAGAGCGGGATGCAGCAGCAGATCGCAAGTCGACAGCTGCCGGAGCAGCTGCTCATGCGGCAGTCGGCCAACGAACCGGACACTATCGGCCAATCCGTTTGCTTCTGCCCAACGGGCGGCCTCTTCTCCTTTGCCCACGCCCTGCCCATACAAGTGAAGTTCAGCCTCGGCCAGTTCGTGTCGAATCAGGGCAAACGCACGGAGCCCGGCTTCGCCGTTTTTCCGGCTGCCCCAGCCGTTGAATACCATCGCCAGACGCGGCACAAGCTTGCCGCCCATCTCTGCGATTGAATCTGACTGAGCCGTACTCACTGACAGCACGTGTTTGGGTAAGGGATTGGGGACCACGTCGACCCTGGCTGCGGTGATCGCCGCCAGTTCGTGTTGCATGTAGGGCGATACGGTCGTGAGATGGCGCGCCCTCGATGCCACACGACGCGCCATCAGGTAGCGCGCGGCACGGTACAGGTTGCGCGAATACTTGAGGATTTGCGCGGGCGAATCATGCGCGGTCAGCACGTGGGGGAACCCCGCATCCTGTGCCGCCCAAGCGAATTCATACAGCCAGTGGGCATGCACCACATCGGGCTCTACCGTACGGATGGCTTCGACCAGAAATCTCCGCTCCACGCGAAAGGCGTCAGTAGCCCGACCCCAATACCCCCCCGCAGGCAGGAATGCCCGAGGCCGCTGCGGGCAATACACCATTCTTAAACGCTCGCCCTGAAGGATGATATTGCCCCCTTTGACGAGCAGAGCTGCATCGGTGGTGATGCCGACGATGTCATGCCCCCGTTCGATCAGTGACTCGATCAGGGTGGCCAGGATCGGCGCACCGACATATCCGGCCGGCGCGCTTGCCGAAGCCTTGGCGCCAAGCAGGTGCGCGACGTTTTCAGTGGCGATGGGGCCGACGATGCAGATGCGCATGATCAGGCCTTGAGCACTTCCTGTTCCGGGAACAGCTCATCCCGGACGACTTGCATCATGTCGCCATAAACCCTGTCGGCATGAAAACACAGTCGCATCTGTTCTGCTGCCGCCATGCCAAGCTCGATGCGTTGGTCCACCGGCATGGATAGCAGATACAACGCGGTGTCCACCGCTTCTTTCGGCGTATGGAAAAAGTACAAGCCGGGGATGCCGCCAAATACCAATTCATAGCCCGGCTGGTAATTGGTGAGGTGCGGCACGCCGCAAGCCAGACTGATGGGCAGGCGGTCGGAGGTATACATGGGCAGGTCATCGAAATGATCCCAGGCCACGCTCATCCAGGCGCTGCGTATCGTGTCGCCTTGTTGCTGGAAGGGAATGGGGCCGCGCGCATAGGACTCACCCTGCCAGCCCGCGCCGCCCCCATAGACGGCAAACCGCTCGCCTAGGCTTCGATGAAGCGCATGCGCCAGCTGCTTGCGCTGCCGGCCGCCCGGCATGTACAAACCGGGGATGCGCTTGATGCGATGCAGGTTGGCGATCATCACCGCGTCCAGCGGGCGTTGCCGGGGCGGTTCCCAGGGCAGGTCGAATCGCACGCTGTCGTAGGAATGGGGGGCGAGCCGGACCCTGGGGGCGCCGGCGGCGCGGGCGGCGTCCGCCAGATACCCCAGCCCCACCAGAAAGGTGATGTCCGACTCGGCCATGACTGCGCGCAGGGTCGCGCCCGGTTTCTTGATGTGCCGCCCGAACGCGTCGCCCTCCCACAGCACCAGTCGGGGACGGCTCGGCAGGTATTTGAGTTGCCGCAGATAGGCCTGGTCTACGGGGTAGGCCTCCGTCATATGCTGAACAAAAATCACGTCGGGTGCAAACTCGCGTGCCGTGTTGAGCAACTCGTCGAGGGCGGTGCGATGGTCGCCCAGCGCCTTGGCGCGTACCAGAAACGAATAGGCCTGATAGGCACCCAGCCTGCCTTCAGCGTGGAAACGCTCGAAGGCTCGGCGCGGGCCGACCTGGTCGCCTTCGGCACCTTCGTTCGGCAGATAAAGCAGTCTCAGGGCGGGCTTCATAATTTCTGCAGGGGAGGCACCGGAATGAAACGCCCCAGCCGCGGCAGGCGCTGCGTCAGCTCGCCAATTACGGGCAATCGCCCCAGGGCCTTGCGGCTGAACCACGAGACGCCCAACAGGGCGACGCCGCCCGCAAGGATCTCCAACACCAAATGCAGCCAGCTTGGCACTTCTGCCGGCAGCGCATGGGCGGCCAGCCAGATCATGCCGAATGACCCCAGCCCCGCCAGCAGCACGATCGATAGAATCAGGCCGAATTCGCGGATCGGCGGGTGCAGCAATCGGACGATCAACCCTGCCATCAGGACGAAGCGCACCCATTCAGCCAGCACGATGGCACCGGCAACGCCCAGCACACCATAAGGCAACAGCAATACGAACGCCCCGATCTGCAATGCCAGCACACCGGCCTGGATGCGAAGTTTGGGTTTGAGCGCACCCATGGCATCCAAAGTGGTTCCTGCCAGATGTGAAAGATATTGGGGCGCCACCGCCAACGCCATCATCTGCAGGATGGGGATGGCTTCCAGCCACTTGTCGCCAAGCAGCACCCGGACGATGTCGGGCGCTGCCGCGATCATGCCCCAGGTAATGGCGAACGCGTAGCTTCCCAGAATCAGCGTGCTGACCTGCAGGCTGGCAATCTGTCGCTGGTTGCCCAGCCGGCTGATGACGGGAAACAGCGAACGCGTGATGATGTTGGCGGGCTGTTGCACCGGCAGGTTGCTCAACAAGGAGGCGCGCCCGTAAATACCTGCAGCGGCGGTACCGAAGAATTTTCCGACGATGAGCGAATCCAGGCTGCCACTCAGGAACTCGATGAAGCCGATGAGCGAGTAGCGGGCGCCGAAGCTGAAAAAATGAGCACGTTGATGTTTCAGGTGCCGCCAGCCGAATTCGTGGCGGCTGAACAGGTAGGCCAGCAACGCGCTGAGGGTGCTTTGCGATAGCACAGCCCCCACCAGCGCCCACACGCCAAAATCCAGGTAGGCCAGGGTGATGCCGACCAGTCCGTAGCCCAGCACGTAGGCGATGATCTCGATGATGGCGACATGCTTGAAACACATCTCGCGGCGCAACAGGCTCATGGACACGGCGGCCAAACCACCCAGCAGGAAGTTGACCGACAACGCCTGGATGACCGGCTCCAGCATCGGCATGACGAAGTAATCGGCGATGAAAGGGGCGGCGATGATCGCGACGATGGTGCAGAGCGCCGAGATGCCGAGTGATACGCTGAGCGCGGCGCGGACGTCGCCATCGATAAGCTCGGGTTTCTGGATGAGCGCGGGGCCGACACCCAACTGCGCGAAGTACGTCAAAAATCGCAGCATGACGTTGGCGATGGCGATCAGGCCGAAGTGCACCGGGTCGAGCAGCCGTGCCATGACGGCCATGAACACCAACTGGAACAGGACATTCACGCCAGTGGACAACCCTCCCCATCCGATGCCATGGAGGGTTTTGTTCAGCGAGCTAGCCATGATGAGACATCCCCCATCCCTCTGGTATGCCGGCCAGGAAAAGGATGAGGGTCTTGGTCATTTGTTCGCCGCGAGAAAATCCTGGTATGCGACAGCCAGACCGCTGCGCATGTCGGTCGTTGCTTTCCACCCCATCGCGTTGAGCCGCCCCACGTCCATCAGCTTGCGCGGCGTACCGTCGGGCCTGGTGGCGTCGAATTCGAGCGTGCCTTCGTAGCCCACCACGCGCTTCACGGCTTCGGCCAGTTCGCGGATGCTGAGGTCGTGGCCGACGCCGATGTTCATCAAGGGCGGCAGGCCGTCGTTGCGATCCTGACCCAACAGCGGAACGAACTGCGCATCCGGCAGGTTCATGAGATACACGCAGGCATCGGCCATGTCTTC
>Ga0299912_10001448_pt1 | contig 19133 bp, 18 predicted proteins | sample RVTome_2_FD_207667 | JGI IMG/M metagenome (GOLD analysis project Ga0299912, IMG submission 207667) | Soil microbial communities from uranium-contaminated site in the Upper Colorado River Basin, Wyoming, United States - RVT95D214 (version 2) ... | reverse complement strand
GACGCGCGTCTTGCGGTCGACGGCGTAGACGATCCGAAAGCGGCGGACGCGGTATTTCCATAACCCGTCGAGTTCTCGAAGTAGCGACTCCCCACGCTCGGGGTCGGCGGCAATGGCGCGAACGGCGGCTTTGACGGAGCGTTTCAAGTCAGGGTGGAGAGACCGGATCACCTTAGCCACATGCGGAGGGATGTCCGGACGGAAGGGATTCACGCACTGCGCCGTTTCTTGACCGGGGTGACCGGCTCACCGAACACGTCCTCGAAGGCGAGCCCTTTCCCGCCGGATCGATAGAACGCCCGGCTCCGGGAGATCTGTTTCAGTGGAGGTCAGCGCTGACTTGATTTTTCCCGGTCTGCGGGGGAGACTCGCTGTCCGACGCAAGTTTTGTCTTGATCAAAAAGGGGGAATCATGGCCAGTTCTGTCGCGCGCGCGGTTCGTTGTACGTTCGGTGCCGTCGTAATTCTGGGCAGTGTGCTGGCGTCAGCCGTGCCTGCGCCGGCCCAGGAATTTCCCACGCGGGCGATCCGCATGGTGCTGCCGTTTCCGGCCGGCGGCGGCAGCGACCTCATCGCGCGCATCATTGCCCAGAAATACTCCGCGCAGCTCGGCCAGCAGGTCGTCGTCGACAACCGCGCCGGCGCCAGCGGCAACATCGCGGCCGACATCGTCGCCAAGGCGCCAGGCGACGGTTACACGGTGCTGTTCGCCAACTCGTCGCTGTCGATCAGCCCGGCGATCTACAAAAAGCTCAGCTACGACCCGGTGCGCGACCTGACGGCCATCTCGATGGCCTCCTCGTATCCGTTTGCGCTGGTCGCGCATCCGGCGCTGCCGGTGAAGAGCGTCAAGGATCTGGTCGCGCTGGCCAAGTCCAAGCCGAACTCGCTCGATTATTCATCGGCCGGCACCGGCACGATGTCGCATATGGCGATGGAAATGCTGCGGGTGAAAACGGGCACGCGGATTACCCATCTGCCGTACAAGGGCGCTGCGCCGGCCACGGTGGCGCTGCTGACCGGCGAATCGCAAGTGGCGTTTGTCGTTATGCCCGTTGCGGCACCGCACATCAACGCCGGCAGGCTGCGCGGGCTCGGTGTCGCCGCGAAGACCCGCTCGGCGGTGGTGCCGAACGTGCCGACGATGGAAGAGGCCGGTGTGCCGGGCCACCTCGCAGTGCAATGGAACGGCCTGTTCGCGCCGGCGAAGACGCCGCAGGCCGTGCAGGACAAACTGTATCGGGAATGGGTGGTCGCAGTGAAATCGCCCGAGGTCGTGCAGCGCATCCGCGCCGAGGGCGCCGAACCCGGCGGCAATACGCCGGCGGAATTCTCGGCGTTCTACAAGGCTGAAGCGGTGAAGTGGGCGGATGTCGCGAAGCAGTCGGGCACGAAAGTCGATTAGCCGCCGGAATCGCCGCTGCCATGCCGAAGTTATCGCCGGATGCGCTGACCGATCTCGCCGCCCGCGGCCTCAAAAAAGCCGGCGCGTCCAAATCCATGGCACTGGCCACCGCCCAGGCGCTGGTCGCCGCCGAGATGGACGGGCTCGCGACCCACGGCGTGTCGCGCGTTGCGCTTTACGCGCAGCATTTGCGCGAAGGCCGCGCCAACGGCAGGGCGAAAGCGAAGATCGTCAGGAAAAAAGGCGGCGCCTGCCTGGTCGATGCCGCGGGCGGGCTCGCGTACGTGGCCGCGGAAATTGCAGTCAGGGAAGTCATCAAGCGCGCGAAAAAATACGGCGTTGCATTCTGCGGCGTCACCAACAGCCATCACTTCGGCGCCGCCGCCTATCATCTGGCGCCGGTGGCGCAAGCGGGGCTGGTCGGGCTGGCGTTCACCAATTCACCGTCGGCGATCAATGCCTGGGGCGGCAAAAGGTCGTTCTTCGGCACCAATCCGATTGCGGCGATTTTTCCGAGGAAGGCCGCGGCCCCCATCGTCGTCGACCTCTCGCTCACCGAAGTCACGCGCGGCAAGATCATGCTCTACGCCAAGGAAGGCCGGCCGATCCCGCCCGGCTGGGCGGTGGACCGCGACGGCAACCCGACCACCGACGCCAAGACTGCGCTGACGGCCGGCAGCCTCGCCGCGATCGGCGGCGTCAAAGGCACGGCGCTGGCGCTGATGGTGGAAGTGCTGTGCGTGGCGCTGACCGGCGCCGCGTTCAGCTTCGAGAACGACTCCTATTTCGAACCCGGCAACGCACCGCGCATCGGCCACGCGATACTTGCCATCGATCCCGACGCGCTGGCGGGCGCGGCGTCGTACTTCTCGCGTCTCGAAGTGATGGTCGCGGCCATGCTCGCCGACGAGGGCGTGCGCCTGCCCGGCGCGCGCCGCCATCAGAGCGTCGCCAGGATGCGCGCGGAAGGCATAGAGATTCCGGAAGCGCTGCACGCGGAGTTGTTGCAACTGGCTGCATAGCGCAAAAGCATGGACGCGATGAAGCAAGGCCGCCGTGATTTCCTTTTTGTCACTGCCGCAGTCGTGGCGCTGGCCGGTCTGCCGCCCGCAGTGCGCGCCGCGGGGGCAGAACAGCGCAGCATGAAGATCGGCATCATAGGCGCGGGCAAGATCGGCGGCACGCTGGCGGAGCTGTGGGCCAAGGCCGGCCATGAACTGCTGATTTCCTCGCGCCATCCCGACCAGCTCAAGGAATTCGCCGCTCGTCTCGGCCCGAAAGTGCGGGCTGGAACACCGCGCGAGGCCGCGGAGTTCGGCGAAGTCGTGCTGATCTCGGTGCCGTACGGCGCGCTGCCGCAGGTGGGGCGTGACTATGCGGTTGAACTCAAGGGCAAGGTGGTGCTCGAAACCGGCAACCCCTATCCCTCGCGCGACGGCGACATGGCCCACGCGGCGCGCGCCAAGGGCACGGGCGTGGCCTCGGCTGAATTGCTGCCCGGGGTGCGCCTGGTCCGCGCTTTCAATTCGCTGCCGCACTGGGAGCTGAAGAGCGAAGCGCACCGCAAGGGCGAGAAAGCGGCGATTCCGCTTGCCGCCGACGACAAGGCGGCGCTCGGGATCGCGCAACGCCTGGTGGAAGACGCCGGCTTCGAGCCGGTGGTGGTGGGGCCGCTGTCGCGCGCCAAGGACTTCGATGTCGGGACCACGATGTACGGGCGGGCGCACACCGCGCGCGAACTACGGCGGGGGCTGGGACTGGGTTCCTGATCTTCAGGCGTGGACGCGGCGGACCGTCGCATGCGCGGGGAATAGGCCTCGGGACTGTTTTCAGGCGACGCCTTCCGCAATCCTCATGTCCCGTTCCACCGCGCCGTCGCCCAGCGCCTTGAGCGCCGCCTGATAAGCCGGGCCGTCGTGCGCGGCGGTCGCCTGCGCCACGCTGTCGAACTCGATCACGACCACGCGCTGATCGAGCCCCGCCTCGTAAGTCTTCGCGGGCACGCCGCGGACCAGAAACCGCCCGCCCCCGGCCTGGATCGCCGGCCCGGCGAGTTTGGCGTAAGCGGCGAGGGCGTCGGGGTTTTTGATCGAGCGATAGAATGCAATCCAGTAGGCTTTGGCCATGACGTTCTCCGAAAGATGGTGTGGCGACAGGGTAGCGGCGATCCGGGCCGCCGTCTATGCTGGCTTATGAATGGATGCGGCGCCGGATTTTCACCGGCTCCGTATGGGCCGTATCTTTTTGCATCAATTGGCGGCGAAGCAGTACAGCATTCCCGCGCCGCCCGAGCTGCGCAAATTGTCCTGGCTGCAGCCGCGCGAGGGATGCGAGGAGTTCCAGGACACGGCGGGCGCGTCATCGCGCAGGCCCCACCGGTCGTGGTGGCCGACGATCGCTGCGCCTTCGCCGCTCTTCGTCCAGTTGCCGCAGGTCGTATCCTTGCCGGGCGGGAATGCCCTACCGTCCGGTTGCGAGCCGGTGAGGATGTCGTGCATGTTGGGCGATTCGGCGCGGCCGTTGACGCGTTCTCCCTTCTCGGTCAGCGCAGTCATCCGGTTGATGTTGTTGATGCCGTGCAGTTCCGCGACATTGCGCGCGATGAGCCTTCCCTCCGCGTTGTGCCAGGGCCCTTTGCCGATGCGGTCGCGCGCGTTGACGGCGGACTTGCCGTCGGCGGCGCTCGCGCTGAGGTAAGCGCGCCATTTACGTTTGCCTGCGCCCGCGGCGGCGGCGAGCGACTGGCAGTGCTGGTCCGCGCCCGCCAGGCCGCCCAGGTCCGCGCCCTTGCCGGAACCGGCGCTGGTGATGAAGAACGTCATGCCGGATTGTTGCGCCTGTGCGCCGCTGCTCAAGCCCGGAGCCAGCAGCACGACCGCTGCGACCATGCCAAAAATCATTTTGTTCATTGCACTCCTCCAGTGGAAAGTCCGCGCCGTGGACTGGCAGGCTGCCGTGACCGGGGCGCTATATCATAAACAGTGGCGCGACCAAGCGTATTCCCGGCCGTTCATGGCCTCAGGCTGCCGGCGCGGCGAGCGCGCGCGTCCGCATGCGCGCGAGCACGACGGCCAGCGCTACGCCCACGAGGCAGATGCCGCCGATCCCGACGAAACCCCAGGTGAAGGTCCCGGCCTGGTCCTTCACCACCCCCAGCGTATAGGCGGTGAGGAAGCCGCCGATGTTGGCGAACAGGTTGCTGAACCCGGTCGCGGTGCCGGCGACGCGATGGCCCAGCACTTCCACCGGCACGAGAAACAGCGGCCCGAAGTAGAACTGGAGAAAGATCGAATTGACCGCGATGACGAGGAGCAGCAGCGGGATCGATTCGACCACCACCAGCAGCGTCGACGTGCAGGCGAGGATGGCGAGCGACCCGCCGATCACGAGCGGCGGGTTCTTCAGGCGGTCGGAGACGTAGCCGCCGAGCGTGTTCGAAGGCGCGGTGAACGCGGCGCTCATTGCCATCACCAGGCCCGCAGTCTGCACCGACAGTCCGCGATCGGCCACGAGCAGCGACGGCAGCCAGAAGTTGACGGACGTGACCACCGAGAAGCGCACGAACTGCAGCCCGCTGCAGACCCACATGATCGGGTAGCGGAAGAGCTGGAAGATGTCGGACAGCGCGAGAAGCTGCAGCGGCTGCACGCGCGGCTTTTCTTTCGCGTAAGCCTTGTAGACGAATGCCGTGCCTATGCCGATCGCGGAGAGCAGGATAAACGCGGCGCGCCAGCCGTAGAGGGCCGTGAGCAGCGGGCCCCCGAGCGCCAGCACGATGGTGCCGGCGAAGCCGCCCAGCATGTAGAGACTCATGGCGGTGGCGCGGCGCTCCGGCGGAAACCACGACGCCAGCAGCGCGAGCCCAGGCGCGAACATGAGTGCGCGAAACGCCCCGGCCACGAGCTGCGTGACCATCGCGAGCCAGAACGCGTGGATCAGGCCGAAGCACAACGACAGCGTCGACCACCCGAGCAGACCGATGAAGAACAGGCGCCCGGGGCCGAAGCGGTCGGAGAGATAGCCCGCCGGAATCTGTCCGAGCGCATAGCTCAGCGTCGCCGCGGCCGAGAGCATGCCGGCCTGCGTGAAGCTGATCTGCAGGTCCGCGCGGATCAGCGGCAGCAGCAGCGGTATGGCGCTGAAGGTGAGCCCGTGAACGACCTGGCAGAACACGACGAGCGCAACGGTATTGATCCCGTCGCGGCGCATGACGCCCGCGGCTGCCGGGGTGCTCGGGTCCGTGCTCATGGCTGATCGTCAGCGATTTCGCGCCGGGGCAGGATCATGTGGATGCGCAGTGACAGGAAACAGGGTGCAACAGTACCACGCACCGGTGCGCCGGGAATTGCTTTACATCAAGTTATTGCCGGAGTCCTTCGTAGATATTTTCGGAGGCGCAGGCGGTGAGAAGCGTGGCGAGAAGCAGGAAGGCGGCGGTTTTCACGGAAAAGACTATGGCGTCCGCTTTCCCCAACCATCAAAGCTGCGCGCGTCCATCAGTAGCCCGCGCTTCATGTCGGCGAGCGACGTGATGCTGGCCAGCGCCATGTCGCGGTCGATTTCGTCGGCCAGCAGCCTGATGGCGTGGCGCACGCCGGGCTCGCCGGCGACGGCGGCCGCGTAGAGGAAAGGCCGGCCGACGAATACGAAATGCGCGCCCAGGGCCAGCGCCTTCAACACGTCGGTGCCGCGGCGAATTCCGCTGTCCATCATGACCGTCATGGTGCCCGCCTCGGCCGCGATTCCGGGCAGCACGCGCAGCGGTGCGACCGCGCCGTCAAGCTGGCGTCCGCCATGATTCGACACGATGATGCCGTCGACACCGCTGTCGCGGGCGATGCGCGCGTCGTTCTTGTCGAGTATCCCTTTCAACACCAGGCGTCCCTTCCACAGCCGCCGCATCAATTCGACATGGGGCCACGAAAGCTGGTCGCGCTGCCCTCTGCCGCGCTCTCCGGTGCGGGAAAGCAGCGGGACTCTGGGACCCATGTTCTCGAAGTGCGGCATGCCATGCAGCAGCAGCGTGCGCGCAAACATGCCCAACAGCCAGCGCGGACGTATGAGGCCGTCCCAGGCCAGGCGCAGGGAAGGCCGCAGCGGCGTGTTGAAACCGCTGCGCACGTTGTTTTCGCGGTTGGCCCCCACCTGCACATCGACGGTGAGCACCAGCGTGTCGTAGCCGGCGCGCGCGACTCGGTCAACGAGCGCCGTGATGGTGTCGGTTTCGCCGGGAAGGTACGCCTGGAACCATGCGGTGGGGCCTTCCTGCCTGACCTGCTCGAGCGGGGTCAGCGAAGCGCCGCTGAGGATCATCGGGATATTGGCTTGCGCCGCGGCGCGGGCGAGCACGAGGTCGCCCTGGTAGGCCGCCATGGCGGTCCCGCCCATAGGCGCAATGCCGAAGGGCGCATCGTAGGTGTGGCCGAAGAGGGTGGTCTTCTGCATGCGCGCGCGCACGTCCACCAGCGCCTTGGGTACGAAAGCGAGCTCATCCCACACGGCGCGGTTGCCGCGCAATGACGCATTGGTCTCGGCGCCGCCCGAGACGTAGCCGAAGATCGGGCGCGGAATATAGCGGCGCGCCGCGTCTTCGAAATCATCCAGCGCGAGCATCCTGCGCAGGATCCGCGGCGGTGTTTTATCCGGCCGCGCCACTGCGCGGGCGCGCGGCGCTGCTGCGGAGATGGGTTCTGTCAGTTCTTGTCTGCTGGTCGGCATTGAGGAGCCTCGAATGGTCGTCTCGGTTCGGTGAGTTAAGAGTCCCTAACATAAATGAATGGCGGTGCCCGGGTCAATTCCCGGGATGCGGCGCCCGTCATTTATTCTTCGGTCTCGCCACCGCGGTTTTCATCTTGCCGTCGAGCCAATCGAGAATGCGCTCGTTGGACAGGACCGCGGCGCCGATCTGGCAATGCTCTCCCGCCCCTTCCTCGCGGGTGAACAGCATGAACGCCTTCGGGCCTTTCAGGGCGGCGTAGAGTCGGCGGGCCTGGCCCGGCATGTCCTTGTCGTCTTCGGAATCCACCACCAGCATGTCGCACCGGATGCCGCCCGCCGCGTCCTTCAGGGTATAGGGGCGGGTCTTGCGCATCCAGTCGGTGGGGGATTGGGCGGCGAAGGTGAACATGCCGTTGCCGAACGCCCAGCGCAACGCGGGATCGGCGTCCATCATCTTGTAGATTTCCTGGTCGATTTCCGCCGCTGCCTGGGGGTCGTCGAGGGCCTGCTCCATCCCGGGCCGTTTCATCACCACGCTGTGCATGTCGTACACGCCGCCGTTGGCGATGCAGGCTTTGAGACGGTGCTCGAAGGCGGCGGCCCGTGGCACGAGATAACCGCCGAAGCTGATGCCCATGAGGGCGATGTTGTTGCGGTCCACTTCGCGGCGCTTGAGCGCGAAATCCACCACCGGCGTGACGACGGTTTCCCAATTGGGGCGGAAGGGAATTTTCTGCTCCCGGATCACTCGCCCCTGGCCCGGCCCTTCGAAGATCAGCACATTGTAGCCGCGCCGCAGGGCGAACACGGCATTGCTGTAGTAGAGTTCCTCGGCGGTGCCGTCGAAACCGGTCTGGACGATGAGCAGCGGGCGTTTTTTTCCGGAGCCGTCCGCCAGGGCGAGATAGCCCGGCAGGGTGGTGCCCTCGAAGGGGATTTCCACCGGCCGCAGCGGATGGTCGGCGAGCCGGGCGAATTTCAGGAACAACTCCCGGCCCTTGCGCCAGGTTTCCACGATGCGCGGATCGGTGAGGTTCTTGCGGAGGAAAAATTCCGCTGTGCGATAGTAGTTGGAAGCGCGCAGGTATTCCTGCCTCGCGCTGACTCTGCGGCCCTTGGCGAGAAAACCGTCCCCGGCCTGTTCACGCGCCTGCGCCATGTTGCGCCACGCGGCATACCAGCTCTCGTCGTCCCCTTCCCTGATGCGGCCCAGGGTGGTGAGGACTTCGCCCGCATCGGCGCCACCGCCGGGGGCGGCGCCCAGCGCCCGCAGGGCCTGGAACGAGTACTGCGGATCCTTGAAGTAGAAGTCCAGCGCCACGGCCCGCGTGCAGAAGGCCGGGAGCGCAGCGATCAGAATGAAAATCCAGCGCCGTTTGCTCATGTCGTCCGTCCTTTCCGCGTCCAGCGCTATTCACGCGCTACCGGTTGCAACCCTTTGCTCCGCATCACCCGCGCGGTGTCGGGCGTGGCGAGAAACCGGATCAACGCCTGTGCCGCCTCCGCTTGCCGGACGCCGGCGCACACGCCGGCGGAAAACAGCGTCATGAGCTGCAATTCCGGCGGCAGCGGCCCGGCAAGCTCGACACCGGGCACAGCGAGAATTTCGCTGATCTGCTGCACGCCGAGTTCGGCTTCTCCGCGCGCGACCACCTCGCCGATCAGGCCTCCCGCCTTTGTCGTCGCTTTGGCTTTTATTTCCGCGGCGATACCCAGCCGCTCGATCACGCTTGCGAAATACACGCCGCTCTGCCCGGTCAGGGTATAAGCGACCGACTTTGCATCGAGCAGTGCGCGCCTGAAGGCTGCGACCGAGCCTATGTCGGGCCTGTGCGCGCCTGCGCGCACGCACACGCCGATGCCGGCGCTTGCCAGATCAACGCGGCTGCCCGCGACGACCTTGCCCCGCGTCACGAGTTCGTCGATCGCGGCAGCGGTCGCAATCACCAGATCGGCCGCTTCACCGTCGCGGACACGGCTCAGGAGGCGGTTGGTGGAATCGAAGCTGACCGAAGTAGAGTTTCCGCGCGCGAGATCAAACTGCGGGACACACTCGAGGATGACGGTCTGGAGTGCATTGGTGGCAAGCACCTTGAGTTCGCCGTTGGCAGACATGGTCATGTGCCTGGATAGACGTTACTTAGAGCGCATTTCAAAAAGACCAAGACCGATGTAACCGCCGATGAACGCCGATCGAACCAACATCAAAATCTTTTATCAGTAATGACAATATAAATAATAAAAACATTTGGTTATATTTTAGCTCTGTGTAATTGCAACTTGGAGTTATAGATTTTCATCGGCGTATATCGGCGTTCATCGGCGGCTAAATTATTTTTTATTACGGGTTCTTAGGGAAACGCCGGACCGCTTTCAGCCGTTGCGTGGTGTCACCGGCCAGATGTGACCAGATGAAGGCGTCGCGGACCAGCTTGTCCGCCACGGCGTCCATGACGCCGCCCGCCATGCCGTGTATCCCGAGGTTCAGGTGCGTGACGCGTTGCATCACAGAGGTCGAGTAATTCATCACAAGCACGGCGTTTACACCTTGCACCTTGTGGTCCATTTCCCACGCGGTGCGCATCACGTACGAACGCAGCGCCTCGGTGAGCATGTGCATTTCGTTGAGCTGCAACTGGACGAGCTGCTGATCGAAGAGCAGCTTGCCGCCGCGCCGCTGCGTCCTCGCGAATTGCATTGCGTATTCGCACGCCGCATCGCAGACGCCGAGCGCGTTGGCCGCAAGCTCGAAGTCGCCGAATTCCGCGGCAGCCCCGCTGCGGACTTTCACGCCGCCGTGGACTTCGCCCACGACATTGGCGTGCGGCACGCGCGCATTCTCAAAAATGAGCTCCGCGTTCTGGTAGAAGCGCCAGCCGCTTTTGTTGAAGATCTTGCCGATGCGAAAGCCCGGCGTGTCTATCGGCACCAGAAACAGCGTGGTGCCCTCGCGGATCGGCGCGTCGGGATCGGTCCGCGTGCTCACGAAAAACAGCTTGCCGATACTGCCGTTGGCGATGAAGGTTTTCTCGCCGTTGAGTATCCATTCATCGCCCTGGCGTTCCGCCCGCAGTCTCCAGCCCGACTTGGGGTCGTCCGCGGGCGGATAGCGATTGTCGGATCCGGCGTTGGGCTCGGTGCTCGCCGAGCCCATTACATAAGTGTCGTCGGCGAGGAACGGCTTGAGGAAACGCTCTTTCTGGTCATCCGTGCAGTTTTCGGCGATCTGGTGGCTCCACTTCCAGTTCTGGCTGAATGCCTTGGCTATCGCGCTGTCGCCCTTCGCGAGTTCCGTCATCACCAGACCCTGCGTGACGAAATCCGTGCCGGGCCCGCCCCATTCCCTGGGTACGGCCAGCGTGCGGAATCCAAGCCGGGAGCCCTTCTTGATGACTTCCCAATCCCAAGGCGCGAACCCGCCTTCGATCTGATCGCGCTTCAGCGAAATCGGGCGTATCTCTTCGCGCGCAAACTCGCGCGCTTTCATCTGCCATGCCTGTTGTTCTTTGCTCAGCGAAAAATCCATGGTGTAAGCCTATTGAATTCCTTAACTATTGCTGGACGTGAATGTCGGCCGCTTTGATGACGCGTGCCCACTTGTCCGTTTCCGCCCGCACGAACGTTGCCAACTCGGCCGGCGTGCCGGTGGCCGCATCCAGCCCTACCTGAGCGAGCTTGTTCTTCGCGTCGGGTGCGTTCATGATCTTGCCGATTTCGGCGTTTATGCGCTCGATGATGTCAAGCTTGACGCCCGCCGGCGCAAACAGGGCATACCAGGTAATGACGACCAGTTCCGGCATGCCGGCTTCGGCGGACGTCGGCACTTGCGGCAGCGCCGCCGCGCGCTCCGGCGCCAGTACGGCCAGGGCGCGAATCCTGCCGGCATTGACGTGAGGAATGGTTGCGGGAAGGGTCGACGTCACCATGTCCACTTCACCGCTCAACATGGCCGTCAATGCAAGTGCAGCACCCTTGTAGGGCACGTGCACCATATTGATCCTGGTAAGCGCCTTGAAAAGTTCGCTCCCCAGCTGGCTGCCGGAACCGAGGCCACCGGAGCCGAAGTTCAGTTTGCCGGGATGCGCTTTCGCCAGTTTCACCAATTCGACCAGACTTTTCGCCGGCACCGAAGGATGAACGAGAATCACGTTGGGCACCGTCGCCAGCAGCGTTATCGGCGCGAAATCCCGGAACGTGTCATAACCCAGCTTCTTGAAGAGGCTGGGACTGATGGCGACCGTCGGACTCGTCAGCAGCAGCGTATAGCCATCAGGGGGCGCTTTAGCCACAAGCTCGGAAGCGATGTTGCCGCCTGCGCCCGCCCTGAAATCAGGCACGACCGACTGTCCCAGCGACTCCCGCAGCTTCTCCGAGATGAGGAGCGCCAGGATGTACGGGGCGCCGGTGGGAAACGCCACAACCAGTCTGATGTTCTTGTCGGGATACTTCTGAGCCAGGACCGGCAGCGGGCACGCGAGCAGGGCGAGCAGGGCAATGCAGAGCAGTGTTCTTGCGGTTCTCATGTGTTCTCCTCCGGGTAATTGCGGCGCATGACCGCGGTTGTTTTTTATAAATATATATTAATCAAAATGTTACAGAAACAGGCTGGCGGGTCTCGACGGAGCGCACGGCGGCTTCCAGCACGCATACTCCGTGCAGAACATCTGTGACGGGGATCGGATACGGTTGCCCATCGCGTATGCAGCGCGCGAACTGCATCAAGGCCTCGGCCACGGAATTGAAATCCGGCGTTTCGATCACTTCGGGCTCGGGTATCCGAGCGAGATGGCCCGCCCGTCCCGGGACGACGGGAACGAAGCGGAAAGTGTCCATGGTCGGTTTCAGCACCTCGGCGAAGCCTTCCGATCCGTAAACCGCCACGCGTGAGTTACGCGCGGCGACCACTGAACAGAAAGCAAGTCCCGTTACGCCGGACTCGAACCTGAGCAGCAGGCTCGTGGTGTCATTCCCGTGAGGTCCGGCGCGGCGTTCGGCGATGCAATGCACCTGCTGCACCCGCCCGACCATCCAGATCATGGTGTCGACGAGATGGACACCGATCGATGCCATGGCGCCTGCGGGTTCCTCCTCGGGGCGCACACGCCACGAGTCGTCCGGGCGGTAAAACCCCGTGGTTGCGGTGAGTTCGGCAAGCACTGAGCCGATCACGCCCAGCTTGCCGGACTTCACGCGGCGCTGCAATTCCTGCATCGAGGGATGAAACCGCCGGTTGAGTCCCACCGCGAGCGTAACGCGCGCGCGGCTGACCGCGTCGATGGCGGCGCGGGCGCCCGCGCTGGTCAGCGTGAAAGGCTTTTCGACAAAAATGTGTTTGCCGGCCGCGGCGGCCTGCTTCACCTGCGCTTCGTGCAGACTGTTCGGCGTTGCCAACACGACCGCATCGATGGCGGGATCTGCAAGCAGTTCTTCATAACTGCCGGCGAGGTGGATTCCCTGCTCGCGGCAAAACGTTTCCGCTGTTGCGGGTGTGCGAGTGCACCCGCTGGTGAAGCGAATATCCCCGCTCTTGCCTTGCACGGAGCTGACCAGGGTCTTGCCCCAGGAACCCAGCCCGACGATTGCGGTGCGAAGCATCACCCTCCTTTTTTTGGGCTTTTCATTTTAGGAGTTTGCCGGACTTGTGTTCGACAAACTCCCAGCGGAGCTTGCGGCGTTTCGTTGGCCGTTACTTTACTTCGACAAGGGCGACGCCGTTGATCGTGCTGGTGGCCAGCACCGGGTTGCCGTCGGGCGTGACATCCATTTTGCGCACGATGTAGCCGCCGGACGGGATCGCCCAAGTCTGGAATTTCTGCGTCTTCGGGTCGAAGCGCACGACCGTGTTCGGCCTGGTCCCGGATTCGCTGTACCAGATGACGTCCTTAGGAGCGACGATGCCGTAGGGCTGGGATTTCGGCCCGCCGGGCGACTGCCACTCGGTCACTTGACCCGTCGCGGGGTCGAGCCGGCCCAGGTAACCGCGCGGGAAGTCGGAGTACCAGAGGGCGTCGTCGCTGGTGAAGGCCATGCGCCGCGGACGCGCCTTCGCATCCGGCAACGTGTATTCGCGAATCTCCATCGTCCTGGGATCGATGCGGGCAATCTTGTTGGTGCCGAACAGGACGACGAAGGGAACGCCCTTCGAATTCACCATGATGCCGTAGGGGCGCGAGCGCGGCGTCGGCGGGGTCAGGAGCTTGATCTCGCCGGTGCCCGGATCGAGCCGTCCGATCATGTTGGATTGCTGCAGCGTGAACCACAGGATGCCGCTCTGATCGAAGGCGAGCGAGTGCGGATCCTTCGCCTTCGGGTCCGGCATCTTGTACTCGGTGACGGCACCCGTCTTCGGATCGAGCTTGCCGATGATGGCGATGTGGTTCCCCGTAAACCAGATGTTGCCGGCCTTGTCCTCGACCAGCCCGTGCGGTGCGGTCAACGGCGACTTGAGCGGATACTCCCTGATCTGGCCGGTTTTCGGATCGACGCGTCCTAGCCTGTTGATCATCTGTCCCGTGTACCAGATGGCGCCGTCACGGGTGGCGAGCGGATCGTGCGGCCGCGAGCCCGGTATCGGCAACTGCCACTCCTTGATGTCGACCTGCGCCGGCCCGGGGATGATCACCGCCGCCGGTTTCGGCTTCTCGGGAAAGTTCCTGGCCAGATAGTCGGTGACGAGGTTGATCTGATCCGGCGGAATGGGAACCCCGAAATTGAGCATCATTCGGATGGCGGTGTTCCAATACGCCTGCGGGTAGCCTGAAGCGGCGACGCGGCCGAGCCCGTGGCAGCCGCTGCAATAGGTCACGACGGCTTCCTTACCGGGCCCGTCGGGCAAGTTCGGCGGCGTCTGGCCCTGGGCGGGAAGCGCGGAACACAGCAAAGCGGCTGCCATCAAGGGCAAACGTAATGTATGTTTTGACATGGTTTCTCCCCCACAAAAGACCGGCGCTAACGCCCGCCGACACACCTGCTCCGACGGAGTCGGTAGCGCCAATGGTAGTTTAGGCCGTTCACGAAGTCGAAGATTTTCTTGCGCTATCGGCGGGGACGCCGGAAGGCGGCAAACGGGTGAATGGCTGAAGGCCGGTCATCGCTTGGCGCGCACGACATACTCACGCCGCCCTGGCGAACGCGTCCTGCACCTGCTTTTCGTGGGCGAGGACTTTTTGCACGCTCGGCCTCAGCTTCATGCGCTCGAAATGCGCCGTGCAGTTCCTGAACTGCGAGAGATCGAGCCTGAAAGACAGCGCGCGCCGGAAACACCAGAAGAAATACGCGTCGGGTGCGGTGAAGTGGTCGAAGAAAAATTCGCGGCCGGCCAGCAGCCCGTCGGCGATTTTGAAATCCTCGAACAGCATTTTGTTGGCAACCCGCTTCACGCTTTCCTCGGAACCGGGAAGATCGCAGTAATTTTCCGGCCTGGCATTGGGCGTCAGGTGGGGGTGGATGGTCGAGGCGAACCACGCCATGAGCGAGATCGCCTTGATCTCCGCCCTGGGTTTCGCCGGTAGCAGCTCCGCCTTCGGGAACTGGCGCGCAATCCAGATCTGAATGGCGACGTTCTCCGTCAGTGGCTCGCCATCGATCACGAGCACGGGCACCTTGTGCTTGGGATTGAGCGCCAGGAACTCGGGCGTCCTCAACTGGCCCGAGCGTGAGTTGACGTCTCGAACGTCGAAATCGGCGCCGGCCTCGGTGAGCGTGACGTAGGGCACGAGCGCGCAGGTCAGGGGGGCGTAGTACAGCGTCAATTTCATGTCGCGATCTCCTTGTCTTGATGGCGGCAGGCAGCGGAGAGTTTACCTTATCGAATCGTAATTGATTTTCCCGTCCGCTGATGCTCCAATGCCTGCAGGCGGCGCCTGTATGCCGTAAGGGGAGGATCATGCCGACAGCTACGCGAATTTGCGCCCGGGCGGGGCGCGCTCTGCTGGGTGCGCTTGCGATATTTGCCGCGGTCCCGGCCCATGCTCAGCCGTTTCCGTCGCGGCCCGTGCGCCTGGTGGTGCCGTACCCGCCGGGAGGCGCCAACGACATCGTGGCGCGGCTGCTTGCGCCCAAGATGGGCGAGCAGCTTGGCCAGAATGTCGTTGTCGACAATCGCGGCGGCGGGAATACCCTCATCGGTTCGGAAATCGTGGCCAGGGCGGCGCCCAATGGCTACACAATACTGATCATCGCCGCCGGCCACGCCATCAATCCCAGCCTCTACCCCAGGCTGCCCTACGACACCGCGCGCGATTTTGCGCCGATTGCGTTGATCGGTGATGGCGCCTACGTCCTGGTGGCGCACCCGTCGCTCGGGATCTCGTCGACTGCCGACCTCATCGCGCTGGCCAAAAGCAAACCGGGGCAAATCGCTTACGCCTCCTCGAGCATCGGCAACCTCACGCACCTGGCCGCGGAACTGTTCAATGCCCTGGCCGGAATCAAGATGCTGCACGTGCCCTACAAGGGCGGGAACCCCGCGATGACGGATTTGCTCGGCGGCAGAGTCTCGGTCTTCTTTTCCACCGTTGCCGTAGCGCGGCCTCACCTGCAGTCCGGCAAGATCAAGGGTCTGGGCGTGACGACCGCGCGGCGCACCCTTGCCCTGCCGAACCTGCCGACGATAGCGGAATCGGGATTACCCGGTTACGAGGTCAGCGGCTGGTATGGCTTGGTCGCGCCGGCCGCGACCCCCAAGGCTGTCATAGCCCGGTTGCATGGCGCCGTGCAGGGCGCGCAGCGCCAGCCCGACATCAAGGAAAAACTCCTCGGCGTCGGGGTCGAGGTCGTGGATGCCACGACAGTCCGGTTCGGCGAAAAGATCAACGCCGAGCTGGCCAAGTGGGACAAAGTCGTCAAGCCGCTCGGCATCACCCCGGAATAAAGATTGCCCGGGAACTCCGGGGAAAACTTGAGCGGGGGAGACGACGCAAATCACGGTCCGATTGCCGACAGCGGCGCGCGCGGGTATTCTTGGGCGGCGGCTTTGCCGTCTTACACCACAAGGAGCACTCGCATGGAAATTCAAGCAGGAACCGCAGCGCCCGATTTCACGCTCGCTGCGCACAACACCGACCAGAAAATCTCGCTCGCCAGCTTCCGCGGCCGGCGCACCGTCGTTTCCTTCCTGCCGTTTGCCTTCACCGGCGGGTGAAAGAACCAAGTCAGCGGGTTCCGTGCGAACCACGAAGAATTCAAGAAGCTCGATGTCGAAATCCTGCAAATCAGTGCCGACCCGACGCCCAGCCTCAAGGCCTGGGCTGAACAACTGGGCGGTTTGCCTTTTCCACTGCTCTCGGACTACTGGCCGCATGGCGCGGTCGGCAAAGCCTACGGCGTGTTCAACGAGGAACGGGGCATGGACAAGCGCTCGGTGTTCCTGCTCGACGCCAAGGGCATCGTCCGCTACGCCAAGGTGTATGAGCCGGGGACCATACCCGAAAGCAAGGATCTGTTGGAGCGATTGCGCCAGATCTGAACGCTGCGCGATTATCGCCGAGGCCGGTAGCCGGGTTCTTCAAGGAGCCGGTTACCGGCTTCGCTGGTAATGCGTAACCGCTTGTTTTTGAAGTTTTTTATTCGCTGCGCTCAGCGCGTGTTGGCCGGCGCCTCGATTCGCCAGAGATGGACGCGCCAGCGCACGGCGATCAGCAGAGTGAACGCCAGGCCGATCGCGCAATAAAGCGCCGCAGTCGCCGGATAACCGAAGCGGCCGATCAGCTGGCCGGCGATCAACAGTCCGGGCACATTGCCGTAGAGCACCAGCATCCGTATCCCCATCACACGGCCGCGGAACTGCGCATCCGAGTTGCGCAACAGCGTCGCCGCCATCGTAACCATGCTCACGCTTTGCGCGCAGCCGGCGAGCATGAGGACCAGGACGCCGCCGACAGGGTGATGCAATTGCGCGAACGCGAGGAGCATCGCGTACCAGGCCGCGCAGGAGACGATCATGATGCGCGCCGGCCGGATGGCATGGCCGATCCTGCTCAGTGCAATCGAGCCCAGCAGGGCGCCGCAGGCTGCACTCGCGACCATGTAGCCCAGCCCCGTCTGATCGGTGCGATAAATCTCCTTCGCCACGTACGGCAGCAATCCGGTGAACAGCGGAAACGCCGTCAGGTTGAACAGGAAGGCGAGGCACATCATCGCCAGCAGATGGGGCGTAGTCCGGACATAAGCGAGCCCTTCCCTGAGATCGCGCCACGGCGAGGGGCGCGCGGCGGACACGTTACCGGCGGAGACGCCTGCCGCGGCTGCATGGGCCGCGGAACGCGCGCCACCGGCCTTCAGGGTCAGCAGGACGCTGATCGAGTAAAAGCTCGCGACCACCAGATAGGCCGGTCCCATGCCGAGCGCTGCGAACAGCCCCGCGCCGGTGAGGGCGCCCGCGATCCGGGCGGAATCCTGGGTAGTGCGCTGGATGCCCATCGCTCCCATCAACTGGGCACCCGGCATGGTTTCGCCGACCAGCGCGGCGCGCATCCCGATGTCGTTAGGGCGCACCAGACCCATCACCGCGGCGATGGCCAGCACGAGCACCGGGGTCAGGACGCCCGTGAAAGCGAAGATCATCAGGGTGGTTGCGCATGTCGCGTAGACGGTCCGCATGCCGCAGAGCAGGTTGCGGTGGCCGATCCGATCTCCCATCACGCCGAACATCGGCGCGAGCAAGGTGCCGATGTACTGCAGCGACGCGAACACGGTGAGCATCAACACCGACCGGGTCTCGACCAGCACGTACCAGCCGAGGATCAGCGTCTCCATCTCGAAGGCCCACGAAGTCGCCAGATCGGCGGGCCACTGAAACCGGAAACTGCGAACCCGGAATGGCGCGAGCGCCGGGACTCTCGATGCCGTGCTCAAGACGCCGCTCCGTGACGCATTGCTCGCCCGCCACTCACGTCACGCTGGACTATGGCGCCGAGTCAGGCCTTACGCCGGTTGGCCTCCAGCCAGCCGTCGACCAGAGCGACTGTCCGGTCAACCTCATCGGACCGCATGCCCTTCTGCGCCGCTATGGTTTGCACCAGGCGGTCCACCCGTTCGATATTGGGCGCGCCGGCGGCCAGGGCCCGCGCCGCGGAGGACGGGCTTGCAAGCGATAGCGCCGCGTTCGCGTATTTTTCAAACGGCACGAGGTCTTTCTCGGCCGCGCCCAAAGACACGCACAGCCTGGCGACCCAGTTGTAGACCGACCGCGTTGCTTCGATGTCGCCATGCACGGCTTCCTTGATGGAGCGCATGGCATCTTTCTGCACGCAGCGATAGTTGCCGGCCAGCAACATGCTCCATTTCGCCAGCGGCACAAAGACCGAGTCGTGCACCTTGAGCTTGACGGGCAATTCGATCTTGCCGTCGCCGGTGTCGAAGCGGATCGCTTCGATATCCGCCTCGAGCTGGCGCAGGATGGCGGTGTGCGCGTCCGCATCGAACCGGGCCGATTTGAAGTTGGTCGGCAGCCTGACCTGCAGCACATTGACCTTTTCTTCCGGCGGGCGAAACGCCTGCGGGTCCGGGCTGCACAGCGTCATCAGCCTGGGGTCGAAGCCGTCCCAGACGGTGGGATCGGTGTAGGCGCCTCTGCAGGCATCGGCATCGAGGCCGGGAATGCGTTTCAGGTAAGTCAGCGGCGGCATGTTCATGATCGACATGCAGGGCACTTTGGATTTGGCCACCTTGTCCAGCAGCTCGCGCACGCCGGGCGAACGGTACTGGGGCTCCTGCATGGCCAATGCGACGAGATCGTAGTCAGCCGGATTGACGCCTGCCGTGCCGCCGGCAGTCACTTTGCCCGGCAGCTTCAGCGAATTGATCTCGACCAGCCCGTCCCTGCCTTTGACCGGCATGCGCACGATGGCGCCTTCCTTGCTGATCAGCTCCGCCTCGGCGGGCAGGCATACCAGGTGCACCGCATGCCCTGCGAGCGCAAGCTTGGTTCCCAGCAGCGAGCCGTAAGAAGCGCCCATGATCAGAATCTTGTAAGTAGTGCGCATCAGAAACTTTTTCCTTTTGGAGTATT
>Ga0299912_10001447_pt1 | contig 19141 bp, 17 predicted proteins | sample RVTome_2_FD_207667 | JGI IMG/M metagenome (GOLD analysis project Ga0299912, IMG submission 207667) | Soil microbial communities from uranium-contaminated site in the Upper Colorado River Basin, Wyoming, United States - RVT95D214 (version 2) ... | reverse complement strand
ATCACTCGTTATGAGTTGCCGTTTGCGCCTTGCTCTGAGATACTTTAGTGATAAAATCAATATGATGATAAGACCGATAAATGCGAATGGGGCTACTATTACAGGACTGACGAAATACGCACCTAATGCTATCAATCCGACTATTAACAGAATCCCCACAAATGCCCGCTTAAATGCCTTTTGTTGTTTCAGGGAATGTTTTTCTATCGGTCTTCTTGTTACTACTGATTTTATGAGTAAATAGCTCCCGTAAAACACAAAAAACCACAGTGTAATAAAGGCATCAATTATGTCGATTATGAATGAATCAATGGACGACCCTTTCGTGCGGTACTTCTTAGGCATGGCTTTCCCTCCCTCCCATGCGTAGTGGCTTATTCTAAAATATTTTTTGAAAAACCGCCAGAAGGGGCTTTGCCTTGAAAGTGCTAATTTTCAGGGAGTTTTGGGACAACTGACTGACTTCTAGGGCAAGCAGCACTTATGGGGCAAAGCCCCTCTTCAACACCCCCTACCCCAGCCCCACCCGCTCCTTGACCAGTGCCAGGGTCTTTTCGGCCAGGGGGCGGGCGCGGGCGGCGCCCTCAGCCAGCAGCGTCTCCAAGTAGCTCGGTTCGGCGACCAGCTTCTGATAGCGGGACTGCAGTGGGCGCAAAGCCTCAACAATCACTTCACTTAACTCTTTCTTGAGTGCGGCGTAGCCTTTGCCGGCGAAGTGGGCTTCAATCTTGTCCTGGGACTGGCCGGTGAGCACCTGGTACATCACCAGCAGGTTATTGATGCCGGGGCGGTTCTCGTCAAACCGAATCTCGCGTCCGGAATCGGTGGTGGCTCGCATAATCTTGGAACGGATGGCGTCGGGCGAATCCAGTAAATTTATAGCGTGGCCCGGGTCGGTCTCGCTCTTGCTCATTTTCTTGGTCGGGTCATCCAGCCCCATAATCCTGGCGCCGACTTCACGGAGTAGAGGCTCCGGGAGTTTGAAGGTTGGCCCGTAAATTGAGTTGAACCGCTGCGCTATGTCCCGGGCGAGTTCCACATGCTGTTTCTGGTCTTCACCCACCGGTACGACATCGGTCTCATAAAGGAGGATATCCGCCGCCATGAGGGCGGGATAGTCAAAAAGACCAACGCTCACCTGCCCCTTCAGTTCCTCTGATTTTTCTTTGAACTGTGTCATGCGCTGCATCCAGCCCATCGGGGTGAAGCAGTTGAGTATCCAGGCCAGCTCAGCATGGGCACTGACATGGGACTGAACGAAGAGAATTGACTGTTTTGGGTCAATGCCCACCGCCAACAAGAGGCCAGTGACCTCCCGGGTCTTGGCTTTCAGGATGCCGGGGTCCTGGGGGACAGTTATGGCATGTAAATCAACGACACAGTAAAGGCAATCAAACTCAGTTTGCATCGGCACCCACTGGCTCATTGCCCCCAAGTAGTTGCCAATATGAAGATTGCCGGTTGGCTGAATACCAGAGAAGACTCGTTTCTTCATCGGTCTCCTTCCTGAAGAGAGTGTCGGTCTGCCATGCAGGACATGGCTACCGGATAACCTCGCTGACCTCGCTGACTGGCTTTCGTCCCCGTGACGGCGGTTCTTCATCGGGATAGCCGATGGGGATGAAGGCGATAATATCCATTTCCAGTGGCACCTTGAGAATCTTTTCTATCTCGCCCTTAGCCTGTAGCGGGCCGGTCATCCAGACAGCGCCCAGTCCCATCTGGTGCAATACCAGGAGTAAATGGGCAATAGCCGAGGCGACCGACTGAATGCGGCTATTAGCTACATTGCGCCACTGGCGCATCTGGCTGGCACGGGAGTCAACTTTTTCCCGCGCCGCAAAAATCTGGTCAACGGGCGACTGGTATTGGGCGGCCGCCACGGCCATGGCCGCGGGCGCACTGCGGAAGAAACCGGCTCGTTCCCGCCAGCCAGCGGCCATCCCAAACTTCTCAGCTTCCGGCCAGGAAGCCATTAAATCGGCGCTGGCCTGCACGGCGTCCGCTATCGCCTTGATGGTACCTCGATTCACAATAACATAGAAACGCCAGTTCTGCTGGTTACCGCCGTTGGGGGCCCAGGTGGCCAGCTCAATCGCCTTGAGCAGCAGCTCTTCCGGGACTTTCTTGTCCTGCCAGCGACGAATGGAGCGCCGGCTTTTGATGAGTTTTTCCAGGTCAACCAGTTCCATCGCCTTGTCCTCCTCTCCGTGGAACTTATTGTAGCAATCTGGCCTATCTTTCGCAAACCCCAATCCCTAAAGTCCCCGTCTCCTTACAAAGGATATGGGGAGAAATATAGAAAGAGGGGCGAAGCCCCTCTTTAATAAAATTTCCCCCTCTCCTTTCTTAGGAGAGGGGGTCAGAGGGTGAGGTTGATAAACAATCTCGGGACAAGCCACTTGATTTCACACATCGGTTCACGGTATCCTTATGGCAACTATGGCCGAGAAGAGCTCCAGCAGGCTGGCGGTTGATGTCAACAAGGTTTCTTTCAGCTACAATAGGCTGAAGGCGCTCAATGAGCTATCCCTGCTGGTACCCACCGGTATCAGCTTTGGCCTGCTCGGCCCGAACGGTGCCGGCAAGACCACGCTCATTCGTCTGCTGGTTGGTCTCCTGAAACCAAAATCCGGTAATGTCCTCATACTCGGGCAAAAGCCCTCAAGGAGAATTGCCCATCTCCTGGGCTACATGCCGCAACTGCACTCCCTGTATAACGAACTCTCGATTACGCAGAATGTGGACTTCTTTGCCCGGGTCTACAGGATGCACAACCGAAGTGAACGAGCCCGCCGGGTGGAGGAGGTCATCCGATTGGTGGACTTGTGGTCGCGGCGCAAGGACTCGGTGGTCAAGCTGAGCGGCGGTATGAGACAGCGGGTCAGCCTGGCCTGCGCCATCGTTCACAATCCACCCCTGCTGTTGCTGGATGAACCAACGGTTGGCCTTGACCCGGAGCTGCGAGTTACCTTCTGGGCATACTTTACGGCTCTGACCAGGCAGGGCACCACGATTATCATTTCCAGCCACAGCATGGATGACGCCGCCCATTGTGACCAGTTGGCCTTCATGCGTGAGGGCGAAGTCATCGCTGTGGGCACTCCCCACGAGCTACAGCAGGCCACCGGCCAGCCCGGTGCCAGCCTGGAATCTGCTTTCCTCTATTTTATCCACCGTGAGGACAGCAGCCATGTCTAGTCAGGCGCTGACCATCGCTGGCCGGATTGTCCGGCAGATAGTACGCGACCGCCGGACAATCGCCCTTATTATGGTGGTGCCCATCGTGGTCATGACGCTCATCGGCCTGAGTTTCCCGCAGAGTAATATGCTGGACAACATCGCTCCCGCCCTGCTGGCGACCCTGGCTCTCTTCTTCAGCTTCTTACTCACCGGCATCAGCTTTTTGAGAGAGCGCTCTCAGGGTACGCTGGAACGCCTGATGGCCTCACCAGTCTCGCGTCTCGATATTGTTGTCGGCTATTTGTGCGGCTTCTTTATTTTTGCCCTGACCCAGACACTGATTGTGCTCTTCTTCACCATTTATGTTCTGGATGTCACCTTCCACGGCGACCTGTGGCAGATTTTTGTCTTTCAGGTGGTCATCATCGCCGGGGCGGTCAACCTGGGCATCTTCACCTCGACCTTCGCCCGCAACGAGTTTCAGATGATTCAGTTCATCCCTCTGATTATTCTGCCTCAGATTTTTCTCGGCGGTATGCTCTGGCCGGTGGAACAAATGCCGGATTACCTGCAGTGGCTGGCCAGAATACTGCCGCTGACCTACGCTGTGGAGGGACTGCGCGATATCATGCTCGACGGCAAGAACCTGCTGGATGTCGGCCTTCAGCTATCCGTCCTTGTTGGCTTCGCCATCGTTATCTCCGTGGTGACCGCCATTACCCTGCGGCGTGGCAGCATCAGCTAGCCCCCGCCTCTTCCTTAGCTGTCTCGTCGGGGCGTCTAAGAGGGGTGAGGTCAATTAACCAATCTTACCAGGTATGGTAAAATTGAAGTCAACAAACCTAGATAATAGCTTGGTGTGTAAGGTAGGCTGATGAAAGCAGTTATTCTGGCGGGCGGTAAGGCCACCCGGCTCCTGCCCCTGACCTGCAATACGCCGAAGGCGATGGTGCCAGTGCTAAACACTCCCTTTCTGGAGTATGTCCTGCGTCACCTCAGCCGGCACGGGATAAAGGAGGCAATTCTGGCGCAGGGCCATCTGGCCCAGCCTATTGAGAGTTATCTGGGTGACGGCCGCCAAACTGGTGTCAGACTGTACTATTCTATTGAAGATACCCCTCTGGGGACAGCCGGGGCATTAAAGAATGCGGAGAGGTATCTGGATGACAGCTTTGTCGTCTTGAATGGTGATGTTTTCACTGACCTGGATATTACGGCGATGATTGCCTTACACCGGGAGAGAAGAGCCAGGGCAACGATTGCCCTGACCCCGGTGGACGACCCCACCCCTTATGGCCTGGTAGAAACCGGCACGGCGAATAGGGTGACCCGTTTTGTGGAAAAACCATCTCCCGGTGAAATCGCCACCAAAATGATAAACGCCGGGATTTACATCCTTGAGCCTGAAGTCCTGGCACAAATTCCGGCCCAGAAAAGTGTTAGCCTTGAGCGCGAGATATTTCCCCGGCTTCTGGCCGAAAGAGAGCCATTTTATGCCTATTCCTCGGATGCCTACTGGTTGGATATCGGCACACCCGAAAAATACTCTGAGGTACACCGGGACCTGCTGGACGGCAAGTCTAAACTCTATAGTCCTTCTTTTGAAAGGGGAGTGCTCATCGGCGAGGGAAGTGAAGTGCACCGGACGGCTCAAATCCAGGGGCCGGTGATGGTCGGGGCCAATTGCTCAATTGGGCCGCGGGTGAAGCTAATCGGCCCTCTGGTTATTGGCCCGGGAGGTACCATTTTAGAAGATAGTGTGATTGAACAGTCTATTATCTGGCGGAATGCCCGCATGGGGCCGAAAGCCACGGTCAAGAGCTCTATCCTGGCGGACAATTGCCACTTAGAAGCTAATTCGGTTGTTGAAGGAGCTGTGCTGGGTGATGATGTCGTGGTAGAGAAAGGTGGGCGGGCGGAGGCTGGCAGCCGCATCTGGCCGGGGACAAGGGTAGCGCCGAAGGCATAGCTACCCCGGGGTAAAACAAGTCATTGATTCCTACATCTGTGGCTCCCCCCTTGGTCTGTACATGTATAGTATATCCTGGACACCGCACATTAATTCGTTTATCTACAGTAACTGTGTTTCTTGTTTCATAGTCAGGAGCTTGCGTTTCTGCTTTTGGCACAGCTATTCAACGAAGAGCTTCCTGGCATTCTCACCGAGAATGCGCTTCTTGTCTTTCTCGCTAAGAGGAAGGCTGCGAATCCACTCCAGAGGCTTCTTCACTTCGCCGAAGGGATAGTCGGTAGCAAAGAGCACCTTGTCCGAGCCATGCTCCTTGATGAAATCGGCGATGACCTTTTTGTCCAGAAGGTTTATGTCCGGTGTCCAGCAGGTATCGAGGTAAAGATTTTTACCCAGCAGATGTTTCCTAGCCTCATCAAGCATGTACAGTCCGCCAAAATGGGCGGCGACTACCTTAAGCCTGGGAAATGCCTCCAGAACCCGGGCAATGGTGTTCGGGGCTGAAGGTACTACATTCGAAGTAGTATAGGACTTACCCAGAGCACCTGAATGGAAGTAGACCATCATATCCTCTCCCAAGGCTTCATATATGCGAAACATTCGCTCCTCATCCGGGCGGCAGTTCTGAAAATAGGAGTGAACCTTGATTCCCCTGATGCCTCCTCTTCTGAGTCTGTCTATTTCATTTTTGTAATCCTCGAAGTCAGGGTGAATGGTTCCCAGTCCAATAAGCTTCTTGCCATCGCAGGTATTTAGCAGAAAATCGTTGGCCGGCCTTACTACTGAAGGCTTCTCAGCGATACAGAACATGACCGAGGCATCTACGCCATTCTGTTCCATGCTCTGGAGCAAAGCCTCCGTAGTCAGCTTCCCGAAGAGAGGCTCGCCTCTCTGGGACTCCATCATTTTCTGCACGGTGCCGGCAACCTTATCTGGATAGATATGAGTGTGGCTATCTATAACCATGGTTTCCTGCCTATTCCTCTCTCAAAATCTCCCGGGCGATGGTTATCCTCTGAATCTCTGAGGTACCCTCATATATGCGCAGCGACCTTTGCATCCGGTAGATGCGCTCGATAGGCATCCCTTTCATGAGGCCGGCACCGCCATGGATTTGAAGCGACTCGTCGACTACCCTATGGCACACTTCTGTGGCGAAGAGCTTTGCCATAGATGCCGATGTCATTGCCTTCCGCCAGTTTTCACCCCGGTCCTTCAATATAGCGGCCCAGTAGACCAGCAGTCTCGCCGCCTGGATTTCGGTAGCCATATCGGCTAGCTTAAACTGGGTGGCCTGGAACTCAGCGAGCGGCTGGCCGAAAACGACCCGGTTTTTAGCACGGCTCAGAGCCTCCTCATAGGCCCTTTGGGCAAAGCCCACCGCGGTGGCCCCTACTGTCGTGCGGAACATATCCAGGTTCTCCATGGAAATCCTCATTCCCCGGTTTTCTTCGCCCAGGAGGTTTTCCTTAGGGATGCGGCAATTCTCGAACCTCGGCTCACAGATGCAGTGAGCCGCCATCAGCTTCATCTTCCGGCTGGGGTCGAAGCCCGGGGTTCCCTTCTCCACGATAAAAGCGGAGATGCCTCGGTTGCCTTTGGCTGGGTCCGTCTTGGCGAAAACGGTGTAAATCTCAGCGGCCGGCCCTTGACTTATCCAGCGCTTTGCCCCGTTCAGGACATAATGGTCACCGTCCAGAACGGCCGTGGTCTTCATACCGGAAACATCTGAGCCAGCATCAGGCTCGCTGAGAGCAAAGGCGGCTAATCTCTCGCCACTGCCTATTGCCGGCAGGTACTTACGTTTTTGTTTCTCAGTGCCGAAGAGTGTAATCGGGTAAGTACCCAGGCCCTGCATGGTAAAGATGGAGGCGGCCGCACTACATATTCGGCTGAACTCCTCCCTCACTATGGAGATATTGACACAGCTTACCATTCCAGCGCCGCCATACTCCTTGGGCACCATCAGGCGAAGGAGCCCTTCATCGGCTAGCAACTTCACCAAGTCCCAGGAAATCTCTTCAGACTCATCAGCCTCGGGAGCCAAGGGAGCCAGCTTCTCCTCGGCAAACTGGCGCACCCGCCTTCTCAATTCCTTCTGTTCTTCGGTAAACATAAAATCCATGATATGTTCCTCCTTACCCTAGGCTAAGCCATGCCACTGGATGAGTTCCTCATCCCTGGCCACGCACCCGGTAACGCCTCTGGCGTCCTGTTGCGCCAGGAAAATAGCCGCTTTTACCATCTTTTCAGGCCCGATTAACCGTGACTTGTCATAGTCGGGGGGTAAATTAAATACGAATCCTTCTGAAGCTACTCCCTGCGCCGGCTTGTAGCAGTTGACTGCAATGTTATAGCGGCCAAGCTCAGCCGCTAATTCGCAGGTGAAATGCTCAATCGCCGCCTTGGCTGTACCATAGGCCACGCCGGTGACACTTCGGACCCTACCATCGGCGGCTCCCGAACTGGTGTTTATGATACTGCCACTTCTCAGTTTCATCATGGTAGGCAGGACGGCCTTGGTGCAAAGGAAAGTCCCCAGAAGGTTAACACCTATGACCAGATTCCAGCGCCTGGTTGTCGTCTCCGCGAATGGGCCAGGGGCAGCCACCGCGGCGTTGTTAACCAGGATATCTATCTTGCCCCATTCATTCAGCACCTTCTGCACCATAGCCTGCACCTCGCCCTCCTCCAAGATATTCGTCTTTATAGGGAGAGCGTTGCCGCCAATAGCTTTAATCTCATCCACAGTTTCATAAATTGTTCCTGGCAGGCCAGACTTGAGCTGTTCCTCGGTACGCGCCGCAATAGCTACACGAGCTCCTTCCTTCGCAAATCCGATGGCAACGGCCTTGCCGATTCCCCGGCTGGCACCGGTAACTATAGCCACCTTTCCGTCAAGCTTGCCCATGATAGACCTCCTTTCTCACTAAGGATTTTCTAGACTCTGAGTGACTGTAACACAAGAGCTCAGATGTGTCAAACGACCATTGTGCGGTGTGCAGGACATACTATACAGTTGTCAGGTTACGGGTATAGTAGATACATTGGGAAGACACTAGAGCTTCTGTTTGGCCTAACCGCTTGACATCAGTTTGGTCTTGGTCATACACTAAGCAGACCTGCCCTATAAAATAAAGAACATTTAAAAAAAGGAGGAGGTATGGATTTTGATGTGCATTTTACCAAGGAAAGCGAGGAGTTTCGCAAAGAGGTCAGGGCATGGCTGAAGGAAAATGTCCCTGCTGACCTTGAGTGGCCGGTAGACCCTTATGATGTGACTCCCGAGCTGATCAAGGTAAGGGACGATTTGCGCCGTAAGCTCGGGGCCAAGGGCTGGTTGGCCCCTGACTTCCCGAAGGAGCTTGGCGGTGGGGGTTTGACCGAGGAGCATGTTGCTGTCCTGCATGAAGAGACAATGCGGATGGGTCGGGGAGGAGGTGCGGCTGTACTCGGTGGCTTTGCCAGTGACCTTTTCGTTGGACCGGTGCTCCGCTATGGACCAGAGGAGTTAAAAAGGGAATTCCTTCGTTCATATCTGCGGGGTGAGAAAAGTGCTTGGCTTAATGAGACTGAGCCTGACCATGGCACCGACAATGCGGCTATGGAGACCACCGCCATACTTGATGGGGACGAGTATGTCGTTAACGGGGAGAAGATTTATATCGGTCGTGAAGACCCTCTAGATTGGCGGGATACCTGGCTCTTTACGCCAACAGTAACCAAGCCTGGCGCTCCTCGCCATGAGAACCTGGGAGTCTTTATGATGCCGGCCAGTTTGCCTGGTATTAGTTGTGAGGTCATACCACTCATCGGCGCTGAAGCCAGAAAGAACCGCATCTTTATGAAGAATGTTCGGGTGCCGACTAGATATCTCATCGGTGGTCCTGAAGCCAGAGGCTGGGATGTGCTGCAGTTATCACTGCGTGCTGAGCATGGCGGGGGAGGGGCGCTTGTTCATAGGGAACCTTTATCATCCAGGCTTATTCGCTACTGCAAGGAAACAAAGCGTAACAATCGGCCGATAAGTGATGACCCGTTTATTCAGGATATCCTTGTTAAGCTCTGGATAGAAGACCAGAAGTCGCGGCTCTATGGGCTGAGCACCTACTGGATGGGCAAGACGGGCAAGTTCGCTGGCGTGGCCTACAAGGGTGTCCAGAATGCACTTCACGGGAAAGTTGAAGCTCCCAAAGTAGCCAAGTCTATTTTGGATATACTGGGGCCGGTGGCGGTGACTAGTGACCCAGAGCTACGAGTGCTGGCCGGGGAGGTGGAGCGGGCAGAACGGATGGGTTGTGTCACTCATATTGCCGGAACGCCGGAGACCTTGAAGATTTTGGCCGGCCGAGCCATAGGCATGACGAGACCTTATGAGAAGGGAGGAAAGTAACGATGAATCTGTCTCTTACACCGGAACAGGAGAAATTACAGAAGGAAGCTAGAGAGTTTCTGGCCAAGGAGTGTCCGTGGACCTTAGTTAAGGAGGCTGATACCAGCAAGAGCGGATTTTCAAAGGAACTATGGAATAAAGTAGCCGCCAAGGGGTGGCTGGGGTTTCCTTTACCCAAGAAGTACGGTGGCGGTGGTGCCAGTCTCACCGATACTGCGGTTCTCTATGAAGAGATGGGACGAGTTCTCCTGCCCGGCCCTTATTTCTCCTCAACAGTACTCTGCGGGCAGATTGTTCTGGAAGGCGGGACAGAAGAACAGAAGGAGGAGCTTATCCCGGCGATGGCTAAGGGGAAGAAGATTCTGGCACTGGCTTTTACCGAGCCTGATTATGGCTGGGGGGCAGAATGCATACACCTCTCAGCGGCACCGAATAACGGAGGTTTTATCCTTAATGGGAAAAAACATTTTGTTCACGATGCTCAGATAGCCGACCAGATTATCTGTGTTGCCCGCACTAAAGAAACCGTAAACCCGGAAGAAGGGATTACCCTGTTTCTGGTCGATATGAAATCCCCCGGGCTATCCTGCCGTGACCTGCCAGGCTTTGTGGGCGAGAAGCAAAACGAGTTAACTTTTGACGCGGTAAAGGTACCCTTCTCCCGCATAATAGGGGATACCAACATAGGCTGGTCTATCCTGAATAAGGCATTCACCAAAGCTATACCTGTATTATGTGCTTTCATGGTAGGGGGATGCCAGCATGTGTTTGAGATGACGGTGGATTACAGCCGTACGAGAAAGGCATTTGGTCAGAATATAGGATTTTTCCAATGGGTACAAACTTATGTTATCAATCAGACGAACGATTTAGAGGCGGCTCGGTGGACGATGTATGAGGCAGTGTTCAAGATTGACGCGGAGAAACCGGAAAATGAACAAGCTATTGCCGTATCACTAGCCAAGGCAGTCGCCAGCGATGCCTACTACGAGGTTTGTTCCAACGCCCACGAGGTTCATGCCGGCCGGGGCATACAATTAGAATTTCCGCTTTATCTTTATACCCAGAAAGCCAGGACACTTTATACCTATCTGGGTGACCCCTCCCATCACCGAGGACACTTAGCACGGCTATTTGGAATGTAAAAACCCACCCGGCTGGTTCTGGGTGCACAGCCTGTAACCACTAGTGGTTACAGGCTGTGCCTTTTATTGCTGCCATTGTACCATCGTGATGCCCACCTGTCAGTCTGAATTACTACACCCTCAGTTAAACATTCCGCTAGAAAGTGCAATCAGTGCAAGGTAATTAGCGAGAAATGGATTTAGTTACTCGTAATTCGTTCTCCACTACCGGAAGTCAGGTAACGTTGCTGTGCGCAGACTTTTCACAGCCCGGGACGCTTGCCGAATTGAAGTTGTCGTCGGCCCTGAGCCAGTGGAGTTCGCTTGATTTACTAGTGGGCCTTGCCTCCCAGGTCTCAATCCTTCTCTTTGCCGCTAGATTCAGGGGAAGAATGGTCCCTAAGGCTTGGAAAAGGCTAAGGCAGTGGACAGACGAGAGCGTTCGCTCCAGTATCGCCCTCGTGCTGTAGAAACGTCTCACAACTTCGTCGGTTCCGGCCTGAAGTTCCTCTGGAGTCATCCTCTTTGGCTGGAAAACGACGTGAAAGAAGTCGTAGTAGCTCCAGTCTCTGGTGAGAATACGGCCTTCTCGCTGCAATTGACTGTAAATCACTGTTCCGGGCAAAGGTGTGAGAACGGTGATCTGGGCCAACTCGATACGACTGGCTTTAAGAAAATCCAGTGTCCGGTCAAAAACCTCCGGATCATCTTCGTCAAAACCGAAGATGATCCCCGCCTCAACAGCAATCCCAGCTCGGTGAAGGGCCTCTATGGCCCCAAGATAGGTCTCCGCTAGGCAGAATCCTTTACCCACTTTCTGCAAGCTCTCGTTGGAGAGAGACTCCAGGCCCACGAATAGTCCTTTACAGCCACTCTCAACCGCAGCTCCAAGAAGTTCTGGGTCCTGTGCGATGGTAAGCGCCGCTTGGCTATACCAATGTCGATTGAGTGTTTTGAGACTGGAGAAGAGCTTTAGCGCATATGAGCGGTCAGCGACTAAGTTGTCGTCGATGAAGATCACCAACTTGCCAGAGAGGTCCGCAATCTCCTGGATAACTTCTTCCACCGGTCGATGGCGATAGTGGGCTCCATAAAAGGAGGTGATGGAACAAAAAGTACAGCGATTGGGGCAACCCCTAGAGGTCTGGACACTGTTTCGAGTGAAATATTCACCGGGATCAAGAAGGTCGCGTCGCGGAAGCCCAAGGCCACGCAGGCTAGCATATGGGTCGCTATGGTAAACCCGTTTCAGGGCTCCAACCTCCAGATCTCTAAGCATCTGTGGCCACGAGGGCTCGGCATCGCCTACGCAGACTGCATCACAATGCGCCAGAACCTCTTCCGGCAGAAAGCTGGGGTGAAAGCCTCCTGCGAGCACCGGAATGCCCAGGCGGCGAAATTCCCGTGCGATTTCGTAGGCTCGCGGCGCTCCTGCCGTCATAAAGGAGAGGCCAACGCAGGTCGGCTCCGATGAGAAGTCGAGCGGGCTAACGTACTCATCAACAATCCTCACCTTCCAGTCGGGTGGGGTTGCCGCAGCAACCGCAAGGAGGCTAAGACGTGTATGGCGAAAGAAACGCGAGACAATTGGCTTACCCCCAGGTTTCACCCGGCAGCTTTCTGGGGCAGGGCAAATAAGCAGTATCTCCTTTTTCACAACTGGCCTCCGTTCTATACCATAGTGTACACCGTTGTAATGGCTGCGGGCAAAACGGCTGCCTCCACAACTGGGAGCCGTAGGAGAAATACGTATGCCAGGAAGCTTGTGATTGACTATCTCAAAGTCTGAACTCACTCAGATAATCTGCACAAGCTACATTCATGGACACGCTGGTATGTCGTTACGCCACCCCGGCGCGACACGTCTGGACATTGCACGAAATGAGTTTTCGCGACCTCTCGCCTACCCCCTCGAAGACGATTCCTGTTTTAACTGGAATAGATTCAAACAAAGACAGATCAAGCCACCTAATCCGTGTTTCAGGTATAGATCGACTCTCCCCCGCTTCCCCATCCTCCAAGCAACTCCTCTACTGCACACGTTTTCGCTAAGAAGTTTAATGTCAGCTATAGTTGACCGAAAAGGTGAAGTGTTCAGTCTGTCTACATAAGAAACTCCAGTTTTCCGATTCGTCGGGTGGTAAGTATTATGAGTATTAAATTATAAGGGTGTTGACAGTGAGGGTCATGGGTAGTAGTATTCCACAAGGATTCTAGGTTTATTACCTTGGGAAGGAGATCGGTATTATGAAGCTGTTTGAGCCACTAGTGGTTCGAGATATGGTACTCAAGAACCGTATAGTGATGCCACCAATGCTGGTTGGAGTTGGCTACAGGGGCCAACGAGCCAGGTCTTATTATGGAGAGCGGGCTAAGGGCGGTGTTGCCGCCATCACTGTGGCGGGTACTTCGGTGGACCTGTTTGTGTCCGACGAGGCCTGGGGTCGGCCTGGGGGCGTGGCAGCCTTCGTTGAAGGGGCTCACTGGCTCACCGAAACGGTACACCAGGCTGGTGCCAAAATCGGGGTGCAGCTCTGGTACGGGAATCGTTTCCCCGCCGGGGCCGGCGAGGCAGACGGCCGCGGGGTGGCCGTCGCTCCCTCTACCAGAGGAGAAATGCGTGCCCTTACCATCTCAGAGATTGAGGAGATTATCTCAAGATTCGCCCGCGGAGCCGCCCAGGCTAAAGAAATCGGATTTGACTACGCTGAAATCCACGGGGCTCACGGCTATCTTGTTTGTCAGTTCTTCTCCCCCGCAGATAACCACCGCACCGATAAGTATGGTGGGAATCTGGCCGGGCGGATGAGATTCGGAACAGAGTGTATTAGAGCCATGCGGCAGGCAGTGGGAGAGCACTACCCACTATTTTTCCGCCTCGGTGCCTGGGAAGATAGACCGGATAGTATCACTATTGATGACAGCACAAAGTTTGGGGTGGAGCTGGAGAAGGCCGGAGTAGATGTCCTCGATATCTCCGTCGGCGCCACAACCCAGCCTGGCTCGTCGGCTATAAGCGGCCCTGGAGAACCAGAGGGAACTCTGGTACCATACGCGGCCGCCATTAAGCAAAAGGTGCGAGTACCAGTGATAGCCGTAGGGCGCATCAAAACTCTGGCTTTCGCTGAGTCTGTCCTGAAAGAGGGCAAAGCCGACCTTATTGCTGTTGGGCGCCAGCTTATCGCCGACCCATTCTGGCCCCAAAAAGTGTTGGAAGGTAAAGAAGATGAGATTGTGCCCTGCATAAGCTGTAATGTCTGCATGGATACCGGCCCAAGAGGCAGTGGATTGAGGTGTTCGGTAAACGCCTCGGTTACGAGGGAGCTGGAACATCAGATTCAATCGGCCGAGAAGTCTAAGAAAATCATAGTTGTCGGCGGAGGCCCAGCCGGCATGGAAGCCGCCAGGGTAGCGGCACAAAGGGGTCACCAAGTCACCCTGTACGAGAAAAAAGACAAACTAGGCGGACAGCTTCTCGTAGCGAGTATGGCTCCCTTCAAGGGTGAGATTGCCAACTTGACCCGATACCTGACCAGCCAGCTAGATAAAGTCGGCGTCAAGGTAAAGCTGGGCACAGAGGCAACTTCTGCCTTGATTCAGAGAAGAAAGGCTGATGCGGTGGTGATAGCCGTGGGAGCCAGCCCGATAGTTCCGGAGGATTTGCCTGGGCTAAAGGGACAGAATGTCATCAGTGCCTTGGATATCCTTACCGGAGCCAAAGAGGCAGGTCAGAGGGTCGTTGTCATTGGTGGGGGGATGGTTGCCTGTGAGGCCGCTGAACTTCTAGCTCAAAAGGGTAAGAAGGTAACCATCCTTGAGATGCTGGACGAGATAGGGAGCGATATCGGGGTAAGCAATAAACGGACCGTCCTGCACCGCCTCCAGAATGCTGGCATTGAGATGGCAACCAGGACCAAGGCGCAGGAAATAACTAAGAGGGGAGTTAGAGCAACACAGAATAAATCAACACGAGTTTTTGAAGCCGATACGGTTGTGCTGGCTGTAGGCTTCACTCCGAATACCAGCCTAGCTCAGAAGCTTGAGGGGAAGGTCTCAGCCCTGTATTCAATAGGAGATTGCGCCGAGCCCCGAAAGATAGTAGATGCCATCGACGACGGTGCTCGTGTGGGGCGGGAAGTGTAAATCTCGCCTTCTGATTAGCCGGCTTGGTCACGAAATAAGCTTTTATTAAGTATGAGACCCTCAGGGATACTGCGCTCTCCCCGAGATAATGCCAAGCTAAGATAAGGACTCTTATTATTCTACCGGTAGGTTTCTCCTACTCGGCATACACTCGAACCTCTGCTTCCTCACTGTCAACATTAATCTCAGTCTCGCTCAGGGCGCTAATCAGTGCATCCACATACTCGTCCTTCAGATTGAGGATGTCAAAGCCAATTCCCTTTTCCTTCATTGCCTTATTGACATCATCGGCAACCTGCGGTGGGATAAGCGCCTTGAGCTTCATCCCGGCACGGATTAGTCCCACGGGGATGCGGACATTCACCCGGCCGTGTTCAGCCAGGGAATGATGTCCTTCATGTTCGGCATCATGATGGTGCCCTTCTTTCGGCTCTACCCGCACATAGAGATATTTCGGAGCGGGTTTGGCCTTTTTCACGGCCGCCGCCTCGCCGCCGGGGCCCCCTTCATCTTCTACCAGTGAGAGCAACCGGGACGCTTCCTCCACCGAGATTTTACCCTCGGCAAGCATCTGTAAAATCCTTTTCTGATTTTCAGACATTGTCAGTACCTCCTAAAAGAACGCTATGTAAACACGGCCTTCTTTGCCTTCCACATCAACCTTAAGACCGGGTAGATGGCAAAGTAAGCGCAGTATTGCCGGCATACTGAACAACATCGGACGCCACCACCCTACTCGCCAACTAAATAGCATCGCCAGCAGAGCAAAGGGCAGCAGGATAAGAACAATAGCCAGTAGAAATACCAGAACGACCGGTCCAATCAGGAACAACGGCAACCACAGCGCGAATCCACGACGGTGATTCCGGAACCTAATCTTTAGCAGATATGGCGGCCACTTCATTTTAATAACCTCGCAATTGCCTCCTGAGCATTGATTTCACCACGCTCCAGGGCGGCAAGAATTTCCTCTTTCCTCGGTCGGGTTACATTTTCAACGAACTGGAGACGGCTGGCAATACGACTCAGCCGGCTTTTGACTGTGGGATAGCTGATACCGAAAATGCGCTCCATTTCCTTGATAGAACCATCGCTCTTCACGAAGGCCATGACAAAAACTTGGTCCTCCGCCGGTAGGCGTGCCAGGGCTGGTAATTCGAATTCGCCTTCAACGGCGATACCACTGTCGACTAGCCGCACTCTTTCGATAATAAAAGGGGCACCTTGCGTCACTCGGGTTAGCTCCTGCCAGTCCTTAGACTTCAAATTTTCCACCTCTTCTGTCTGCGTCGAATCAATTTTATCAACTATAATATTAACTATCGGCATATATTATAGACCACAATATTAAATTTGTCAAGTATCCAATGAATATTATTTAACACTATCGAATCAGATAACACCTCCTCTTCACAAAGTTCGGGAACTCTCCAACTCTAATTTCTATCTGACTAATGCGCAAGTTCGTGTAAGCGAAGCCGTAACTCTTATAGTGGAAAGGGGCGTTTAAGAGGGGCTTCGCCCCTCTTCTTAATCTCGTCCCCCCTCTCCTTCTAGGGGAGGGGGCAGGGGTGAGGTTATGACTGCCCATCAAGCTCGGCTTGACTACCAGACTGGAGAGTCTATAATTGAGCCTATAGACAGCGCAGGGGGATAAAATGATTCGTAGCTTTGAGGGCAAAACACCTAAAATAGCCAAATCAGCCTTCGTCAGCGAGGCGGCCTATGTCATTGGCGATGTGGAGATTGGGGAAAACTCGGGTATCTGGCCCGGTGCCATAGTGAGGGGCGACTTCGCTAAAATCAGGATTGGCGCCAATACGATGATTGAGGACAACTGCGTTGTCCACTGCGGTTCGCCGATGGAAATCGGGGATAATGTACTCATCGGCCACAGCGTGGTGGTACACGGCACCAGGATTGGCAGCAACACGCTCATCGGTAATAATGCTACCGTCCTGGACGGCGCCCTGATTGGCAGCTACTGTATCATCGGTGCTGGCTGTCTGGTAAGCCAGGACATGGAAATACCGGACAATTCCTTCGTCGTCGGTGTGCCGGCTAAAATCCGGGGCCAGATTTCTCCCGAAAGAAGAAGAGGCCTGACGGCCGGCCCCGGCTCCTACGCCGAATTGATGAGGCGATATAAAGAGCAGGGGTTGTAGCCGGTTCCAGTGGTGCTATCTCTGGTTACATCTTCTCCGGGGCAGTCATGCCCATCAGATAGAGTGTCCGGGCCAGGACAGTCTTGGCCGCCGCCACCAGCTTGAGTCGGGCTTTGGTCAGGGCTTCATCCTGGGAGATAACGCGGCAGTCCCGGTAAAAGCTGTGGAACACCGTGGCCAGGTCCTGAGCGTAGTAGGTCAGGTGGTGCGGCTCCAGCGTCAGGGCCGCCGTCTCTACCAGCTCCGGCAGAAGCAAAAGCTGGCGTATCAGGGCCAATTCTGGCTCGCTGGTCAGCCGGGAGACATCGCCATCGCTGTAGTCAATGCTACGCTCTTTCGCCAGCCTGAGGATGCTGGCAATACGGGCGTGAGCGTACTGGACATAGTAAACGGGGTTATCCGCCGACTGCTTTTTGGCCAGCTCCAGGTCGAAGTCCATCTGGCTATCGGCCGTGCGCGACAGGAAGAAGAAGCGGCAGGCATCAGCCCCAACCTCATCCACCACCTCGCGCAGGTTGATAATATCTCCGGTGCGCTTGGAAATCCGTACCACTTCCTTGCCCCGCCGCAGAGTGACCATCTGCGAGAGTATGATGGTGAGTCGGTCCGGACTGACACCCATGGCGGCCACCACCGCTTTCATCCGCGGCACATGGCCCTGATGGTCGGCGCCCCAGATGTCAATCACGCGGTCGAACCGGCGCTCGATGAACTTGTTGTAGTGATAGGCAATGTCAGCGCCAAAGTAGGTGGGTGAGCCGTCGCTGCGGATGATGACATTGTCTTTGTCTTCACCCAGTGCGGTGGACATGAACCAGGTAGCGTTTTCCTTTTCAGCCACATAGCCGCCCTGACCCAGGAGAGACATCGCTGTCTGGAACTGGCCCTGGTCATACAGGGTGCGCTCGCTAAACCAGACATCAAAGGTGACCCCTAACGACTCAAGGTCGGCCTTGATTTGCTGTATCATCTTCTGTAGACCGAGCTTGCCCAGGGCTGAGATAGCCTCAGATTCGGGCAGGGTGAGGAATCCTTCGCCCTTCTCGGCGATAATCTCTTTGGCCAGGTCAATCATGTAACCGCCGTGGTAGCCATTGGGCGGTATCTCGGCCTCGGTACCTAGGCACTGCTGATAGCGGGCGTAGAGCGAGTGGTAAAAGGCATCCATCTGGCTGCCGGCGTCGTTAATGTAGTACTCTGTCTCAACTCTGTAGCCGGCCGCCGCCAGGACACTGGCCAGAGTGCTGCCTAGGATGGCCCCGCGACCGTGCCCCACATGGAGAGGGCCGGTGGGGTTAACGCTGACGAATTCTACCTGTACCCGGCTGCCCTGACCAATATCAATATTGCCATAGGCCTCGCCGGCGGTCAGGATGGAAGTTACCTGGCGGGTCAACCACTGGCTCTTGAGCCTGAAATTGATGAACCCCGGCGGTGCCGCGACGATGCTCTCAACCTCGGGCACCGGCGGCATCAGTCCGACCAGCAACTCAGCGATGGCCATCGGCTTGGTGCCGGTAGCCCGGGCCAGCTTGAGGGGATAGCTGGAGGCGTAGTCGCCGTGCTCCGGATTCTGCGGGCGCTCTAGATAAGCCTCCGGCAGGGTGACGGCGGGCAACTTACCCGCTTTCTGGGCATCAAGGCTGGCCTGCGTGAGCTGCGCCACCAGTCTTTGTTTCAGTTCAAGGATTTCCGTCTTGGCCTCCTGTTTTGAGAGAACAATTTGAGTTTATGACAAACCAGCCTTACCGTCAAGTCAACTACCCAGATTACTGAACAAGGGTATTAAAAGAGGCAAAGCCCCTTAATCAAAGGGCGTCTAAGAGTCCCGACTGGTCGGGACTCTTTCATAACTACTTCCCCCTTCCCTTTTTTAAGGGCTTTGCCCTAAAAGAACTGCATCTATGTCACCCTGAGTTCCGACTTGTCGGGACGAAGGGTCTGGGGGTGGTGGGGACTATCTGTACACCGCCAGCCCCACCCACAGATTCTTCGTCACCCTGAGTTTAGCTCAGGGTTCCTCAGAATGACATTTGAGGCAAGACCCTTTTCAAGGGGAAGGGGGACCAAGGGGGATGGGGTTATCAGTCTCTAAACGGTTTGCTCTTGAAGAACTAAGTCGGGTGAGTCCGAGATGATGCCGTCCACGCCCAACTTTAAAGCA
>Ga0299912_10001445_pt1 | contig 19146 bp, 14 predicted proteins | sample RVTome_2_FD_207667 | JGI IMG/M metagenome (GOLD analysis project Ga0299912, IMG submission 207667) | Soil microbial communities from uranium-contaminated site in the Upper Colorado River Basin, Wyoming, United States - RVT95D214 (version 2) ... | reverse complement strand
GGTCGGGGATCAGTTGTTGGCTGACTGGAACTCGCGGAGCATCTCGTTGCCGCGCTGCACCATGGCGTCGAGCGCCTGCTGGGCGTTCTTGGTGCCCGACAGCAGCTCCTGGAACTCCTGGTCGATGACGTCGCGGACCTGCACGTAGTTGCCGAAACGCAGGCCCTTGGAGTTCTCGGTCGGCGGGTTCAGCGTGATCTGCTTGAGGCCGACGTCGGAGCCGGGGTTGGCGTCGTAGAAGCCCTGGCTCTTGGTGAGGTCCCACGCCGCCTGGGTGATCGGCAGGTAGCCCGAATACTGGTGCCAGTCGGCCTGCACTTCCGGCGAGGAGAGGTAGCTGAAGAAGTCGGCGACGCCCTTGTACTCTTCGGCGTCATGACCCTGCAGCACCCAGAGGGTGGCGCCGCCGATGATCGAGTTCTGCGGCTGGGTGTCGGCATAGTGCGGCAGCATGCCGAAGCCGACCTCGAAGTCCTTGGCGTTGAGCAGCACGCCGGCGCGGGACGCCGAGGAGTTCATGTAGATGGCGCATTCCTGCGCATAGAACTTGGGCGGAGCGTCGGCGCCGCCGCCGGGGCCGCCGTACTGGAAGATGCCGGCATCCTGCCACTTCTTCAGGTTCTCCCAATGCTTGACCTGCAGCGGGCCGTTGACGACGAACTCGGCGTCCATGCCGCCGAAGCCGTTCTCCTTGGTGCCGATGGGCTGGTTGTGCCAGGCCGAGAAGTTCTCGAGTTGCACCCACGAGATCCAGCCGGTGGTGAAGCCGCACTTGGCGGCGCCCGATTCCATGATCTTCTTGGAGAATTCCTCGACTTCCTCCCAGGTCTGGGGCGGGGTATTGCGGTCGAGGCCGGCTTTCTCGAACACGTCCTTGTTGTAATAGAGGATCGGCGTCGAGGAGTTGAATGGCATGGAGAGCATGTTGCCCTCGGTGTCGGTGTAGTAGCCCACGACCTGCGGCAGGAAGGCGGCCGGATCGAAGGCGGCTCCGGTGTCCTTCATCAGCTGGTAGACCGGGTAGATGGCGCCCTTGGCGGCCATCATGGTGCCGGTGCCGACTTCGAAGACCTGCACGATGTGCGGCTGCTCATTGGCGCGGAACGCGGCGATGGCGGCGGTCATGGTCTCGGGGTACGTGCCCTTGAACACGGGCGTCACATGGTACGTGGTCTGGCTCGCATTGTAGCCGGCGACGATCTCCTCGAGCTTGGTGCCCAGTTCGCCACCCATGGCGTGCCACCAGGATATTTCCGTGGCCGCATAGGCCGTGCTCGCTGCCAGGGCAGCGGTCAGGCCCAGCAGGCCGGCCGCTATGTTCACGTGTACCATCGGTTCTCTCCTTGACGGTTCTTGTTATGGCAAAGCAGGAGGATTTCCGCCTCCCGCATCCCCATCGACCATGGGTGCTAGCAACGGCGGATAACGCGTCGGTGACGCTTCTGTGACGGCGGGATGACAGTCGGCAGGCACTGCTGAATCACCCATCTCGGCCCCTCCCTTGGCCTCAACGGTTGCAGGCGCAACGCTGCCGGTGTTCCCTCGCTGGAGCAGCACGCAGCGCTGGTAATAGTTTACGCAACCACTGCCGAGGTCAACCCGTGTGGACGAGTTTCAGGTGGGGGGCTCGCCGCCGCCGTGCGTCCCGGCCTTGGCCTGTTCGATGCGGCGTGCCACCACATCGACCCCTTTAACCTCCTCGAGGGCGTGCTCGGCGACCTGGATGTCGTTGTCGCCGACCCTGGCGGTCACCAGCGTACCGCCGTGCCTGATTCCCTCGGCATAGAGGTGGGCGTGATCCTCCGGTAAGCCGGCATTGATCAAGGCCCCGGCGATGCCGCCGACCGCCAATCCCGTCGCCGCGCCGGCGACGAAACCGAGGGCCGTGGACATCAGCCAGCCCGCCCCGAGCACCTCGCCGATGCCGGGGAGGGCGACGACGCCCAACCCGGCCAGCAGGCCGCCGGCGCCGCCCGCAAGCGCGCCCAGGTCGGTGCCGATCTCGGCGCCCTCGGCCGCCGGCTTGTCCGCATCCGCTGGGTCGGACTTGCCCGCAACGATCGAGATGTCCTCGCTGCGGATGCCGTGCGCCTCGAGCGCCCGGACCGCGCGGGTGGCGTCGGCGTAGCTGTCGAACAGGGCGTGCACGATGCGCATCGGGTCCTCCTGGGAGACGACCGGGGCCGTTGGTGGTCCGCGGCTTGGCCTAGCGTGACTTCTGCAACTGCAGGTCGGCCCGGGTGCGGGGCTTGGCGATCGACTTCCGCCGCACCAGCGGGCAATCTATCTTCTTCTGTACGATCTCGCCGCGCCTGGAATGCCGGCGCATGGCGAAGATGTGCCCGACGGCCCAGCGCGCCATCTCCGCATGGGGGAGAATTGCGCTGGTGAGGCCGGGGAAGAGTTGGCCGACGAAGGGGTCGTTGTCGAAGCCGACGATCGAGATGTCCTCGGGCACCGAGAGGCCGCGCTCGCGAGCCGCGTCGATGGCGGCCAGCGCCATGCGGTCGTTGAAGCAGAAGATGGCGGTCGGCGGGCTGGGCAGGTCGAGCAGCACATTGGCGCCGTCATGGCCGACTTCGGTCATCGAGCCCAGGTTCTGCACCAGCGCCGGATCGAAGGGGATGCCGTGCGCCGCCAATGCCTGCCGGTAGCCCTGGAGTCGGTCAAGTCCGGCCTCGATCCAGGTTTCGCCCGAGATGTGGCCGATGCGGGTGTGGCCGGCGGCGATCAGCGCCTCGGTGAGCGCATAGGCCCCCCCCACGTCGTCGGGGGTCGCCGAAGCATAATTGCCCTCGAGGTCGTGGCAGTTGAGCAGCACCATCGGCATGTCGGACGGGATCGGCGGCGGCGTCACCTGCCGGGTGAGCAGGGTGGTGTAGACGATGCCGATCACCGGCTGGGCCAGCATGCCCTGGATCGCCGCTTGCTCCATATCGGACTGGTTGCGGGTGATCACCGTGTTGACCAGGCACTGGTGTTCCCAGGCGGTGTCGCGGGCGCCTTCGAGCAGCGGCACGGCGAAGGGGCTGGCGCCGACGTCGTCGATGATCATGCCGATCGTCGAGGTGGCGCGCGCATCGGCGCGCAGGCGCGAGTTGCGGCGATAGCCCAGTTCCTCGGCGGTTTCGATGACGCGCTGCTTGGTCTGCTCGGAGACGCGCACCCCGGCGACGGAATTGAGCACGAGCGACACCGTCGCCTGCGAGACTCCCGCAGCCCGCGCGATGTCCTGCATGGTTGGTACGCTTTTCCGACGCGTCATCGCTTCCCCACGGCGGGCTTATACCAGCCCCGTTGCGGGTTGGGTGGCAAAAACGCAGGGGTGCGACGATGCGATTGCATCTGCTAAAAAAATAACTAAAGTGGCCGACCGCGAAGCCGGCTCCGTGCCGACTGCGCCAGATCACGCTGGGAGAACTCACATGCCATTCGCACGGTCCGATGTCGCGCAGCGACCCGCGTTCAGCCTCGACGGGCTGTGGGACTTTGCCTATTCGGGGCCGGCGGCGCAGCTCGAGGGCGTCCGGCAGATCCGCGTGCCAGGCATCTGGCAGGCGCAGTTTGCCGAACTGCGCAACACCACTGGCACCGGCCGCTACAGCCGGATGGTGGAGGCGCCGGAGGCGTGGGCGGGCAGGCGCGTCTTCCTGGTCATGGAAGGCGTGTTCCACCACGCCGAGATCTTCGTCGACGGCCAGCGGGTGGGCGCGCACCGCAACGCCTGGACGCCGGTCGAACTCGACCTGAGCGCGGCGCTGGGCGGCAGGCGCACGTTCGCCCTCGAGGTGGTGGCGACGGTCCCCGACGATCGCGACTATGCGCGGGGCGGCAGCTTCACCACCGCGCTCGCCGGCAAGCAGGACTGGTATGGTTTCCAGGGCGGCATCTGGAAGAGCGTGCGGCTCGAGGCGCGCGACGCGGCGCACCTCTCCGGCCTCTCGGTACAGACCCTCACCGACCTCTCGGCGCATCGGGTGCGCGTCAGGGCCGACGCCACCGGGGCCGCCGCGTCGGTCGTGCTGACGCTCGCCAAGGACGGCGCCATCGTCGCCGAGCAGCGCCTTCCGGCCGGGCCGGGGGCGATCGACGTCGCCATGGAGGTGCCGGAGGTGGCGCTGTGGTCGCCGGACGCGCCCGAACTCTACGACCTCGATGTGACGCTGCTCGATGCCGAAGGCGCAGCGCTGGATACGGTCTCGCGCGCCATCGGCTTCCGCTGCTTCGAGAACCGCGACGGCAGGCTCTTCCTCAACGGCGCGCCCTTCTACATGTTCGGCGCCCTGGACCAGGACTGGTACCCCGAGGAGGAGTGCCGGTCGCCCGACCCCGCCTTCCTCGAGCAGCGTTTCCGCAACGCCAAGGCCATGGGCCTCAACACGCTGCGCTGCCACGTTAAGATTCCGGACAAGCTCTATCTCGAACTCGCCGACCGGCTCGGCCTCATCGTCTGGCTCGACATGCCCTACATGGAGTTCCTGGCCCCCGAAACGCGCGAGCAGCTCGGCGAAACCTTCCGCGAGAGCGCCCGGCACCACGCCCACCACCCCTCGATCTGCATCTGGACTATCATCAACGAAGGCTGGGGCATCGACCTCGACGACAACCCCGATGACCGCGCCTGGCTCAAGCGCCAGGTCGACGTGGCGCGGGCCCTGGTGCCCGGTTCCATGGTGGTCGACAATTCCCCCTGCTTCCCGCGCAACTATCATCTGAAGACCGACATCGAGGACTTCCACTGGTACACCGGCTTTCCGCTGCAGAACGCGCAGTTCGAAGCCCACACGCGCGAGTTCGCCGGGCGGCCGGACTGGACCTGGTCGCCGCACGGCGATGCCGAAAGGACCGGCAGCGAACCGCTGATCTGCTCCGAGTTCGGCGTCTGGGGGCTGCCGCACCGCAAGGACATCCTCGAGCAGGACGGCAGCGAGCCCTGGTGGTTCGAGAGCGGGCACGACTGGAACAACGGCGCCGGCTACCCGCACGGCATGGACGTCCGCTTCCGCGACGCACAGCTGGCGCCGGTCTTCGGTGACGTCGACGGCTTCGTCGACGCGGCGCAGGAGCTGCAGTGGCGGGCGCTCAAGTACCAGGTCGAGACGCTGCGCTGGTACGACGCCATCGGCGGCTACGTCATCACCGAACTCAACGACTGCCAGTGGGAGGCCAACGGGCTGATGGACGCGCGCAACAACCCGCGCGCCTTCGCCGGGCGGCTGGCCGAACTGCAGCGGCCCTGGCTGGTGATCGGCCGCCCGTCGCGGACCACGTTGAGACCCGGGGAAAGCCTCGAGATCCCGGTGCGGCTGGCAGGCGCCGCGGGTGTCCCCGATGGCGCCACGCTGGACTGGCGCTTCGCCGGCCAGTCCGGCTCGGCGCCGGTCAGCACCGCCGGCGGCCGGGCCGTGGTACAGCCGATCACCGTCACCGCCCCGGCGGCGGACGCGATCGCCACGCTCGACCTTTTGCTCGAAGTCCGCGACGGGGCGGGGGCGCTGCTGAGCGCCAACGCCATCGAGTTCTGCGTCGTGCCCGCCCTGGGCGCCGGCATCCCCGCGCTCTTCCCCGCCGACGACGGGGCCGCCGCCGTGCTTGCCGCCGTCAACTGGCCGGCGCTCGCAACCTCGGCCGGCGCCGCCGACCTGGTCCTCGCCACCCGGCTGACCACGCCGGTCCGCGAACACCTGCTGGCGGGGCGCAAGGTGCTGCTGGTCGCCAATTCCACCGAGGCGCTGGTCGATCCCGTGCGCAAGCTGCCCTATCCCGACCTCGTCAACTTCCCCAAGATGGAAGTGCGCGAGCGCGAGCGCACCTATTGGGACGGCCGCTGGATGGGTGCCTTCTCGTGGCGGCGGCTGGACGGTCCCTGGGCCGGACTGCCCAACGGGCCCATGCTCGACGAGCACTGGCAGGGGCTGGTGCCCAACCACGTGCTCACCGGCTTCCGCAGCGCCGCCTTCGGCGGCCTCGTCGATGCCGGCATGGCGGTGGCCTGGCTGCACAAGGCAGCGGCCTTCTCCAAGCGCAGCTTTCTCGGCAAGGGCTGGATGACGGTGACCACTTTCGACCTGACAAGCGCCGCGGCGGGAAACAATCCGCTCGCCTCGCACCTGCTGCTCGCCCTGGCGAGAAGCTGAGGCCTTCCCTCCCGGGAAGCGGATGATCCGGTCGCGGCATGTTCCGCCGGGCCGGGTCATCCGCGGGGGCGATTGCCAGCAATCGGAAGTGCGCGATAGGCTCGCCCGTCATGTCGGAGGGGAGCCGGGATGAGGCGCGGTGACGTTTCGGCCGCAGCGCTGGCGCAGGCGATCGCGGACAACGGCGCCGAGTTCCTCCTTGGCATGGGCCGGGCCGGTGGCGGCGAGGAGCGCGACGACCGGCTGCGCTGGATCATCGGCGGCTCGCCCATCGACTACCACAATGCGGTGGTGGCGGCCCGGCTGGATGCCGCGGACGCCAGCGCGGAAATCGCCGCCTCGATTGCCTGCATGCAGCGGCACCTGGTGCCGGGCAGCTGGCACGTCGGGCCGGGCATGACCCCTCCCGATCTCGACCAGCGGCTGGTCGACCACGGCTTCTGCTACGCGGGCGACGACATCGGCATGGCCGTCGACCTGTCGGCGCTGCGGCCCGAGCCCCCGCCTCCCGGACTCGCGATCGGCCGCGTCACCACGCCCGGCGACCTCGCCGACTGGGTCGGCACGCTGGGCAAGGGCTTCGGCGAGGGGCCGGCCGAGGCCGGCTGGGTCGGCATGATCTTCGCACGGCTCGGGCTTTCGAACCCGAACTGGCGGCACTATCTGGGCCGGCTCGACGGCGTGCCGGTGGCCACCGCGACCTTGTTTCTCGGGGCTGGCGTCGCCGGGATCTACTTCGTCTTCACCGTGCCCGAGGCGCGCAACCGCGGCATCGGTGGCGCCATGACGCTGGCCCCACTGCTGGAGGCGCGGGCGCTGGGCTTCGGGATCGGGGTGCTGGGCGCCTCGCTGATGGGCGAGCCGGTCTATCGCCGCCTGGGCTTTCGCGACTATTGCCGCATCGGTCTGTTCGAGTGGCAAGCGTAGTGGCTCACAACGCCTCGGCGAAGAACTCCAGTACCGCCTTGCGCATCTCCTCGGTCTCCTGGTGCCCCGCGCCGGGGACCCGCAGCAGGGTCAGCGCCTCGCCGGCGCGGGCGCGCCGGTAGGCCGCCTCGGTCTGTGCGAAGGCACGGTCGACCGCCAGCGGCGGGGTGAGGTCGTCGGCGTCGCCCACGCAGATCAGTTGCGGGCGCGGGGCCACCAGTCCGGCGATGGCGCCGGTGCTGGTCTCGGCCAGCAGCCCCGGCACGGTCAGGTAGATGCCGTGCCGGTCGTGCGCGCCGGTTTCGACCAGCGTGGCGAAATCGGCGTAGCAGCACAGATGCGCCGTGGCGGCGATGCGCTGGTCCACTGCCGCGAGCCAGTAGCTCAGGGTGGCGCCCATCGACATGCCGAAGGCGCCGATCCGTCCTGGATCGACGTCGAGCCGCGAGCCCAGATAGGTGAGAGCCGCCGCCTGGTCGCACAGCATTTCCCCGATCAGTGACTTGCCGTACCACAGCAGCGCCTTGGACAGCGGCCACTCCCGCTGCCCGGAGCGCTCGCCGAAGGTCGGCATGTCGATCATCAGCGTCACGTAGCCGGCGCGCGCGAACACCGGTCCGAGCGGCGGCGACAGCAGGTAGGTCTGCCCGTCAAGCAGTTCGTCGGCGCCGACGTCGTAGCGGCCGCCATGCGCATGGGCGTAAAGGATGGCCGGCAGTGGCGCCTCGGCAGCCAGAGGCCGGGTCAGCACGCCGCGCACCTCGCCGCCTCCGTCCAGGCGGAAGCGCAAGCGCTCGACGAAGCAGTCGCTGCGCTCCTCGGTCTGCGACGACAAGAGTTCGATCGTCGGTTCCTCGAAGCCGAACAGGCGCCGCAGCCGCTCCCGCGCTAAGGCCAAGCCATCCTCCCTTGCGGCCCGCCCGACCCCGGTCGAGGAAAAGCCTTCTTCGATGCACCACATAAAGCCAAACTTAAGCGCTAATATCTATCGTAACCTCGGTAGGGGCGAAAGTTCGTCCGCGAGAGAGGGTGCGCCCGGGTTGGCTTCGTCCCGTTTCAATCTGCAAGAACTGTTGAGGCCGACGCGGCTACCGGCAGTTGGGGCGCTGCTGGTGGTAATGATTGCCGGCTATTTTGCGGACTCCCAGAACAATCTGGTGTACCGCCAGCGCGCCCGTACGGAAGTGCTCAACCAGGTGAGCGTGATCCGCGCCAAGCTGGAGGGCAACATCGCCGGCAACCTGCAACTGGTGCGGGGGCTGGTGGCGGCGATTTCGACCGAACCCGACATGGATCAGGTGCGCTACCACGCCCTGGCGTCCAGGCTGTTCCAAGGGCAGACGCGGCTGCGCAACATTGCAGCGGCGCCCAACCTGGTTGTGACCATGGTCTATCCGATCGAGGGCAACGAAGCGGCGATCGGCCTCGACTACCGGACCAACGAGGCACAGCGCGAAGCAGTACTCAGAGTGATGAAGAGCGGCGGGCTGGTGCTCGCCGGCCCGGTCCAGCTGGTGCAGGGCGGCACCGGCTTCATCGGCCGCTTTCCGGTCTATGTCGAGCACGGCGCGGCCCGCAGCTTCTGGGGCCTGCTCTCGGCCGTCATCGACGCGGAGCGGCTCTATTCCGACAGCGGGCTGCTGGACCGCGCGCTTCCCATCCAGGTCGCGATTGCCGGCAAGGACGCGCTGGGGGTGAGGGGAGAGCAGTTCTTCGGGCCGGAAAGCGTGTTCAGTGACGATCCGGTGACCGTCGACGTCATGCTGCCGTCGGGGTCGTGGCAGATCGCCGCCATTCCGAAGAATGGCTGGACCGCCTTGCCGCCAGGCGCCTGGCTGTTTCGTGCCGCGATCGTGCTCCTCGGGGGGTTGATCCTGATTCCCTTCTTCGTCATCGAGGGGCGGCAGCGTCACATCAAGACGCTGGGCAGCCGCGAGGCGGAACTGCGGCGCCTGTCGCGGCGGCTCGGCCTGGCGCTGGAGACCTCCCGCGTCGGCGTGTGGGAGTTCGACCTCGACACCAACACGCTGGTCTGGGACGACCGGATGAACGAGCTCTACGGCTGTCCGCCGGGGGAGCGCAGCTATATCGACTGGGCCGAACGACTGCATCCGGACGATCTGGAACGGGCGCGCGAGGAGTTCCGCGTCGCCACCGAGGAAACCGGCCGCTACAGTTCGGACTACCGGATCATCACGCCGGATGGGCAGGTTCGCAATATCCGCGCCATCGGCGCGGTGTATGCCGATCCGGGGACGAGCCGGAAGATCATCGGCGTCAACTGGGACGTCTCCGCCGACGTGGCGCTCAACGACAATCTGAAGGAGGCCAACCGGCTTTCGGAGGCGCGCAATGCCGAACTCGAGGCCACAAGGGCGCGGATCGAGCACAACGCGCTGCACGACAGCCTGACCGGCCTGCCCAACCGGCGCTACCTCGACGAAACCCTCAAGAGTCACGCGAGCCAGTGCTCCGGGGACGGCTGCGGACTGGCGCTGTTGCACATCGACCTCGACCGCTTCAAGCAGATCAACGACACGCTCGGGCACGCCGCCGGCGACGCCATGCTGGTGCATGCCTCCGAAGTGCTCAAGTCGACCATCCGGGAGGGAGATTTCGTCGCCCGCATCGGTGGCGACGAGTTTGTGGTGGTGTGTACCAGCGACGGCCGCCGGGCCATGCTTGCTGCCCTGGCCACCCGCATCATCGACAGGATGCGGCAGCCGGCGTTCTACAAGGGGCACGAGTGCCGCATCGGCGTGAGCGTCGGCGTCGCCTCGGAGTCGGGCCCGCAGATCGACACCAACCGCCTGCTGGTCAATGCCGACATCGCCCTCTACCGGGCCAAGAGCCGCGGCCGCAACCGCCACGAATTCTTCACCGAAGCGCTGCAGCAGGAAGTGGTGCGCACCAAGCGGCTGGCCGACGAGATCCTGCACGGCCTCGAGAACAACCAGTTCGTCCCGCACTTCCAGCCGCAGTTCGATGCGCATTCGCTCGACGTCGTCGCGGTCGAGGCGCTGGCCCGCTGGAATCATCCGACGGAAGGATTGCTGGCCCCGGGCCTGTTCCTCGACGTCGCCGAAGAGCTCAGCGTCGTCTCGGTCATCGACCGCATGATCCTCGAGCAGTCGCTCGCCGATTTCGACCGCTGGGCCGCCGACGGCCTGGGTGTGCCCAGGATCTCGGTCAACGTCTCGTCGCGCCGGCTGCAGGACGAGCAACTGATCGCCGGCCTGCGCGGGCTCGCCATCAAGCCCGGCACTGTCTCCTTCGAACTGGTCGAATCCATCTTCCTCGACGAAACCGACGACCTCGTGCTGTGGAACATCGACGAGATCAAGGGGCTGGGGATCGACGTCGAAATCGACGACTTCGGCACCGGCTACGCCTCGATCGTCAGCCTTCTCAAGCTCAAGCCGAAGCGGCTCAAGATCGACCGCCAGCTGGTCGCGCCGGTGGTGGAGTCGGCGGCGCAGCGCAACCTCGTCGCCTCGATCATCGACATCGGCAAGTCGCTGGGCATCCAGGTGGTAGGCGAGGGTATCGAGACCATGGATCATGCGCGGGTGATGCGCGATCTGGGTTGCGATATCCTGCAGGGCTACGCGCTGGCCCGGCCGATGGACGCCGATCGTCTCGCCGGCTTCCTGAAGGCCCAGAGCTGGCGCGCCGGCGCAATGCAGACTTCGCCGGCCAAGCCGCGCCGGCGCAAGCTGGCCACCAGATGATGCTTCCTGTCGGCTCGGCCCCTGCCGGGTTGCGCCAAGCGCTGGCGTCCCTCATCCTGGCGGCCCCGCGCCACCGTTGACCTGACGCCGGGAGGGGAATGCAGATGCGGGCAGCGCGGCTGGTTTCGGTCGACAACATGGTGCTCGAGGAGGTGGCGACACCGGTCCCCGGGCCCGGCGACCTGCTCGTGCGGATCGCCGCCTGCGGCATCTGCGGCAGCGACCGGCACATGTTCCGCGGCGAATACCCGACGGCGCTGCCGGTGACGCTGGGCCACGAGTTCTGCGGCACGGTCGAGGCGGTGGGCGCCGGCGTCACCCGCCTCGCCCCGGGGACCCTGATCACCGGCGACCCCAACATTGCCTGCGGCCACTGCACCCATTGCCGGGCCGGCCGTCCCAATCTGTGCGACAGCCTCACCGCCATCGGCGTTTTCCGCGACGGCAGCTTTGCCGACTACGTCATCGTGCCGCAAGGCCAGGCGATCGAGCTGCCGCCCGGGCTGTCGCCGCTGCACGGCGCCTTCAGCGAGCCGCTGGCCTGCTGCCTGCACGGGCTCGACGTGGCCCGCATCCGGCCGGGCGACTCGGTGGCCGTGCTCGGCGGCGGCGTCATCGGGCTGCTCATGGTGCAGTTGGCGCGGCTGGCCGGCGCGGCCAGGGTCATCCTTTCCACGCGGCAACAGCCGCGGCGAGAGCTGGCCGAGGAGCTGGGCGCGACCCATACGGTCGATGCCGCGCAGGACGTGATCGCGGCGATCGCCGGCCCGGGTGGCATCGCGCCGGGCGGCGTCGATGTGGTGCTCGAATGCGCCGGCGTCGCCCAGACCTTCCGCCAGGGCCTCGCCCTGGCCCGGCGCGGCGGCGCGGTGGTGGTCTTCGGCGTGATGCCAAGGGGCGAACAGGTTGCCGTCTCTCCCTATGACCTGCTGGTCAACGAGCTGCGCCTCGAAAGCGCCTGGCTCAACCCGCTGACCCATGGCCGCGCCGCCGCGATGATCGCCTCGGGCGGGCTCGAACTCGACCGGCTGATCACCCGCACTATTCCGCTGGCCGAGGTGCCGGCGGTGGTGGGCGCCGCGCCCGCATTCGGCGAGATCAAGATCCTCGCCATTCCCTGACCCGCCGGAGCGGCATTTCCTTGATTTAGCCTGACTCTTGCCCGCCACTGGCGCTTGCGCCGGTGACTTGCCTGCCGCATCGTGAATGGGCGCGATTCATGCCAAGGAGGCTCTATGCACACCGATACGCCCCTGATCTCGATGATCGTCGCGGGTCTGGTGCTGGCCTTCGTCTTCGGGGCGATCGCCAATCGCCTCCGGCTGCCGCCCCTGGTCGGCTACCTGGTGGCCGGTGTGGTGGTGGGGCCCTACACGCCCGGCTTCGTCGGTGACTCGGCGGTCGCGCTCGAGCTCTCCGAGATCGGCGTGATCCTCTTGATGTTCGGCGTGGGGCTGCATTTCTCGCTCAAGGACCTGATCTCGGTGCAGGCGCTGGCGGTGCCGGGAGCCCTGATCCGCATCGCCGGCGGCACGGTGATGGGCCTGGGCCTGGGCCTGCTGATGGGCTGGTCGATCGGGGCGGGGCTCCTGTTCGGGCTGGCGCTCTCGGTCGCCTCCACCGTGGTGCTGCTCAAGGCCCTGCAGGACCGGCACCTGGTCGACAGCGACCGCGGCCGCATCGCCATCGGCTGGGTGATCGTGGAAGACATCGCCATGGTGCTGGCGCTGGTGCTGATCCCGGCGCTCGCCGGCATCTTCGGGATGACCGAGATCGAACTCAACGATCCGTTCGTCAACTTCGCCGAACGCGTCCTCAATACCGAGCTGGGGATCTGGGGAATCCTGGCAGTCACCGTCATCAAGCTCGCCGCCTTCGTCGGCTTCATGCTGGTGGTGGGGCGGCGCGTCATCCCCTTGGTGCTGCATTTCACCGCCCATACCGGTTCGCGCGAGCTGTTCCGGCTGGCAGTGCTGGCCATAGCGCTCGGGGTGGCCGCCGGTGCCGCGTACCTGTTCGGGGTGAGTCTGGCGCTGGGGGCGTTCTTCGCGGGGATGATCCTTTCGGAAAGCGAGCTCAGCCACCGGGCGGCGCAGGAGACCCTGCCGCTGCGCGACGCCTTCGCCGTGCTGTTCTTCGTCGCCGTCGGCATGCTGTTCGACCCGATGATCCTGGTCAACGACCCGTTGCCGGTGCTGGGGACGCTGTTCATCATCCTGGTCGGCAAGTCGGCCGTCGCCTTCGTGATCGTGGTCGCCTTCCGGCGGCCGGTCTCGAAGGCGCTCACCATCTCGGCGAGCCTGGCGCAGATCGGCGAATTCTCCTTCATCCTGGCGACGCTGGGCCTCAACCTGGGCATCCTGCCGCCGGAGGGACGCGACCTGATCGTCGCCGGAGCCATCGTCTCGATCATCCTCAATCCGGTGCTGTTCTGGCTGGCCGAGTTCCTGCGGCCGGGGCTCGAGGCCCGTTTCGGGCCTGCCGAGCCGGTGCCCGCAGGGCAGCGTCTGGAACCGGAACTCGCCGCCGGCCCGGCGGCGATGGAGGCTGCCGAGGCCCCGGCCGAGGAAGAGCCGGCGGTCCATCCGACCCATCAGAGCGGGCACACGGTTCTGATCGGCTATGGCCGCGTCGGCACCGTTATCGGCGAGGGGCTGCTCGCCGCCAGGTCGCCGTTCCTGGTCATCGAGGATGCCGAGGGCCCGGTGGCGGCGGCGCGGGCCGCCGGCATCGAGGTGATCGAGGGCAACGCGGCGACCCCGAAGGTGCTGGAGCTGGCCAATGTCGAGGGCGCGCGCAACGTCGTCATCGCCATCCCCAACGCCTTCGAGGCCGGGCAGGCTACCGAGCAGTGCCGCAAGCACAATGCCGGCGTGCTGATCATCGCCCGCGCCCATTCCGACGAGGAAGAGGAGCACCTGCTGCACCTGGGCGCCAACACCGTGATCATGGGCGAGCGCGAGATCGCGCTGGGCATGCTCGACTGGGTGACCAAGGACCACAAGACCGCGGCGGCGCTGTCGGCCGCCGATGCGGTCGAGGCCGCTTTGGCTGTGGGCATCCGGGAGGCCGCGGCCGGAGCGGCCTCGGCTCGGTTCCCGGCGTCTCCCCAACCGGCTCCGCCCATTGCCGCCGCCGGGCCGGTGTCGCCGGCCGGGCCCGAGACGGAAATCGACGAGGCCGTCCTGGCGCACGCCATCGAGACCATGGCGGTGCAGCATGAGGATGTCGGTCCGGCCGAGCCGCCCTCCGAAGTGCCGTCGCTGGGGGAAATGCCCGATATCGGCGAGCCGGCCGCCGAGGCAACGCCGCAGTCCATCGTCATCGCCCATGCGACACCCGCCGAACCTGCGGAGGCGGCGGCCCCCGGGCCCGACCAGATCGTGCCGTTCCGCCCGCGGGCGCCGGCGACCATCCCGGCCATGCCCTTCAACCCCGAGGTGCCGCCTCCGGAGTCCTCCCCGGACATGGCGGCGCCAGTGGTCGAGCCCGAACCGAAGGGGCCCTGAGCGGGCGATGCCGCCGATAGCCGAAGCGCCCGCGATTGCGCTATAGCTCGATTGGCGCAGTCGACATTCCTCAGCCGGGAGCTTTCCGTTGGCCTTGATCTCGCAGCGGGCGAAATACGCGTTGCGCGCCTTGGTGGCGCTGGCCAAGGCCCCGCCCGGTGAGCCGCTGCTGATCTCGGAGATCTCGCGCGAACAGGCGATCCCCAAGAAGTTCCTCGAGCAGATCCTGCTCGAGATGAAGCGGGCGGGCATGGTGATGAGCCGGCGCGGCCGGCTCGGCGGCTACGTGTTGCTGCGGGCGCCCACCGAGATCACCTTCGGCGAGGTGCTCAGGCTCATCGACGGGCCGATCGCGCCGCTCCCCTGCCTCTCCAAGATCGCCTACCGAAAGTGCGGCGATTGCGCCGACGAGGCGACCTGCGAAATCCGCAAGGTGTTCGCCCGCGTCACCATCGCCACGCGCGAAGTGCTGGACCAGACGACGCTGACCGACGCGCTCAGCGACCGGTCCACTCTGCTGTAGGGCATTCCACCCCGCGTTCGGAATGACATGCTCCCCCGCGGCCCGATCCGCGCATGCGGCGCCGCGGATTTGCGCGCTGGCCGGTGATCAGCAGAAAGCTTTTCTCCGGCAGCCAAGACCGGCAGGAACCCGCCTCCTTGTTAATGCCGACCAACTTGGTAGTGTATCTAGGTGTTCTTCACGAGGAGAAGATGATGAAGAGAACTGCCAAGCTCCTTGCCCTGGGTGGTCTTGTGGCCTCCCTGGTGCTGGCCGGAGTGGTCACGGCCCGCGCTGCCGACCAGACCCTGCTCAACGTCTCCTACGATCCGACGCGCGAACTCTACGAAGAGTTCAACGCCGCCTTCGCGAAGCACTGGAACGAAACCACCGGCAACACCCTCACCATCGAGCAGAGCCACGGCGGCTCGGGCAAGCAGGCACAGGCGGTGATCGACGGGCTCAAGGCCGATGTCGTCACCCTGGCGCTGGAGGGCGACATCAACAAGATCGCGTCAACCGGGCTGATCGCCGCTGACTGGCGCGGCCGGCTGGAGAACAATTCCACCCCCTACACCTCGACCATCGTCTTCCTGGTCCGCGAGGGCAATCCCAAGGGCATTGCCGACTGGGGCGATCTGGTCAAGGACGGCGTCGAGGTCATCACCCCGAACCCCAAGACCTCCGGCGGCGCCCGCTGGAACTACCTCGCCGCCTGGAACTGGGCCAACGCGGCCCATGCCGGCGACGAGGCCAAGATCACCGAATACATCAAGGCGCTCTACGGTCACGTGCCGGTGCTCGATACCGGCGCCCGCGGCTCGACCGTGACCTTCGCGCAGAAGGAACTGGGCGACGTGCTGCTGGCCTGGGAGAACGAGGCCTATCTGGTGCTCGAGGAATTCGGCGAAGACAATTTCGATATCGTCACTCCGCCGACCTCGGTCCTGGCCGAGTCGCCGGTGGCGGTGGTGGACAAGAATGCACAGGCCAGCGGCAATGCCGAGGTGGCGGCCGCCTACCTGCAGTATCTCTACTCGGCCGAGGGCCAGGCCATTGCCGCCAGGAACCACTATCGCCCGTCAAAGCCCGAGCTGGTCGAGGACAAGGCCCTGCTCGAAGGCTTCCCACAGATCGCACTGACCTCTATTGATGACCCGCTCTTCGGAGGTTGGGCCACGGCACAGCCAAAACACTTCGGCGATGGCGGTACCTTTGACCAGATCTACGCCCCTTCGCACTGACGCTCGTCCCGCGGCAGGGGGCTGGGGCTTCGTCAAGCCGAGCGTCATCCCCGGTTTCGGAGTGACGTTCGGCTATGCGCTCACCTATCTCAGCCTGATCGTGCTGATCCCGATCGCCGCGCTGTTCCTCAAGGCGGCGTCGATCTCGCCGGAGCGCCTCCTGGAGATCGCCACCGACGAGCGCACGCTGCGGGCGCTCATAACCAGCTTCGGCTCGTCATTGCTCGCGGCGCTGGTCAATGTGGTCTTCGGGGTGATCATCGCCTGGGTGCTGGTGCGCTACAAGTTCCCGGGCAAGCGCGTGCTCGACGCCATCGTCGACCTGCCCTTCGCGCTGCCGACGGCGGTCGCCGGCATCGCGCTCTCGGCGCTCTATGCGCCCAAGGGCTGGATCGGCTCGCTGTTCTCGCCCAAGGGACCGCTCAACCTGTGGATCGACGCGCAGCTCTGGCTGCCCGAGTGGATCCGCGCCGTCGAGATCAACTTCAAGATCGCCTATACCCCCACCGGCATCGTCGTGGCGCTGATCTTCATCGGCCTGCCCTTCGTGGTGCGCACGGTGCAGCCGGTGCTCGAGGAGTTCGAGCAGGAGCTCGAGGAGGCGGCCGCGACGCTGGGCGCCAACCGCTGGCAGACGATCACGCGGGTGATCCTGCCGCGCCTCACCCCGGCGGTGCTCACCGGCTTCGCCTTGGCCTTCGCGCGCGCCGTCGGCGAATACGGCTCGGTGATCTTCATCGCCGGCAACATCCCCTATGTCTCGGAAATCGCGCCGCTGCTGATCATCATCCGGCTCGAGGAGTTCGACCAGCCGGCGGCCGCCACTGTCGCGGCCATCATGCTGGTCATCGCCTTCCTGATGCTTCTGGTCATCAATCTGATTCAGGCGTGGAGCCGGAGGAGGTTCGACGATGCCGTATGACGAGTCCGACGTCCTGGTCTACGACAGCCGGCGCGCGCCGGAGGCGCCCGACAAGCATCTGCGCGCCACCTCCGAAGCGGCATGGGTCCGCCGCTCGCTGATCGGCATCGCCGTGGCGTTCATGCTGCTGGTGCTGGTCCTGCCCCTGGCGCTGGTCTTCACCGAGGCCTTCAAGAAGGGCTTCGGCGTCTTCCTGGAATCGCTGGCCGACCGCCACGCGCTCGCCGCCATCCGGCTGACCCTCCTCGTCGCTGCCATCGCGGTGCCGCTCAACCTGGTGTTCGGGGTCGCCGCCGCCTGGGCCATCGCCAAGTTCGAGTTCAAGGGCAAGGCCTTCCTCACCACGCTGATCGACCTGCCGTTCTCGGTGTCGCCGGTCGTCTCCGGCCTCGTCTACGTGCTGCTGTTCGGGGCGCAGGGGCTCCTGGGCCCGTGGCTCCAGGCCAACAACATCGAGATCATCTTCGCCGTGCCGGGGATCGTGCTGGCCACCGTCTTCGTCACTTTCCCGTTCGTCGCCCGCGAACTGATCCCGCTCATGCAGGCGCAGGGCTCGGGCGACGAGGAAGCGGCGCTGTCGCTGGGGGCTTCCGGCTGGCAGGCCTTCTGGCGGGTGACGCTGCCCAACATCAAGTGGGGGCTGCTCTACGGCGTCCTCCTGTGCAACGCCCGCGCCATGGGCGAGTTCGGGGCCGTCGCGGTGGTCTCCGGGCATATCCGCGGCAAGACCACCACCATGCCGCTGCACATTGAAATCCTCTACAACGAGTACAATTTCGCCGCTGCTTTCGCCGTGGCCTCGCTGCTGGCCATGCTGGCGCTGGTCACCCTCGTCATCAAGGCTGTCCTCGAGTTCCGCTTCGGCGAAGAACTCGCTGCGACCCGCCGGCACTGAAAGGCCCCTGATGGAAATCCGCGTCCAGAACGTGCGCAAGGAGTTCTCGCGCTACCCGGCGCTGCACGACGTCTCGCTGGGCATCCGCTCGGGGGAACTGATCGCGCTGCTGGGGCCCTCCGGCTCGGGCAAGACTACGCTGCTGCGGCTCATCGCAGGGCTGGAGACCCCCACGGCGGGACAGATCTTCTTCGGCGACGAGGATGCCTCTTCCAAGTCGGTGCAGGAACGCAATGTCGGCTTCGTGTTCCAGGCCTATGCGCTGTTCCGCAACATGACCATCCTCGAGAACATCTCCTTCGGGCTCAAGGTGCGACCGCGCGCCACCCGTCCGCCTAAGGCCGAGATCCGCCGCCGGGCGCTGGAGCTTCTCGACCTGGTGCAGCTGGGCGGCCTCGACAAGCGCTATCCGCAGCAGCTCTCAGGCGGCCAGCGGCAGCGCGTGGCGCTGGCCCGGGCGCTCGCCATCGAGCCCGGGGTGCTGCTGCTCGACGAGCCGTTCGGGGCGCTCGACGCGCAGGTGCGCAAGGAGCTGCGCAAGTGGCTGCGCGAGATCCACGACCGCACCGGCCATACCACGGTGTTCGTCACCCACGACCAGGAGGAGGCGCTCGAGCTCGCCGACCGGCTGGTTGTGATGAGCCAGGGCGCCATCGAGCAGGTGGGCACCCCCGACGAGGTCTACGACCGGCCCAATTCGCCCTTCGTCTTCGGCTTCATCGGCGAGTCGAGTTCGCTGCCGGTCGAAATCGAGAACAACGAGGTCTGGAGCGGCGGCCGGGCCATCGGCCTGCCGGCGTCCGATATCGCCGCCGGGCCGGCGCAGCTCTGGTTCCGGCCGCACGATGTCGAGCTGGTCGAGGACGGCGCGGCGCTCGCCGGGGTTGTCGTCGCCTCGCGGCGGGTCGGCGGTACCCGCCGCGTCGAGCTCGAGATCGGCGGCGACCGCCAGCGAGTCGAAGTCGACCTGCCGTTCGACCATCCGGCCGGCGAGAAGACGCGCATCGCCTTCCGGCCCAGGCGCTGGCGGCTCTATCCGGCCAAGGGCTGATCGCTCAGCCCGGCGCCACGACAGGCGTCCCCTGCGAGCGGCCGACCAGCCAGATGCCGGCCGAGACCAGCACCAGGGCCGCAAGGTTCTTCCATTCCAGCAGGGTCTCGCCCAACAGCAGCGCCGACAGCACCACGCCGAACACCGGGATGAGGAAGTTGAACACCGCGATCATGCCGACCGGATTGTGCTTGAGCAGCACACTCCAGAGCGCGAAGGCCACTGCTG
>Ga0299912_10001444_pt1 | contig 19155 bp, 19 predicted proteins | sample RVTome_2_FD_207667 | JGI IMG/M metagenome (GOLD analysis project Ga0299912, IMG submission 207667) | Soil microbial communities from uranium-contaminated site in the Upper Colorado River Basin, Wyoming, United States - RVT95D214 (version 2) ... | reverse complement strand
AGGCGCAGGTTTGCTTCAGTGAGGTGCCTTTCTGATGCTTCTGCTTCGGTCCTCACCTTTTCAAAGTAAGCTTTGAACTCACTGCTATGAGAATCGAGTTGAGACAGGAACCTGTTGTTACTCAGGAGAGTCTTCAGTTTTCGCCATGAAGTTTTATCTCTAGCCAGGAGCTCCAGCAATTGCCGGGGCAAAAGTTGACTGTTTATGGAAAGATTTACTATGGCTTCTTCGTCCGCAGTGGTCCCTTTATCTATCCCCTCAGCGATTGCAGCTATTAGCGCTGGATCTATAACAACGTCAATGGCGGAGCGGAATTCAGGATTCCCGATCGTCTCTACCACATTGCTGTAGGGTTCGATACCAATACGCTCCTCAATGATCTGAGCAACGGGATATGCCTTGGATAATTGGAAAATTACGTGAATAACTATGTCAACGGGTGAAGGGAATTTCCTATATTTCCTGAAGTGGTTATACTCGACCCTTTCCACGTATCTGCCCAGCTCTATCTTCCGGGATAGTATCTTCTCTTCGTGAGTTGTAAGCAGTGCCACCCTGCCGACTTCCTGAAGATATATACGAATTGAGTCGTCAATTACATCGTATTCCCCTGGTGTTGCCGGAGGTTTGCTCTCTTCAGTTTCCTCAGCGAGTAATTCTTCGCCTTCTTCTTTCTCGTCAATTTCCTCGACTATGCCGCTGACATCTTCAGCTCCGGCTTCATCGCTGAGTGAGCCTTCAGCCAATATCTCATCACCATCCACGTTGATGCTTCTTCCTTTGGCCATTGTTATTTCTCTTTTTTGAGGAAGACCTCCTAAAGTTGTTGCCCGGAATTTGTGGTTCTGCCAATTTGTGGAGGAAATTCAGCCCTTGCCAGACCGCCTCCCAGACGCTCCTATTGTAGCACAACGTGCGTAGATTGGGAAGATTGTTCACTCCCTCAGTAGACCAGCTCTGTCATGTCTCTTGAATCTCTCACCAGTTCTGGTTGGAGAGGAGGCATCGCTCGGCAACGAAAAGTCATGTCGCAACTATTCTCCACGAGACGCTAGTGGCTTTGGCTTGAAGGGGACTGCACGAAAATCAGGAATGTGCAATCTCCTTTCGAGGATCAAGTCTTTTCCGACAGGAGTTTGTAGCTGCGGGGTATTCTGGGGACATAACACCTGATTTATAGCAGGCCTGATCCTTCACCTTGTGAAGGATGGTGCCCCTGGAATCCGCCGATTGTCGCCTGACTGCTGCCACAGAATTGCCGGGAAACGGCGATACTTGTGAATGGCGCTAGAACAGAGATAAAATGGCGGACTGTGAAGGCATGAAGTACCCTGATCAGGCAGCCTCTGTCGAAAGCATGTTTCCAGGAGTGTGATTCATGGAAAAGAAAAGACTATATGTTCTCTGTGCTTGTGTACTGCCCCTGATGATTTGCTCCGGCCTGGTTTATTCCATGTTTTCGCTGTATATGAGCGAGGTGCTGGGAGCGCCGAGAAGCCAGATCGGCTTGGTATACATGGTCGGTTCGCTGGTAGGGTTGCTCTGTGGTCCGCTGCTGGGGAAGGCATCAGACCGCTTTGGCAGGAAACCGGTCATCCTGGGCTCAATGGCCAGCTTTGCGCTGATTTTTGTCCTTTATTTCAGGGCGCAGGGTTATCTGGCGGTATATGGTATACAGGTCCTGGAAGGCGCCGCCTGGGTTGCCATTGGCGCTGCAGTCACAGCTTACATAGCAGACATCGTTACTGAAGATAAGAGAGGCTGGGCTATGGGTGTCTACCAGCAGACGATATCCGTGGGCTGGATGATAGGTCCGGCCTTCGGCGGTTTCCTCTCAGAAGTCATCGGTTTCCGCACGATATTTCTTGTCGGGGCGATACTGGAGGCGATAGGCCTCATCCTGGTGCTGTTCCTGGTAAAGGAATCACGCCGGCAGGAGAGTAGGGCCGTAAACGAGAAATCCGAAATCTTAGACAACATCAAGAATCAAAATGACAAATGAAAGTGCAAAAATTCAATGGGAACAACATAGAGACTGTAAAAAGAGGCGGGCGTATTGTTCGGCTGTTTCAAAAGAGCCACGCCGTTAGCAAGATTAGGCCTCGTTGGACGAACACACTAGCTTCTTTTTAAGGAAAAGAAGATCCTATATCCCACGAAGATAAGCACGGCCAGGATGACAGCGATGCCGATAAATCTCAGCACCATGTTCAAGTCGTAGGGCACGGTTGCGAATATCATCGTCCCCAAGCCGCCCAAAATCAAGCCGGCACCGAAAACGCCCAGCCTTCTCAGGATGAAGGTGCCCACGACGGCGAATACCGCCCCCAGAGGCAAGACAACGTAGAATACGTTCCTGTCATGTGTCGCTGCTTCCTGCTGATATTCGTCCACAATATTCATGCATTCCTGGTCCCATTCCTCGTACTCCGGGCTATCGTAATCCGGCGGGGGCCCCAGCAACTGATAACAGTCCGGGTATTGCGGAGAGGGATAGAAAGCCTGGACGCCCACGATGACAAGCAAAATAAGGAGAGCCGCTATGGCCAGGACGTAGATGACCTTAAGCACACGCATTTATTGACTCCTTTGAAGGCTGTGGATGTCCATTTACTCTCGTCCCTTCTGATTCAATTATATCCCCAACTACCCCGCAATGGAATCCGTCGTGCGCGTTCAGTCCCTTAGTGACACCCGTTTCCTTTTCGTGAAGGAAGGCATTTCCTCATACCTCGCTGATGTGAAATCCTGAATCCCAAGCACGAAAGCCTAACCAATATCGACAATCAAAGCGAAAAAATGTAGCGCAAGGCTTTAGCCTCGTGCCAGGGCGGCATTGCACGACCTTAAAAGGTCACACTACAATCGTATTTGGAATTTGGCAAATGAGATTGCCACGTCGCCCCGATTCACAGGGGCTCCTCGCAATGACAGTGGAATAGAGTCGGGGCTCGGGATGACACGGGCGGTCATTGCTCCTATTAAAAACAGCGGCAAAACGAAGTATAATAGCCGAAGCCGGGACTTCAGAAAGTAGCGCAGGTGTAACGCTTTGACGAAGAAGCAGCCCATATTCTACGGATGGTGGATAGTTGTGGGGCTGTTTGCGATAGATATTGTTGCATCTCTGGGGAGATACAATCTGGCTGCCTTCCTGCCGTTCATGATGGACGAACTGGGTTGGGCACGGGAGACAATAAGCCTGGCCCAGAGTATCTCCATATGGCTGTACGCTCTGTTTGTCCTGCTCTCAGGCGTCCTCGTCGATAGAATCGGAAGCCGGAAGACTTTCTTGATGGGTGGCGCCCTTACCATCCTGGGCTGGGTCCTGTTCTCCGCAGTCCAGGCACCCTGGCAACTGCATTTGTATTACGGAGTGCTCCTGTCGCTGGCGGTGGGAATGAGCCATTACGTCCCGGTCATGGCGACAACACGCAAGTGGTTCAGAAAGCGGGCGGGAGTGGTAGCCGGTGTTACGGGCAGCGCCTGGGCTGTCGGCAACGCTGTATTTCTTCCGGTAATGACCGGAATGGCCGATTCACAGGGCTGGCGTTACACTTCCTGGGTCCTGGGCCTTTGTTTCGGCGCGGTCATCATACTCTGCGCCCTGTTCATCATCCGCGATACCCCGGAGTCTGTAGGGCTACGTCCCGATGGTGAAGAATCTCCACCCTCGGCGGATCCTGCGGCATCTGTAGAGGTATCCTGGGATGTGAAGCGTGCCCTGAAAACATCGCAGTTCCTGTTACTATTCATCGCCTACTCTGTATATAACATCGGCCTCAATGGCATGGTAGCCCATGTGGTGACGTGGGGCACAGACCTGGGCAGTCAGGAGGCAACTGCGGGGATCTTCTTTACAGCATTCGCCGCGCCGTGGATGCTCGGGAGTATTGCAGGCGGCTGGCTGGGCGATAAATATGGAAAGGACCGCGTGATGAGGATAGGTCTCATCATCGCCACGGCAGCTATGCTTTACGGGGGGCTGGGAGTACATAGCCAGTCAAGCCTGATAGTGTGCGCCATCGGCGTGGGCCTGGGCACAGGACTGCAGGTCCCTTTGTATGTCCCGCTGCTGGGCGACCTTTTCGGCAGGGCGCGCATAGGCTCGCTGTTCGGCATTATCACCTTTGGCTACGGCCTGATCGGGGGCTGGGGGCCTTTGATCTGGGCCAGGCTCCGCGAAGCAACCGGCTACTATAATACCGCAGCGTTGGTGTCTACGGTATGCTATGCTATAGCTATCGTGGCTATTTTACTGGTCCGTCCCATGAAGACTGGAGGAGGTGCCTAGGTCTATGAAAAGCTCGTCTGGAAGACTCAGCATGACTGATGAACAAGCACGGAACTACGCGGCATCTATTCCTTTCGACCGGCGGTTATACCGCCAGGACATCGAGGGGAGCATCGCCCACGCCCGGATGCTGGCCAAGCAAGAGATTATAACGAAGGGTGAGGCCGAGGCGATAATCAAAGGACTCAACTCGATTCGAAAGGAAATCGAGCGGGGAAGGTTTCAATTCAGAACTGAGCTCGAAGACATACATATGAATGTCGAGGCGCGGCTGTTTGAGAAGATAGGCGACGTGGCGGGCAAGCTCCATACCGCCCGCTCCCGGAACGACCAGATGGCCCTCGACCTGCGCCTCTTCGTCAAAGAGGAGATCTTGAAGACCATTGGTGAGATAAGGGGTCTACAAATTGCGATCGTGGCGCTGGCCGCGGCGAACAAGGACATCATCATGCCAGGCTATACCCACCTGCAGCAAGCCCAGCCTGTCCTGCTGGCACACCACCTGCTGGCTTACTTCGAGATGTTCCAGCGGGACAAGGAGAGGGTTCATGACTGTCTGGGTCGCACGGACGTCCTGCCCCTAGGCAGCGGCGCCCTGGCTGGAGTCCCTTATCCCATAGACCGGGAGTTTGTGGCGCGTGAGCTGGGCTTGAGCAAGGTGAGCAGCAACAGCCTGGATGCCGTTTCCGACAGGGACTTCATCATAGAATACGAAGCGGCGGCGGCCATCGCCATGATGCACCTTTCCCGACTGGCTGAGGAGCTTATCCTGTGGTCATCGAGCGAGTTCGGCTTCATAGAGATCGGCGAAGAATTTACCACGGGCAGCAGCATAATGCCCCAGAAGAAGAACCCCGATGTGGCGGAGCTGGCCAGGGGAAAGACCGGGCGGGTATATGGCCACCTGATGGGCATCCTGACCATCATGAAGTCGTTGCCCTTAGCTTATAACCGGGACATGCAGGAGGACAAGGAAGGGCTGTTCGACACCGTGGACACGCTGCAATCCAGCCTGCAGGTATTCGCCGGGATGCTGAGAGCGATCAAGGTCAATGCCGGGCGTATTGCTCAGGCCATGAGAACAGACTACGTCCTGGCTACGGACCTGGCCGACTATCTGGTGAAGAAGGGCATGCCGTTCCGGAAAGCCCACGGCGTGATAGCCAGGCTCAGCGAATATGCCATGAGCAAAGGCAAGACCTTCCGGGAACTCGGACGTAAGGAATACCGCGACTTTTCCCCGCTCTTCGGCGGCGATGTCTATGATATAACTTCGGAATCGTCGGTAGCCTCCCGGAATGTCATCGGCGGCACCTCCCCACAACAGGTGGCGAAGGCGCTGAGAAGGGCCAGAAGGCTGATGAAGAAGTGATCAAACTGGCGCCCTCGATTCTCTCGGCTGATTTTGCCCGCCTGGGCGAGCAGATTGGCGAGGTGGCCGGGGCGGGGGCTGATTATATCCACGTAGATGTCATGGACGGGCATTTTGTGCCCAATATTACCATCGGGGCTCTTGTGGTGGCTTCAATCCGGCCGGTAACTACCCTGCCCCTGGATGTCCACCTGATGATTGAACACCCTGAGCGGTATATCTCCCAATTTATTCAGGCCGGCGCCAATATTATTACCGTGCATGTGGAAGCCTCACCCCACCTCCACGCCACAATCCGGTTGATAAAGGAACTGGGGGCTAAGGCTGGCATATCCATAAACCCGCCTACTCCCCTGGGCGCAGCAGAGGAATTTCTGCCTCACGTGGACCTGGTCCTCGTTATGAGCGTTAATCCGGGGTTCGGCGGGCAATCATTTATCCCGGAGACATTGCCCAGGATAGCGAGCATACGCAAGCTCCTCGATGATAGAGCGCTGCATGCCGAGTTAGAAGTCGACGGGGGAATTAATGCCGACAATGCCTCTGACGTGGCCAAAGCGGGCGCCGATGTCCTGGTGGCGGGCAACAGCATATTCAGGGCGCAGGAAGGGATAAGCGGGGCGATGCAGAGGCTGAGGGAAGCGACAAGCTGACGCCTCATCCTGGGATGTCACCCTGAGCGGTAGCGAAGGGTCTCTGAGATTCTTCGCCCGATGAGTCGGGACTCAGAATGACAGCGCAATAGGGACTGACAACGAATTCAAGAATCGCAGATCAAAACTCAAAGGACAAATGAAGCTCAGAATCCCGGATGACAAGGTGAAATGAAGGATATTCTTATCAGAAAAGCCACAGAATCTGATTTGCCGGTGATACGGGAACTGCTGGCGGAACTGGTCAGCGCCATGGATGATACTGAATGCATTGATCTCCGGATTCCCCTAAAAACCCTCGAGCGCCTCTTGAAGGATGCCAGATCACATTTCCTGGTCGCAGCAACAGAGGGGACTCCGATCGGATTTGTCCACTTCACGGTTCGACAGACGGTTCTGCACCGGAGTCCGTCGGCGATGATTGATGAGCTTGTTGTGACAAAAGAATATCAGGGCAAAGGCATCGGCAAGCAACTGGTGCTGGCCACTATCGAGAAATGCAAACAACTCGGGTGTTGTGAAGTTGAAGTGAGCACCGAGAGGACAAACGTCAAAGCCAGGAAGTTCTACAAGAAGTGCGGCTTCAACAAAACCGAGATACTCTTTGAAGTGGACTTGTAGTTGATGCCCCATATTGGAACCGACGAGATTAGCATGCATGAAATCCTCAACAATATCGAAATCCGAAATGCCAATGACCAAGACACCTTAGGGCTCTGGATTTCGATATTTGGATTTGTTTGGAGTTCAGGAATCAGTATTCGGGATTTGCCAGGCGAGATTCTTCGCTTCGCTCAGAATGACAACATGTTATTGAACAATAGCGGCTTGGGGGCGTAGTTACCGGGCGGCTTTGTACTGGGTGCGGAGACACCTCGTGCAAATGTTGACTTTTCTCTTCCTTCCCTCTACCATAATCGTAGCCCGTTGGATATTGGGCAGCCACTGTCGCGGGGTATGTTGTTTGGAATGGCTTACACTGCGCCCGAACTGGACCTGTTTGCCGCAAATTTCACACTTCATAGAGACTTCTCTTTCTATCTGGATTTGCGTAATGATAGCACAATTATCAGCCCGGACGAAAGAGCGGGATGAAAACTGATTTAGCCGATGGTCAAACTCTGAAGGAAATGTTCGCTTCAGGCACCGCCTGGCTGGAAAAGAGCGCCCTCGACATCAATGCCATAAATGTTTTCCCGGTTCCCGATGGCGATACCGGTACCAATATGGTCCTCACCATGCAGTTTGCCCTGCAAGAGGTAAAGTCCAATCCGGATAACCAGGCTTCTTCCGTAGCCAAATCACTGGCTCACGGGGCATTAATGGGAGCGCGGGGCAATTCGGGAGTCATCCTATCCCAATGCTTTAGAGGTCTGGCTAAAGGGCTGGACGGCAAGGCCAGTTTCGACGGCGGGGACTTTGCCATAGCCCTGGGCGGAGCCTCGCGAGCTGCGTACAAAGGGATTGCCAATCCTGTTGAGGGAACTATTTTGACGGTACTTAAGGACGCATCCAAAGCTGCTCAAGAGGCGGGTAAAAATGATGTCGCTCTGGTCTCGGTATTGGAGGCCGCGGTAAAGGCGGCTGAGGACTCGGTGGCCCGGACGCCCAGCTTGCTGCCGGCATTAAGGGATGCCGGAGTGGTGGATGCCGGCGGGCAAGGCTTATACGTCTTGCTGGACGGCGCCCTGCAATTCCTCAAGGGAGAGGCACACAAGATACAGTATCGGAGGCCCCACCTGGTTGTCGCCGAGAAGGAACTGGTCCCCAGGGCGGCTCAGAGGCCGACCCAGCTGGAAACACGCCACGGGTACTGCACAAGTCTTGTCCTGGAAGGGCAGAATCTTGATTTGGACCGAATCGAAAAAGACCTCAAGAAGAAGGGGCAGTCTTTGATAGTCACCAGCGACGATGCTCTGGTCAGAATTCATATCCATAGCTTCAAGCCCGGTGAGATCCTGCAATATGCCACAAAGTTGGGGAAGCTGCATGACATAACTATCAACAACATGAATGACCAATATGCCGAATTCATCAAGATGCAGCGGGAGAGAATGCCTCAAGTGGATATCGCCATAGTAACAGTGGCCACCGGTGACGGGTTCTTCCAACTGCTCAATAGCCTGGGTAACATAAACATCGTCCCCGGCGGTCAAACGATGAACCCCAGCGTTCACGAGCTCCTACAGGCTGTGGAATCAGCACCCTCGGAGAGCATTATTCTCCTGCCCAACAACAAGAACGTCATGTCGGCTGCTTCCCAGGTCCAGTCCTTGACTTCCAAGAAAGTGAAGGTGATTCCCACCAGAAACATCCCTCAAGGCATAGCGGCATTTCTGGCTTTCGGTTATGACCTGGATCTGGAGCAGAATGCCAGAGCCATGGAAAAAGCAATCGGTAGAGTAAAAGCTATAGAGGTCACCAGGGCAGTGCGCGAGACGCGTCTTAATGGCCTGGAAATAAAGAAGGGGCAATTCATTGCCATTCTAAACGACGAAGATTTGATAGCCAGAGCTGACAAAGCAGGGGATACTATCCTTGAAGCTCTAGGCAAAGCCGGAGCCGACAAGGCGGACATAATCACCGTCTATTACGGTGCGGAAATCAAGGGCGCCGAAGCTCAAGAGATAGCCCAGGAAATTCGTGACCGGTACCAGGCCCAGGTCGAGGTAGTTCACGGCGGTCAGCCCCATCATAGTTATGTGATTTCCCTTGAGTAAAGAAGTGACAGGCATTGATTCGCTGCGAAACGTTCTTGAACTGGAACGTCGGAAGGGCTGCACCGATAGGGCAGTAATCGGCGGCCTGGACAAGTATCTTCACAAGCAGGCCGGCCAAATCAGGGAGACTATCAATGACCTACAGCTCTTGAGGGCATTTGATGAACTCAACCTAGCCAGGTCCAGCTATGGCTCTTACAGCCTAGATGAGCGCAAGAGATGGATGACAGGTGTATTTGGCTGGCTGGAGAAGCTGCAAAAGCCGGGTGAAGGCTGTCAGCCATCAGCTGTCGGCAGCCAGAAGGTGGCAGCCGAGCCCCGGCAGAGGCGAAAGGAAGGGCTGGAGTCACCCATAACTGTTATCAAGGGCATCTCGACCAGCATAGAAAAGAAATTTGCCAGACTCAATGTCCGGACAGTGCGCGATTTGCTCCATTTCTTCCCCAGACGCTATGTCGATTACAGCCAGAAGAAACCAGTCTCCGAACTTGTGGAAGGGGAAGAGCAGACTACCATAGGCACAATCTGGCAAGCCAGGGTGGCTACTCTGGGCAACCGGCAAGGCACAGAGGCAATTGTCGGCGACGAGACGGGAAACATTAGAGCTGTCTGGTTCAATCAACCCTACCTGGCAAAGAGCTTTCGTACCAATGCCCGGATAGCAATGAGCGGTACGGTCGGTCTGTTCAAAGGGCACAAGGTATTCGAGTCCCCGGAATGGGAATTGCTGGCAGATAAAGAACTGATTCACACCGGGCGGTTGGTCCCCGTCTATCCCCTTACCCAGGGCTTATATCCCCGGCAGGTGAGGAAATGGACCAAAGAGACCGTCGATGGCTTTGCCTGGCAATTGAGCGATTTTCTGCCCTCAGAGGTTAAGACCCGCTGTCAATTATTGGACCTCCCCACCGCCATCGCTCAGATTCACTACCCCGATGACCAGGCAATGGCGGCAAGGGCAAGAGGGAGATTATCCTTCGATGAGCTACTTCTTCTTCAATTAGGTGTGCTGGCAAAAAAACGAGACTGGCAGGAGGGTCAACCAGGCAATGCCTTTCGGATAGACCAGGAGGTTATCAGCAGATTCCTGCAATGCCTGCCTTTCACCTTGACCAATGCACAAGAGCGGGTATTGCAGGAAATCCTGGACGACCTCAAGAGAACAAAAGCCATGTCGCGTCTTCTTCAAGGAGAAGTCGGCAGCGGCAAAACCGTAATTGCGACCCTGGCTCTCTTGATAGCGGCAGCCAACGGTTACCAGGGGGCACTAATGGCGCCCACCGAGGTACTTGCTGAGCAACATTACACCAATATCCGTAATTCTCTGTCCCAGGTTGGCGGCCGGGAGCCCCGTTGCCAGCCGGGTGAAGGGACTATCAGACGTTACAGAAAATTTCTCTCTAAGCCGCTGACCATCGCTCTGCTCATTGGGAGCCTCAGCAGCGCTGACAAGGAGAGACTGCACGGCAAAATCAATCAGGGCAAAGTGGACATCGTTATCGGCACCCATGCCATTATTCAGAAGGACGTAGAATTCAGAAACCTGGGGCTGGCTGTGATAGACGAGCAGCACCGCTTCGGTGTATTGCAGCGCTCTGCCTTGAGGCAAAAGGGGTTTAACCCCCATATCCTGGTCATGACAGCCACGCCTATTCCCCGGACTATGGCGCTGACGCTCTACGGAGACCTGGACCTCTCCGTTATCGATGAGTTGCCGCCGGGACGACAGGTTGTGAAAACAAAGTGCCTGGAGCCGCAGGATAGGGAAAAGGCTTATACATTCCTCCATCGCCAGGTCAGCAACGGCCGGCAAGCTTTCATCATCTGCCCGTTGATTGAAGAGTCCGAGATACTGGAGGCAAAAGCTGCCACAACGGAATATCAGCGACTGTCCCGGGAGGTTTTTCCGGATTTGAAATTAGGGCTGCTCCACGGGCAGATGCCTGGTCCCGAAAAGGAACAGGTAATGCGCCATTTTCGAAGCGGGGAGCTGGATATTCTGGTGTCAACCTCGGTGGTAGAGGTGGGCATTGATGTACCCAGAGCCTCGGTTATGATAGTAGAGGGTGCTGAACGCTTTGGTCTATCTCAGCTCCACCAATTCAGGGGACGCGTGGGGCGAGATAAAGAGCAAGGCTATTGCCTGCTTATCCCGGAAAAGCTTTCGCCTGAAGCCAGGGAGCGCCTCCACCTCATGGAGAGAGTCCACAATGGCTTCGCTCTAGCCGAAAAAGACCTGGAACTGCGAGGCCCGGGGCAATTCTTCGGCACGCATCAGAGCGGCTTGCCCGACCTCAAACTTGCCAAACTCACCGATTCACACAGTCTGGAATTGGCGCGGCGAGAGGCAATGACTCTTTTCCAGAAAGACCCCGATTTAGAGAAGGCTGAAAACCAACCCTTGCGTCAACAATTGAGCCAGGCATGGTCCAAAGACGCTGAATGGAGCTGATTCCAGCCAAGTCTTGCGATTTTCGTAGGAACCCGTTAAATTTAGCATCAAATTCGTTGCAGTTGATTTAGTCATGCTTAGGCAAGAACTGGCTAGATGTTTGCGGCAAGCCGTATTGAAGGCACAGCAGGAAGGTGCCCTGGCTGCAGCCGCCCTGCCCGAGGTGCTTATAGAACATCCTCAGAATCCGGAACACGGCGATTTCGCCTCAGGCCTCCCCTTGAGGATGGCGCGGGCTATGAGGATGTCCCCTTTGGCTATAGCGGAAAAGGTCTCCCGGCATATAGTGGCGCCGCCCCAGGTTGACAAGGTTTGGATTGCTCCTCCCGGCTTCATCAACTTCACCTTACGGGAGGACTGGCTGAGTGCGGAGGTGGAATCAATCCTGGCTGCCGGCGAAGCGTACGGCGATATTGAGATAGGCAAAGGTACGCGGATCCAGCTGGAATTTGTCAGTGTCAATCCCACCGGACCTCTTCACGTAGGTCATGGCCGTGGTGCTGTTTTGGGCAGCACGCTAGCCAATATTCTTACTGCCGCGAGCTACGCCGTGGAGAGAGAATACTACATAAATGATATGGGCACCCAGATAACCAACTTCGGGCGTTCCCTCCATGCGCGCTACCAGCAATTCCTGGGCAAGGAAGCGGCTATGCCTGCAGACGGCTACCACGGCAATTACATGATCGACCTGGCCAAAGAAATAGTTCAGGAGCAGGGTGATAGATTCCTGTCGTTACCCGACGGTGAGGCAGTTTCACGACTAGCGGAGGTGGGCGTTGCCAAGATGCTGCAGACAATTAGGCAGGACCTCCAGCTATTAGACGTCGTTTTTGACAATTGGTTCTCAGAAAGAAGCCTTTATCGGGGCGGGCAATATGAGCGGGCTATGGGGCTGCTCCACAGCGGGCGCTACATTGTTGAGAGGGCAAATGCTACCTGGTTTGAGTCGAGCTCCCTGGGCGAGGATAAGGACAACGTCCTGGTACGCGGCGATGGTTCTCCCACTTATTTTGCCTCGGACATTGCCTATCACTACAACAAGTTTCTGGAGCGCAAATTCGATAAGGTGATTGATATCTGGGGGGCCGACCATCAAGGACACGTCCCTCGAATGAAAGCGGTGCTCAGAGCCTTAGGGTGTGACCCTGAGCAGCTCAAGGTCATAATCTGCCAGCTAGTTACTTTGCGGCGTGGGGACGAGATAGTAAAGGTATCCAAGCGCAGTGGCGATATCGTTACCTTACAGGAGGTAATACAAGAGGTAGGCCCAGATCCGTGCCGCTTCATATTTCTATCTCGCTCTGCTGATAGCCAGATGGATTTCGACATGGAACTGGCTAAGAAGCAATCAGTAGAGAATCCTGTATATTATGTCCAATACGCTCACGCCCGGATTGCCAGCATTTTGCGTCTCGCGAAGCAACGGGAAATAGACTACAGTCAGGGCGACGTTTCATTGCTTACCACCGAACCGGAGTTGACTTTGATTCGCCGGCTGATACTTCTCCCCGAGATAGTAGAACGGGTGGCTGTCGCTCTCGAGCCCCACCACCTGCCTTACTATGCCCAGGATTTAGCCACTGTGTTTCACAGCTTCTATAAGCAGTGCCGGGTTGTCTCCGAGGACGAAGCGCTCACCAGGGCCCGACTCAAGCTGGTCAAGGCAAGTCAGATTGCCCTGGTTAAAGTCCTTCGCCTGATGGGCATGGCCGCTCCGGAAAAGATGTGAAGGGTTTCAACACATCTGGCTTCTTGACGAGTAACAATTCTCTCCTGTATCATTCGTTGAAATCAGCATTCTTTCACCTCGCCTTGTAGCGGGAGTTTATGTGGGTGGGCTGATGATATACAAAGTACAGGCAAAGCTGGTCCCTGAAATCCGTTCGGGTGAGGTTGCCAGATATTGTGCTAGTAGTCTTCTTTATTCGATAAACAGGGAGCAGGGCACACTGCCTAGAGCAAGGACCGAGGAGGGAAAATGGCACGCGAGGTCAAAATCTACACAACGTCTATCTGCCCTTACTGCAAAATGGCTAAGAAGTTTCTGGACGATCACGGCATCAAGTATCAGGAATTCGATATAGTCAAAGACAAGGCGGCCCGCGAAGAAATGAAGAACAAGTGTAATTCCCTGGCAGTCCCCACAATCTGTTTCGATAGCGAAGTGCTGATCGGGTTCAATGAGGCAGAGCTCAGAAAGAAATTAGGACTTTAGTCCACTAGAACAAGCTATGTACGAATTGATCATTGTTGGTGCAGGCCCCGCCGGCATGACGGCAGCAGTGTATGCCGCCAGGAAGAAACTGAACACGGCGCTCATCACCTACGATATTGGAGGACAAGTCCTCTGGACTACTGGCGTTGAAAACTACATGGGATATCAATTCATCGAAGGGTCCGAGTTGATGCAGAAATTTCAGGAGCAGGTACGACAGTTCCCTCTTGATATGAAAACCGGAGGGAGGGTCAACAACTTGTCCCGTACAGACGCGGGCTTCGAGATGAGAACAGATAAGGGTGAAAACTACCGGGCCAGGGCAGCCATAATCGCCACAGGCAAGCGTCCTCGCCAGCTAGATGTTCCCGGCGAGGAGAAATTGAGGGGCAGAGGAGTTACCTATTGCGCTATCTGCGATGGCCCTCTCTTTGCTGGTGACAATGTTGCTGTCATCGGTGGAGGCAACTCGGCACTGGAAGCTGCCGAGGATATGGTCAGAATAGCCGAACATGTCTATTTGGTATCGCTGACTCCTCTTACCGGCGACCAGGTGCTGATTGACAAGGTGAAGAATGCCAACAATTTGACGATGTTCCTAGAACACGAAGTCCTGGAAGTAGAAGGGGGGAGCCGTGTTGAAGGAATAAAGTTGAGGAACTTGAAAACCAAACAGGAAAAGGAATTGGAAGTCAGCGGCATATTCATCGAGATCGGACTCATCCCCAACTCGGAGCCGTTCAAGAGGATGGTCCGTCTAAATCGCCTTGGAGAAATCGAGGTAAATTGTGCCAACGAGACCAGCGTACCCGGGCTTTTCGCCGCCGGTGATGTCACTAATGTTCCTGAAAAACAGATCGTGGTCGCTGCCGGGGAGGGCGCAAAAGCTACCCTTCAAGCTCACCGCTATCTCCAGAGGTTAAGTCAATAAACAACAAGGGAAATTGAAATGGCTGCTAAGAAAGTGGATGAAAGATACCGCTGCAATGTGTGTGGCAATGAAGTCACCGTGACCAAGGTCGGCGGCGGCACACTAGTCTGTTGTAGCCAGGACATGGAATTGGTTGGCTCTTGAGGTTTCCAAAGGAGTAAGTAAATGGAAGATGAACAAGCCAGGACGATGAAGGTGCTCCGGCTCGCTGTCCAGATGGAAGTGGACGGCAAGGAGTTTTACCAGAAGGCAAGCCGGAGAAGTAGCAACAAACTGGCGAAGGAGCTATTGCGACAGCTGGCTAACGAGGAAGACATTCACCGTAAGAAATTCGAGGAAATATACAAAGCCCTAAAGAGAAGCCAGAATTGGCCTGATGTAGAACCGCCATTCGAGAAAGGGAAGAAGATCAAGTCTCTGTTCGCCGAAGCCAGCAAGGCACTAGGTACCAGGTTCAAAATAGCCGAGTCTGAACTCGAAGCCATCAAGGCAGCTATGGATATGGAAATCAGGTCGTATAACCTATACCACTCTCGAAGCGCAGAAAGCACCATGCCTGCGGAAAAACAGTTCTATAAGAATCTGGCGGGAGAGGAGCGAGGACATCACCTCGCCCTTCTTGATTCCTATGAGTACCTCAGTGACCCTACAGGGTGGTTCACCAGAAAAGAACATTGGTCATTGGATGGAGCTTAAGTAAACAAGAAAGGATGGTACACGGCGGGAGATTCTACTTAACGTAGATTATGTGAATCGAGTCGATAGGAGGCTGATTATGAATCTCAAGGCTCTGCACAATCTCAGCTACGGTTTATATGTGATAAGTTCCAGAAAGGGAGATAGATTCAATGGACAAATCGCCAACACGATTGTTCAAGTCACTTCCGAGCCACCCACTATTTCCGTGTGCATCAACAAGCAGAACCTGACACATGAGTTTATCGCCCAAAGCAAAGTTTTCACCGCTTCTATACTATCCCGGGACACGCCGCTCTCTTTCATCGGTCACTTTGGCTTCAAGTCGGGTCGGGAAATAGACAAATTGAAAGATGTCCGTTACAAACCAGGTGAGACTAAGGCTCCCGTAGTGCTTGACAACAGCTTGGCTTATCTTGAAGCCAGGGTAATTAATCAAATAGATGTCGGCACTCATACTATCTTCATCGGGGAGCTCGTAGGTGCGGATGTGCTCAAAGAAGGTGAACCTATGACGTATGCCTACTACCATCAGGTCAAGAGAGGCACCACTCCCAAGACAGCTCCCAGCTACATCGAAGAGAGAAAGGAGACGGTATCTAAAATGGCGAAATATCAATGTACTGTTTGCGGGTATATCTATGACCCTGAGTCGGGCGACCCTGACGGCGGCATAAAGCCGGGAACGCCCTTCGAGAAGATACCCGATGATTGGGTTTGCCCGGTCTGCGGAGCAAGCAAGGACCAGTTCGAGAAAATATAAGGATTAGGCGATGGAGGTATTATGATAGAAAACCTGAGTCAGGAGCAATTAGCCGGAATACTAGAAACAATACCGGTAGAAATTTCTTTCGTCAACGAAGATGATGTGGTCAAATTCTGGAATAAGCACGAAACGAGAATTTTCAAACGGCCGGTTGGCGTGATTGGGAAATCAGTCCAGAACTGCCACCCGAAGCACAGTGTGGAGAAGGTAAACCAGCTATTGTCTGATTTTAAGGCTGGCAGGAGAGATTCAGCCGAATTCTGGATAGATCTGAAAGGGAGGAAGATATATATAAGATACTTCGCAGTGCGCAATAAGGCTGGCAGGTATTTAGGCACATTGGAAGCGACACAAGATATTGCAGATATAAAGAAGATTGAAGGAGAAAAAAGACTTCCGGACTATTGAAGGGGGTAGAAAATGAAAGCAAGACAAATAAAGACAGGTGTTTACTGGGTAGGCGCTATTGACTGGGACAGGCGTCTCTTCGACGCATTGATACCGCTTCCCGACGGCACAAGCTATAACGCCTACCTGGTACAGGGCAGCCAGAAGGTTGCTCTGATAGATACAGCGAATCCGTCCATGACAGGGGTTCTCATGGCTTATCTTGAGGATGTTCCCGCTATTGACTATGTTATCGCCAACCATGCCGAGCAAGACCACTCCGGCAGCATCCCTCAGGTCCTGGCCAGGTATCCCAAAGCCAAGGTGGTCACTACTCCTAAAGGCAAGGATTTACTCGCAGCCCTTTTGCTTGTCACTGAGGACAAATTCATCACCGTAAACGACGGCGAAACCTTGTCCCTGGGGAACAAAACACTGGAGTTCATCCATGCCCCCTGGGTACACTGGCCCGAGACTATGCTTACATATCTGCGGGAAGATAAGATGCTGTTTCCCTGCGACCTTTTTGGCTCTCATCTGGCTACTACAGACTTGTATGTATCTGATGCAGGACAGGTATACGAAGCGGCCAAGAGATACTTCGCGGAAATAATGATGCCTTTCCGCACCAGCATTGAGAAACATCTGGAGAAGCTAAACAACTACAAGATTGATGTCATCGCCCCCAGCCATGGTCCCACGTATGATAAACCTTCGTTCATCCTGGAAGCATACCGAAGCTGGGTATTCGACCCGCCGAAAAACATAGTTGTGTTGCCTTATATCTCCATGCATGGCAGCACCCAAAAGATGGTGGACTATTTCGTGGGAGCACTGGCTGACAGAGGCGTTGCGGTTAAGCAGTTCAACCTGGCAGCAACTGATATTGGAAAACTAGCCATGGCGTTGGTGGACGCCGCCACTCTGGTCATCGGCACGCCTACAGTCCTAGTCGGTCCGCATCCTAACGTCGCTTATGCAGCGTTTCTAGCCAATGCTTTGAGGCCCAGACTGCAGTTCATCTCCATTATCGGCTCCTATGGCTGGGGCAGCAAGGCTGTGGAACAGCTCGCGGCAATGATTCCCAACCTTAAGGCGGAGGTGCTGACTCCCGTGCTCAGCAAGGGATTTCCCAGAGAAGCGGATTTCCAAGCCCTGGACAACTTAGCCACCACCATTGCCACAAAGCACAAAGAGCGCGGCTTTGCTTGATAATTTCTTGTAGGAAGGGGGCAGGATGTCCAAAGTAATGATAATTTATGACACCAGGAGTGGCAATACCGCGATGATGGCGAAGGCAATCGAAGAAGGAATGAAAGAAGCTGGCGTCGAAGTTTCATCAAAAAGGACTGTAACCGCAGGCGATATCAAGGATGTTGATGCCGTGGTTCTCGGCGCCCCAACCTATCATCATGACCTGATAGGCTCGATGAAGACGTTTCTTTTTGAAATGGAGAAGGCAAACTTAAAGGGGAAGGCTGGAGCAGCTTTCGGGTCTTATGGATGGAGCGGCGAATCTGTCCAGATGATGACTGATACCATGAAACACGTCTTCGGAATGAATGTGATAGAGCCAGGACTGAAAATGCTACGCCGACCAGACGAGGGTGGCTTGAAACAGTGCCGGGAGTTTGGGAGGAAGATTGCTGAGAAAGCAAAAGGCGGAGGCAATCAATAGTAGCTAGTATTTAATCATATTTTTTGAAAAGGAGGGAAAAAACTTATGGAAACAGCAAAATTCTATACTCTGCCGCAACTGCCCTACGGATATGATCAGCTACAGCCGTACATATCCAAAGAACAGCTGACTCTCCACCATCAGAAACATCATCAGGCGTACGTCAATGGCGCTAATGCCATACTAGAGAGGCTGGACAAGGCGCGTAAAGAGGGTACTGACTTTGATGTCAAAGCTACCTTGAAAGAGCTTTCGTTTCACATCGGAGGGCATCTGCTACATTCCTTATTCTGGGCCAATCTAGCGCCGTCGGACAAAGGCGGGGGAAAGCCAACTGGAACTTTGGGCACAGCCCTGGACAAAGAGTTTGGAAGCTTTGAAAGATTCAAAAAGGAATTCAGTCTGGCCGCTACTAGCGTGGAAGGCTCGGGGTGGGCCGCACTGAGTTTCTGCAGGCAAACCAACAGACCGATAATAATGCAGATAGAAAAACACAACACAAATGTTTATCCCATGTTTACCATCTTGATGGTTATTGATGTCTGGGAGCATGCCTATTATCTGGATTACAAGAACGAGAGAGCTAAATTCGTTGATGCCTTCTGGAATATCGTAAACTGGGATGAGGTGAACAAAAGGCTGGAAAGAATACTCAAGTAGTTTTAGGGCAAGCGGTGCGTAGAAGCATTCAAATAGTGGCTAAGGCGATTCAACTTTCTGCCTTGAAACATCGCCTGAGCAAAGGAGGACAAAATGTGAAAAGGGTCGTTTAGCATTGACTACCCTTTCGGAGTTTATTAAACTGACGGTGTCACACGACAAAGAAAATAATTGGAGGTGCAAAATGGTAGAAAAGAACGCTGCTGTTACCAAAGTATCAAAGGCCTTTCTGGGCAAGTTGAATGATGCGATTGCCAGGGAATTACAGGTGGCTGTCCAGTATATGTGGCAACATGTCCAGTGGGGTGGGGTGAAAGGGTTTGCGGTT